>WNFL01083197.1_pt1 | contig 17658 bp, 16 predicted proteins | sample 5400361 | NCBI WGS metagenome assembly WNFL01 (sample SAMN13153351, study PRJNA577476) | soil metagenome | isolation source: 40 cm soil on Douglas fir-dominated hillslope | place: USA:California | collected 2013-09-17 | reverse complement strand
ACCGCCCACGTCCGGATGCCGATCAATATCCCGCTCTACACCAAGGTCATGGCGCACACCGCTCACCATGACCAGACCACGACGCCGGTCTATGTCCTGCTCGAGGCGCAGGCCGCCCTCAAGGAGCTCTATGGCGAGGTCATCGACTACCGGCTGACCCTCGGCGAGTACCGGAAGATCTATCGCGCCTGCAAATTGTTCGATTTTGAGCGCATGTGCTGGACCGATTTTGACGGCGTCCCGACCACATGATCGGTTGGTTCAAACTATGCACCTAACAAATTGAATGACGGCGACCCAATGAAGATCGCCGTCTCACGTCAGATATGGCGATTTCTATCGCGCTGCCTTCCGTCGGCGACGGAACACGCCCAGGCCGAGCAGTCCGCTACCCAAGAGAGCTATGGAAGCCGGTTCGGGCACTGGCTGTGCTCCTCCCGGAGTTAGGACAGGGATTGGACCCGTCACATTTAAGCGAACCTGCTTCACATCGTTGGTGTCGCCATTCGTGACCAAAATCGGATGGCGGTTGGTCCCGGTGTTGAAGCTCGTGTCAGACGAGAACAACTCGATATATTGGAAGTTGGCGCCGCTGATGGTGAAAAAATTGTTCCCGCTGCCGCTGAGCGAAAATATCGACGAAATGTCGCCGAGATTGTCTTTGAAATAGACCGTTCCGGCGTTTTCGGCTTCGAGATTCCAGACCAGATAATCAAACTGGTATCCAGGAACGGACACCTTCAGATAATTGAACCCAAATCCGTCCGAGGGAGCTATGACCGCTTGCCCGCCCACATTGAACTGGATGTTCTCATTGGCGTCGAACTGAACGCTGCGACTGTGATTGGTGTTCAGACAAGCGGTGATCGACAAGGCCGGACCGCCGAAGCCGCCCGTACAGGCGTTGCTGATGACATTGTCGGTTGTCCCGGGAATGTTCCCGGTATTAACAATAAGTGTGGCGTTTGCGGGGCTGATAAAGAGTGCCACCGCACTCGCCAAAGCGAATTTCCCATAAACTGACATTTTGTCCTTTCCTGACCCGAACTCACGGGTCGACAAGCCAGTCGTGCAATGCACGTGCCGGAAAACTCGCGCCCGCTATCTCACGCATTTTCATGGTAAAAATACCTTCTGGTGTAATCTGCACCAACGCCTCCCCGCCTTGCCGCGCATGTGCAGGACCGATTTTGACGGCATCCCGACAGCCTGACTCGGTCTGTGGCGACACTCCGGAATAAAGCGCCAGAAGAAAGCGTCGTTTGGAGAGATCACGCGTTCCCGCTCCAAGACAAACACACACATGCACCGCAAGCCGCCCCAAATTGCTTTTCATCTTCCTTGGCGCCTCGGCCATCAGCCTGATCGGCAGTTTTTCGCTGCTGGGGGCGGCAATCATCATCCATTGATGCTTGGCGTTGCCATTGGGCATCGCCGCGCCGGAAACCCCGCCAACCTGCACCGAAGGGGCAGCAAGCCTCTTGCGTTCGCAGTTGCAGCATTGCATATTGCAGTGCGGCATTTGATTCCCGTTGCTGCAGAGCCCCTTTGTGGGGTGTTTGGATGAAATACGTGCACTGGCCTCAAATTCTTGAGTTTTCGCCCTATGGCACCAATCCGGCTTTTTGCGGTGCGTCCTGTCCAAACTGCTCCGACAATCCCCAGGAGCACCAGGAAAAGCTGACCGTCGCACAACTGGAAAGGCTCAAGGGCGCCTCGCGCGGAGCTGCCGCCGCCCAGTTCGATACTGCGTTTCGATGCCGGTCCTGCGGCACGATCTATTCCTTCCAAAACGGCGTCAGCTTCCCACTCGTTAGGGAACTGCCCCCGCGGTCGCTGCACCAGAACTGGCAGCTTTTCCTGAGTCACGCCGTATCATCGCGCGTCCGCCTTTTTCCGCTCTTTTAGCTGAAGCTCGCTTGGCAAGCTGGTTGCTGAGCCCGTGATACGGTGCGGGCTGATGAGGGGTCAGCTCATGCACAGCATTTTTCGTCAAAGACGGATTTCCACCCACGCCATGACGTTGGCGGCGGCGGTGATGCTGGCTGCTTGCGATCAGTCGGGGCAGAAAGCTTCTACCAATGCTGCCCCGGATGCCGCCAAGAGTGGCGCCGGCAGTGCCGCCACACGGCAGAGCACGACAGGCAAGGCCGCCCGCATCGTCATCAAGCCACAATTTGATGAAGCCGATACCTTTTCCGCAGGACTGGCTGCGGTGCGTGTCGGCGGCAAATACGGCTACATCGATAAGCAAGGCACGATCGTCATCAAGCCGCAATTCGATTTCGCAGGCACCTTTTCCGAAGGCTTGGCCGCCGTCGGCATTGGCAGCAAGGACGGCTACATCGACATGCAAGGTCGGTTCGTCATCACCCCGCCGTTCGACGTCGCCGATCTGTTCGCCTTCTCCGAAGGGCTGGCCGCTGTTCGGATTGGCGACTTCTTGAACGGCAAATGGGGCTATATCGACAAGCAGGGTCAGATCGTCATCAAGCCGCAATTTGAGTCCGCGGGTTCGTTCTCCGATGGGATTGCAGTCGTCGCCGTCGATGGCAAATGGGGTTACATCGACAGCCGAGGTCAGTTCCTCATCAAGCCGCAATTTGCTTCCGCGGGCTCATTTTCCGATGGGCTGGCTTCCGTCCGCGTGGGCGATTTTTTGACCGGCAAAAACGGCTACATCGACAAGCAAGGCAAGTTCGCCATCAATCCGCAGTTCGATGCCGCGTTTCCATTCCGTGATGGTCTTGCCGATGTCAGCACGGGCGACAAATACGGCTTCATCGACAAGCAAGGTAAGTTTGCCATCGCGCCGCAATTTGATTTTGCAGATTCATTCTCCGATGGGCTGGCCGCTATTCGCATGGGCGACGATAATTCCGGCAAACAGGCCTACATCGACAAGCAAGGCAAGATCGTCATCGAGCCGCAGTTCGACCAGATAGGAGCCTTCTCGGAGGGGCTGGCTCCTGTCCGCATGGGCGATGATAAGACCGGCAAATGGGGCTATATCGGCCGGTAGTCATTCGGATCGATTCTTAACGCCCACGAAGTCCTAACCCCTTTGTTTCGTCTCCTTGATGAAGGCGAGAACATTGGTGACACATTCGTCGGCGTTCGCAGCGGCGATGTGATAGGCGTCGCTGTGCAGCACCACGAGCCTCGAATTCGGAATCGCCAGCTGGTACTTGCGCACCTTCTCCACCGATTGCAGCGCGCTTCTGTCGGCGGTGATGACCATGCTCGGCGCCTTGATCCGCTGCAAAACGCCATCGCGCTCGAGATCGAATTTCGATAGCGCTGTCTGCAGGCCTTTGGTCCCTTCCTGAGGCGCTGTTGCGAACATCGTGTTCCAATATTCGATCATCTCTTTCGAAGCGGCCGTACCCAGCCTGTCGTGCTGAGGAATGGGCGAGGGGTTGGTGACTTGGATCACGGAAGCGGGACCGCTGGCGACCGACAATGTGCGCGTGCGCGCCGGATAATCGGCCGCAAACTGCATCGCAATCGCGCCGCCCGTCTTGGCGCCGATGATATGCGCCGATGGAACACCGGCCTTGTCCATCACCTGCGCCACGAACGTCGCAAGACTCTTTAGCGACCATTCAAAGCGCGCCGGAACCTTGGATCGTCCGAACCCCGGCAAATCCGGTCGGATCAGGCGAAACTCTTGCCCCATCCGCGGCAGCCAGCCGTACCAAACGGTGCTCGATTCGTCGTTGCCGTGGATGAGCACGGCCGTTTCGGACTTGCGCCACGGTTCGCCAAACCAGTCCTCTCTGTAGAACAACTCCTCCTTGGGCTCGTTGCTCGCTGGCTGAGCCTGCACCGGCGCGCCGGCGACGGACGAAACGCCCAGCGCCGCCGCCGCTCCGCAGCCGATTTGCACCATGTCTCGACGAGAAATCGAAATCGCCATCGATGTCATCTCTCTCTTGGTTCAGACGTCAGTCTATTTCTCCAACGCCAGCGCAACCACTTCGGCCGGCTCCGTGGGCGTACCAATCGTGAAGGCGATGTACTGTTTGCCGTTCACCCGATAGGTCATCGGCATGCTTCCCATCATGCCGGGAAGCTTCACTTCGCCCAACACCCCTCCGGTCTTTTTATCGTAGGCACGGATCATGGGGGCTCCACCCCATCCTTCACCGGCGATAAGCAGTGTCTTGGTGACGAGAAGCGTGGCCTGCAGGCCGATACCGCCGGTGTTCGGCAAATTGATGCCCCTGAGCGCGGGATTTTGCGACACGCTTGCGGGCGTTGTGCCGACCGGCGCCACCCAGGCGAACGTGCCCGTGTTCAGATCGAGCGCCGTGATCCGGCTATAGGGCGGCTTCAGGATCGGCAGTCCTTGGACCGATAGATCGGCCCCCGGTCCGCGCGAGAATTTGAGGTCCGACTTGGGATCATTGCGGACGGATGTGATCCCGGGACCGGCCTTCGAGGGGATGTAGAAAATGTGCGTTTCGGGGTCGAAGCCGCCGCTCTGCCAGAGCGAACCTCCCGTGCCGCCCGGGTTGTACCAAGTGCCTTTGGTGCCGCCAGGCTTGATCTCGGACGGCGGCGTGAACAATGGGCCCAGGCGATACTGCGAGGCTATCCGGATGGCTTCCGCCCGAAGTTCCGGCGTGAAGTCGATCAGGTCGTTCTCGACATAGCCCTGATAGTCATAGGCGGCTGGCTTGGTCGGATGCGGCTGCGTTGGCCATGCCTGTTCACCGGGCACATCGCTGGCAGGGGCAGGGCGCTCTTCGAACGGCCAGACCGGCTGCCCTGTCACGCGGTCCAACACATAGGCGTAGCCTTGCTTGGTGAGCTGCACGAGCGCTCTGACCGGTCTGCCGTCGACGGTCATGTTCACCAAGGCCGGCGCGGACGGCAGATCGTAGTTCCAGATGTCGTGATGCGTGATCTGGGTGTGCCAGATCCGCTTGCCGCTTTCGAGATCGACCGAGACGACGGAATTGGCAAAGAGATCGCTGCCCAGACGGTGGCCGCCATAGTAATCGTCGGTGGGCGTTTCCACCGGCAGATAGGCATAGCCGAGCTCGGGATCGACCGAGATCGGCGCCCACACTCCGGTATTGCCCGTATATGTGTTGGACTTGCCCTCCCAGGTCTCCGCGCCGAACTCTCCGTTCTTCGGGATCGTGTGAAACACCCATTTCTGCTTGCCGCTATGGGCATCGAACGCCATCACATATCCGGGCGTATTGCGCATCGAGCTCGGAACGAACCCCTCTTCGAGGGCGGGCGGAACGATGACCGTGTCCCGATAGACCATAGGCGGCGAACTGTTGCCGATGCGCGTCACATGATCGAAGTCGACGTTCAGCTCCGCCATGAGATCGACGGCGCCGTTGACGCCGAACCGCTTGACCGGCACGCCGGTCTTTGCGTCCAGGGCCACGAGGTAGAAGCCCGTCGTGATGACGAAGATCCGCTCCTCGTTGCCGTCCGTCCAATAGGCGACACCGCGCCCTGCATTTCTCCTTGGCGCCTTGCGGTCGCGTCCGTGTTCGTCGATCCCTTCCCACAGCCACAATTGCTTACCCGTCGCCCCGTCGATGGCGGCCACGGCGCGTTGACCGCCGGCGGATTCGTACAAGACGCCATTCACCATGATCGGTGTCGCTTCGCTGCGATAGATTGCGAGCGTCGGGTCCCCGTTGCTCTGCGCGGTGCCACCCAGCGACGATGGCGCAGGTCCAATCGGGGGTTTCCAGCGCCACGCGATCTTCAGATCCTTGAAATTGTCCTTGTTGATCTGCTCGAGCGGCGAGTAACGCGTGGCTTGCGGATCGCTGTTCAAATATCGCCATTCGCCAGGTTTTGCGGTGACCGAGAGCGCCGCATTCGTCTCACGGCCTGGTGCCGGGAGCGTCCCCGCCAGAAACGCGAACGGTATCGATAGAAGAGTGCTCAGAACCCTCACCTGCGATCGTGCCATGGCCCCGTCCATTCTTGGCTGCCGTGCTCGCGAGCACCACGCCGCAAGGGTGCGGACAATTCTCGCGAGATCGATGGAAGTTTCATGCTTTTCGCGCATTCCCGCAAGACGAAGCGGAAGCGTTCGCATCCGGCATGATGCCCGCGCCGCTAGTCCAGGCCCGCGCGCCGGAAGGCGTCCAAATAGCTCTCCCGATCGGCATCTCTCTTGATCGGCATCTGATCTGCGATCCAGGCGAGCGAAATATTGGGCTGCGCGACTCGCAGCTCCCGAAGTGCCGCTGTGGCGATCTCAGTCTCTCCCGCCATGGCGGCGGCAGTGGTAAGCACCCGGTGGGCACCGACAAAATCAGCTCGTTGCCGAATCGCTTCACGTGCCAGCCGCATCGCCTCTTCATAATGGCGTCCGACGAACTGGGCGTAGGCGGCTATGCCGTAATAGATCGCCGAGAACGGATCGCGCGGGCTTAGCCGCAGCGCTCGGCGTGCCGCGACATCGGCGTCTTCCCACCGCCCGCAATAGGCCAGCGCGAGGCCGTAATAGCCCTGGGCCAGCGAGAAATTGGGATTTAGGCGCAGCGCCAACTCGAACTCGGCCAGCGAGTCCTCGAAACGCCGCAGGAACAAATAGACGCTGGCCAATGCGTAGTGCGCCCAGGGATCCTCGCTGTCGGCGCGGATCGCCGCCAGCGCGGCACGTTGGGCAATCGGCACCGTGGTGGCCATATCCGCCCAACCCATGTGGGCGCTGAACGTATGACTCGCGGCAAGGACGCCCAGCGCCTGGCCATAGTTCGGATCGATGCTGATCGCCTTTTCCAGCAAGGCCTGCGCGACGACATTGTCCTGTCGCGTCACGCGCCAGTAGTGAGACAGCGCCCGCATGACCAGATCCCACGCGTCCATGCTGTCCGGCGGCTTGCGCTTGGCGCGAAAATTCTCCGCGGCATAGAGCTGCGGCTCGATCGCCGCGACGATGGCTTCGGTGATCTCGTCCTGCACCGCAAACACATCGGCAAGGCCGCGATCGTAACGCTCCGCCCAAATGTGGCCGCCGGTGGCGACGTCGTTAAGCTGTGCCGTGATGCGCACGCGTTCGCCACTCTTGCGCACGCTGCCCTCGACCACGTAGCCGACGCCCAAAGCTTCGGCGAGCTGTTTCATATGGACGGCCTTGCCCTTGTATAGGAACGACGAGTTGCGCGCGATCACGAAGAACCAGCGCAGCTTGGACAGTGCCGTGATGATGTCTTCACTGATGCCGTCGGAAAAATACTCCTGCTCGGGATCGCCGCTCATATTCACGAAGGGAAGCACGGCGATAGCAGGCCGGTCGGACGGCGGCAGAACTGGCAGTGAAGAATCGCGGATCTCGGCTGGCGAGGTGGCGTCCGCACCTGCCCTCGCATGGACGCCTGATGATGTGCGCACCGACCCGACGAAGCGGAAGCCTTTGCGGGCGATGGTGCGAATCAGCTTCTGGCCCTTGCCGCTGTCTCCGACGGCCTTGCGTGCCGCATTGATGCGGCTGGTCAGCGTGGAATCCGAAACGATGCGGCCGCCCCAGACCGAAGCAATCACATCGTCTTTGCTGACGACGCGGTCGCGGTTCTCCACCAGATAAACCAAGAGATCGAACACCTGCGGTTCGACGGCTATCGGCTCGGACCCGCGACGCAATTCGCGCCGGCCGACGTCGAGCGTGTGATCGACAAAAAGAAATTGCACGAGGTGCCCCAAACCCGGCTGCACAGCCGTTCTCACAGAATAATCAAGCCCATCTCAAGAACAAATCAAGCACCGGGCAAAGTCTTTCGACCTCGCTCCCGGCATTGTCCGCGCCTCTCAGCAGCGGAGGAGAATCCGATGGGCCGGTTTATCGCATTTCTTTACGGGCTCGCAGCCTACCTCGTCTTCTTCCCCACCATCCTTTACGCGATCGGCTTCGTCACCGGGTTGGTGGTGCCCAAGACCATCGACACCGGCACGGTCGTTCCGATTGCCAAGGCGCTGAGCGTTGACCTGATGTTGATGTCCCTCTTCGCGATCCAGCATAGCCTGATGGCGCGCAAGCAGTTCAAACAATGGTGGACGCAATTCGTACCGAAGTCGATCGAGCGCAGCACCTACGTGTTGCTGGCTAGCCTCACGCTCGTCCTGTTGTTCCACCAGTGGCGTCCGATCCCGACCGTTGTATGGAAGATCGCCGATCCGCAATTGGCCATGGCCGTCCTGGTCCTGTCTTTCGTCGGTTGGGTGATGGTGTTCACCAGCACCTTCCTCATCAACCATTTCGAACTGTTCGGATTGCATCAGGTCGCCAACAATCTCGTGGGGCTTCCGATGCCTCAGCTGCGTTTCCGCACGCCGCTCTATTACAAATTCGTGCGGCATCCAATCTATCTCGGCTTCGTCATCGCATTCTGGGCAGCGCCAACCATGACGCTCGGTCACCTGCTGTTCGCAGGGGTAACGACCGCCTACATCCTGGTCGGTATCCAATTGGAAGAGCGCGATCTCGTCGATTTTTTTGGCGACGAATACCGTCGTTACAGGGATCGCGTGTCTATGCTTGTACCGTGGCGCAAATCTGCCTGATCAGGATTGAACACACCTCTATTTTCACCATAAGCGTTTCTCACAACGGAGAATGAAATGACCATAACGCACAAGGGCGCGTGTTTCTGCGGAACCGTCCAAATCGAAGTCACCGGCGAACCTGAAGCCATGGGCTATTGCCATTGCCGTTCATGCCGGTCGTGGTCCGCAGCACCGGTCAACGCCTTCAGCCTATGGAAGCCGCAATCCGTCCGCGTGGTATCAGGCGCGCAGAATGTTGCGACATTCAAGAAGTCCGAATTGAGCGAGCGGCAATATTGCGCGAAATGCGGTGGGCACCTGATGAACAATCATCCGCCCCTCGGTCTCGTTGACGTTTACGCTGCGACCATACCGACGCTGCAGTTCAAGCCCGGCGTGCATGTCAACTATGCTCAGACTGTTCTACCGATGCGCGACGGCTTGCCCAAGCTGAAGGACTTTCCCGCTGCCTTTGGCGGTTCGGGCGAACAAATTCCGGAGTAGCTTTGTCCGTGAGCGCAATCGAACACTGGAAAATCGCAGGCAGCTATTATGAGACCTGCAATTGCGAAGCGGTCTGTCCTTGCCGTCGGCAAAATGGCAATCCGGGCGGGCGATCGACCTTCCAGGCATGTCAATTTCTTCTGTCATGGAAAATCGCAAGCGGCTTCGCTGATGAGGTCGACCTCAACGGCCTGCACGTCGCAATGGCCGGGTTCTACGACAACGCGGTTCCGAAAGGCCCGTGGACCATCGTGCTCTATGTCGACGAGCGCGCGGGTGCCGCAGCGTTCGACGCGCTGTCGTCGATTTTTATCGGCAAAAGCGGCGGAACGATTCTGTTCACCGCCAACATCGCGGATGTGTTTGCGGTTCGCCGGGCGCAATTGCGCCTCGATCATACCGAAGATCACCAGCGCATCTGGGTGCGTGACTTTGCGTCCGGCGAGGTTGAAAGGCGCGCGGATGTCGAGGGCACAGTCACCTGCGGCATCCCTGGCCACGAACATCCTGGCGTGGAATCCGTAGCCCGATCATCGGTCAGTGACGGCCAATTGCAATGGGCTTACGAAGGCCGCTGTGGATTCGCGACCGACTTCGACTACCACTCCTAAGCTTCTCAAGCCGCCCTGACCGGCTATGGCGGCGGCCTGGATCGCAAGCGCTGGCTCTTGCAGCATGAACGAGCGGATGGCTTTCACTGAAGGCGAGCTATTTCGCCGTGAACGTGAACTGACCTTGCAACGGGCTGCCATTGGTTCCTTTGACTTGCCACATCACATGATAGGTGCCCGCCGGCAACGGGGTCTTGGGCATCGCCATCAGCAGCTTGCCGTCGGTGCCCATCTGCATGGCCTGGCCGACATCGACCGTCTTGCCGTTCTTATCGGTCACGCTCATGCGAGCGGTCTTCATATCGACCGGATCGTGGAACAGCACATGGATCATCTCGAGCGGCGCCTTGACGGTCGCATTCGCATCGGGGTCGGTGGAGACAGATTGCGAGTCCGCTGCCATGGCGGTGCCCGTCGACAGGGTCGTGACGAGAACCGCAAGAAGCCATAGACCAGCCGCGTGAAGGCGCATCGCCATGCGAAATCTCCATCGATGCGGACACCCGAAAGTTAAAGCCGGGCAGTGCAGCGATCAAGACGGAACAATCCGGTCAATGACGCACGCCAGAAGGCGCCGCGTTCGACGGAGACTCTAGCTGCCCGGCGCGGCGTAAGTTTTGCTGAACCCGTTGCGTTGATTGGTGACGGTGAACGACCCGTCCGCCTTGGCCGACACCTTGATCCAATAGGCCTTTCCGTTGTGAACCGGCGCGGGCGGTACGTTCGGACCCGGCTGGGGTGCGGCGATCGGTGCAATCGGCATTGCCGCAGACGGCTGGTCGAGCAGATTGGCGATGAACATGCCCGGCTGCGTGTATTCCTGTCCGCTCAGCTGGGAGAAATGGATCTGCCACAGATCCTCGAGGCCGGGCGAGGTGTGCACGCTCTTCATGGTGGTGGGATCGCCGCCCTTGCGCGTGCCGTTGTTTATGATGGCCACGCGCGGGCGCAGCGCATGCACCATCACCGGCGAGTTCGAGCTTTCCACCCCGTGGTGCAGACCCAGGAACACGTCGACAGGCGGCAGGCTGGTGTTGGGGCACATCATCTTGCGTTCCATCTTCCGCGGCAGGTCCCCGAGATGGGCGGTGCGGAACTTGCCGAAGGTGATGTAGCTCGCCACCGACATCGGGTCTTCCTCGTTGTTGTCGAAGTCCTGGTAATTGGCGCATTCCGGATTGGCCTTGTTGGCGCCGGGCAGAGTCGTCGTCGGAATCACCGCACCGGCCGAGGCCACGATGCGCCAGTCGATGCCCTTGAGCGCGATGCGGTCGCCGGGCTTGGCCACCGTATGTTTCCCTTTGGCATAGAGCTTGGGATAGACGTCCCTCGTCCAATCCTCGCCGACGCCTGCCTGCACATTCTTTCCGTGATCGATGAATTCCAGAATCGGGATCTGCTTTGACAGCTCTTCCAAGCCGCCGAAATGGTCGCCGTGATAGTGAGTGATGATGAGATGGTCGATCTGGGTCAGATGCGCGTCACGAACCGCATCCATGATGCGGCCGGCGTCGCGCACCGCGCCATTGGCATTGCCGGTGTCGATCAGAACCGACTCGCCCTCGGGCGTCACGAAGAGCGTGCCATTGCCCCCTTCCACATCGGTCACATAGATGTCCAGAGTGGTCCGGGGCTGCGCGGCGGCAGAGGCCGCCGAAAGCATGAGAGCGGACATGATTGCCAATGATGTGCGCATGAGATTTTCCTCCCAGAAATGGTGTCTCAGAAATCCGGCTTCTCTGCTACCGGCATGTGATAGTCGAAAAGATTGAGGTTGTTCTCGGCGCAGATATCCTCGTAAACCGGCTCCCGCCCGCGCTCATGGCGCACATAGGTCGACCAGGGCCGGTTGAACGTGTCCGGATCATCCACGGTAATGTTCACTTCCAGCCCCTTCCCGCCGTTGATGAGATGCCACCGCTCGACGACGTGCAGCTTCTCGGTATGCGGCGTGCGGTAGGCGTCGACGACGGTCTGGGCGTTCTGGCCGATGGTATCGACGACCAGCGTGTCGCCCTCGTAATGGCCGACCGATTCTCCGTACCAGGACGGTTTGAGATTGGCCGAATGCGGCACGTTCAGATAGATGTGCTGCACTTCCTGGCCCCCCTGCTTGATCATCACCACTAGCTTAGGCGTCTGCAGGATAACCAGCGGGTTGGCGGGCAAAAACATATTGGGAATGCCGCTCGGGAGGCAGGATGAGCGTGCCTGGAACGCGATCTTTCCGTGGTCGATCTCATCATTGTCTTTCTTCATCAGCTCTTTGACCCACGGCTTCAGATTGGGATTGGAAAGATCGCCGATCCGCCAGCTTGTCCCCTGGCTGATGAAGGGGTGTCCCGGGTCCTGGACCACGGGCGAGGGCGAGCCTTGAACGGGCAGGAACGTGGCGGCAACCGAGTGGACCCATCCCACATCGCCCGCGGAGAAATCGGGCGGAGAGGCCGGCTGCGCCCCGGCGCCCCCAACCAAAACAAGTGAAACCAAGATGCTGCCGGCCAGGCAGAGCTTCGACAAAGCCGGTCTCGTCATGGGTCCTCTCCTTGTCCTTCGGTTCCCTCAGAAATCCAAGAACAGATCGCGTTCTTCTAGCCTCAGACGATAACATTCCAACGCGGTGCCGATAAGGCCATGACCGCTGCTCCAAGCCCTCCGTTTCATCGCTCGAAATCGTCCTTGTTGATGAAGGGGGAAATGGTCACCCACCAGCTCGCCTGCGCCGTCTGAGAATTGGCGGGCAGCGCCTTGATCTGGCCCGCCTTGGTCGCGGCATCGAGTGCGTCTTGCAGGCTCTGCGCATTGGTGCCTTCGGTTTCCCAGATCACCAGATATTTGGCGAAAGCCAGCCGCGGCGGCGCGGCGCCGGGAGGCGGGGTGGCGAGGCGGAAACGCTGTGCCGCCATCCAGCCCGGCAACGCCAGCACGTCGCTGACGTGCCGGGAAAGTCCCGCCTCGAAATCGGCATCGCCGATACCGGCAACCGGCTCGACGAAGTCGAGCATGACATAGCGGTTGGGCCGTGGTGTCTTGTTGTCGGCGGCGTCGGGAATGAACGGCTTCTTGCCGTCGGGACGGATCACGCGTGGGCCGATCACCTGATAGGTCGTGCTGACCGGGCCGTCAGGCGAATAATCGAATCCGGGAATGAGCCGGCTTTTTCCGCCGGCAATGGCGGCGCGCGATTCACTTTGCAGCCTGCCGAGATCATCGCCCTCTTGATCCCAGATGATGAGATTGCCGCGCCGGTAGAGCGGCTGGGCCGTGCGCGGCATCACGGGCACCAGGCGGAAGCGCTGCGCCCCCGTCCAACCGGGAAGCTGCACCAGATCGCCCATATGCATGTTCTGGTAGCCATCGTTGAAATCGAATTCCCTGCCCGGCAGCGGATCGGCCATCACCAGATAGACGTAGCGGTTCTGGCCTTTGGGCGCCTCGCGCGTGCCGGGCTGACCGATCGACCACTGCGCCGGCGCGGCGGTGGACAGCGTCAGCGCCACGAAAGCGCCGATGCAGAGTCGCTTGAAATGCCTGTTCATGCCGATGCTCCTTGAAGCGTGCAACGAAGGGCGGCAAGGGAAAGACGCGCGACTTTACTGTTTCCAGAGGGAGGCCGCCAACCACTGGGACAGATCGTATGGCGGAATTTCGAATTCCGGCGCCGCGGATAGTCCTGGACTATCGATCCATCACGCTCTTACCTCCAAGCTTGCACGGACAGGAGACACAAAATGGATCTCGGCTTGAAGGGCAGAGTTGCCGTGGTGACCGGAGGGAGTCGCGGCATCGGCAAGGCCACGGCGCAGGCACTGGCGCGTGAGGGCGCCGATGTCGCCTTGATCGCACGCAATTTGCAGGACGCGGAGGCAACCGCGGCAAAGATCGCCAAGGAGACTGGACGCACTTTGCGCCCATACAGCGCCGACACGGGTAAGGACGACGCGGTGCGAGGCGCGTTTGCTCAGATCATAAAGGATTTCGGCCGGCTCGACATCCTGGTGAACGCCGCAGCGCAGCCAGGAGGACAGGCTCCGCCACCGAAACTCATGGAGATCACGACCGAGGATTTCTGGTCCGACGTCAACGTAAAAGTCCTCGGCTATTTGCGCTGCGCCCGCGAAGCCGCACCCCATATGCTGAAGGCTCGCTGGGGACGGATCGTCAATATCAGCGGTCTGGCCGCGCGATCAACGGGTTCTACCATTGGCAGCATCCGGAATGTTGGCGTCGCGGCGCTGACCAAGAATCTTGCCGATGAGTTAGGACCCGGCGGCATCAACGTCACTTGCGTTCATCCCGGAATGACCCGCACCGAAAAGACCGCCGGACTCGTGCAACGGCGCGCAGAGGCCGCGGGAGTCACGCCCGACGAGATCGAACAGCGTATGGCAGCGGCAAACACGATTCGGCGTCTTGTCACCGCCGAAGAGGTCGCCGACATCATTGCTTTTCTCGCATCCCCCCGATCCACCGCCATCAATGGCGATGTGATCGCTGCAGGGGGCGGCATGCCGGGCGCCATCTATTATTGATCCTGCGCCGGGGGCATGTCGGCGGAATCGGCAGCGGCAGATTCCGCGGCGTCGCCTGCCGGCGCGTCAAAAATCCGATTTCGCAGCCGTTGGGATGTGAAAGAAATTGCTTAAGTGCTCGGCATTGTTTTCGGCGCAAGGTTCTTCCGTAAGGAGCTGTGCTGAAGCCACGTGCCGATAATTTACGATTGCGGACCAGGGAGCATTGAATGCGCCGGGGTCCTCAACCGTCAAATTGACCTGAAGCGCCTTGCCTTCCTGGATCAGCTTGAACCGTTCAACGATGTGGAGCTGAGTTGTGTGCGGCACATTGTAAGTGTCGTCGACGAAGGTCTTGTCGTTGAACCCGATGGTGTCGACCACCAATTCGTCGCCATCATAGTGGCCGACGGATTCGCCATACCATGACGGTACCGGATGCGCAGAATGCGCAACGTTCATGTAGACGTGCCTGACCTCGGTGTTGGCTTGGTGGATCATCACCACTTCATTGGGAGTCTGGATGAAATAGATTGGCTCAAAGCCGCCGGCAAAGATCAGGAACTGCGGAACACCGGGAGGCATGCAGTTTGCGCGCGACGCAGTCCGCACCCCTTTGGTGAGCAGTTCCTCGTTAGCTTGTTTCAGGCGCTCGACGACCCAGGGTTTCAAATTCGGATTGCTCAGATCCGCCAGGCGCAGCGGCGCTTCCACGACGTCGCCTCTCGCATTGGGATTGCGCGCCATCACGGGATGCGCCTTGTCGTAGCTTATGGGTCCTGGACCAGCCAGGGGCGGAAGAAAGCCCGCTCCTCCGGTGACCCAGGGAAAATCGGCGGAGGAAAAGTCCGGGACCGGACCCTGGGCAACTTGACCAGCCGCGAAAGTTTGCGCAGTCGCGGCGCAGGCGCAAAAGAGACCAACGAGAAGACCGATTGGCGGCACCTTAGACATGTCTTTCTCCGTTCGAAATCGGTCATCGCTGTTGAGGCGTGCAACATGCTTTGCCGCTCGCCACAGACGATAACATTCCGCCGCGGCGCCGATAAGGCCGGTGGCCATTGTCTTTTGCGAGGCCGTCAAGAAATGGCCAAGTTCTCTCGGTTCGGCTCACCCTGTGAACAAGCCATCAAAGCAAAACGTACAAGTCCATGTGATTGAAGGATATTAGAGAGAGCTTCATCTTATTAGTTCGCGTTTTCGCGATCGGCGTAACCACTCTCTGAAACATTCGCGCTTAACTGCCAGCCTTGCCGTTCAAGGGAGGCAAATGCGCATGCAGCTTGCTCTGCTCACAACCTTCGACGCCAGCCAGAAGGAGTCGGTGGCCGAGGTGCTGGAACGAGTCCACTCCGCGATCATGGCCTCCGGCCAGGGCGAGCCATCCGTGATGTTCACGCTGTCGGACGGGCCGATCGGGCGCGTCTCCAGCATCGACCGCGTGCTGAAGCGGCGTCCGGAGCTGAAGCGGTTCGAGCAAACGACCTCGCCCTACCCTAACGGACCATCGATACGTGTACTGACGAATAGGGGGGCGGGCGGTGGCGCGGACGAACAGGTCGATTTCCCTATCCTGATCGAGATCGCGCGCGGGATTCCAAAGAGCTTTCCGTTCCATATGGCGGCACTGCAATTCTCGCTGCCCGAGTTTGCCTGCGGCACCGACCTTCCCGTCTATCCGGGCGGGACGCGTCCTGGGATCATCGTCACCGATTCCTGGTGGGTGAACGGCCGCCAGCGCGCCGTCACGGCGATGAGAATCATCGATGCGCAAGCCACGGCAAAGAAGCTGCCCGCGCCGCCCTCCGCGGTCGCCGCGATCCTCTCCGCCTGCGGCAAGGCCAAATCGACCGCGCAGGTCTCGCTGATCCCGGGCATGCCGGCGAACCCAGTCGTCGGGACAATCCCGATGATGCCTGCCCTGTGAGGCGAACTCCGTCACGTCACGAATTTCTTCCCCCGTGATTGCGCTCATGATCGAGCTATCGGCGAATATTGAAAAACGCTACCTTCCACCTGTTTGGTTCACGGCGAATTTTCGCTGCAGTCCGACACTGCGGGCAGAGGGAGACCATCAATGCGCGACAGGTTCTCAGGCTCGATGATAGCGGTCGCAATTGCTGTGGCTGCCGTCAGCATTGTCATTTCGGTATCCATCACACGGGCGTCGGCTCAGGCCACCGTCGAGGCGCCACAGTTCAAGTACGATCCGTCTTGGCCCAAGCCGTTGCCGGATGGGTGGGTACTTGGATCGGTCGGTAGCGTTTGCGTGGATGCGCGCGACCACGTGTTCGTCGTGACCAGGGGGGAACCTGCACCCAAGGAGAGGAACTTGGCGATGGCCGCGCCGCCGATTGTCGAGTTCGACGCGGACGGCAATGTGGTCAACTCGTGGGGAGACCGCGCGGTGATGGCTAAGACCGCACACGGTTGCTTCATCGACAAGGATGGCAACTTTTGGACTGCGGGCAACAATGATGGAATTGTTCAGAAGTATTCCCATGACGGCAGCAAGATGTTGCTGCAGATCGGGACCAAGGGGGTCATGGACAGCGCCGACGGCACCGCCACCGGCACGGGCTTGAATGCGAGCCACACGTCACTGTTCAAGCCTACCCAAGTCGCCGTCGACCCGAACAATGGCGACATCTACGTTTCCGACGGTTACGGGAACAAACGCGTCGTCGTCTTCGATCGCGAAGGCCACTACCTCCGTCAGTGGGGGCGTCAGGGCACGCAGGCAGAGACGGACGCAGGGGTTGGCGGCGTATTTCTGAGCCCCGTGCATTGCGTGCTAATCGGAAACGACGGTCTGGTCTATGTGTGTGACCGCTTGGGCGATCGCATCGAAGTTTTCGACAAGATGGGCAATTTCAAGAGGAACATTGTCGTCCACACCAAGACCGCCCACCGCCCAAACTCGGAAAATACGGTCGGCACGGCGGGCTCCATAGGCTTTTCACCAGACCCGGCCCAGAAATTCATGTATGTCGCCAATGGCTCCGATAATGTGATTCATATCGTGAACCGGACCACGGGAGAGGTCCTCGCAAAATTCGGGCGGCCGGGTAACCAACCTGGCGATTTGACAGACCCGCATAGCATTGCCGTGAACTCGAAGGGTGACATCATTATTGGCGAAGTCCCTTATGGGGGAAAACTCCAGATGTGGCGGGCCGTCAGGAAGTAAAATCGTAAGAGGATAAAACTTACGGCAAAGGAGCGACTATGGCTGGCGAAACGAATAGACGCGAGTTTGTCCAAGGAGCTGGACTGGCGGCGCCCGTATTGCTGGCGGCTGCCAGTCCGCTGGCGGCGGCAGCTCCTCAGCCGCAGGCGCGCCCCGCGCCGAGAACCATGGGGGCACGCTTTCGCACATTGATGAATGGGCCGGAGCCGCTCATCTGCCCCGGCGCTTACGATCTCATGTCGGCGCGTCTGTGCGAAGTCCACGGCTTCAAGGCCGTGTTCGTCGGCAGCAGCTCCCCCAATCAGGAATTCCT
>WNFL01075992.1_pt1 | contig 17661 bp, 25 predicted proteins | sample 5400361 | NCBI WGS metagenome assembly WNFL01 (sample SAMN13153351, study PRJNA577476) | soil metagenome | isolation source: 40 cm soil on Douglas fir-dominated hillslope | place: USA:California | collected 2013-09-17 | reverse complement strand
GCCACCGATATCTCGAGAACGCAATCGCACCCTTGGTTGCCAAACGGGTGATGCTCGACTCGTCTTTTTCAGTGAGAACACTTCTCCAACCCCAGCGCTGCCTCTAATTACCTCTTCTTTCTGCAGCAAATCATGGTTTCCGGCTCCAACTTGGGCGAGCTCTTCGGAGCCGCGTTCGTGCTTTTCACGACCACGTTCATCCCAACGCCCATGCCCTTCTTGCGCTTCGACGCTCTGGCCTTGCTAATCCTTTGGGTTCTCCCCTCCTACTCGCACCAGGTCGTACCGTACGACGCTGGTTACGCCTGGCGAATTGCTGGCATGTTCATTCCTGTTTCGATGGGTTGGGCGGCTGGAGATGTCTCCCTAGCGGCCTTCATCCAAGCCTCCCTCGCTCGAATGGAAAGCGACGATCCCCAAGTGTCTGCGTTGGGTAGTGTCATGGCTTTCCTCTATTCGGTATATATCATTACCTACGCGGTCTTGGGTTATGTATTGGGCAAACATATCGACGACGTCTTCGCCGCGGATAAAAATGTTGAGCGTGCGCTGATCAACCTTGGTGGTATACAAGTTAGTACCTCCTCCTATTCAAATTCTAATTTTCTGTAGCCTGACTGCCCGCCTCGCCTCGCAGTTTACCGTGCTTGCGGCTATCGTCATTGCATCCACACTAGTGCCGAAGGGTGCATTATCCCTGAATCCAAAGATGATCAACAACACCGATCTCCTTGGAGAAGTGGACACCGAACGCGGAGGCGAACACCCAGGGGAAGACGTGAAAGCGGACGATAGTAGCGACGAGAAGACGGAGAAACCGGTCAAGTCGACAGATATCGGTGCCATGATTGGGTGAACGCTGCCCTTTTCTTGCTAAACCATCGCTTTCCATTTCTGCCGTCCCCAATCGTTCTCCCCACTGCGCTAATTACTCTCCATTCTAACCAACCATACGAATCGGTTGTAGTACCCTTCCCCTTCCCCTTCCCGCAAACACCCATGATATTCCTCTTCCCGTTCCCAAACATCGATGAATGGGACTCTGCTGTACACCGAGCGGGCCCTCGCGAGCCAGCGCGAGCCAACGGAGTTCCTTGTCATCGATGATACATGTAGACAGTAGTCATTACGCGCTTGTACGAGTCCCTTTGCCACATGAAATGCAAACAATGTTTGGTTAATGGTACGACTAATGATCGCACGTTCGCACGTGTGTAGTCAGAAAGAATACTCCAACTAGTTCCTAGCTCGGAGCCGAATAAGCAGGTACGATACTTGTCAGGCGGTGGCGCAAGGTGGGCAATGCGAGTGGGCCCTTCCAAGAACTGGCCCAAGCCGCGTGGTGTTCTATGGTTCTTCCGACGTCTGTATTCTCTCCTTCTTGCTTCTTCTGCAGGTTTGATAGCCACTTTAAACGAGAAAAGGGGCGAACCGTCTGAGTCAATGAAGAGACGAAAAGATTGTGGTGAATTAATCGCTGAACGAGGGAGTCTGGGACATCATGTATTTCCTCACAGGCACGAACCTCGTCTCTCGATAAGTCTAGCTCGATCAGTACTCACTGCCGCCTACTCTGAGGAAGAAACATGATCCTTTCAGAACTCTAAAGTATAGTTGGGGCATCGTTTGATACATTATTCAATTGTTCGCACAGGTTATTGATTCCTCAAAGCACGGTGGTGGAAGTAACGTCAATCTTCATTGTAGAAACACTCAGAGGCGCATAAGAATGACTCACGATCAAAGGAAGGTCTGGCCTTTGTGCTGACACGCAATTAAAAGAGTAAAAGGATGCTTGCCGCTCCTCAGGCTTTGCTGCGTGGATAGGGCCAGAGAAACTTCAGTGGTTAAAGTCCTGGCCAAATCATCTACCTGTGAATGAGGTCTAAGGCGAAAGAAGAGCTGCTCGCAATAGATATGGACGGGAATATGTCTATGCTTTGTACTGTCGAGAGTAGTAGTGAGATCAATGAGAATCTTGCAGCAGAGTAAATTAAAGGAATAACTAGGGTAACAATATCCCCAGTGTGACCGCCTTTCGGCTTGGACACGTTTCACGAAATTGGGAAGTATCCTACCTTACCTCAATGCGCGCACGAAGGGAATCACCCGGGAAGCACAGGAGTGTCAAGGGGTTCTCCACAGAAAGCTGTTCCACCTTTGGGTCGCAGTCTTAGACCTACTCTGCGCATCATCCTAACCCAAAGGAATGGCGGCGCCGAGTCGGTCGCAGCGTCTATCATATCACAATGGCATACACCGCAATCTGTAACGTCATATAAATAACAATACCCGCACGATGCGAGGCCTAGCGCTATCATTGGAACGAAATTTCCGGGCTCTGATGAGAGTCAGCCAAAATTCCACAAGGGGACGATACTACGTACCTGTCCTCGTGACTCAAAGGCTAGCCAATCACCAGTACCCACCGGGACTAGACCCATCTGATGACATTTCCAGGCACCCACCACCAGCGTCAAGCAATTGCAGAGAATGAATACGATCTTCTGTACAAATAGAGTGTAGAAGGAACGGGGGTTACTCGCATTTGAGGGTGCGAATGGTGCAAAGGCTGTCGAATGCGCATAAATTCCGACTGTACGGCGAGACCGAAAGCACGAACCGTCGTTGATACCAGAAAATGCCCGGAATGGGGCACTCAGGAGCATGGCGACCATGCCAATGCTAAATATTTGCACACCACCGCCGGAGAAGTAGACCATCATGAGTTGCATTGGTAGCTGCTTCGCAGGCGCGATAGCCGAATCCCAAGCGCGCTTCCCTTTAAGCTCTTCATACTTAGCAGCCTTCTCCTTGGCTGTCAGCGCCCTCTTATTGTTTGACGCTGCCGCCGTCGAGGTCTTGGTCACAAGCTGCAAAAGCAAGTCGTCAGACGACGGCAGCGAGAGAACGAAAAGCAAATTACACGGAGGTTGTCAAAACCCGGGGGTGGAGGGAGATTCTTCCATTTCCTGGGAGTCTGGAGTGAGTCCAACGCTCGACCAGACCAGGTGTCACCTACGACGACTGCTCTAAAGATGAGAACTCGAGAACGGTGCTGAAAGTCATCAAATATAGCGGTGAGCTGGGAAAAGAGACCGCCGTGAAGGGTTCTTGTGATTGCAATTTGGCGGGACGTGTACAAGGCGTCAACAAAGCTTTGGTCTCTCTCACTTCTTGCGATGTCCAGGGATGAGGCCAGGGTCATTCGTCTCGTTATACACTAAATATCTTCGACTGATCATGTCACAATCCTCTGTCGATGTCGCCGTCATGCTGGTGGCGCTCCATCCGGGTTTCTGAAAGACAGATGACGGTCCCGCAGCGGAGGTGAAATTGGGATGAAGAAGTGCAATCTCGCAGGCGGTGAGAGTGGTCGAATCAAGGGTGCTCTTCCCCCAAATTTAGCACTTCAAATTTGGGAGCGACCACGTACCCACGGAACACGCCAAAGCGATGGACCTTCATACCAACCGTTTCTTTGTTGATATTGTGCAACTCATGCACACGGAGAGCCCAATCCCACTTTCAAGGACTCGCCACCTTTAGACAATTTATCTGGGCGTTCTCACTCGTTATGCTCGCAGGAGGTAGGTGCATTTCATTCTTCGCGATATTGGACTATCTGAATAGAGTTATTTACGAGATCTGGTACTATACGAGTCTCACCAGATGGCACCAGCTACCTCCATGAAGCGAATGGTCGTATTGAGGGCCTGATGGTGCTCCTCTGCATGCGTTCCCAAAACGACTCAAAGGTTGGCGGTTGGGAATTTGAGGATTTAGCAAGCACTAGAAAATAAGATAAGCTTGCGTTCGATCTATTCAGAATTTATACACCTTCTTGCACCAAGTTTAGGAACTGAGGCCCAGTACTCGCAGCTCCCTTGTGAGAGCATTGAATAAGTACTGTGCGAGTTCGGGGTCACCTAGTGTTGTAACGAAGGCTCATCTGATTGGAAATCCACTCGTACAAGAATATTGAAAGAGGCTGGGATACCAAACGAGTCTCGAGAGCGCGCCCAACAGGTAGCCTGAACTCCTTGACAATATAACGTGTTCTCGTGACTGCCGGAGGGACAGTATGATTGCCTGATATGCAAAGTTGCAGGCTCCTGTAAGGAATAGAAGCTTCAAATGCTGTTTACATAGCACCTCCATGCTCTGTGCAGTCGTATGTGCTAGCTCTCGAAGCCCAGTTAACCCTAAATTTGGGAAATCCTTTTCATATGAGAGTTTCAGAGCCGTCAAATAGAAGGTAACGATTTGTTTCAGATGCAAATTTTGAGAACACTGACGTGTTAGGAATCACGCTTCGTCTCCTACGTCGTGCATACCATGAGTATTATTTTCGATCCACAATGCTCATGTGATCAAGAGGCTGGGTGGCATTCTAATGCCATTAGCGCTGGCTTCGGTGTATCTATCGCTAGTGTTCTAGATACGAATAAACCAAGGGAGTATTTGTACGGCTACTACTTTGCCTCTCGTATTTTTTACACGAGTCGTCTTGACTACATCCAGCGGCTAACGATTAAGAAGATTCAAATTTGGACCAGCGACATGACTGGATTGTCGGGCAATCTCTCGGTTCCGCGTTGGTGACTTGGGCGCTTGTTATGCTCGTGAAACAAGGAAACAACAACTTAGCGCTGAGCTCGTCTCCTAGGTTGAACCATACTTCAACCGCACAATATCTGACCAGGCCGTCCTCAACGCTCCTCAAAATATGAAAACAATTGAGCTCAATGCGAAAACGAGCAGCAAAATCTCCCACATCAACCTTTACGGTTCTCGGGCTGAAGTTGTGCGGGTCTTCAATTTCGAAGCTCCTGCGGGGCAAAACACCGTGAACATCACTGAGCTACCTAACATAATCCATAACTCCCTCCGGTCAGTAGTACCGCTCCGACCGTTGCACACTTCTGACGGTTGATTCAGCGTGGAAGGAAAGGGCGCTGCAACAATCCATGACGTAACTCCAACGTCGAAGCACCAACCAGGAAAACTCAGTGACAGCCCCAAGCTGAAGGGACTCGCTACACAGCGCCAATCTTTGAACGAGGCGATGGAACGAGCGAAGAAACGTCTCGGTATCCTCAACAGCTACCTTGATCGCGTCAGCACAGAGCATACACCCGTCAGTGAACTTCGTGGCATCCTCGACCTGTACGAAGTGGAAGCCGGGAAGCTCCAGGGGAAAATGAAGGAAATTCAGTATGAACTTGAAATGGTCACCAAATCTGAGCAGGAAGAAAACAAAATACACCCCCCCACTTACGGACGGTGGGTATACGGCGCCACCATTGGCCTCTTCGTTCCAGAGGCTGCCGCATTGCGAATCATATTGACCTATGGTTTGTTCTCCGCCCTATGGTTTTCTTGCTCAAGCTAACCCCTTTGACAGCTGTCCACAACGCTTCCTGGTCCGCCCTATACGATGTCCGTGTCTCAATGAATAAAACCCACAAACCGGTTGAACTTGTTTACAAAGCGTCCATCACCCAAAGCACTGGAGAGTCCTGGGACGACGTTCCTATCATCCTCGAGACCGCAACTCCCACTGATAATGTCACCATCCCCAAATTGGAACCTTGGCGCGTATCAGTGTATGCGCCACCGCCGCCACGGCCCATGCTCACCTCAGTGGCTACTGGATATGCCATGGCCTCCGAAGAGAAAGAAGAGAGTGACGAGGATATGGGCTTTGGGCTATTCGACGACGGGCCCTTTGCCCTCTCCGCACCAGCCCCAAAGATGGAAGTCGCTTCAGCCTTGGTTGTCTCTCAAGGAAACCTCACTGCGACGTTTCGTGTGCCTGGTCGGACGACTGTCCCAAGTGATGGAGCTTCCCATTCTGTTACGATCGCCAAGCTCGACTTGGACGCCGTCGTGGAGTGGGTCGCTGTACCCAAGAAGGATCCTCGAACGCACCTGAAGGTAAGTCGACCGCTAATCGATGGTCACCCTCTTCATTAATCATCATTTGAAAGGCGCAAGTCAAGAATTCTTCTGATTACACATTGCTCCCAGGAGACTCGAGCGTCTTCCTCGATGGAAGCTTCATTGCTCGCAGCAAACTTCCACTAGTCAACGTACAGGAGACGTTTGACTGTCCTCTTGGGTGCGCACATTCGTAGCAATACACCGCAGAGTTACTCATCCCCTGGAACAGTGTCGACTCTTCCATTCGAGTAACTTACCATCCAGCGATCCACAAGGCCTCGCAAACAGGCGGTTTTGCTTTCTTCACCGACTTCAATAAAACGAAGAGCCAATCCCACATTCAGCGTGTCACCATCTATAACTCGAAACCGGTGGCGGTTTCCAGAGTCCATATCTTCGACCAAATCCCCGTCTCTGAGGATGAACGAATCAAAGTTTCAGTAGTCTCTCCTGCTCTGATTGTGCCCGGAAGCGAGGAGGCGACGCTTGGCGGCATCAAGAAGCTCGCGCAACTGGTGAAGGTCCAGAAGGGCGTCAGCGCACAGTGGCATGGAGAACACGGAGACGAGGATCCGGCGCTTGGGAAGGATGGAAAGGTGAAATGGGTCTGCGAGCTTGCGGCCCAGGAGAAGCTCACTCTCTCACTTGAGTATGACGTCTCCGCACCTGCCGGGGTCACTCTTGTCGGTATCTAGGACTTACATGTAGGTATCTCGGCCAATTGAAAGCCAAAGTGACGATTGAAGGATCTTGAAAACGATTAGACAGTACTTGAGTTGCTTGATTATATTGTTCTACTGCGTCGCTCCCCAGAGAGTCTCTTGCTGTACGTCCCCTCGCTAGGAAATCTCAGCAGAAGGACAGCAGAAAAAATAGGACCCGATGAGTGCAACGGCAGAAGAATTGGCATATTTTTTAATATACGAGTGATCACCAAGCCTGCTTTGTTCTAACCCTACCCCGTACCCCTCCGGGGAAGACTGTCAAGGACGTCACAGACCAACGGACTCGGGCTCGGAGTGGAATTACCGTCCCGGCTAATTGGTTGAGCCCATCTCAGCCCAGAATGACGAATTCATTTCACGTTCCCGCCGAAGGTAGGTCTCGTTGAAGGGGTCCACGGGTCCACGGAGAGTTCACATTTATATTTGACACACCTTCTAGGTTACCTCCACATGTTTACAGCTGTCCGCCTTGTCGATCTCCTCGCTATCTCCTGCCTTCTCATCGTCCTTTGGGCGGTATACATCTATATTCGCTATCGTAGGGTCGTGAGAGCACTCAACTATCTCACTGGTCCACACACCGTTCTCTCAAAACCCTCCTTGACAACGTTTTTGTTGCCCGAAATCCCGTTCATCAACACTACGGAAATCTGGCCGTGGCATTACAAGTGGTCGAGTATGTATACAGCCATTGATAATTATGTCTCGCTCTAATCGACATACCTCCAGTCTTCCACCGATATGGCCAAGATATCATCTCCTTCTACACAATCTTGCCTGAGCCGGAGGGGCTCGTGTGTATTGCGGACCCACAGGTAATCAAGGTGTGTATAGAATTCCCCTTACCGTCACCCTCCACACCCAAGCCTTGTTCATTACCGCCAAACAGGATATCGGAAATAATCGCATCAATTTCCCGAAACCCACCGAGTTATACGACGCAATATCTCCCTTTGGACCAAACATTTTAGCTGCTGAAGGAGATGAATGGAAGGCGCAGCGAAAGGTAGTCAGCCGTTCCTTCGGTGAACATAATAACCGCCTCGTCTGGGGGGAGACTTGTCGGGCAATGTTGGAACTATTCGAGTACTGGAGGGAGCAGGGTGGTGGTATGAAGGTTGAAGTGCCTCATGTGCTTGATATCACTCGCGAGCTCACCCTCATGGTGATCAGTTTCGCTGGTATGTACTTTCATACATGGAAGTGTGCGGATCTAAGTAAAGCACCAAAGGTTTTGGCTTGCAGAGTACCTGGAAGGATAGTGGGCACCTTCCTCCCCATCACAAAATGGTTCGTTTGAATCCCACGGAGTCGAGGTCGGTGTCTAAGAGACCCTCTAGTCCTTTAAGCGCGCACTCGGCCTTACATGGGATGGGTTGATCCCATATTGTACGCTCCCTCGTTGGATGCTAGGCTTACATCCATTCTGGAGGGAAGTTAAAACGGCGTTTCAAGAGGTGGATGTACGTACCATCTCGTGGATACCGATTAGTGCCTCTTATACAAGTGAACAAGGTATATATGCACGAATTGATAGATGCGCGGACGTCGGGACCGAATAGGGAAGACAGGGACGACTTGCTTTCGAGAATGATTAGTGCAAGAGAGATAGAGAAAGATTCACCCTACCACTTTACCGATGCAAGGCTGACCGGTGGGTCCACGTTCGCGTCTTAAATTTGTTTGCTTACAAGCGCTCGCCAGGCAACGGTGTGGATCATACTTTTCTCTCTGGTCGCATACTTATTACATTATAGTGTTTACATTCGCCCATGCAGGTCATGAGACCTCCTCGGGCACACTCAGTTTCGCTCTTGGTTTACTTGCCCTCCATCCTGATATCCAGGAGACTTTCCGCCAGAGCATCCTCGAGACGATTAACTGATCGCAAGGTGAAGCATGTAGCTTAGGCGAATTTCTCAGACCTATGAAGACATACCGCAACTCCGATATGGAATAGCACTTATATATGAAACAATGCGCTTGTATCCTATAGTATGTTCTTATATTTGGGTCAATGGTAGATGGTCCGATCATTTGCAGGTAATCGCTGTCCCCAAGGTTTCTACCCGGGACACGGTTTTCACAACGACAGACCACCAAGGGCGTTCCTTCAACGTACCAATCTCTACAGGGACCGCTCTTTCTGTCAACATTGTCGCTCTTCATCATAACCGTAAGCATCTTCTCTGCCGCCTAGCCTGACAAATACATATTACCGAAATTGGGCAGCGAGGTATTGGCAGGATCCCCTGGTGTTCAATCCTGAAAGGTTTCTCGGGAACTATAATAAGGATGCGTTCATTCCCTTTTCCGTCGGAGCACGGTCGTGCATTGGCAGGAGGTATGTCCTTTGATGAGAGATTGGTAATGAATAATAAACCTCGTTGACATATTACGTATTACATAGATTCGCGGAGGTTCAGATGCTTGCCGTGCTCTGCCTTATGGTCCTCCACTACGAGATCGAGGTCACCGAAGATCCTAAATTTGGAGCCGAGACATTCGAGGAACGGAAAGCCCGCGTAATGAAGGCAGGAATGCACGTCATCACCCTTGTTGCTGAGAAGATTCCTTTGACCTTCAAGAGGCGGGCATAGAACATTGTTCGGCAAGAGACTGGTCATGTTGTACAATATCAAACATTCTGCAAGGTAGAAAAATGTATTGAAAATTTCCCATTTTACTGTCCACCAACGGGTGTGCCAAGGCGTGCCGGCGACTGAATACACGGCACAGGGCAACAGAAGCCTGGCGATGACAAACCATCAGATGATTCAGATGAACACCTGGACTTCCGACAAGTGGTCTTCGGAAGTCCGTATGAGGATTGACGTCATTCCGTCCTCACTGAATGAGTGAATATAAAAACTGCGTCGAAAGTCGTCGACCGCAACCAAAAAAACTCCAAATTCCTCGTCTTTAACCTGTGCTAGATTTACTCGATAGTAATGCCCACCGGACCTCTTCTCGCACTCGCAGGCAAAGTCGCAGTCGTGACCGGCGCCTCCAAGGGTATCGGGAAAGCGACCGCCCTTGCCCTAGGTGCTGCTGGTGCCAATGTCATCGTCAATTATCTCTCCTCTCCCAACTCCGCCAACGAAGTCGTGCAGGCGATCGGCCCCGATCGCGCCATTGCAATTAAAGCCGACGTAAGCGACCTGAGCCAAGGCAAAGAACTCGTTCAAAAGACAGTCGAGAAGTGGGGGAAGATTGATATCCTAGTTTTGAACGCAGGAATATTGACCCAGAACGGAGCGTTGGCGGATGCTACGGAGGAAGAATTCGATAGGCTGTTCAAAGTCAACGTTAAGGGTCCATTTTTCCTGATCAAAGTACGTCATCTTATCCCACATAATCCCCTGTATTTCTATATTGCTGCGTTCATGAATTTCTTCTACTACGCACTTGACTAAACACCGCTCATTTGTTATGTAGGAGGCCGTTCCATACATCCCAGAGGGCGGTCGTGTCATGCTCTTCTCCTCTTCACTCACAGCTGCAAGCACCATCACGCCAAATTATTTGCTCTACGTCTCCACCAAGGGCGCGATTGAGCAGATGACTAGAGCCCTTGCAAAGGATCTCGGTCGGCGCAAGATCACGGTCAATACCATCTCGCCTGGGCCGATCGCCACCGACGCGTTTTATGAAGGCAAGACAGAGCAGATCGTGAAGACTATGGAGGGCTTCCATCCTCAAGGGAGAGTGGGTCAACCAGAAGAGGTAGCCAAAGCGGTCGTGTTTGTCGCGAGCGATGACAGCAGCTGGATGAATGGGGTCAACTTCAGGGTCAATGGTGGTATGACCGTCGGCTAAACTTTGGAAATGACACGATGAGTGAACGTACTAGATGTGCGAGCACATCGATCTAGGGCCTTGATACATGAGATAGATGCCTGTAAGAGCAACGCTATACGGTTCGACTGTGGTATGATAAACACCAAGGTATTCTTACTGATCAGAGTCCTGAGATCAAAGAAAATAAGCGGTAGTCTAGTGGACGAAGGCACCATCTGCTGCAAATCAGCACATTGGTGAATGCGAGTTCTTACCTCGTTGAGGGATTAAAACGACTGAAATAATAGGCGTCTGGACAGGAGAACATAAGTGGCATAGAAGGGTAGTGTGGACGGTATGGTTTCACGAGGTGGTATTTCAATCTACCCAGCTCCACCAACCTCTGCGTATTCTGTATCACAATCCCGGGGACGATCTGGGAAATACAAGACTGATATCCTGTCGTGGCCCCTCCGTTGACAGTCCCTTCGTGGCATTGGTAAAATTGTTGTCAGCAACCAAGCGGAAGTCGCTTCGGTGGAAAGGAAGAACAGATATGGCGGCGCTATCGCTCTTGTAAGATTACTTAGACCAAAAAAATCAATTTCAGCTCACCATTGAGGCGGAGGCGGCTTGTGATGCTAAATTTCAAAAAGTGCAGCACTATAGCTACTTGATACTGCATTTCGAGTAACACTGAACCTGTAGGCACGTTGGTGAGTTCTAGCAGGACGAAGCAAACAACGCACCATGCAATCCATGCCCATCTGGATGAATTTATCATCGGATATTGACTCAACGAGACTTCCATTGGGAAGCACATTCATAGGGGCAAATTCTACGCTCCTTGGTGTCCATTTTGTGAGAGTGGGCGGGTGAAAGAGATGAAGCGAGGGCCAGGTTTCCCGATTGTGTTGAATGCTTGTTTCCATCTGTTCTACACTTGGCTTTTTGCACAATGGCTGTGTGTTGTCAGTAGGTCTCTATATTATACTTGCAATTTTTACATCGTATTTTATATGTTTCAACTGTTCCAACCACAGAAAATTCGCCGAGTCCAAATCCGGATATATACGGCCCATGCACACGGCTTCTTCCACCCAGACAGGGACAGCGTGTGTCCGACTGCGGTGGGAGCAGTGTAAAACCCTCACGACAGACCATACGGGCCACTTATTGCACATGGTGTAGTGAATCTCTCCATGCGTTTGCTGTCGCGCCGAGAGCTGCCGGCGTTGTCCGCGCCCTTATATACTAGGCGATTGATTATCCCTGTCGTCCGCCGTAGACAGACAGTAAAGTGGAGAGCGGGCAGTGTTTGGAGGGAAGGAGAACAATGGCTGACCGACACCGGTGACGGAGGTATTTCGAGGTGAGCGCGTAGCGGCGGTGAAGACGCAAGGTAAATTCAAAGCGTCATTGGAATAGTCAAAAAGTGATAGAAAACCCATCATATTATATCAGCCACATTTGACAAGGTGGGAAACGAAGAAGGGAATACGTACACGTCTGTGCATGACCGGCTTCGCCGTAGACGGTATGGGTGTTCCGATGGGGCTTGTGTGGGTGATGGACTCGTGGGCGAGGGCGGTAGGGCTATTAGATCCGAAAGAGAACTGGTCGGAGAGACGGATCGGTGGCCAAACCTTGGGAACTCGGGACGTTCCTCTGGATGGGAGAACAGCCATAGTAGTCCGGGTTCGAACGCGTGGAACATTCCCACTCCTCGATCACCCGTCGTTGGTAGCTCGCCAGCTGCAACTACTGCTCGATGGGCATTGTTATCGCTGGAGTCGTCTTCGACGAGGAGGGACGAGAGCCGTCAAGAAGAATGTGAGATTGCCTGCCCAGAGGAAGGGCATGGGTCACAGAAGGTGGTGGACAAAGTCGGCGACGGGATTAGGTTGCACTCGATCACCGTGGGCGAGAGTGCTAGTTGGGCCATGATCGAGTAGGCTCGTGACTGGGGGAACGGCCTTGTCACCGAGTGCGTTGCTGGTCGTATGTCGAGCTGACTCGCCTGCAATGGGGGTGACGTTGCAGACGGTGGTGTGGGTGACGACGGGAGGTGAATATGTCGACACGGCATGTCTTTGCAGACTACGACTAGTCGAGAGTCGGTCAGGAAGACAGCCCAGGCTGGGTAGTAAATCCACCACACGTTTATGAGGTACATCACCCTAGCATGCGCGTGAGATTCGCCGTGCGGTTGAAAGGAAGGATTGCACTACGTGTACAATGAGAATCGCCTTCCCTAGCTCGTTGAACCAACTATGCGATAAACTCTTGAAGGACTATGCTACCTCGAGATGCCGGTTTCATTGATCTCGACACATTCGGCTCTTGCAGATCGAGTGTAGAGCCGAACAGAACAACACGAGGTCTCCATTTCCGAGCCGGGTTGCGCCATCGAAAGCTTGGACGGGTGTCGAGGGTCACCAGCTTGCGATGAACTGGACCCTATGTGCAGGAACTAGAGCACACAAGAGTTGTACAATGTGACAGGCGGAGCGTATCGAGTGGATGAATCGATTCCAGAGAATGATCAATCGCCATGCGTGATCCTTTAGCAATCCTTCGAGTTTCTGGAGCGACAAGCGAAGGGCTTCGGCCTACGCGAAATTATTAGCTGGCGGGGATGGGTAGTGGCAAAGGTACGAACGGCATCATCTGCAGAGAATCGTCCTTCAAAATACCCACTAGGGTTTCCAATGTCAACGGCCTCGGTTTTTTCACTCAGCCAGTCGGTGATAATGAGTACTGATTCAATACGACGATCTGTTGGCTGTTAGAGCTCCAGTAATGACCGAAGAGCTCATGAAGATCGATGACTTCGCTCCCCTCTTGGTATTTCGCCTAAAATGAATGACCACTCTTCATTCGGGCCGCACCTCTGCGCTAACGGATGGCAAACAACCCACAGTGGAGCCACCCGCGTCCGAATGTGTTCTCGAAGAACGTGAAAAAATAGGCCGACTTGTTGTTGCAGCGCAACCTCAAAATTGTGTGCTGGTCCGGTGCAGCAGCCTCAAGCACGACACGCGTGAGGACAATCTGGCCACTAAATAGCCCCGGAGTAAGGAGACTATGCGTGGGCGAGTGATAGACGCGAGAGTGAAGGACGACAAAATATTGATTTCTTTGTTGACTCCGACCTCAGCCTCGCCCCAGTCAGGTTTCGTAACCACTGGAGCCTTGTACCTTCCTTCCCATACTGGCCTCAGGCGCTTGGATCATCTCAAGTCACTCCCCTTTTCGATCATGTCCTCCAGTTTGGCCGATCGAAAGCTGATTTCGCGTGTTCTTGGACGAACGGTCGAGGTTCAGCGGGCAAAGTGCCGTGCCTTCATCTTTCAGGATGTCCTGCTGGACACTGCGACCCCAGCTGGCCAACCAATTTTGATCCGTAATCCTGAAGACGAGGTGTGAGACTCCTTACTTTATCCTTCGCATGATTTTTGTTCTAATGCCCTCACAGAATCAATTAATTGTAGCCAACGCATGGCCATCAGTCAATATGGCCCCAGAGTGTAGGTAGGCTTTGGATCGCTTGAGACTCGTGGCAAGATACCAATCCCCCTTCAGGCATTTTGCTTTCTGAAGAACTCTTCAAGGGCCTTCGTGCCACTGAAGGCACTGTTGTCAGAGCCGTACCGATACCTTGTCCTGGATTCCCAGTCAGAAACGCTGTCCAGGTCGTAGCCTCCTTAGGACGAAAGGAGGGAGCCGGACGCGCAGAATGGCTACAACTCTTAGTTAAGGAGCGTCTTGGTACGTCGCGCTCTCTCACAGCGACCATGGCTTTCATTTGCCTCTCCAGTCGACTTGCGATATTTGTGGACAGGATTAAGGGCGACAATAACTGTCGACGGTAAACCCCACGAGGTCCTAGTAAAAGGTTGTACGGAAGGAGGCGACCCGCAGGATGTCTCGACGTTAGTTGAGCGTTTCTCTCTTCACCACACAATCTGGATCGTCAACTGGGATACGAGAATCACTCTATTATTTGAGTCTGAACCATTGATCCCTGAAGTGAGAGTGATTTTCTCTCTTCATTACCCCTCACTGGATATCTTCCAGCATGATCCAATTCGAACAAGAGAGGACCCATACGCCACCGTCGGTGGGCTCACGAAGCAAATCACTCTCATTCGAGATTTGATTGAAACACCACTTCTTCGGCCCGATCTATATACGCACTTCAATCTCACGCCACCTCGTGGGATTCTCCTACATGGACCCCCAGGAACAGGCAAGACGCATCTCGCGCGTTCCATCGCAGCTTCTACTGGCTCTAATGTACTCGTCATTAACGGACCGGAATTATCGAGCGCGTACCATGGAGAGAGCGAAGCAAAGCTCCGAGAAGTCTTTGACAGGGCTAAGGAGCTGGCACCGTCTATTTTAGTTCTCGACGAGGTGGATGCTATATGTCCTCGGAGGGACGGAGGTGGTGGAGGTGAGGTGGAGCGGAGAGTCGTAGCCACACTTTTAACTCTGCTAGACGGGATGGGCTCAGATGGTTCGGAAGGGCGTTTCGTAGTAGTCGCTACTACCAACCGGCCAAATTCGATTGATGGTGCACTGAGGAGACCTGGCAGGTTCGATCGAGAAATCGAAATTGGTCGGGTTAGTTGCCCAAGCCTTCGATCCTTTACTCACGATAGCCGGTCGCTATAGGTATCCCAGATGCAACGGCTCGGTTCGATATCTTGAACGTCCTTCTCCGCAAAACGCCCCATTCTTTGACGATGGAGGAACTTCAATCCATCGCCTCACAAACCCACGGATTTGTAGGAGCCGACTTGGCCGCGCTCGTACGAGAGGCAGGAACGAAAACTATTAAGCGAATCGTATTCTCGTCTCCCCAACCATACGGGACCTTCGTTCTCCCACCTTCGCTACCTCGATTGGCGACATCCGATCCAACGACAATCCAAACGATCACCTATGCCGACTTTCTTGCTTCGCTCCCTCACATACGCCCCTCTGCTTTGCGTTCGGTCCTACTAGAAAACCCTCAAGTTCGGTGGTCGGATATTGGCGGACAGCGGCAAGTTCGGCAGAAACTGCGCGAGGTGGTTGAATGGCCGTTAAAACATCCCGAAGCGTTCGCTAGACTTGGTGTTCGACCACCTAGGGGAGTTTTGCTCTATGGGCCACCCGGATGCTCTAAGACCTTGATTGCCAAAGCGTTGGCGACGGAGAGTGGAATCAATTTCATCGCTGTCAGAGGCCCTGAAGTGAGTGGTGGCCCTGGGGTGCTCCTGCGGGTACTAAATGTAAATCTCTATTGTTCAAGCTCCTAAACATGTATGTTGGCGAGTCGGAACGGGCGGTACGGGAGATATTCACGAAGGCCAGAGCAGGCGCTCCCTGCATCGTCTTCTTCGTCAGTACACTTTGTATTTCTTCTTCACTCTCTCATGTCCTTTGTTTAGGACGAAGTCGACGCCTTAGGAACTTCGCGGGGAAATGATGGTCAGACGGGCGCCCACGAGGGCGTCCTTACTAGCCTTCTGAATGAGATGGATGGAATTCAAGAATTATTCGGTGTGATTGTCGTCGCGGCGACCAACCGACCGGATGTGATGGTTAGCCTGAACACTCAATCCGGGGAGTAGACGCTCAATTCACCGTTACAGGACTCGGCATTAATGAGGCCAGGTCGCCTCGATCGAATCCTCTACATTGGTCCACCGGACCGTCATGGTCGCGAGGAGATTATGCGAATTCGCACCGCAAAAATGGAAGTGGGAAGAGGAGTTGACTTTGCTGAACTTGCAGAAATGGTGAGAAGGAGGATCTCTGTCATTCAAAAATACTGATCTGGCTCTTTTTTAAGACGGAAGGCTGCTCTGGAGCCGAAATCACAGCAATGTGTCAAGATGCTGCGCTCCTCGCTATGCGTGAGAATATACATGCGCAAAATGTTACTAGAGTCCACTTTTTGAGCGCTGCAGCTGGAGTACGGAGGCAGATTACCAAGGAGGTTATCGCAAGGTTCGAATCATGGAGAGAAACAAGTGGTTTGACGGAGGCGTGACTGGCTATGATCTCTTCAACTATCTCCGCGTTGATTATTTTGTCATTCCAAAATTGTTCATACGAGTGGCCGTATCTTTGCATCATAAACCCCGGAAGATGCTTGGAATTTCCTTGATCGTGACCCGTGAGCGGATACAGGCGGCGCCCTGCCTGCGAGAATGGTGGCATGGTGGCAGGTGTAGTCAAGTGCACAATTCGAAATATGGATAAGTAGTTGGCGCCGTGATGCGACAACAATTGTAAGAAATGGAAATTGACTGTCTCTGTGACTTATGAAGAGCGACCTGTGAGAAAAGGGACAAAATGGAAAGTAGGGGATATTGAAGAAACGCACAACACCTTCATAGAGAACATTAGTCCAGTATGCGCGTGAAACGTTGGAGGTGACAAGCAGAAGAGATGATGCCAGCACCAGGAGAGCGGGCTGAAGACACATGTCGGTGCATTATCAGCTTTACCGTACGCAGGATGGGCGCTTCAGATGCTTATCCTGTAGGTGGTAGACTCGCAGGCGCGGGTGGTAGGGCTATGAGATCAAATGTTGGCGAAAGATAATGTAGGGGGATCAATGAGTGGTGGATAGCCGAAAAGCACGTAGCTATCAAAACGTGCAGGCCTGTTATGTAACGCCAGACTCTTCGTCGGCGATTGCCGGCTTCTATCGGGCACGCGTATCAGTGATCAGGCTCCGCAGTGGCGAGATCAATAAAAGCACTCAGCTGCGCAGGTGGCCTTCAAGAAATCCTGATTATGGATTCAGAGGAGCCTAAACCGCGACATGCTCAATTCCAGCGCTATATTTCTCCCGTCCTCGCCCAACGTTGGGTAACAGTCCGAATGGTGAAAAAAAAGTGTGCATCAGACCCCGGATTAATCATTCCGACTGACATAATTCAGGAAGAAGAGACGTACTCAACGTATCAGCACCGAGTTCATGAATTACCATGATCTTTCAAAGAACACGCTCGTGATGGACGGCGCACCGATTACGACGCCTAGCGGTTTTATCGAGATCTACAAAGAGGCCGAATATGCCCAGGACGTCCATTACATTGAGAAACGCTTTACGCAGCTCGAGACCGACGCAAACGGGATTATTGAGAAGATCGATCGATCTATAGAAAAAGGAAAAGTGACGCTTGAGCGTGGAGAGATGAATACC
>WNFL01447875.1_pt1 | contig 17670 bp, 14 predicted proteins | sample 5400361 | NCBI WGS metagenome assembly WNFL01 (sample SAMN13153351, study PRJNA577476) | soil metagenome | isolation source: 40 cm soil on Douglas fir-dominated hillslope | place: USA:California | collected 2013-09-17 | reverse complement strand
CAAAGTGGGGTGGTATAATTCGCACGCTGTTCCCCAAATGGGGATGATACGGGGTGTGGCTCAGACCGGTAGAGCGCACGGTTCGGGTCCGTGAGGTCGGAGGTTCAAATCCTCTCACCCCGACTGCAGATCTCACGGCTAGGCAATATGGCCAACCGTGAGATCTAAAGTGAGCTCCAAATTGATTTTCATCGATGTGTGGTGATACTATAGGCCTCACGTCTCCAAATACCCAAAACTCCTCTCTGGAATAAAAAAACTGATAACGCTGTACTCGGAATTCAATCCGAGCGTTATCGGAATTCAATTCCGAGAGGAGATCTCATGTCTAGCAAAAATATTAAACTATCTCAAGCCTGCGAGGGGATGATCCGCTACAAGCAGGCAGCCGGCAAGAGTGACGCAACCATCTACGATTATCGCGTCACCTTCAAGAAGCTGATGCTGTATTTCAAGGAAGACCCGCCATTTGCCGAAATTTCGCGGGGCCAGATGATCGAATTCTTTGCCTGGCTGCAACATGAATATATTTCGGTCCCGGACGGTGTCGCGCCACGGGGGGCGATCACACTTTCTTCCAAGACAGTGCGCAACATCCATACGAATTTGTCGGCTTTATGGCATTGGGGACTGGATGAGGAATTGGTTCCCAAAAATATCGTCCGTTCCATTGACGCTCCGCCGGCCTCGGATCGGGTCATTGAGACTTTCACTAAGGAAGAAATAGAGACGCTGCTTAAAGCCTGCGAAACAACGCGGAGTTGGAAGACCAGGCCTCAGACCCGCAATTCTCGCTATACCGCTGACCGAGACCGCGCTTTGATATTGCTGTTGCTCGACACGGGCATGCGCGCTTCCGAACTGTGCGGGGTCGAATATCGCGATCTAAACCTGAACAGCCACACGATTAAAGTGCGAGGGAAAGGCCCAGGACGCGATGGGAAGGAACGCTTGGTATATTTCGGCCGGCGTACAGCCCAAGTTATTTGGAAGACATTGTTGCCACGAATCAATACCATTCGCGAAGATGACCCCGTGATTGTGGCTGGATCCGGGGAAAATTGGCGGCCCATTACGCGCGGACGACTGCGTCAGCACCTGCATAGATTAGGTGAAAAGGCCGGCGTCTCTAATGTCCATCCCCATCGATTTAGGCACACGTTTGCCATCAATTACTTGCGGAATGGGGGAGATGTATTCACCTTGAAGGAACTACTCGGTCACTCTGATCTTGAAATGACTGAGCACTACGCCCGTATCGCCCAGATAGATACTGCAAATGGTCATCGTAAAGCCGGCCCCGTGGATAATTGGAGATTATGATTCACCAAAAGGGATAGAGCACCTCCGCTATTGCCTGGGAGCGATATCCTTACGCTGTTGGTAAGCACCAATATGAAATGTTGAAAAAATCTTATGATTTGGTCCTGCCGCTGTTTATTTTTGCATTACTTAACATCTAATTTGGTCAACCGATTCATTCTATAATTTGACTTATTGTTAGTCGCTTTGGTGCTCATACGAAGAACTATTCTTTCTGTATTGTATTCTGATTCTTTCTTATCCCAACACCACTTTACAATAATCAATAATCCAAAACTTCCAGTGTGAATATCAAGATCCTAGGGAAACAGCCACAGAGAAATGGGAGCGAATATTGACCGGCGGTATAATTGCTAGCTAAGATGGCAAGTCGTTGAGAAGGCGGAGATAGCAAGTAGCAAGAGGCTAATAAAGTGAAACTGATGCAATAAAATGAAGGGTCTATTTTGGAGAGTGGGTCTATTGCATCAATATGACGTTAATACTTCTGAAAGGGTAAGGATTCCATTATGATGGAAAACAACAATGATGGACGATTTAAATTCAGGCTTTCGTCAACAGATAAATCTGAAATTCCTGACGTAGAAACCCTCTTTAGGGACTTGAAAAATCGAGACTCTAAGATTCAACATCTTTGGTCTCATCAGGCTGACATTCTGCGTGCATATCAACAGAGTAACAATCACAAAGACATTGCTCTTGAGCTGCCAACAGGAACTGGCAAAACCCTGGTTGGATTGTTAATAGCGGAATGGCGAAAAAAGGAATTAGGCGAACGAGTAGTCTATCTTTGTCCAACGCGACAATTGGCCTTTCAAGTTGGAAAGAGAGCCAATGAGTACGGTATTGCAGCGCATGTATTGGTTGGCCCCCAAAGCCAATATGACCCCTCTCATTTTGCGGATTATGCCGACGCTCGCGCGACAGCTATAACCACTTACTCGGGTATTTTTAATACCAATCCTAAAATGGAGGATCCAGAAACAATCATACTTGATGATGCACATGCCGGCGAGAATTACATCGCTAGCATGTGGTCCTTGTCGATTTCCCGTTCTGACCATTTTCAATTATTTGAACAAATGGTCGAGTTGTTTGCAGAAGACCTGCCAAACTATCTCAGTACCGATCTTGTCAACAACAATGCAGCCATTCACCAAGGTGGAAGCATTGACTTGCTTCCTGGGCCGAAACTAGCGGGAAAAACATCGGCATTAACAGATCTTATTGATTCATATGCTGATCGGGAAAACAAATTGATTTATCCCTGGCAGCTGATTCGCGGCCAACTCTCGGTCTGCAATATATTTTTTTCATGGGGCGAGATACTCTTGCGTCCAATGATTCCTCCTTCGCTGATTCACCGACCATTTTCTGATGCTAATCAGCGTATTTACATGTCAGCAACGTTGGGAGCAGCAGGTGAATTAGAACGGGTTACCGGCGTTCCACGAATACACCGTATCCCTGTCCCAGCAGGATGGGATAAACAAAGCGCGGGGCGGCGTTTATTTGTTTTTCCAGATCGGTCGTTTACTCCGGATGAGTATATGCCATGGGTAATGAACTTTGTAAGCAACAATGATCGAGTGCTTGTGCTTGCTCCAAATGGGCGTTCATTGGCATCATTCGTATCTGCCGTTAAGGAGACGGAGTTAGACCATGAAATCCTTAGCCCACAAGATGTAGAAATATCATTGGAAGGCTTTACAAGCAATGCTAGAGCAATCCTTGCTTTAGCAAATCGCTATGATGGTATCGATTTGCCTGACGATACCTGTCGGGCCGAGGTTGTCTTTGGCCTTCCAACATCGGTAAATCTTTTGGAGAGGTTTCTTTGGTCAAAACTTGGTGCTACCTTGGTGCTAAGAGATAGAATCCGAACCAGGATCACACAAGCTGTTGGCAGGTGCACACGTGGATCGACAGACTATGCAGTTGTTCTAATGGTTGGCGAAGATCTTTTTGAGTTTTGTATCAAAAAAGGAAATAGAGCACAAATTCACCCCGAGCTTCGAGCCGAAATCGAATTTGGTCTAGATAATTCAGATGTTGAAAGTTTAGATTTTCTCTCTCAGTTAGTCGAGGTGTTTCTGTCAAGAGAATCTGAATGGAATACTGCTGAGAATGATATTTCCAAAAGGAGGGATGATCGTGTTATTCCTGAGCATTCATCTACGCAAACTCTCAAAAACGCTGCAGACATCGAAGTGGAATACCAGTATGATTTATGGAAAGGGGATTATGGCTCAGCCCTAGAAAAAGCTACGAGGATCAGCGATATATTGGCCGGCAATGAATTATCTGGATATAGAGCGCTGTGGAACTATCATGCTGGGTGTGCAGCATATCTTCTCAGTGTAACAACTGGTGATGAAAGCTTAATACAGGCGGCAGCCGATCGATTTTATCGAGCATCCCAGGCGCCTACAGCAATTCAATGGTTTGCTAAGTTGTCCTATGAATTAGCTCCCACAAAAGTGATTGAAGCGAAGGACTCATCCTTAGCTACATTGGCCGCGCATAATGTGAATGCTCAGATAACCAATTTGGGCACTATAGGCCAGCGATTTGAAAAAAATATTGGCCAATGTCGCTTGCTAGTTCAGGACGATGAGGCCGCTAGATTTGATCAAGGCCTTACTAACCTTGGTAGATTCCTAGGCTTTGATTCCGAAAAGCCTGATGGCCAAGGGACACCGGACAGTGTTTGGAGAATTGGTGGGGAGGTTGTTTTACTTTTTGAGTGCAAGAGTGAACAGAACCCGAAGAACGGTATATCAATTTCCACCTGTAGACAGGCCCAAGGCCATCAGCATTGGCAAAAAGCCCGACCGTTCTTTAATCAAAATGCCGATTTGTCAACAATTGTCGTAAGTCATCGCACCTACTTGGATAATGAAGCTGTTCCACATGCTAGGGATCTCTTTTACATCAGCGTAGAAGATATTAGGCAATTGTTCACTGAGGCAGAGGCTTGTCTACGAACTATTCGCAGTAAGTCCGTTGATTTAGATGAGGAAGAGAGATTGGAGTTGGTCATGTCAGAGCTTTCAAAACGTAAATTGGATCCAGAAAGCATGCTCGCTAGGTTGAGGAAAGATCTGGTAATTGAGTTGGAACATAATTGATTTCTCAACTTAAGAAACTAAGTGATGCCCATGAGCGCCGCGGTCTTGCACTGATCGCCAGGTATCGGTAAACTCTGTCGCCAAATGCAAGATCGAATTAGTGGTGGGATGTTGATTTGTAATAAGGAAAACGTCTAATTTCTTTGATGTGGCCCCAAAAACTTATCGCCGTTGAAATGAATAAGATGGTCAGGTGCCTCAGCAATCCATACTTCGGTTTCCCAAGCTAGCACGCTTAGATATTTCCTCATGATCTTCCTATCTGGGAAGGCCGTAATGAAGACTAATTCGGCTTTGCCGGCTGCGAAGAGGCCCACGAGTTCTTCGTATCTTCTCCCATCGATTGGCCCATTACTAGTTACACTCTCGATCAAGAATAGCCAATTCTTGACAGAATCGAAGAGTAAAACGTCTGGCATTTGTCCATGTTTGGTAACTTCAATTCCCAACTTGGCAAGTTCATCTCGTTCGAACACTGACCACTTCGTGCCTGTATCACCAACATAAAGAACGGCCGAATTAGGCGTGAACCTAGGTCTGAACTCCTCTAAAATTTTCTTTATCAATCCGGAGTGATCGCCAGGGCTAAGCGTTATCTCTTTTTCCCCAACACCAATGTTTAGCCGCTGGGCCACTTTAGCACGGGCATAAAGTTCTACCAGAGTTGGTTGCTTTTGCAGGTAATCCGTGAGTGCATTAGACCACTTTAGCCCACCATACGTTCTGAACAAATTAAGCGCATCAGGTTCGACCTTATAGACCGTGGCTGGACTATTAACCGCACGATAGGGATCGTCCGGGTTCTTGACCAGAATTCCAGCAGCAACCATCGGTTTGATGCTTTCATCTCGAATGGTTTCCCTTGTATTTTCGGCGTAACTAATTTTGAATTTTTGGCGCGCAAAGTCAAGGATGCCTCGAATTCCCAAGGTTGGGTTTTCGCTCTTATCCCATGTCTTGTCATCGTGTAAGTCTAGAAGTGCCAAGAGACACACCGCTGTTCGATTGTTGTGCTGTTGTTCGGGCATTCCTAGAGCAATTAATATGCTTAGTGCCTGCTCCATTAGTTCGCTATTCGACATAATTTCGCAATTCGTCGTCGATAAGTGCTTGAGTTATTATAGGTTGATGCTTTGCCCAAGACCCTAAACTAGTGATGACTTCCAATGAAGGATATTTCAATAAGCGTAAGTCGGTTGCATTGACCTGTGTGTGCCCACTGAAACTGCGAAAGCACCTGTCGACGAAAGTGGAGTTTAAGTATGCAGCTAGCCCATATGTTACATTTTCGGGAAGTTCTTTTCCACGCATGTGGAATACGTTTAAATGATTTTCGAATCCAAGTAAAGCATGCGGGAAAAAATTGGCGGGGTTTACTACACCGGCAACAATCCTTCGATGTTCCTCCTTGCTGGAAAATCTTCGCACAACCACATAAAACCCATTAGCATAAAGCCATCTCTTAGTTTCTTGGTTGATTACTAAAGCATTCGGTTTCTTTGCGTCAGTCTTCGGCCACATTATTCCTTGTTTAGTGAAATGACCAGGATAAATTAAAGGGACGGTGTCACTCTCCGGCATAGCACGCAAGTAATCCTTAACGCGAAAATCTACTACCGGACCTGTTGAAACATCAAATCCCAGCTCGCTTAAAGAGTAGTGGAATGCTTGTGAGAAATCTAATTCATAATGTTCCCCAGGTAGAGGTATATGTATAAATTTCTCTGGGTCTGCTGGGAGAATAATCTGATCAAAGGAATAGACATTTTCTGCATAGTCTGTAAATTGCCCGTCAGTTGACGTGGAAATCTTTACTGTGCCCTGCTTGCCATTCCGTTCAAGGTATATAATGATGTTTTCCTGTAACACTTGTTCTTCGCCAAACGCTTTATTGCGCGCAGCAAAAAGATGGATGTGGCGCAGTGCGGTTCTTTGCAATAGCCGGCTACGGAAAGACTTGTAATATGGTCCATTACAGAAACTTCGAGGAATTATTGCTACAACTTGGCCCCCGTCGGCCAATAGATCAATTACCAAGGCTAGGAATGCAGTATAGGAATTTACCGTCTCGATGTTTAGCTTCCGTAAGAGCGTACGATGACGGGATTGGCTGTGAATTTTTTTATAGGGCGGATTAAGTATGGCGAAATTGAACTTTGGTTTGGATTCAAGAAGTATACGGTTTACGGCATCTTCAACGAAGTCTACTTGGCGGACCTCGGTATTAAACTCAATACCTTTGGTATCGAACTTGCTGGCGTGTTGATGAAGATGGCCGCGTAAAAATGTATTCAGGGTCTCGTCTATTTCATATCCGACCCAATTCACCGTTGCTATAGGTGATTGAATTAGTAAACGTTCGAAAAATGCAATGCTTAGTGAGCCAATACCAGCGCCAGCGTCTAGTATATGATAATTGGATACACCTTCTGTGTGGAGCAAAGACGCCATGAAGGCAGCAATCTGGGATGGTGTCATATACTGTCCCAAGTCAGACTTCGTTTGGGGCGAAATGGCACGGGACGCTATTTGTCGCGTTGCATCGAGGTTTTCAAGAACAGTGTTCATCAAATGGGGATGGCCGTAGAATATAATTTATCGCGAAATCTCTCGACTTGAACGCTGGTGAGTTTCATGATTTTCTTCTGTAATTATGTAATTGCAAGTTTTGGTTAGTGCATTTGTTCTATTATAACGTAAAGCCCTTTATTTGGTAGAATTTGTTGGAACGAAAGTGGCTAAAAGCATAATTCGCTGGGTCGGAAGATCTTGGGGAGAGACGTGTCTAACTGCGAAATGGATGGTTTGCTTTTACAAAGTCCCTTGGCAAGAAATTATGCAATTTGTGAACCCGCAAAGCATCGTATCAGCGACTAAGTTTGTGGAAAGCGAGGTGAATCATGAACAAACTTCCGCGGATGCCTAGGAAATTTCCAAAGGTTCCGAAAATTCCAGCTTTGCCAGGGGCACTCAACCGATTGCGATGTTCAACGTGCGGCAAGTTATTCAAGAGAGTTGGCATGCAAGTGGGTCCGCACAAAGATCCGAAGGGTAACATATGCTATGGCTTCGGAATATTTGAAGGGATCGATATTTGAATAGCTGATTCCAAGGCGATAAGACTTCGAATATTAGGCGGATAGTTGTTTGTAATTTTGTCCCAACTTTATCTCAGGCGGCATGAGGCCCCATCCCAAATATTCCAACCGGCAATGTCCATCAACTTGTAGAATAAGCATGAAGGCCGTGGATATCGCTTTCCAGCGATTCCAGGAATTTCAGGAGTTGTTTGCCCTCTAGGACTGCCATTGTGTTATGTGTTCGAGGTGAATAATGTATCGTTGTGCGCCATGCTCGTATGTGCCAAGCCAGTTGATACGTTTCCCGCTCAGGCTCTCATGCCTGTCGGCCAGCAGGCGAAGGTTTTCATCCAGGTCCTGGCGGCGAGGTAGATCAAGTTCTTGTGAGAACAAATCTGGTAAGTCATGTTTTTTGCCCAGAATTGAAAAGAGACGCTCCCGATATTTTTGCTGCAGCCAAAGAGCGGCTGTATAGTAGCACTGAAGAGTAACGCGGGCCGGCGGCGCCAGGGTTTGTAGCGAGTCGCGAACATATTTTGCGAATTCGGGGTATTGCAGAAACAGCGGAATGAGGGCCAAGCGCAAGCGTGACTCCGCGCTTTCAGCCAGTGCAGCGATCAAAGCCGTCGGTTCGATCTTCAAGGGATCGGTGGCTTCCTGGCCGCCCAATATAAAATCAATTCCCAGGGATTTGAGCGAATTTGCAAGTTGCTCGCCAGAGAATATTGCCACTTAGATTACTTCCAAGTTTGGGTTCATCTGGATAAGCATACAAGAATACCACCATCGGCGCAAGGCACAGGCCTGCCGTTCGATTGCAATATGAACATCAAGACCCACCTGGTGGCAGTTCCATAAAGTCCGCCAAACCAGGCCACTTATTGCCTGACAGAAACACGACTTAATAGGGCACCCCCACTTTTCGACAACTGCAAGGTAATTCTGACATCCAATTTTCCGTCCAATGACGTCAGACTTCAGCCTTATTGACAGACAAATGAGTTTTTGACATCTAGTTGACCGCCAAATACCAGAATAGATCGCTCTTTGAGACAGATGAAGCAGTTAGTGGCACTTGAGCTTGTTTCTGTCAAAATCAACAAATGTGACATTATGGTCAGAACAGCCAAAATGTAACATCAAAGTTCCATCCCGATGGAGGTCAGTTCTTCAGGGATGATCTCCGCCTTCGCAAAGACGTCCTTCACGACACCGCTGCGCATCGCCTCGCGTATGGCCGGCGCAAGCTTTTGTGCCGAGAGCACCAGTTCAATCAGATCGTCGTCCCGGCCGGGCTTAAGTGTGATGCGCACGCCGACTATCAGCGTGCCATCTGACTTCTTAACGATGGGCACGGCAGCCCCACTTGTAGAAGCCGGCCACATTTGAAGTGACCGGGTTATCCGGCCAGAACACAGCGGCACCTTTGGCCGCTAGTGTGGAGCGAAGCATCTCTCCGAGCACAACTGTGCCTCCACCGGTCGGTATGACAATATTGAAGCGGCGCAAACTTGGCCACAAGCGTTCAATGTTTCCCAAAATCGCTCCAAGCCAGATCCGCTTTTGATCCTCGGTGGGTTGAAGCGTGCCGCGGCGTAAAGCTTCATCCAGTTCTTCCAAATCACGCCCATTGGGATTGAGATTTTCGAGCAGCCGGCGGATACCGAGTTTGCCGCCACCAATAAAACGCGGCGCCACCTTCCAAGCCTGAATGACATACAGGTCGAGCGTGTTCATGCCGATGTCGATAATTGCGGCTTCGGCGCTTGCCGCGCCTTGGCGGACAAGTCCTTCGACATTTAACATCCAGTCCGCATACGCACCGACGGGCTGTGCTAGAGCACGCATTTGTTTGATCGTCAACTTATATGACTTTCCATCGATCGTGAATTCATGGGTGGTCTTGTATAAACTCAAGCCGGCTATTACCGGATTGGCTTGCAATTCATCCTGGAGCAATGGCACGGGTAAGCCTATGACGAGCAGATCACAGACGTGTTCACCGGGCGGAAGTAAATGAGAAATGGCCGCATAGAACAAAGCAACTCGCTGCGGGCTGGTCTGGTCGTTGAAGTCTAGTGTGCTGAGCGGTTCGCCCCAAGCCCAGGCACCTGGACCGATAACATACGATCCACCGTTTGTCAAAGTGACAGTCTGTGGGCGGGCCCGCGTCTCAAGTCCTTTCGCCGCCATCCCGATTTCCCGGGGGCGGGCAACAGCCGATTGCAGGACGAACACACCCTGCGAGGAGGCGACTTTGGTATTTCCGAATCCGGGATCGAGGGCAATGACGACTGTCATGGGATTTCTCCTAGTGAGTGTGGGATCTTGTTGTGTTGAGTGTGAGCGCTCTTGGTGATCAAACTGCTATTCACTCCAGCTTGCTTTACACCAATTTGAACGAGATATTTCGTTACGATTGCGCGCATGCCGCGCTCACTCAGTCGGGAGCCGGGCCGAGCACGCCCGTCCGTCCAATGCAGAGAAAGAAATACAGCATCTGTACTCATGGCAAACAGCTTGCGGATAATTAGCCAACGCTGGAGTTTCACCCACGTGGCATCCAAAAGAATGAAAAGTTCCTGATTGCCATCACGCATGCAAACTGTTAGAGAATGCGCATCTAGATCAACATACGTCAGATCAAGATTGTATATTTGAGGAAGGGAAAGCCCTTCTGAAAGAAGCTGCAATAAGGCCCTATCTCGCACGCCGGCGGCTGAGGTTTCCGGCGGCGCATCCAGCAACGACGCTAGCTGGCGAGATGAAAGATTGGTTACCGGTCTATTTTGGATAGGAGGAGTAAGTTCTGCAAAGGGGTTCATGTTTCATCCAATGAATCATAGAAATAACGTAAGGATTTAATTTTGCGTGAGATCGTGCTGGCAGCGTAGCCGCATGGTCGGTTTGAGCTAGGGGCTCTTAAGTAATCCACATAGGTCTGTGCGATTGAAGCAGTAACCGCTTTCGGTTGGCCCGCTTGGGTCTCCTCTAACCAGGTAAGAAATTGAATTGCGTCAGCTAGATATGCACGGATTGTCCGAGGTTGTAGTTGCCTTCCTGGCAACGTCTTTTCAAATCGCTCGAGGACTTCCGTGAAATTTGGATCAAATGGGGTGATCATTGCATTTGCTCTTTCACAATATAGAAAATGACACCGAGAGAGGTGCTAGATCGCGACCAAATAGATTTATTCTTCTGAATGAACCGGTTCTAACGAATCTCTCCCAATGTCATATTTTGAAATCGGGACTCGTGCAGGAAACCTGATGGGCCGAAGCGTAAATATTAGTGCGAATGTGTCATTTTGTCATCCATAGCGTACAATGTTTGGAAAGTGATCTTGGGGGCCGCGGCAGGATAATTAGTGCGGAGCAGAAAACGAAAGTTAAATCAGATTGGAATGTGATATATGTCCGAGAAAACTTGGAAAAGAGTCAATTCCGAAATTTGAAGGAAATTGCTTTGTTCCTAAAGCTTTACTCTCTTAAGTAACCCAGTGATGTACCGCCTGCTCATGTTTGGTTTTTGAGCGAAGCCAGATTTCGTTTCACCAACCGATAAGCACATTCTCGCAACTACGCGATACCTTCTCGGTCTGGACCCGTGCCTGTAAGGGTATCGGGTAAATTAGATGTCAAGAGAGTGAAATTTATGGCAGATTTTATAGACGGATGTATAATAAGAAATACTTTGGGTTGCGATCTTGGCCCCAGCTCTTTTTAGTACTGGACGATTTTGAATAATAAAAAGGCAATAAATTATGGCCGGTCAATTTGTAAAATGGGTGGAGAGACAGGCTCAAAACCTCCGCGGCAAGATCTTGCTTAAACCAAATGAAATTCTAAACCCATTCCACTTGGCCAAAGCGATGGATTTCATAATCATGAAGCCTCAGGATGTCACTGGCGTTTCTTTAGATACCTTAAAGCAATTGCTTGAAACTGATTCTGATGGATGGTCTGGTGGAGCAATGCATTTACCAAATGGGTCTACTATAGTAGTAATGAATCCTAATCATGCTCTTACTCGACAGCATGCTACTTTGATGGAAGAGATCTCACACGTGCATCTTAAACATAAACCGAGTAAATTGATGATTGTAGACGGTTTGATAGTCCGGAGTTATCAAAAGAGCTACGAAACCGCGGCGTATTGGGTTGGAGCAGCAGCGCTTGTTCCATCATCCTTAATGAAATTTTCCAAAGCCCAGGGAATGTCAAAGACTTCTTTAGCGCAGCTTTGTGGGGTAAGTCCGGCTTTGGTTGGCTTTCGTGAAAATGTCACCCACATAAAACTGAGTTAATCCTTTACATTTCGTCTGATCGTTGTAAAAACGTTATTTCCTTGTCTTTCCCCGTTCCATAAATTCCTTGTAAATAATACCGAACATATCTGACAAGGCTTTCGCTGTTTCAGGTGTTAAATTTTTGTCTGCGCGCAAATGGATCTCAACAGCTTCTGGCGTTGACAATCCCAAATCTGCAGAAGTTTTTGAAGTTTTTTTTTGATGCAAAATCTCCTCAAGAGAGATGTTCAGCCAATTCGCAATTTTCGTGAGCGTATCAGTATCGGGCAGGGATGAGGAAATTCCCCGCTCTAGTCTTGAAAGGGTGGACGGGCTTACGCCGCTGATATCCGCTGCCTCCCTCAATCCAACTCGATCTTTTCTTCTCTTGGCTTTAATTAATGCAGGTAAGCGCGACAATTTAGTATTGGATACCATTTTGCCTCCGATTCATCTTTTTTCAACTATACCCGATATTTGTCAATTTTGCAACACTGTTTCACAGTTGGCACACTTTGCAATTCTGTGTTATACTTGAAACAGTGTCAAGAAAGACATTTGTGCTCATTATCTAGCTGAAAACCCATGTTGGTATTCTGGAAAGGATTTCAAATGTCAAAGCAAAGAACAATTATTCGCGTTGTTCCAAACAAGGGTAACTGGTCAGTCAAAAAAGGCAACCAAACCATCAGCAATCATCGCAAGAAAGAGAACGCTGTTGAGAAGAGTACAACTCTGGCAAAAAGGATTGGCAATTCCCAAGTCGTGATTCACAAGAAAAATGGGCAAATTCAAACCGAACATACTTATGGAAATGATCCTTATCCTCCAAAAGGATAACTCGCCCACTTGTTCTAATTTTGTGCTACAATCTAGAATGTTAGTTCTATTTGGTTTCGTGCGATTTTATTTTAAGGAGTGCATACAAGTTAAGCAAAATGGCTAAGGCAGTAAATGCACGACGACAAGGGGATGAATATCAAGCCCTCTTTTTCTGGAAACAGCTGATAAGGTTGTTGACTGAGGATGTAGTAAAGACTGTGACGTTCGAAAGTCATGAACAAAATTATGTTGATGATGTTTTCGTAGAATATCACGAGTCAATCCTTGATAACCAAACAGGGATGGAATTCCAAATTGACGCATTTCAATGCAAGTATCATGTGGCTCAAGAGATACATTTTTCGATCGATAACTTAATTGCCCCTGAGTTTAATAACTCCTCCCATTCAATGTTTCAAAGATTATATGAAGCGTTCGCCAAACTTTCTGAAGGAGAATTCAAATTCCGCCTTAATATAGTATCAAGTTCAGTGTGGGATTCAGGTGAATCCTTTTGTAATTTTCTTTCACCTGAAGGTCACGTTCGTGCTACATTTTTTGAAAAAGGTAAAGTGTCTACCCAAGGAAAAATACGAACCAAGTTGATAACTCATCTTCGAATTACTGAAGACAAGTTGAGACCTTTTCTAGAATCGATCCGTTTTGATTTAGGATTAAGTCGGGTTCATATCATAGAAAATTTAGTAGCAAATTTCAAAAGCGCAGGGTTGTTGCCAATAAACAAATCAATAACCGAAGCTAAATACGCTGGGTTGGCCTGGAAATGGTTAGAGCAAGGGCACAATGTTTTTGACAAGGAGAAGCTCTCTGATATTGCTCTAAGAGAAAAGTTAATTGACCCAAAGCAAAACAAGTTGTTGCTTGTCCGCCATCAATCCCTAAATGCGATCGCTTCCGGTGCCCTACACGGCGATTTGCCAAATGAACTAAGTGTCTTGGCCACTCAAGAGGTTGTCATAGATCAATCAGATTTATTTAGGGACGGAAGAATGACGGATCCTATGCTCGCTGCTCACCGACAGCAGAAACGAGCAGAAGAAATTAACGCACTTTGGGAAAACTCCCCTGGAACCGAGTTAGGATATTACGGAATTGCTCATATTCCGCTAGCCTTCCTTGCTGGATATCAAATAAATCTGCGGAAGCGGATTCATATATTTGAGCATGATCGTAAAGATAGCCATTGGAAACTCTTGCGGATGGGAGAAAAGCAACCAGAATTGATTTCTGATGGTCCGTCCTTAATACCCAACTCTTCGGTTGGGGATGTGGTTATTAAATTTAGTGTGAGCTACGCAGTTTTAAGCGATGATATATTGAAAGTGGTACGTTCTCCAGTAGCAATCATGGGCATTGGTCTCGCGTCTCCTGGTCTGGATCAAGTAAGAAATCTAGATCAATTAGATTCCTATGCATCGACTTTTCGTAATTTATTGGATTTGATACACGATAATTTCCCTAATGCCAGAAAAGTTCACGTGTTTTATGCAGGACCTGCTTCCTTGGCTTTTCGTTGCGGTCAATTGATAAGCCCAACAATTCATCCTCATGTTGTGGTCTACAACTATTTTTCTCGAGACGAACCGCGATATAAATGGGGCATTTGCGTAAACACTAATCTCGACTCGCCAGATTTTCTTGTTCAACTATAAGGAGGCAAAATGTACGATATGCACAAAGAACTGAATGAGTTTTATGACGACCACGTTCGTCTCAAGGATGAACGCAAAAAATTGGAGGAGCATCGTGACCTAAACATTGTTAGGCTTAAAGATGGTCTTCAAGAGCTAAAATATCCGAACGCTTTTGAGTATAAAGACCAGGGTAGCTTTGCTATGAAGACTATCAACAAGCATCCTCTCAAGACGTACGATCTGGACGAGGCGATCATTTTTAGGAAGGATGATTTGCCAAGTGATCCTTGCGACGCAAGAAGAAGAATCGAAGAAGCCATGATTTTGGCAGGCGGAAATTTTTCTACGCCTCCAGAAGCCAAAACAAATGCCGTCCGAGTGTCTTATGCTGAAGGCCATCATATTGATTTCGCTGTTTACCGCAAATATGTAGATGTATCAGGAAACAAAATTATTGAACATGCCGGGCCGCAATGGACAAATCGTGACCCGGTTGGTATTAGCAATTGGTTCAATTCCTCAGTTCAATCTAAGAGTCCGTCCAAAATTTTTGGAGCTCAAGTAGATGATAATCAGCTGCGACGAGTAGTAAGATGGTCGAAGATGTTTGCCAAATCCCGTTCCACTTGGGAGTTGCCAGGCGGCTTGGTGATTTCTGCTTTAGCCGTTGAGCAATATGTTGCAAATACCTATAGAGATGATTCTGCTTTGTACGACACAATTGTGGGAATTCGAAATCGATTAACGGGAAATAAAGAAATAAATAATCCTGATGAAGTGAATCAATCTCTGACTAGCAGAGATAAGGATAAGGTCCGTGTTAAGAATCTAGAAGAGAAATTGAGTTTCGCAATTGAAAAAATGGAGCCTCTGTTCCGCTCAAATTGTACTCGGCGAGATGCATTACAGGCATGGAGCGAAGTTTTTTACCACTCGTATTGGTCTGCCAAGTTGGATGCAGAGCCGAAAAGCGCGGTTGTAAAGAAGGATGGGCCGATAACTGTACGACCGTTGGGTCCGTATTGGAAAAAGTGATTGATCGAAGTAAATGATGTTAACTGGTTAACGGCGAATTATCCTGGTATGTACTTTACGAATGGGGGCAGAACATTGCAAGGATGTCTTTGGTTCATAATGAGTTATTCTCCCTTGGCCGGTAAAGGAACAATTAATCCAAATCCCGAGATGGATTTAGCCGACGGCTTCCTTATTGAGGATGCCTATGATGTGTCGATTGAATTTGATAATGTTTTGTCCAAGAGAACTGTTAAGGAGTTAGGGGGTAGAATCTTACACACTAAAGCAAAGTGGCAATTAAGCTGGGCAGATCTGCACATGTATCAAAATAACACCCTTTGCTTATGCCCCGAGCCAGAAGAGAAGCTCATGTTTTCTGATGGCTTTAGTTTGAGCAAATACTTTTATGACATTCTGATACCTTACTTCTACTTTCAAAGCTACTTGGCCAGATTCGGGAATGGCCCCTGGCAAAGTACTAGCCATAACGAGGTGGGTATGCTAGAGAGTTATCGAAAACAGCGGTTCACAACTAGGAGCGTGCAGGACGTGTTTAGCATCTATCAAGAATACTTTTCGGCGGCTCTGATGAAGCATTTGTTAGCCGGTAAAAGAATAAACCAGGATATTTTGTGCTTGTGTGGGTCAAACAAGAAGTTCAAAACGTGCCACATGTTGGCCTTTGAAGGCTTGCTTACATTGTGCGCGGATTATCGATCCTTAAGTGCTACTAGACCTTGATTTGAAAGAGAACGATAACTTGGTGGTTCGATAATCAGTTCTAGAGCAGGGTATAATCCCATTATTCGGAATTGAAATTCCGAACCAGAGAGAAGCGTTAACAAGGTAAAAATTTGAGTGCTCACGGCTTCCTGTGAACTATAGACCTTAAGGAAAACCGTGCAAGAACCTCACGGCTCTCAGATTCTGTTGGCCTCACGGCTACCCAAAATCGGGTGTCCTTGAGGTCCCAGGTCTTGAAAATTAATTTTGACTTCGGGTCCGTGAGGTCGGAGGTTCAAATCCTCTCACCCCGACAGATGAACAAGACGCAGGTGACACCGGACACCTGCGTTATTTTTTTAACTCTGGTCTATTTCACCAGCTCTTTTGCAGTTCGAGTCATTTGCTCTCGAACTGCATATCCATCATAGCCGGCTGATTCCATGCCAAGTACAACTGAACCAACAACTGGTGAGGCCTCAAGATGAATAAGCCTTGCTTTTGGGGCGTGCTTAAGTACAAGGTCGTGCATCGTTTTTGTAATGAGCGGCCCCCCATTAAAGACACTCCCGGATTGCACTACTTCCACTTCCTCGTTTTCCATTCCAAGCTGGCGGATCGCCGCGACTGCAAGCCAGCCAAGCTCTTCGCCAGCCCAGTGGATTACATCACGCGCGACCTGATCACCTTCACGCGCCAGACGAAAGACCTCAACTGCCAGAGACGGTAAAAGGCGATATTGTTGATTTGAAACGCCCTCCATCAAACTTATTTCATCTTTTGCACCTGTGGCATCAATCAATAATTTTGTGAGAGTCGTTTGTGGACCACGCTTGATCCACGCATAATTGACCATTTGCAAGGCGCGCATGACGATCTCAAGGCTGCCGCCATTTTCACCAAACTCCATACCGTTGCCCACAATACGGGCCTCACGCCCATCGCGACTCCGTCCGCGGCAATTGTTCGATGAACCGGCTGTCACATTCACCCCATATCCGTGCGATGTGCCGGCATATAATCCATTAAATCCATCACTTACGATTTCCAATGGACAGGACAATTTCAAAGCGGCGATGGCTTGCAAATGCGGGACTCTATCAGAGGGAAAATCGTACCCAGCTGCGCCGAAGCCTGCTCCGGCGATCTGGCCCACATCTACGCCGGACATTACTCTCGCTTGCGTGAACGACTCTGAAATAACCCTTTTGAATCCATCATAGCCGGCACTTTGATGATTCCCGCCGCCTGCTTTTCCAAAGCCAATACAGACTCCGGCTTCATCTACAATGAGCGCATGTGTTTTTGAGGAACCTATATCGATACCAAGATAATATTTCATAAAATCTCCGCAAGCGTTTTCACGAATATATTGAATGTACAGAGTATTGTCAAGCCATTCTGTATCAGACAGCAAGTCTACTATCGAGCTTCCAGTTGCTTTTGAGGTAGAATTTGATCGTTGAAGACGTAAAGTTTCGGTTGCACTATAATCTAATTGATAGTTAATTCCAAGGAGCAAGTAACGATGGCAACTGTACGTACCGATGTGATCAAAATTGGAGATAAATTTGCCACTGTGATCGGCGATGATGTCTCGGTAGGACAAACCGCGCCTGAGTTTATTTCCG
>WNFL01431601.1_pt2 | contig 17675 bp, 19 predicted proteins | sample 5400361 | NCBI WGS metagenome assembly WNFL01 (sample SAMN13153351, study PRJNA577476) | soil metagenome | isolation source: 40 cm soil on Douglas fir-dominated hillslope | place: USA:California | collected 2013-09-17 | reverse complement strand
AAGGTACTCCGATTGAGGCGACCGTTACCGAGCCTCTGTTCGATGTCAAGCATCAACTCGTGATCGCCGCCAATAGCCGAATCGTAGGCAAGGTTACGCGAGCGAAGCCAGCGAGTAAGCTGCACCACAACGGAGAGTTGCGTGTTGTCTTCGAGAAGGTAAGTACCCCGGAGGGAATTGCCCAGGCGGTGCAGGGAAACCTGAGCGGCGTGAGCGTGGACCGGGCGGCCAACGTCAAAATGGACGAAGAAGGCGGCACGCGGGTCACGGACAACAAATCCAGGTATCTACTCACCGGTCTTTCGTTGATGATCGCGGCCTCTGCCGCCCACGGGGGTGATAGAGATGCTCCAGGTGGCTCGTCCGGAGTCAATCCCGGGGCCGGGGCTGCTGCGGGCGCCGTCGGATTCAAGCTGGTAGGCGCTGTTGTCAGTGTGGCGGGTCGCTCCCGGGTGTTTTCATCCGGTATGGGGCCGCGACGTCGGTGTATTCGCATTTTCTTTCCCGCGGCAGAGACGTCGTCCTCCCCAAGGATACCGCCGTTGAAATCGCCATCGGCGACCGTCACCCCACCAACAAAAACGTCGCAACGAGGTAGGGCGGAAGCTAGAACCTTCCCTAATTTCAACTGGTTCTGCAGCCGCACTTCGTGTCCGGACGAATCTTCTCGAACGCCCAGAGTAACAATTCCTGGGAAGAGAGGAATGGTGCGCCCTGAGAGATTCGAACTCCCGACCTTTTGGTTCGTAGCCAAACGCTCTATCCAGCTGAGCTAAGGGCGCGACGGATGCCGCGTGACGTGCGAAGAAGAAGTTCCACTGATTATACCAAAGGGACGTGGCGCGAAGTAATGGTTACCCCCAGCCCAACAGATGTATCGCGCTCCGACCCACGACGCCGACGTAATTCTTTCCTGCGCCCTAGCAAATCCTACTCGGCGGAAAACCTTACTGTGCAAGGGTTTTCAGCCATTTAGCTTTGGCGCGGCAATTGCAACTCTTTGCACAGACGAAGTGGCGCGCAACGGGGCGCAACTGAGGAACTTCGGCCAGAGGTCTCAGAAGCGCCCCTTGCATTCGCCGGCAAAGCCCTCCCCCGGCTCTCCCCTTGGTTGTTGTGGGTTTCCAGCCTTAGATCACCGGCCTTAACAAGAAGCTTAAGCCCAACTGCCAGCAGTTGGGCTCGTCTGTTGAAAACTCCCAGCGGGCACACCTTCCCGCCCCCCTTTCCGTAGATTCCTACCGGGACCTACGGGAAAGGCAGACTCACGCCAGCGCTAACCGTTCCGTCAAGTCCAGCCCGGCGCGCCGAAGCAGTGCCGCCACCTCTTCTTCGTTCATGCGTGAAGCATCAAACTCCACCCGCACGGTGTGGGCGGCCTCATCGAAACTCACCTTCCGCACCCCATAGACCTCCGTCATGGCACTGATAGCGCGCATTTCAGCCATACCGGGCACGCGACCGTAGCGGTAGGCAATATCCGTGGGCGTCATTGAAACTCTCCTCTGGGTGTCATCTCTGGGGTTCACTCGAATCGAAAAACACAGTGCAGTCATCAAGATACAATCCCAAGGCATCACAAGGGAAGGGAGCATCTTGGAAGATTTTCCGTCTACAACCGCCGACACCGCACTCGATCCGGTTTGCGGAATGACGGTAAAGCTCGCCACCGCCAAGAATCGCCACGACCATGCGGGCAAGTCCTACTACTTCTGCAGCCCCGGGTGCGTCCAAAAGTTCGCCGCCGATGCCGACGCTTATCTGACGGGAGCGAAGGCGCGTATCAAAATGGGACAAGACGGGCCTGCTGGCCAAGTCGTCCAAATCCAATTGGGCGGAATGGCCGCAAACGCAAAGCCAGCCCAGGCGACCATAGCTCCGACTTCGGCAAGAGATGTTATCTACGTCTGCCCCATGGATCCGGAAGTCCGCCAGATTGGCCCCGGAATTTGCCCCAAGTGCGGCATGGCGCTGGAACCGGAAACCATCACTGCGGGCGCAGACGACAACTCCGAACTGCGCGACATGCTGAGACGCTTCTGGGTTGGGGTTGGCCTGAGCGCTCCGCTGCTTTTGATTGCAATGGCGCCGATGGTCATGGCTCCGTTCGGCATCCCGGTGGCATTTCTCCACAGCTCAGCTTTGCCGTACCTGGAATTCTTGCTGGCGACGCCGGTTGTGCTCTGGTGCGGGTGGCCGTTCTTTGTGCGGGGCTGGGCGTCCATTAAGAACCGCAGCGCCAACATGTTTACGCTCATCGCGCTGGGCGTGGGTGTGGCCTATGTTTACAGTGTTGCCGGAACGCTGGCCCCGCAGATTTTTCCAGAGGCGCTCCGTGGGATGGGTGGGCACCCGGACGTTTATTTTGAAGCCGCCGCTGCCATCGTAACGCTGGTCCTGCTCGGTCAGGTTCTGGAACTCCGAGCGCGAGGGCAAACCTCGAGCGCTATACGGGCGCTGCTCAATCTCGCGCCGCCTATCGCACACCGTATCCGCGACGGCAGGGAAGAGGACGTTGCCCTCGAGCTGGTTCATCCCGGCGACCGCCTACGCGTCAAGCCTGGCGAAAAGATTCCCGTCGACGGCTTCGTGGAAGACGGCTCCAGCACCGTCGACGAGGCCATGATCACCGGTGAATCGGTTCCTGTGGAAAAGTCGAAGGGCGCCTTGGTCATCGGCGGCACCATCAACGGTACCGGTGCCTTTGTCATGCAAGCTCAGCGCGTAGGTTCGGATACGCTGCTGGCGCAGATCGTTGCGTTGGTCGGACAGGCCCAGCGCAGCCGTGCTCCCATCCAACGATTCGCCGACAAGGTTTCGGCCGTTTTCGTTCCGGTCGTGGTCGCGGTGTCCGTGCTCACGTTTTCCGCATGGGCCATTTGGGGTCCGCAGCCTCGGCTCGCCTACGCGCTGGTCAACGCAGTGGCAGTGCTGATCATCGCCTGCCCTTGCGCCCTTGGCCTGGCCACGCCGATGGCGGTGATGGTTGGCACCGGACGCGGCGCGCACGCCGGGGTCCTCATCAAGAACGCCGAGGCGCTGGAGATTCTGGAAAAGGTCGACACGCTCGTGGTGGACAAAACCGGAACGCTTACGGAAGGGAAGCCGCGGGTGCACTCGATCCAGGCCGCACCGGGCCGCAGCGAAAACGATGTTCTAATTCTAGCGGCAAGTCTCGAACAAGCCAGCGAGCATCCGTTAGCCTCAGCGCTGGTTACCGAAGCAAAGACCCGGGGCTTAACTCTAGCCGACGCGACGAATTTTCAATCTCACACCGGCCAGGGTGTCACTGGTGAGGTCGGCGGTCTCGCTACGATGGTCGGACAGAATACGCTGCTCACCGAACGATCCGTGACGATTCCCGAACTCGCCTTGACTGCGGCGAACCAGCTCCGCCAAGCGGGGCAAACCGTTCTCTTCGTTGCCACTGCCGGAGAATTTGCCGGACTGATCGGTGTGGCTGACACCGTCAAGCCCGCCGCCGCTGCCACGGTCCGCGAACTGCTCAAGGACGGAGTCAAGGTATTCATGCTCACCGGCGACAACGACACCACGGCCCAAGCTGTAGCCCGCGAAGTTGGCATTCCAGACTTCGAAGCGGGAGTCCTGCCCGATCGCAAAGCGCAGGTAGTCGAGCGTCTGCAAAAAGATGGCCGCGTGGTCGCCATGGCCGGTGACGGCATCAACGACGCCCCCGCGCTGGCGCAGGCCCAAGTCGGCATCGCCATGGGTACGGGCACCGATGTTGCCATGAGCGCCGGGAGCGTCATTCTGCTCAAGGGAGACCTGCGCGGCATCGTGCGCGCGCGCAAGCTTAGCCGAGCCGCCATGCGGAACATCCGACAAAATCTGTTCTTTGCTTTTATCTACAACGCGCTGGGCGTGCCGATTGCGGCGGGAGTACTGTATCCGTTTTTCGGCTGGCGGCTGAGTCCGATCCTAGCGGCAGCGGCGATGAGCTTCAGTTCGGTGTCGGTGATTTCGAATTCGTTAAGGCTGCGGAATCTTGAATTGTAAGAAATCCATTGATTCCGCACCCTGCGGCACTCTCGATTCTGTCCATGAGGCTCACTCCACTATTACACCCAGGTAACCTCGACAGCCATCGGAAAGACTGGGTACGATAACGAGAGTTCGTACCATTCCTGGAACCCATCCAAAATGATCAACCACGAATTAAGAGTCCCGTGCCCAACGTCCGCCGGAATGTCAACCAAGCGCATGGTTCAGGCTGCCTGTGCGGTTTTGTTTGTAGTCTCCAGTCAACTCGCCTGGGCTGTGGATAAGAAAGACAGGCAAGAAGTCCCGGCCGCGCCCTGCCATGTGTTTCAAGTCGATTTCGATGACAGCACAACCGCCAACGCGTCCAAGAACTATCAAAAGGCCTTGGCGCAAACCCTGGCGGAAGACCGCTTCGACGATCTCGATTGTCTGGCTGACTCTCTACGGCAAAACAAAATAACATTTCCCAGTGGCGTGTGGAAGCTCCGCGCGTTGTACTGGGGTGTTTCTGAGCCACAGGGACATGCAACCCCGGAGGATTGGGCCGACTTTCTTGATCGCCTGAACCGCTGGGTCTCTTCTAAGCCAAACTCCATCACCGCGCGCGTTGCTCTGGCAAAAGCCTACGCCGCCTATGCTTGGGTCGCACGAGGCCAGGATTCCGCTGATTCGGTCACCGCCAACGGATGGAAACAATTTGCCGAGCGAACAACCAAGGCCAAACAGATCCTCGACGACGCGTCCCAACTGGTCACGAAATGCCCGGAATGGTACTTTGCCATGCAACAAGTCGCCATGGCGCAGCAATGGGACAAGGCCCAAGCTGTCAATATTCTCCAACAGGCCATCGCCTTCGAACCAACCTACTACGCCTACTATCGTAGGCACGCGGACTACCTTCAGCCCATGTGGTTTGGCGAAGAAGGGGAAGCGGCAAAGTTCGCGGCACAGTCCGCCGACCAAGTTGGGGGAGAGCAGGGGGACATTCTTTACTTCCAGATGGCCAGCAATATTTGCCACTGCGATGAAGAACCTTTAGTGGAACAAATGTCATGGCCCCGCATTCAAAAAGGCTTTGCCGTATTGGAGAAACAAAACGGCCCATCGATCAGCAACTTAAACGTGCTCGCATATATGGCAATGAAGGTTGGGGATCCCGCAGTTGCGGAAGACGCATTCAAGCGCATCGGAGACCGTCGGGACGAGGAGGTTTTCCAAGGGCAAAGCTATTTCGACGAATCTAAAACGTGGGCCACCCAGGTCGCACCTACTTTCCGGTGGCACCAGCAGATTATCGATCTGGCCGCCAAGGCTATGCAGACACCAGAAGGACGGCAGTACAACGAGACTTTCGAGAAGCAGTTCTCTGACTCTCTCCAGAAATGCGAGCACGCCGTCCCAGCTGATTTAGGAAAGTTCGAGATCCTGGTGAGTATTGGCGGGGACGGCGTGATCAACCAAGTGGTATCCCCCCGGGAGGTGCTTGAGTGCCTCCACCCACTTCATGGCAAAGTCGTTACCCGACCGCCAGCCTCACCGTACTGGATTAAGATTGATGTTGACCCAGCAACGTTCACGAGCGCTGCCGCCAACTAGTGGTTGCAGGCACCCGAGCCTACAGCTTGGTTAAATACTCCGTCATTTCCTGCGCCGTCCAATTCATCTCGCCAATCACCTTGCGCCGCAGCACCCCGTTGCGGTCAATAATGTAGGTTTCCGGAAACACGTGCGTCCCATACAGATCGTTGCTCTTCTTGTCGGCGTCGCGGACGGTGAGCATGTTCATGTTCTGCTCTTTGACGAACCTGTGATACGCCGAGTCATCCTCATCCACGCTCACCGCCAGCACCACCACGTTGCGGTCCCGCAGCCGGTTCTGCATGGCCACCAGGGACGGCGTCTCTGCGATGCACGGTCCGCACCAGCTCGCCCAAAAATTCAAGACGACAATCTTGCCGCGCAGTTCGCTCAACGTAACTTTCCGGTCCACATCCTGCACCGTAAAGTCCGGAGCCACGGTGCCAATCTTGGGCGGAGCCGTACCGCTGTTGCAACCCGAGAAACTCAGCACAGCCATCACAACCAGAATGTAAGCCAATCTCTTCACAAGTCCTATAATAACGAATCCGCCCATGCTCCCGCTCCCATCGGAAGTACCCGGTCCCGCGGTTTCCGTGATCATCCCCGCGCGGAATGAACAAGACATCCTTGGGTTGTGTTTGGAATCGCTGGTCGCGCAGCAGGGAATTGCTTTCGAAATCATGGTCGTTGACGACCATTCCACCGACGGCACGAGAGCCATCGCCACATCGTTCCCGCAAGTGAAAGTCATCGAAGCCGGACCGCTCCCGCCCGGATGGACTGGGAAGGCCAACGCCGTAACCTGCGGCGCACGCGGAGCCCAGGGCGCGTGGCTCCTCTTCACTGACGCCGACACCGTTCACAAGCCCGGTTCGATGGCTCGGGCGATGGATGAAGCGAAACAACTAGGCGTCGATCTGCTCTCCTATTCGCCCGAACAGGAAGTCCACAGTTTTGTCGAGCGATCGGTCATGCCCGTCATCTTCGCCGAGCTGGCCAAGCGCTATCAACCCTCGGAAGTCAGCGATCCTAAAAGCGACGCAGCCGCCGCTAACGGGCAATACATCTTGATCTCGCGCGAGGCCTACGAAGCGGTAGGCGGACACGCATCCGTCTCCGGTAGTCTCCTCGAAGACGTCGAACTCGCCCGCGCCGTCAAGCGTAGCGGCCGCAAGATTTTCTTCCGCCTCGCCGCCGATCAGGTCCGAACCCGAATGTATCGCTCCACGACCCAACTGATCGAAGGATGGACCAAGAACCTTGTACTGCTGTTTCCTCACTCGATCCAACTCGCCTGCCTGCGCATCGCAGAATTCGCAATCATTTGGGTCAGCGGCCTGCTCGCTCTTGTGTTCCTCGGGCACGGTAACTTAGCCCTCGCCGGGTTTGCCGCAGCCTTCTGCGCTACCGTCAAGCTCTTCTTCCTCCTCCGCATCCGGCGCGCTCACTTCGCCTGGGGCTCCAACGTTCTAGCCATTTTCGGGCTGCCATTTTTTACCTACCTTTTGCTCCGCTCCGTCATCCAACACAAGCAAGGTCGTGTCGCCTGGAAGGGTCGCAACTACTCGGGCACGGCGGCCTCCTGATAAGCTCAAGCAGGGCCATTCAAAACCAGCCATCATGAGTTCCGTCGTCTACCTAACCCGCAAAGCCGAGTTTTCCGCCTCGCACCTGTACCACAATCCAGCCTTCTCGCCGGAGGAGAACCAGCGCATTTTCGGCAAGTGCAACAACCCTAACGGACACGGCACCACCACGGGCTTCGTCGTCGATCTGAAGCAGCTCAAAGACCTCATGAACAGGGAAGTCCTCGATGCCCTCGACCACCGCTTCTTGAACAAAGAAATCCCCGAATTCTTTACCCTCATCCCGACCACGGAAAACATTGCCGTCGTGTGCTGGCAGCGCCTCGCGCCCAGGCTCACCACTGCCAAGCTCCACCGCGTTCGCGTCTACGAAACCCCGGACCTTTTCGCCGATTTCTACGGTGAGGCATGAAGGTTTATCTGACCCGGCGCTACGGGTTCTCCGCATCCCACCGTCTGAATAGCGACGCGCTTTCTCCAGACGAGAACCGTGCCACCTACGGCAAGTGCAACAACCCCTTCGGCCACGGGCATAATTATTTCGTAGAAATTACCATCAGCGGCCCCGTAGACCAGCAGACCGGCATGGTCTGCAACCTGGCCGATCTCGACGGCTGGGTGCGAGAAAACGTGCTCGAGCGCTACGACCACCAGGATTTGAACCACCTGGCAGAATTTGCGGCAAAAGTACCCACCACGGAAAACCTTTGCGTGGAGATTTACCAACTCCTGCATCGCAGCTTCACCCAGGCTCATCTAGACAAGGTGAGAATTGAAGAGACGATGATGAATTCGTTCGAATACAGAGGCGAGTCCCCAGCCCTCCGGTGACCCGCAGGAAGGTCCAACAGTGACGACCACAAGCCAAACGACTTTGACCAGCGCCACCTATGAAGAACTAATGCGGGAGTTGCTCGTCCGCCTCGGCGAAGATCCCGATCGCGAGGGCCTGCAGCAAACCCCGGCCCGCGTGAAGCGCGCCATGCAGCACCTCACCAGCGGCTACAAACAGTGTCCGGAAACGCTCCTGAAGGAGGCGCTTTTCTCCGTCACTTACGACGAAATGGTGATTGTCAAGGACATCGAGATGTTCAGCCTGTGCGAGCACCATATGCTGCCATTTTTCGGCAAAGTCCACGTCGCCTACATCCCGAAAGGCCGCGTCCTCGGCTTAAGCAAGATTCCGCGCTTAGTTGAAGTCTTTTCCCGCCGCTTGCAGATCCAGGAACGAATGACCACTGAAATCGCCGAAACCATCCAGCGCGCCATCGAGCCCCAGGGCGTCGGCGTAGTCATTGAAGCCCGCCACCTCTGCATGATGATGCGTGGCGTCGAAAAACAACATTCCGCCACCGTCACGTCGGCTATGTTCGGATGCTTCCGCGAGGAGCAGCAAACCCGGAACGAATTCCTCTCCCTAATCCGCGCCAAGAGCCCCAACGGCTTCTAAGATCTTATTTTTAGATTTGTCATCCCGCCAACGGGAGGGATCTGCATTTGACCTAGGAAAGAGAACCACGGCAGATCCCTCTCTACCACGTTCCATACCGATAACGACCCTTCCGCTCCGGTAACACCTTAATCAAAATCATCCCCACTACAAATCCCCCCACATGCGCCCAAAAAGCGATCCCCCCGCCGGTACCTTGTCTCGCGTAGACCACGCTCTTCGCCGCCCCGCTAAAGAACTGCACCACAATCCAGTACCCCAACACCACCCAAGCAGGCAGAGCAAAGAAAAAAAACGGCGGCAAAAATGTGGAGACCCTGGCCCGCGGATAGAGCAGCAAATACGCCCCCATCACTCCTGCAATCGCCCCGCTCGCTCCCACCGTCGGAATCGGCGACCCCCAATTCAGCAGCACATGCAAGACTGCCGCCCCCAATCCGCACGCTACATAAAACACCAAATACAGAAAATGCCCTAACTGATCTTCAATGTTGTCGCCAAAAATCCACAGCGCCCACATGTTCCCAATCACATGCATCCATCCTGCGTGCAGGAACATGGACGTAAACATGGGAAATACAGCCCCCGCCAGCCCCCCGGCTTGTCCCGCCAGTCCCAGTGCAACATGATCCGGGATCAGCGCAAACTGTCGAATTAGATCATGCAGTCCGGGTTCTGAAAGTGTCGCCTCGAACAGATAGATCAGAAAATTAAACGCAATCAGGAAGTACGTAACCGCCGGCGTGCCAAACGAAGGCTGATCGTCGCGAAGGGGTATCATAAGACGTTAGGTCCGCAAGAATCTCAACCCAAAAATCTTCGCACACGAGTTGACCGGTACGCCACCCAAGTCCACAATTAATGAATCAAGTCCTCATTATCGACAAGCCTGCTGGCATGACTTCGCACGACGTCATCAACCGCGCACGTCGCATCCTTGGCCTGCGCGCCATCGGGCATCTCGGCACGCTCGACCCCGCCGCCACCGGCGTCCTGCCGCTGGTCGTGGGAAATTTCACCCGCCTCGCTCAGTTCTACCTTGGTGCGGAAAAGCAATACAAAGGCATCATTCATCTCGGTTCCGCCACCGACACCTACGACGCAGAAGGCGAACCCGTCGGGACGGAAGAGGAACGGCAAATGAGCGCTAACCGTGCAGGGGAGATTGACAAAAGACAGGTGAGGGAAGCCGCTTCCCGGTTCCTCGGGACCATTGAGCAGATGCCGCCGCCATTTTCCGCCAAGAAGATCCGCGGCGTCCCCGCTTACAAACTGGCCCGCCGCCAGCAGGAGGTCCGGCTAGCCCCCGTCTCCGTCACAGTTTACGAACTCGACCTGCAGGTGCAGCCAGAAGACCGCGTCAGGTTCCATGCTCGCGTCAGCTCCGGTACCTACATCCGCTCCATCGCTCACGATCTGGGACAGGCACTCGGCTGCGGCGCCCACCTGGAATCCCTCCGCCGCACCGCCCACGGCGAGTTCACCCTAGCCGATGCCCACACCCTAGAGGCGCTTTCCGCCGCTGGTGAAGACGCGCCCAAGGATTTCACCCCGTAACCGCCAATGAAGACCAAATCGCGCTCATCCGCCACGGTCGCACCGTAAATCTTTCGGAAATGTCGAAGTCCCCGTATGTGAAAGTTTTTGCTGGCCAGACCGAACTCATTGCCATCGCTGTACGAGTTGCCGGCACGCTCTTCCACCCCAAGATCGTTTTGAGCACAGAGCCGCAGCCCGGCAACGTAGAGAGGATACCCGAGCCGAATCTAGCTTGAGGAGAGCTCGGTCACAGCATCGATATCTTGGTTTAGCTCGATCCTGCGGCGTGGTTGCAATGTCCGATAACAAGTATTATGTAAACAACAAGGCGGGGCGAGATTCCTTTCCCATCTCCGACTCATCTCCCGACCAATGGCCTGTGCAAATTTGCAAACTTTGCCGTTGACTCCCATCCACCTTCCCGATAAAGTCCTCCGCAACTAATTTCGAAGCTCACGTTGCCCCCGCTCGCTACGTGAGTTCCATTGTCGTAAGTCAATACGCCATTCTCGTCTCGGCCCACAGTAGGCCGTTTTTCGTCCGCACCCCGAAGCGGTCGATCGCCGTTCACGCCCATCTGCGGAAGACACCCAGTCCGCAGTCGCTGACTCGTTGCTAGCGCGACGTTGTGAACCATTCCCACATGGAGGCTATACCAGTGAAAATTCAAGACCTACCCCAAGAAGCCACCGAAGTTGCCAACATTCCCGGTCAGCCCCAACCCAAACCCGGCAAGCACGACCTTAGTCGGCGTTCCTTCCTGACCCGAGCAGGCGGCGTGGCCACCGTGGCCGCTGCTGCCGGTGCGCTAACCACCCTGGAACCGCTCCTCGGCGGCAAGGAGTCCATCGCCGAGGCCGCCGAAATTGGCCCGCTGGGCGACAGTGCCCGTGCCGACGCCAGCTACAACTACCGCGTCGCCATCGCCACCTCCGAGCGCGCTAATCCCATCGTCAGCCATCCCTGCAACGGTGACGAAGCGCTCTACGCCGACAAAGGTGCCACTTTCACGAAGACCCTGGTCCATGACAGCTTCGGACGCGTGGATCCCGCTTCCTACAACAGCTTCATCAACGCTCTCACCACCGGCAATCCGCTTGACTTCAACAGCATTATCGTCGGCGGGCCACGTCACTTAGTAGGACCGCAAGGAGGCCTGGCCTTCGATCCCGAGGGCTCCGACTCCCACAACCTGACCATCAATCCCGCTCCAACCATGGCCGGTGCCCAGACTGCGGCGGAAATGGTGGAAATGTACTGGGCCTCTCTGCTTCGGGATGTTCCTTTTACCAACTACGTTACAAACAACATGGCCGCGAACGCCGCGGCCGAACTCAACCTATTGCCCGGATACGCTGGTCCCAGGAACGGCAGCAATCAGGTCACGGTCAACGAGCTTTTTCGGGGGGGCTTTCCCGGAGAAACCGTCGGTCCCTATGTCTCCCAGTTCATGTGGATCCCTACCACCTTCGGCAACCAGCCCATCAGCCAGAGGTTCATCACCTTCCGCCCCGCCATCGACTACATGACTGACTTTCCGGCTTGGCTAACTGTCCAGAACGGAGGCAGCACGGGCCAAGCGCTAGTCAACGACAGCACGCTGCGCTACATCCGCAATGGTCGCGACTTGAGTGCGTGGACTCACGTGGATGTGCTCTACCAGGGCTACTTTGTGGCCTTCCTCATCCTGGCGGCCATGGGCGCGCCGGTCAACCCCGGCAATCCCTATGTCGGCTCCACTACGCAGGATGGCTTTGGTACGTTTGGCGGACCCGACTTCGCAGCTACCATTGGCGAAGCTGCTACCAGTGCGCTGAAGGCTTCCTGGTTCCAGAAGTGGTTCGTTCACCGGCGTGCCCGGCCCGAAGTCCCCGGCGGCCTGGTCCATCTCATCAAAACCGGCCAGGGTGCCAACACTAATTGCACGTTTAGCAATGACCTTTTGAATTCAAGAGGTCTCGCCGCAAGCTTCAGGCATTACTCGAGCTATTTGCTAGCCCAAGCCTTTCCCGAAGGCTCGCCTGCCCACCCGTCATTTCCCACGGGACACGGTGCGGTAGGCGGTGCTTGCATTACTATTCTCAAGTTTTTCTTCGACGGCAGCTTTGTCATCCCCAACCCGGTCATCGCTTCACCGGCCGGCACTACCTTGCAGGCATACTTGGGTCCGCCGCTCACGGTAAACGGAGAACTCAACAAACTCGGGCACAACATCACTCTCGGTCATGGCATCCACCCTGGAATCCATTACCGCAGCGATTCCGACGAGTCCTTGAAGCTGGGCGAAGCCGTGGCCCTGAGCATTCTTCAGGACAAAGCCGCTTGCTATAACGAGAAGTTCTCCGTCAGCCTTACTAAGTTTGATGGGACGACGGCAACGATCTCGAACTAGCAGCTCTCTCACCGGAGGCGCGGGTTGATTTGCGCCCGTGCCTCCATCACACTGGCGACGTCGAGCGGGCAAAGATCGCTGTGCTGTAAAGAAAACAACTGGCTGCTGAACCCGCAGCCGCGGCATAAAATCTTCTGAAGAGCGTTACATCTTGTATTTGCCCAAATCCTCGTCGTTCAAGCCTTCCAGGAACTTCTTCAGTTCCTCGTTGCTCAGGCGTTCCGATTCGGCATTCGTGCTCTTGGAACTCTTGATCACTTCCTCGTCCACGTAAATCGGGCAATCCGCCCGCAACGCCAGCGCCAGCGCATCCGACGGCCGCGAGTCGACGCTGATGATTTTTCCATCCCGCTCCAGCCAGATCACCGCGTAGAACGTATCCGCCCGCAGTTCGGTGACCACCACGCGATGGACAAACGTATCCAGCCCGCTGAGTACATTGCGAATCAAGTCATGCGTCATCGGCCGCGGCGTGGCCACTTTCTCAATTTCCAGAGCGATAGCATTCGCTTCGAATACTCCCACCCAAATCGGCAGCAAGGTCTCGCTGTCGACATCTTTGAGAATTACGATGGGCAGCTGCGTTACCGGGTCCATCATCAACCCGCGGATTTTCATCTCGATTTCCATCGCCGCCTCCTGACCCGGAAAAACGTTAATTCATTCGCGTATTGATTGAATCTCTGTCATCTTTATCCCTGTCATCCTGAGCGCAGCCGTGCCTTCATGAAGTGAAGGCATGGCGGAGTCGAAGGATCTCTGCCCGCTCTCCTCGGCTTCACTCTTGCAAGCTTTTTCACCGCGCAACATGCCGGCAGCGGAGTTCTAAGCATCCCGCGAGATCGCTCAAACCACCAACTCGCCAGCCAAACTATTCGGAAAAGTAGCCGTAACGCGCGTATTCACATAGCTGCCAAGCATCGGATCGACTCCCGCAGGCGCGGTAAAATTCAGAACCATATTCTGCGACGTGCGCCCGGCCCATTGCCCCGACGCCTCGTTCTTCCGTTCCACCATCACTTCCAAAATCTTCCCGCCATGCCGCCGGTTGCGAATCACCTGAATCGCCCGCTGCTTCTCCATCAAAATCTGAAGCCGCCGGGACTTCTCCTCCTCCGGAATCGCATCGGCATATTTCAACGCAGGAGTGTTCGGCCGAGGCGAATACTTGAAGGCAAAGACCGCGTCGTACCCAACTTCATCCAGCAGCGAAAGCGTGGCATCAAAGTCCGCCTCCGTCTCCCCCGGAAAGCCAACGATCATATCGGTGGTAAGGCTCAATTCCCTCTTCGCCGCCTTCACCCACCCAATTCGTTCCAAATACTGCTCGCGCGTATACAACCGCTGCATCACGTCCAGCAGCCGCGACGACCCGCTTTGCACCGGAAGATGCACGTGATTGCACAGGGCTGGCGTTTCATCGAGAACGTCCACAATATCCCGCCCAAAGTCCCGAGGATGTGAGGTGGTAAAGCGCACCCGGCGAATTCCCGGCACCTGTGCCACGGCTCGCAGCAGCTCAGCAAAAGTCTTATTTTCAGTAGGATCACGGTAAGAGTTCACGTTTTGCCCGAGCAATTGAATATCGCTATACCCAAGCTCCGCCATCTGCCGTGCTTCCGCCAGCACCGACTCCGACGTCCGGCTGCGCTCCTTCCCCCGCGTATATGGCACCACGCAAAACGCGCAAAACTTGTCGCACCCCTCAATAATCGTGATGTACCCGCGGTGCGGATTCGTCCGCGCCGTAAACTCCGTCTCGAAGCACTCATCCGTCTGCCGGTCATCCAGCCCAGTCGCCCGCTGCCCAGTCTCCAGTTGTACCAACATTTCCGGCAGCTTCCGGTACGACGCCGACCCGCACACCATATCCACGTACGGCGCGCGCTCGAAAATCTTCGCGCCTTCCTGCTGCGCCACGCACCCCAGCACGCCAAACTTCTTCCCTTGCTTCTTGTACTTCTTGAAGTCGTTCAGGCGGTTGAAAACCTTCTGCTCCGCCTTGTCGCGAATCGAGCAGGTGTTGTACAGGACCAACCCGGCCTCTTCGACCGTCTCCACCTGACGGTAGCCTTCATGCAGCAGCGTGCCCACGACTTTCTCCGAGTCGTGAGCATTCATCTGGCAACCAAATGTTTCGAGGTAGAAAGTCTTATCGGGGCTGCCACTCATACGGCCAGTATAGCGCGGCAGGGGCTAGGAATTCCCACCGAACATATCGCGACCCAGCCAATCAGGCAGTCATTAAGCCCGTGTGGCGCGGACACTCTTGTTCGCGTGGTCTTTGCGGCTGGGTTACAAATGAAACTTGAGTGAAATATTTTGGAGTTCAGCGATCCTGGGGCGGACGCGCCAAGCTCAGGGTTTTCGCGGGTGGCCCCAGGTGAAACGCCGGCCGACAATGCATTTCACAAGGAGGTGATCGGTGGCGCTGGTGGCACCGACGCCAACTCCGAAATTGAACTCCCAGTTAGGAGAGACGTTGAGGTCAATGGAGGGGAAGAACTGCTGCTGTTGGTCGTGGACGGGGTCGAAGTCCGTGATGGGACCGAGGGCGGCATAGTATTCCATGCCGGCAGCAATTTTCTTGGTGAAATCGTAGCTGACTTTCGCGTTTGGGGAGAAGCTCCAGCCCTGGTGTTCGCTGGCGCCGTGGAAGGAGCGGTCAATAGAGGGGTTGAAGGCGAGGTACCAGCGGCCGAGTTTCTTGTCAATGATGGGGCGGACTTCCCAGGTCCAGGTATCGGGGGAGAAGTTACGTTGCTGATAGCCAATTTCGGTGGAGAGGCTAAGCCCGACCGGCCATTTCCACGACTCCGGAATCGCCACACGAGGCCGAATATGGTCGCCGACCCACATCCAGCCGCCGTCGGGTTGGATGGTGGAGAAGACGTAAAATCCGGTTTCAAACCAGCTGGTGAAACCGTGGGTGATCTCGAGGGTTTCGTGCATGGCGTGATTGGTCGGAAGGACACCGTCGATTACGGTTTTTGTGCCTTTGACGGTGAAGTTGCTGTGAATTTCGACCATGGTGTCGCCCGGGGCGACGAGGTCAGAGCCGTAGACTTGGATTTCGGTGTTGTCCTGGGCACGAGCGGAAGAGAGTGAGCAGAAAATTATCAAGACGACGGCGGCGGCGCAGAGTGGTTGATTCATCCCGCTCCTATTAAAACATGAGTGAGTTAAAAACATGATCGAGGACCCTGCAACGCAAGTGCCGGATGGGCTATTGTTAATCCAATTCGGTGGAAACCGGTCCTGGAGCTGACACGACAAGAGCGGTGTAGCGTGTGGAGGACGTTAGATGAGCGGTAAGGTAAGCATTGCGGTGGCGGCGGTTGTGTTGCTAGCGCCTGGTCTATGGGCGCACCATGGCACGGCGCGGTTCGACACGAGTCATATTGTTACGATGCAAGGAATGGTCACGCGCTTTGAGTGGATCAATCCGCATCCTCATATTTACGCGGATGTGCAGGACGACCACGGTAAGGTTGCGAACTGGCTGCTGGAGTGCGGAAGTCCGTTAATGCTGGTCCGGGTTGGATGGACCAAAACTACGGTCAAGGCTGGGGACCGAGTAAAGATTTTCGGTTTCCGTGCGAAGGACGGGTCTGCGTATATGCACCTGGAACGCATCGAGTTGCCCAACGGGAAGGCGCTTCTCGGGTTTCCTTAGGGGAAAGGCGTGTGCGGGCCGATTGGGGCGAAGGTTGCGCGGTGCTTTTCGATCCTGCTATGTTTGGGCGTCGCCGCGTCGGGGTGATTGATTGGGGTTTGTGTAGCCGATAGCAGGTGTGTTTTGAAAGGAGAACTACTGGTGAGAGCGTTTATTTGGGGGCTGATCCTGGGCGCGCTGGCTGTACCCGCAGCGGGCTATATGTACCTTGCCGGCGGGTATGCGCCGGTGGCGACGTCGGATCCTGCCATGCCGTTTGAGAAGAAGTTGGCGCACAAGGCTCTGAATGCCCGGATTGCGAAGGAAATGCCGAAGTCGGTGCCAATTCAGGGCGACGAGGCGAACCTGCTGGCGGGGGCGGCGATTTATCGTGACCATTGCGCGGTATGCCACGGAATGCCCGGGCAGCCGAAGACGCCGATTGCAACGGGGATGTTTCCGCCGCCGCCGAAGCTAATGGAAGGCAAGGGCGTAACCGACGACGAGCCCGGGGAAAGCTACTGGAAAGTGGCGAATGGGATTCGGCTAACTGGGATGCCGGGGTTCCACGCGTCGCTTTCGGAGACCCAGATGTGGCAGGTGAGTTTGCTGGTGGCAGAAGCAGATAAGCTGCCGAAGGCGGTGGTGGATGCGCTGGCGGCGGTGCCAGCCACTTCGACTGTGCAACAGGGAGCGGCGAAGAGGAAGTAGCACGACCCAGATGGAGGTTTGTGCACGAAGCTTGTTGGGCTGATTGCCTTGCGGCACGAGACTCACGGTGCTCTTCCATACTCTACGAGGCTTGTGCATGAAGAGGGCTTCAGCCCGAACCATCTTGAAAACGGAGCTCCCTTCCCTGCTGGCCCCTTGCCTGGCGTATTTGCTGATTGTCAGTCCTTCCGCATATCACAACGACCCTGCCGACCAAGCCAGGGCCACGCGCACCGCCACGAAGCCCGCGCCGGGTATTGGGATTCGAAAAGACTGCGTCAGCCCACAGCAGCTGACTTCTCTTTGTTTCTGAAGTCTGCGGAACGCAGGTTTCATTTACCGGCGCTCACCGACGCCGGCACCTCCGCGACCGGTATGGTAATCGAAGGCTGCGACGTACACGGTGCAGCGGAAAGCTCGTCGGCAAGAGTCTATTTCAGCTTACTATGACGAATCCGGAACGTAATCTCGACTACGGGACGCTGCTTGCCGCCAGCCGACGGCTGGATTTAGCCGGGGCCACGCGGAAGATCAAGGTGGCGTTGCTATCGGATGCGTCAACGCAGCGGTTCGTCCCGATTCTCCGCACGATTTTCGCGCGGTACGGCGTGGACGCGGAGATGTACGAGGGGCCGTTCGACGGAGTTGAGTTGGAGGTGTATGACCGCAACTCCGGGCTATATAAATTCCAGCCACAGGTCGTGGTGCTGCTGAATTGCGTGCAAGCGCTGCGAGCGAATTTTCTGCGGCCGGAGACGG
>WNFL01008073.1_pt2 | contig 17685 bp, 16 predicted proteins | sample 5400361 | NCBI WGS metagenome assembly WNFL01 (sample SAMN13153351, study PRJNA577476) | soil metagenome | isolation source: 40 cm soil on Douglas fir-dominated hillslope | place: USA:California | collected 2013-09-17 | reverse complement strand
AATACTTATTGCAGGGAATCAATGGAAAACTTGATATTGAAGCCTGGCATAAAAGAAAAAGAGGTTTTGTTCTGCCCCCTTTTACTGCCAATGCCTATGCAGGGTCTGTAGAACAAAAAGCACAAAGCGCTCATCCCATCCTGCATCAACAGTTAAGAAAGATTAGGGATACGATTTGCGCTAAAAGGGATTTACCTATATATATTGTAGCGGGGAGCAAAACAATTGATGAGATGGCGCAGTATTTACCTCAAACGCGGGAAGAGCTCAGGAAAATTAGCGGATTTGGCGATGCCAAGACTGAACGATATGGACAACAGTTCTTAGACGCGATCCTTACATATTGTATACAAAACGACCTTTCATCTTTAATTCATGAAAAATCACCAAAGCGGGAGAGAAAGCAAAACAGCGGCGAAAGAAAAACCAAGGTCGACACAAAAGCGGAATCGTTCCGGTTGTTCAAAGAAGGAAGAGAGGTAATTGCAATTGCCAAAGAAAGAAACCTCACGGTTCAAACGGTCGAAAGCCACTTATCTCATTACGTGGCGCAGGGGGCGATCAATATTGAAGAATTGGTTAGTAAGGAAAAGATATCAAAGATAGAACCGGCGATCAGGGATTTTGACGGCGGACCCATTACGCCAATAAAAGAAAAGTTAGGAAATGAAGTCGGCTTCGGTGAGATAAGACTCGTTCTTGCATGGCAACAATTTCAGAATCGTATCGGATAGCCACAAAAGGTATATGTCATTCCTCCAATGATCAGACCATTGGAGTTGCTTATCCCGAAATCCATAGCCTGCTTGCCAATCAAGAAGTTACTACCATTTGTTTTTCTTCCGGCTAATCACAAACGGGAGAAGAAATATCCTGCCATATAATTGGATCATGTATTGCAGGCTTTCTCCCGGGTACTGCCCCGCCAGGAAATAGGGTGCAACGAAACAAGAAGCGTTGACTGTTTATTCCTATTCATCCTTTGAAGCTGGGCTGTCACGGTAGACGACGTAATGAGCCAACGGGGATGGTCTTATTAAGATTCTACTCAATGCAGCTATTACCGCCATCCATTTAATATTAAAGATTGTTCTGCGTATCATGTTTGTTTGCGTTTTCTCCAAAGACCTTGAATCTATGGTAGGCAACAGATAATGATCATGCGTTAAAGCAAAGACCGGACAAACTACGGTTCTAATAAACCTTGCATAAGCTTTGTCTGACTGTCGTCATCGGCAATTATCCATGTTCACTTACGTTGTTATTAATGAACGCCTAACCGGAATGTCCTGTACACATAAAGATAAAGGGTTGCCTCAAATCAGCCACCATTGCTGGTTTCAGAGGTTCGTTAAAGGTAGAAGTACTAATAGCGAATGGCATTGTGCTGTTACGGAATGATTGGCATTGGCGGGTAATGGCGGCATTTTAATGACTCCTGTAGCGCTATTATCCGAACAGGTATTAGTCAATATGAAGTTGAACAAACAACAAAGCCATGGTGTAATGATGGATAGACATAGCTATAGAATTTATGAAATAGTGGTTAATGATATCAATGAATGAAAAATGTTATTAAGCTATATACGGTACTTATTCACATTTGTGCCAATAAGATTTGTTTGATAAAAGTTTATATAATATCTTTTCATAACGAATCTAATATGATAACACTTACTAACCCCCAATATCGCGTTATCAGCGATCATCATTTTGCCGTAGTCAGGCAAAATTTAGTGAATAACCAAAAAGCATTCTTTGCACAAACGTCTTATCAACCAGGAGATGTTATTACCAATTTTTCCGCTGGGCAGGTGCTTACCGAGCCAACGTACCTGACAGTACAGGTTGATACCGACAAGCATATTATGCTGCAGCCCGAGCATCTGCAGTATATAAATCACAGTTGTGACCCGAATGTTTTTTTTGACACGTATTCCATGCAGGTCGTTGCACTTCGTCCTATCGAAGAAGGAGATGAAATGACATTCTTCTACCCTTCTACCGAGTGGGACATGGCGCAACCTTTCACTTGCTATTGCGGAAGTCACAGGTGTCTTGGTGAAATAAGAGGCGCCGCACATATCAGTGTTGATGTCTTAAGCAAATACAAGCTTACCCGTTTTATACAACAACAATTGCATGATCGCTCAAATAAAGAAAAAAGAGCTTAAGAAGAAAAGTTCCCGCGTATCGGTCGATCCTATCCGGAAATTAAAGATTTGGGTATTGTATCCCCATCTTGAGACTTCTGATCCGAATCTTCAGCACTATTACGATTTTAAGCAAAGTCTTCAGGAGTACACAAAAGTATTTAAGGAGCTGGATGCCGACTGGCAATGGCAACCGGTCACCCTGTCGAACCATAAAGAGGTGATTGGGTCAATAAAAAGAAAATCCGGCCGCAAGGTTCCTTTGGTTCTCAATCTTTGCGATGGAGACGAGGTGAACGGCACTCCCGGCATTTCGGTGATTCAGGAGTTGGAAATGAACCATGTCATTTATACAGGTTCAAACGCGCATTATTATAATATCACTACGTCGAAAATCCCTATGAAGAAGGCATTTGATGAGGCGGGAGTTCCAAATGCCAGGTGGGAGATCATCAATGGAAGCAATAAGGGCGTATGCAAAAAGATCGGTGTGCCGCTCATCATAAAACCTGCCGTATCGGGCGGGAGCATGGGCGTCTCTATAAAAAATGTTGTTTATACTGATAGTGAATTAGCTCAAAGAACCAAAGAAATTCAGGAAGGATACCGTGGTTGGAATCTACTGGCCGATGGATTATTTGTTGAACAGTTTATTACCGGTCCTGAATTTACGTCCCTAATAGTCGGTTCTGCGTCCGAACCCGAAAAATGCATTGTCTATCCGCCGGTCGAAAGAATATTTCACAAGTCCTTACCCGATGAAGAAAAGTTTTTATCGTTTGACAGGCTTTGGGAGATCTATGAAGATGAAAATCCGATGCCTTCTAACGAAAACTTTTATACCTATCATCGCCCCGATGCATCATTGATGACGGCATTGGAGAAAATAAGTCTGGACGCATATATATCAGTGGGGGGAACAGGATATGGAAGACTGGATATAAGGATGGACGCAAATAGCGGGAAACTTTATATGCTGGAAGTAAATGCGCAGTGCGGGTTAAGCGAGGATGAGGACTATACTTCTATTGGGGCTATATTAAGATATGCCGAAAAGTCCTTTACCCAGTTGATCAGGGAGATCATTCATGATGCTTTTGCACGAAGAAATTTAGTCATTTAACTTTTATTGTAATGAAGGTTTGCGTTTTACAGGCCGACTATTCCACCACCGGAGTTGATTATAAGAATTATGATCCGGCCAGGAATCTTTCTGCCTTATTGCCTAACGAAGAGGTGGATCATGTTTTTCTTAATAAGCTGACTACGTATCGTCAGCTAAAAGAACTGAAGAAAAAAAATTATGACATATTCGTCAATCTTTGCGAAGGTTATCTTGAGTGGGAGGTTCCGTCAATTGACGTAATACACTCATTCGAGTTGCTTGATCTTCCTCATACGGGTCCAACAGCTAAACTCTATGATCCGCCGAAAGAGTTAATGAAATACGTGGCACATTGCGAAGGGGTAAAGACGCCGCGTTATTTCATTATCGAGCAGCCAAAAGATATTGAAAAGGTTGAGCAGTTTCTTTCTTATCCCATGTTTATCAAGCCGGCAAAGGCGGGTGACAGTCTTGGCATCGACGAGAATTCTGTTTTATACAACAAGGAAGATCTTCTTAAAAAAGTAGTGGAAATATTTAATGACTATGGTCCATTGCTTGTTGAGGAATATATAGACGGCAGGGAATTTACTGTATTGGTTGCTGCGAGCCCGGATGGAAAATCCTGCAGAGTTTTTAAACCGGTCGAATATGTTTTTCCCGAAGGAAAGTCTTTTAAAACCTATTCATTAAAAACCTCTGAACTTCATCCCGATTGCAATTTTCCGTGTACTGATTTTGCTTTGGACAAGGAGTTACGGAAAGCTGCTGAAAGGATATTTAAAGGCTTTAATGGCGTTGGCTACGCCAGACTTGATTTCAGGGTTAACGATAATAATGAGATCTTTTTCCTGGAAATAAATTTTACCTGCTCAGTTTTTTACACGGATGGATATGAAGGATCAGCAGATTTTGTTTTAAAATTCGATGAAGCTGGGCAGAAAGGATTTCTTGAACAAATAATTGCTGAAGGCATCGCCAGGCATCGCAGGAAAAAGAAAACGTATGTCATGAAAGGTAATTCAATTGCCGGTTTTGGAATTTATGCTACAAGGGCGATAAAGAAAGGCGATGTCATTTTTTACGGGGAGGAAAAATCGCAAAGAATTGTGACAAAGAGATTTATTGAAAAGAACTGGAATGAAGAACAAAAAATGAATTTTAGACGGTATGCTTATGCAGTCAGCGAAGAAGTTTTTATCCTCTGGGATGAAGATCCTTCTGAGTGGGCTCCGCAAAATCATAGCTGCGATGCTAATACCGGGATTGATGGATTGAATGTTGTAGCGTTAAAAAACATCAAAAAAAATGAAGAGCTTACGCTCGACTATTCACAGTTTCTGGATGAGAATATGGAACCGTTTCATTGCAAATGTGGAGCGGCCGCTTGCCGGGGACTTATTACGGGTGCAGCAGGTAACTCAGTTAATCAAAGAGAACAAAAGCACTATGTTCTGGTAAGAAGGTAATAACTTCCTATCTCCCAATAAATACCATTAATATTTGAACATCGCTCGGATTGATGCCGGATATTCGGCTCGCCTGGCCTAATGTCCGTGGTTTTATCTTTGTTAGCTTTTCCCTGGCTTCATTGCCCAGCGATTGGATCTTTTTGTAGTCAAAAGCTTCGGGTATCTGCAAATCTTCCAATTGCCTCATTCGATTGGCCAGTTCCTTTTCTTTTTCAATGTATATTTCGTATTTCACTTGTATAGATGCTTGCCCGATACTTTCGCGGGAAAATGACTTCAATTGTTCATTAAGCTTTGGAAGCGCAAGTAACATATCTTCCAATTCAAGATCGGGTCGTAACAAGAGCCTCGCGGCCTTTTGTTTTTCCAAAATAGAAGACGACTGAATTTTTTCCAGGTATGGATTTATTTCGGAAGCTTCAATTGAAATCTCATTGAGTATCGTTTTTATCCTATCTACTGAGTTTCTCTTTTCAATTACCTTTTCCATTCTTTCCGTTGACGCCAGGCCAAGTCGAAAACTTAACTCGGTCAGTCGTAAATCCGCATTATCCTGTCGCAGCAAGGTTCTGAATTCTGCCCTTGATGTAAACATCCGGTAAGGCTCTTCGGTGCCTTTGCTGATCAGGTCATCGATCAACACGCCGATATAAGCCTCACTTCTTTTTAATATAACAGGTTCAAGGTGCCTCGTTGCCTGGTGCGCATTAATTCCGGCCATCAACCCCTGGCACGCAGCTTCTTCATAACCCGTGGTCCCGTTTATTTGGCCGGCAAAGAAGAGGTTATGGATGAGCTTTGTTTCGAGTGAATATTTTAACTGTGTCGGTGGGAAATAGTCATATTCAATCGCATAGCCCGGGCGGAAAACTTTCACGTCTTCAAAACCAGCAATATTACGAAGAGCTTCGTACTGTGTTTCTTCCGGCAGTGACGTCGAAAACCCATTTACATAAATTTCAATCGTATGCCAGCCTTCGGGCTCAATAAAAAGTTGGTGCCGCTCTCTTTCTGCAAAACGATTTATCTTATCTTCTATGCTTGGACAATATCTTGGTCCCACGCCGTCAATTCTCCCTGTAAACATTGGACTTCTGTCAAATCCTGTTCTTAATACTTCATGGACTTTCGAATTGGTATAGGTGATCCAGCAGCTTTTTTGCTTTTGAGGCTTTGGTGTGTTGGTGAATGAAAAACCAGATATTTCCGGGTCGCCGGGTTGTTCCTCCATCTTAGTATAATTAAGACTCCGGCCATCGACCCTCGGCGGGGTACCTGTCTTTAGGCGATCACTTTGAAACCCGACCGAAACCAACTGCTCGGTGATTCCGGTAGCTGCCTTTTCCGCAACCCTCCCACCCCCAAACTGCTTATCTCCGATATGAATTATTCCATTAAGAAAAGTTCCATTTGTGAGCACAACCGCTTTTGATCGGATTTCATGTCCTAGGCCGGTTACCACGCCGCCGGCTATATTTCCTGTAATCAACAATCCCTTAACCATGTCCTGGTAAAAATCGATATTGGGCGTTTGCTCTAACAATTCCCTCCATTTTGCTGAAAAAAGCATTCGATCATTTTGCGCCCTTGGACTCCACATAGCCGGACCTTTTGAACGATTCAACATTCTGAACTGAATCATAGACAAATCAGTAACTATTCCGGAGTATCCACCCATTGCGTCAATCTCCCTCACGATTTGTCCTTTCGCGATTCCTCCCATTGCCGGATTACAGCTCATTTGGGCAATGGTCTGCATATTCATCGTTATCAACAATACTTTTGACCCAAGATTTGCTGCTGCTGCGGCTGCCTCGCATCCGGCATGACCAGCACCGACTACTATTATATCATACTCTCGAAACATGGATTGCAAAAGTAATTAAGATTATTCACCTTCAGTTTCACGTGAAAACTAGAAGAATGATTTCACGTGAAACCTATTTCATCCTCAAAATATATAGATTCTCCCTTCTTCGCATCTGAAGTACCTTCTTTTCCGACTTATCGCTATATCCGCATAAATGTAAAGCTCCATGAAAAATAACTCGCCAAAGTTCCTCCTGGAAAGGTTTGTTCAATTCGAGCGAGTTTTCCTTGACACGGGCAAGGCTAATATAGGATTCGCCTTGAATTGATTTGGTATCTTGAGAGAGATCAAAAGTTATAATATCAGTAAAATAATCATGATTGAGAAATTGCCTGTTAATTTCCCGGAGTTTCCTATCAGTACAAAAAATATAAGTCATCCTATTCAAATTTTTGCCCTCATTTTTGAAGAGAGCCTCAACAGTGGCCTTCAGAACTTTCCGGCGGGTTAGTCGAAGGGTTATATTATCGACGTAGAAATAAACTTTTGATTTTGAACCCATGATTTCAAAATTCGTAAACAATTCAGAATGTCACAACGTAGTTTTGTATAAACGATGAATATAAAACTCTCCCAACTCAAACCAGGACAAAAGGCGGTTATCGAGCATTTTGATAACCAGGAAATCCATTTGAAATTAATGGAGATGGGTTGTCTTCCTGGTGAGCAGATTACCGTTGAACAAAAAGCACCGCTAGGTGATCCGGTCTCTATAACAGTTGCAGGCTATACATTAAGTCTCCGTTTAAATGAGGCCGATCACATCATTGTAAGTATAATTGATTGATTATCATTATATTAAATGAACATAGGATTATATTTTGGTTCCTTTAACCCAATCCATTTCGGGCACCTGATCATAGCTAATCATTTTTTGAATAATAGCGATCTCAAGAAGATTTGGTTTATTATTTCTCCACAAAACCCCTTCAAAGAAGAAACTTCGCTTTTGAATGAATATCACCGGCTCCATCTTTTGAGGCTTGCCATTGAAGGCGACAACAGAATTAAAGCGATAGACATTGAATTTAACCTGCCAAAACCTTCCTATACGGCAACCACCTTGGTACACCTGGAGGAAAAATATCCCGGCTACCAGTTTCGCATAATAATGGGAAGCGATAGTTTTCAAAACCTGCATAAATGGAAGAATTATCAATCCATCGTCAAAAATTATCCAATTTATGTTTACCTGCGACTGGGACATGAGGTAAAAAATCACGTGAATGCCGATCTTACAATTATTAACGCACCCTTACTTCAAATATCCGCTACGGAAATTCGTAAATTACTTAAAGAAAAAAAATCAGTGAGATATTTGATTCCGGAAGAAGTAAGAGAAGAAATTGAAAGAGGTGGATATTATCTTAAATGATCGCGGGGTTTAGCCGACCAAAAATCCAAGTAATAAACAAGCAGCAACGATCAGGGGAGAGGGGATCCGGGTATACGACAACAGTAGGTTTGTTCCAAGTATGACACCGACATTAAGAAGACTGATCGTCTTTGCTTCGATGAGTGAAATGTCTTTCATGATATAAAAAGTCGATCCTACCATAATGCCTACAACCGCGGCATTAAGACCTTCTAATGAACGATATACCGCCGCGTATTTTTTTAAGTTATGCCATACCGGAAAAAAGAAAAGCACCAGTAATGCACTGGGTAAAAAAATAGCTATGGTGCCGATCAAACAACCAACAATCTGCATTTCTACTCCCATATCTTTTAATGCCATACCGCCGGTAAAAGATGCAATGGAAAAAACAGGCCCTGGCACTGCCCGCACGATTCCCATACCCGTATACATTTCATTCTCGTCAATTTGTACAACGTTAGCATCCTTCTTTTTTATCGCTTCGGGTCTTACGCTGAATTGCTCATACATCATGGGCATTAAAACCTGGCCGCCGCCAAATACAAGACTTCCCATACGATAGGTATTTTCAAAAAGATTAATTGGCTTTCGGTTTGGCCAATCATTATTCTTCGCTATTGCACTGATGATACCGGCGACGATAAATATGATACCAAACATCCAGAAGTTCCACCATTTTATTTTTCTAGGTTTCTCTTCTGTTTGAGGAATACGCTTTTTACTCAGATTGGTTGCGACTCCTCCAAGAATGATCAGGGCGGGAAAAATAACTGGTTGCCTGAATAAAAAATAGGTTACTGCAGCACTGACGACCATTATTACCCAGGTGATCGTATTTTTTATCGCCAGTGGAAAGGCAGTAAAGCAAGCGTATAACAGGAAGCCCGCTGCCATTGGGGCGATAAATTTAAAAACATCGTGCTTTAACGCTTTCTGGTCTATATAATGAAGAAGAAATGAAAATCCTCCCATCAGTATACAAGCCGGAAGTATCCAAATCAGTAGCGTAAGCACGGCAAGCACAATCCCTCCCCGTTTATACCCAATCAACGTAAGGGTTTGAGTGGATGAAGCGCCGGGAAGTAGCTGGCAAAACGCATTGTACTCCATCAATTCCTTTTCCGTCACATATGGCTTTTGCCGGACAAACGTTTTTAGCATCATTGCCAGGTGAGCCTGCGGACCACCAAAAGCAGTAATGCTGTGCAGGAAAACAGCCCTTAGAAAGGTAAAATGACGAATGAGCATCCCGGGGTTAAATATAAAACAAATCGGCAATGATGGCTGATTGTCTTTGCATATTCTATTCTTCGTTCATTGTTTTATATTTAAGCCTAAACAGGAAAGAACTTTTGGGTAAATTCATAAAAAATTATTCGATGAAGAAGACACCGGTTGTAACAATTTTCATTCTCTTATTTATTCAATTGTCTGCGCAAACTGAGATTACAAAACTCAAAGAAAGAGTAACGGTTGCAGCAGACAAAATCGAACCAAAATGCATTGAATGGAGAAGGACCCTTCACGAGCATCCCGAACTCGGTAACCGGGAAGTTAACACCGCCAAATTAATCGTGACACATCTAAAAAAACTTGGAATACAGGTTCAGGAACGGGTTGCCAGGACGGGTGTAGTCGGAATTTTGAAAGGTGGAAAACCAGGTCCGTGCATTGCATTAAGGGCTGATATGGATGGCTTACCGATTACTGAAAAGCCAAACGTATCTTTTCCTTCGAAAGAAAAGTCAACCTATAACGGCCAGGAGGTAGGAGTGATGCATGCCTGCGGGCACGATACGCACGTCGCTATGCTGATGAGCGTTGCTGAAATTCTATCAACAATGAAAGCTGAGTTGAAAGGAACCGTGAAATTTATCTTTCAACCCGCTGAAGAGGGTCCACCGGAAGGAGAAGAAGGCGGTGCTTTCCTTATGGTGAAAGAAGGTGTGATGGACGATCCAAAAGTAGATGTGATTTTCGGTTTGCATATTGAATCTAATATCGAAGTAGGGCAAATACAATATAAACCCGGAGCTTTCATGGCATCATCTGATTGGTTTCATATCGTAGTAAAAGGTAAAGGCAGCCATGGCTCACAGCCCTGGCTCGGGGTCGACCCGATCGCGATATCAGCACAGATCATCGAAGGATTACAAACTATTGTGAGCCGGCAGTCTGAATTGACAAAGGCTCCGGTCGTGATCACAGTTGGAAAAATAAATGGCGGTGTCAGAAGCAACATCATCCCTGAAGAATGTGTGATGGATGGAACAATAAGAACTCTTGATAGCAAAATGCAACAGGACGTGTGGCAACGAATAAAAAAAACCGTGACGAATATTGCGGAAGCGGGAGGCGCCACGGCTACGGTTGGTATAGATACTAAGACGTTGGTCACCTACAACACTCCCGGGTTAGTTAAAAAAATGATACCATCGCTACAATCTGCAGCAGGAGCAGATAATGTTTCAGAAAGAGAATGGGTGACGGGAGCGGAAGATTTTTCTTATTATGGAACCAAAGCCCCTTCTTTCTTTTTTTATCTCGGAGGCATGCCCAAAGGAAACGATCCGATAAAGGCGCCACCTCATCATACGGCTGACTTTTTCGTCGATGAAGCAGGAATGAAAACGGGTATCAAAGCATTTTGCCATTTGGTGATTGATTACATGAATATGAAATAATTCATATGACTAAATGTTTCGTATTATTTTTTTCGCTACTCACCTGTATGGTCTCCTGTGCACAAAAGACCGATAAGAAATTAAATAAAAAATTACAGGAGGCTATCAGTGGTTTTAACGGGGACATTGGCATTTATGTAAAAAGTATCCGGACTGGAAAAACGGTTGCTATTAATGCAGACACGGTTTTTCCAACTGCAAGCATTGTAAAGGTGCCGATACTTATCGGGGTGATGGATAAACTAAACAAAAAAGAATTGAATTATGACCAGGAATTGCTTTACCGTGATTCCCTGTTGTATTCGGATTATGACGTACTGGGTTCTTTCAGGGACACGGTTAAAATACTCCTGAAAAAAGTGATCATGTTTATGATTACCACCAGTGATAATACAGCCAGTCTTTGGCTGCAAAGTCTCGCAGGAACAGGTACCCGGATCAACGAGATTTTAGATAGTCTTGGTTTAAAGGATACAAGGGTGAATTCCAGAACGCCCGGCAGAGAAAACAATAGAACTTTTTATGGCTGGGGTCAAACAACGCCGGCTGAGATGGGAAGAATTTTTGAAATGATCTATCAAAACAGAGTTATTTCCGCAGAAGCCTGTGAAAGAATGATGCGGTGCCTTGGGAGAAATTACTGGGACGAAGATGAAGCAATCTCCGAAATTCCACCCTACATTGAAGTGTTTAGCAAGAACGGTTGTGTAAATGCAGTCAGAAGCGAAGTTTTATTGGTGAATGCGCCCGGCAATCCTTACATCTTTTGCATTTTCACAAAAAATAATAAGGACATTAGCTGGACACATACTAACGAAGCCTGGGAAATGGCGAGAAAAGTTTCATCACTGCTATGGCATTATTTTGAGCCGAAAGATAAATGGATAAAACCGGTGCCCTGATCCCGGGCGAAAAGAAATTTATTTCAATACCTGGTAAGCAATCAGGCTCATAAAATAGGCAAGCCCGGTCATGTAAATGAATTGAATAATCGGCCATTTCCAACTGCGGGTTTCTCTTCTTACGACAGCCAATGTGCTCATGCATTGCATCGCAAAGACATAAAAGATCATCAAAGATATCCCGGAAGCCAAATTGAAAACAGGCTTACCATCAGGGCGAACGGCAGCCCCCATTTTTTCTTTTAACTTGAGGTCGTTTTCTTCATCTCCCACACTGTATAAGGTTGCCATCGTACCTACAAAAACCTCTCTTGCCGCAAATGACGTTATTAATGCGATCCCGATTTTCCAGTCATAACCGAGAGGAGCAATTGCCGGCTCGATGCTCTTACCCATAATGCCGGCATATGAATTCTCCAGTTTTGCAGATGCATATTGTTTGTCAAGGGTAGAGGTGTCTGCCCCCGGTTGTGATTTTAACTCAGCAAATTGCCGCTTAACATTGTTCATTCTTTTTTGCGGGCCAAAAGAACTCAGGGCCCATAAGATCAGGCTGATAATCATGATCACTTTTCCCGCATCCCTGACAAAAATCTTTGCCTTACCTATCATCGTCTGGACCACATTATTCCATCTCGGTGAACGGTACGTTGGCAGTTCAAGGATAAAATAACTTTTCTCATTTATCTTAATCATCCACTTCGCCACATATGAGACAATTAATGCCATCACTAACCCGAGCAGGTAGAGCCCCATCATTACCAGACCTTGTATGCTTATAAACCCAAACAAAGAGGTCTTCGGAATAACAAGTCCAATCAATATGGTGTATACCGGCAGTCGGGCCGAACAACTCATCAGGGGTGTAATAAGGATCGTTAGCAACCGTTCCTTTCTGTTCTCGATACTCCTTGCGCTCATTATTGCAGGGACAGCGCAGGCAAAACCGCTGATCATAGGCATGACGCTCTTTCCATTCAGGCCAACACTTCGCATCAATCTATCAGTAAGAAAACTGATACGGGCCATATAGCCGGTATCTTCCAGTAATGTAATAAGTCCGAATAAGATCATGATTTGCGGAACAAACATGAGGATACCACCAAGACCTGCGATAACTCCATTGACCAGCAGGTCGGTAAACCAATTATCCGGGAGCGACGAAGAAAGTGACTGGGATAATATCGCAATGCCGCTGTCTATCCAATCCATCGGAAAGGCAGCCAGAAAAAAAACGCTTTGAAACAACAGGAATAAAACCACCAGCAATATAATGTAGCCCCAGCGGCGATGTAATAAAATGTCATCGAGTTTTTCTGTGAATAAAGATTGTTGAAGGGGATCGGGTTCTGATACCGATGTCTGCATTATCTGCCTGATGCGGGTGTAGCGTTGCAGGATTTCCTCAGCCTGTGTTTTAGTCGGATTAAATTTATTACCTGCTTCAATAGTTTCGACCAGGTCCTGGTCATCTGGATTTAGTGTGAACGATTCGTGATTGATCAGGTAATGAATAGCTGCGTAGTCACTTAAATTTGGGAAACGATATTTGATCTCACCTACTGCAACTGGCGCCAATGCTTTATTATCGATAAAATCCCTGACAGGCGCCTGGTAGAGCTGTCGAGAGGTTTGTTCAACGGCTTTCTTAAGTTGAGCAATGCCCTTCTGTTTTCGCGGATTAACTGCTACGACGGGTACTCCGAGTTCCCTTTCTAACTCTGCAATATCGATCTTAATTCCTTTCTTCGCGGCCATATCCATCATGGTCAAAGCAATAACGACAGGGATCTTCAGATCGATGATCTGGGTGCAAAAAAGTAAATTTCTCTTCAGGTTACTGGCGTCGGCAACGGCCACTACCACATCGGCTTTGATATCCTGGTCCTGGTGAAGTAATACTTTGTAGCTTACCCATTCGTCCATCTTCCTCGGATAGAGGCTATAGGTTCCCGGAAGGTCTATCACCCGGGCCTTTGTGTTGTCCGAAAGAATAGTGGTGCCCGTTTTTTTATCAACTGTCACCCCGGGAAAGTTGCCTACTTTCTGGTTCATCCCGGTCAGGCAGTTAAAAAGAGAAGTTTTGCCGCTGTTGGGATTTCCTACCAGTGCGATATGTACTATTCGTTTTTCCAACGTATGAGAAAGCGCAAAAATAGAATTGTCCGGTCGATAGGCATTACGAATTCCGATTTTTCAGTAGTCAAATACTTCATAAAACACAAACCTGACAAAAGTTTAACGGAAATGAATGGAAAGACCGCCGAAATAATCAGTCCGCTTAATACCTTTGCTGCACAACCGGACGAAATATGTTCCTATCAAAGGCCAGAGCCCTGGTTCTATTTTTATTGGTACTTAACGCTGCCTCCGCGCAAAAACTTAAAAAGGCCGATAAAATTATTGTTGACAATCTTAAAAAACATATTGAATATCTCGCTGATGACAAACTCGAAGGAAGAAGAGCGGGGACGAATGGCGAACAGTTAGCTATGGATTATATCATTGGGCAGTTTAAAGAAAGTGGTATTTTGCCCAGGGGGACGGAATCTTTTCCTCAATCTTTCGAGATCAATGATGGTAAGCAAATGGGATCCTCATCCTATTTTGTAATTAACAACACTAATCTTGAAACGGGAACTGACTATTTCCCGTTTCCGTTTAGTCCCGATAAGAAAGTTGATGCAGCTCCCGCTATCGCTATCCAGGAAGCGGACATGCCCTGGTTTGTTGACCTGGCCGAACCATTAGAGGAAAATAAAAACAACCCTCATTTTGACCTGGAGGAATACATCCGCACTAATTCAAAAAAAGCGGCTGACCGCGGTGCTTCTGCCGTCATTCTCTACAACTCATCTTCTGTTGAAGATAATTTGAAGTTTAACGCAAAAGACAAATCAGATAAATTATTCATTCCGGTGATTTATGTTTCAAAAGATGCCGCCAAAAAATATTTCCAGGATAAAACGGCGACACTGAATATTAAACTCCGTACTGAAATCACCGAAAAGAAAAGGATTGGACACAATGTCATTGGCTACATTGATAACAAGGCAGCAACTACAGTCATTCTCGGGGCGCATTTCGATCACCTTGGTTACGGCGAAGATGGAAATTCTATGCTTCGAACCGGCGAAAAGCTGATCCATAACGGCGCTGACGATAATGCAAGTGGAACGGCTGCGCTCATCGAGCTGGCAAGAATTCTTAAGACGTCAAAGGCAAAAAATCATAATTATCTTTTCATCGCTTTTTCCGGTGAAGAAATGGGTTTGTTCGGATCCAAGTATTTTACAGAACATCCGACCATTGACCTGGCTACAGTCAGCTACATGCTCAATATGGATATGGTCGGAAGATTAAATGACAGCACAAAAGTGTTGACGGTGGGTGGATACGGAACATCACCGCAATGGGCCTCGGTGATAAATCCGCAGGACAAAAAGATCCCCTTTGTGATAAAGATCGATTCAAGCGGGACCGGGCCCAGCGATCATACTTCTTTTTACAGGAAGGATATACCCGTATTATTTTTCTTTACGGGACAACATAGAGATTATCATCGGCCAACGGATGATGCAGATAAAATAAATTATTTTGGTTAGCTGCATGTGATAAATTTTATCTCTGCTATTATTACGGGACTTAACAAACAAAATGCAAAGCTGGCTTTTTTGAAAACAAGGGAAACCCAGACAGCCAATACTTCATTTAAGGTCACGTTGGGCATTATGCCTGACTATACATATGATGGGACCGGAGTAAGAGCCGATGGGGTAACGGAAGGAAGGCCAGCTTCGAAAGCAGGAATAAAAGCCGGCGATGTTATTGTTCAACTCGGCGAATATCCCGTAAATTCCATGGACACCTATATGCAGGCGCTGAATAAGTTTAAAAAAGGAGATAAGACGCGCGTAAAATACAAAAGAGGCAAAGAAACACTGGAATCACCGATCGAGTTCTAAATAATCACCTTGTGAAAATCCTTTATTATGGCAGAAAGAGGATTTAAGCTCGCTCTCAATAACCACGAACTTGCAGAGGAGTTTTTTGAAGACACCAGGCTTCTCGGCATTATGGCCCCGGTAAAAGACTATCAATTTTGCTGGAAGCTGAATAGTGTGCTCCGGATGGATTTCCGCATTAACAATGACATCGAAATACAGCTCAAAAGGAAGAAGAGAGATTACTTTTTTGAATATTGTGAACCAATAGGGTCCATTGCCTATTATGTATATAACAATAAGTTTGATGGAGAGTACCTGTTGCCAGAGTTCAAACACTTTGATTTTTTATTGTTGATGAAAGGCGACATTGTTGCGGAAGAACTGTTACAGCAAACAATAGAATCGATAAAAACGATCGGCAATGTGCAATTGGTAACACAACTGACACATGAAAAAATAAAGAACAAAGAGAACCTCGTGTTTTAATGAGATAATAACAAACCAAATTCCTGAATCAAAAACTTAATTTATGTGGGAAGAAAAAGACAATAAACTGTATAAGAAATTTAGTTTTAAAAATTTTAGTGAGGCGTTTGCATTCATGACACGGGTGGCCCTGGAAGCAGAAAAAATGGATCACCATCCCTTGTGGACGAATGTTTACAACTCAGTGGAAATATGGCTGTCAACACACAGCGCCGGAGATGTTGTAACGGATAAAGACCGCGAGCTTTCGAAGAAGATTGATAAACTATGAGTGGACCAATGTTTACATCTCTCTCTTTCAATCCTTCTTTCGTTTAAATATAACAGCTGCATTTTGCTGGAAGTCGGCACTGAACCTGATTTGGTAAGTATCATCTCCATCATGCACAATAAGTAAACCCGTATTCGGCGGATATTTTCCAAGATTCTCTGCGTACAACACCAATGTCATTGGTTCATCTTTATCCGCACGAAGATAGATCGTCTTCTTTATCGCTGAAGCCTTCAATCCCTGCTTGGCAAGAATTATTTCGCCATTAAGCAATACACTTACAGTGTCTCCATCTACTTCACCATTATCATATAATGCCAGTTCCAGGCTATCTGATTTATAATTGACCACCTGGGGAGCGGCTACTTTTCTTTCCGCTACGAATTCAGCTGCTGTCGGAACATTTGCAGGTTTGATGTCCGCAAATAACGAAACAGGTTTTTGTTTATCTGCAGGCAATATCCCCTCTTTCTTTTGTTCTGTAGGTTTTGCAACGACGATAGGCCCGGACTTTATTGTTTCTGGTTTATTCTCTTTTACAACAACAGGCTTTTTAGGATCATTTATTGGTTGATTGGCTGGAATGAAGGGGCCAGACGTCGCCTTAACAATCACTGAGCTGTCTTTTTTATGATTGACAGAAGCAGCGACCTTCTTTTCTTCCGTTGGCGTTTGTGGATTTACGGGGCTGCTTACGGTCTTTATCGCTGGTGAAGTAACTTCCGCTTTTGTTTCTTTCACGATTGCCGGAGCAGATTGATCTTGCCTGGAAGTCTTTTCTTTTTGACTATTTATTACAGGCGATAGCGTACTAACAGATTCACCCGGGACAACAACAGACTTGTCTTTCTCATCATTTGTCCGGGCAGTAACAGTCTTGTCATTTAATTTGGCCGTTTTATTCTGAGCAACTGTTTCCGGTCTCGTTTCTTTAATCGGTAATTGATTAACTTTTTCCTGCGGTTTATCTTTTAGAGGTTGTTTAGTAGTTGCGACCTGGTCAGAAACTTTTTTTGATTCTTTATAAAATGCAACATCATCGGCCAGCTTTAATTCTTCGAGATGCGGAAGGATCTTTGATTTGTCAAGATCCTTTTCCTGAGCGAGCGCTATTTTCCCTGAAACAGAATAGTATTTTTTTGTCTTATTTGTTTTCCAGTCACCATCCATTCTCCATACACTATCCTGGTGATCGAAGCGGAAGAGGCTGACCATTTTTACTCCTTTGTCAAGCCTCCCCTTAAAATTGTAGGAAACAATATCATCGTCTTTTACTTCACAAACATCTCCCTCAATAGTACCCTTCACTCTCTTAACAATATAAAATAGCGAGTCGTTAACAACGAATGTGCTGCGGGAATACCCGTATACTTTTTCCCTGTACTGGGTAAGAACAATTTCGAATGACTGATCTTTC
>WNFL01450341.1_pt2 | contig 17689 bp, 12 predicted proteins | sample 5400361 | NCBI WGS metagenome assembly WNFL01 (sample SAMN13153351, study PRJNA577476) | soil metagenome | isolation source: 40 cm soil on Douglas fir-dominated hillslope | place: USA:California | collected 2013-09-17 | reverse complement strand
GCACCCGCCGTTGGTCCGGCGATCTTCTGGACGCTGTCCTTCGAGCATGCCGCGAGCACCGCTGCACGCAGCAGCACCGTGATGGATCGGATTCTGGTCATGGCTGGGTCAGGGTTGAGTGATCCACAACGGCTTCGTGTGGTAGTCCAACTGATCGGCGCCGATGGTCTTCAGCGACGCGAAGTTCCACACGTACTCCGAGTTGTAGCGCGGCCGAATGCGCTGGGCGATCTTGCCGGAATTGTCGCCAAACAGGTTCGTCGGTACCGCGAAGCCGGGGTAGATCTGCGCACCGGTGGCCGGATCGGTGTCCGTGTAGTGATAGCGCCGCATGTCCATCCAGAGCTCGTTGTGGCCCCAGCCCCACTGCGCGATGTACTTCTGCGTCATGATCTGAGTCAGGGTCAACGATGCCGGGCTGACCGGAACGATGCGCGGGTCGCCGAGGAATGTCGTCCTTTCCGTCGAGCTGATCTGTGTCACCGCCTGGTTGTTGTCGAGATTGCGCGCGTTGACGAAATCAAAGTGCGCCGCGATGCCCTTGCTGTACGCCGAAAGCGCCGTGGCCTTGTCGCCCGACCGGAACGCCGCTTCCGCCTTCACGAACTGCAACTGCGCATAGGTCATGAGGGGCATCTTCGACTTGTCGTCGAAGATGTAGCGGCTCGGAAGTCCAAGGCCACCGGTGCCGGGATAGCCAAAGAAGTTGAATGGCTGCTGGGCGGCGCTCAGGGCGCCGTAACCCGGGACGTTCGGATCGACGCCTCGGAATTGCCCGTCGCCCGATGGCGCCAGCATGCGGCTCATGCGCGGATCGACCGCGCCGAAATCGGTGCCGTTCATCAGGTTCACCACGAACTGCGACTGGCGGTAGTTCGTGATGTTGCTGCGCGACCGGCCCCAGAAGTTGAAGTCGCCAAGACCCGGGTCGATCCCCGGATACCCCAGCAGTGCATCGTCCGCTTCGCTCACGAACGACTTGTCCACGTTGGCGATCACCGCGGCCGGCTGGTAGGCCGCCTTGTTGCTGAAGTGATTCAGATTGATGGCCAGAAGCCCGTAGGCGAGCTTCAGCCACTTCGTCCGATCGCCGTTGTAGAGATGGTCCGTCTTCCCGAGATATGCCGCGTCCACGGCACCGTCGGCGCGCTGGAGATCGGTGATGGCCAGATTCAGCAGCCGCTGAACCTCCGTATACGCGAAATCCTGCGTGTCGTAGTCGAAGGTGCTTCGGGTGGCGTCGATCGCCTGCTTGATGATGATCTCGCCGTGATGGTCAGTCAGGACCTGCCACCCCCACGCCTTCATGAAGTAGCCGACGCCGGCCAGGTCCCACCGCTGCTCGGCCTCGGCCTTGTTGATCATGTCCACGAGATTCTGGCCGAGTGACCAGTACACGTCACGCCACTGTTCGGCGCCGTTGTCACTCGACGCGTCGTAGCCCATGCGATCCCACGTGCTCAGCACCGTCTGTCCGTTGGCGAACACCCACTCCTGCGTGTATCGGCCCACGAACCGCCCGTCGTACTGCGGCGCCGTCACCATCCAGTGCTCCATCGGCGAGAGGTACAGATTCGCCGAGACGGATTCGGGTGCGTTCGGGTTCGTGTTGACGTCCAGGTAATCCCTGCATCCACTCGCCAGGCTCAGGCTGCCCACGAGGAGCGCGGTTGTCGCGTAGCGTCTCTTCATCGACATATCCTCAGAAGCTCAGCTTGAGACCGAAATTGATGCCGCGCGGGATGGGGAAATCCCCGTAATCGATGCCCACGCCGCCAGAGCCACCGACCGCGGCGTCGTTGCCGTTCGCGATCGGGTCCAGACCGGTGTAATTCGTCCAGAGAAAGAGGTCCGTGCCCGTCACGAACACGCTGGCATTCCGTGCAAACCGCTCCGGAATGAGGTAGGAGAGCGTGACGTCGCGCAGGCGCAGCCAGTTGATGTTCTTCTCGATGAAGGGCTCCTCGCTCATGCCCGTGTAGTACTGCGTCTGTATCGACGGCACGACGACGATCGTATTGACCGTCGGGGTGGCGGTGTTTTCCTTGCCGTCGCGCAGCACTCCGGTGATGACACGCGGCGTGTTGCGGTCCAGTGTGCTCGGAGCAAGGCCGCGGATGGTGAGGTAGTGCTCCGTCGCATTGAAGACGTCGCCTCCTCGCCGGATGTCGAAGAGGAAGCTGAGATGGGTGCGCTTGTACTTGAAGTCGTTCGAGACGCCCATCGTCCAGTTCGGCTGGCGGTCGTAGCCGCCGTCGATGAACGTACTCGAACGTACCGGCAAGCCAGTGGTCGGATCGATCAGCGTCTGTCCCTGATTGTTCCGGAGATAGAACAAGCCGGTCAGCGACATCGTCGAGAGTCCGGGCTGCGTGCCGTTGCGCACGTTGCCGTACAACCAGGTGTCGGAGACGTACGACTCCGGCAGCGCATTCGGCAGCGCCACGGTCTTTCCGCGCGCGCTCGCGAAGTTGGCGACCACGTCCCAGGAGAAATCGTTGCGGAGCGCCGGCGTGCCGCGGACGGTGAGCTCGAGGCCCTTATTCTCGGTGGTCGCGCCGTTCAGGTTGAAGAGAATGAACCCGGTGCCGTAACTCTCACGCAGATTCTGGACGATCTGATTCTCCGTCCGCTTGCGATAGATCGACGCATCGATCCCAAGTCGGTCGTTCAGGAAAGTGAGCTCGGTACCGACCTCGTACGACTTGGCATACTCCGGATGGAGATTCGGATTCGGCCCGTAGAAGCCATAGCCGTAGCCGCCGAAGGAGGACGTCTTCGCCTCGAGCGTGGTGCGGTACGAGTATGGCGGCGCATCACGCCCCACTTCCGCGAATGCCGCGCGCAGCTTGCCCGTCATGAAACGCTGCAGCTTCGGGAACGCGTCGGTGAAGATGAAGCTCGAGGAGACCGACGGGTAGAAGAACGAATTCTGCCCCTGTGGAATGGTCGAGGTCCAGTCGTTCCGCCCCGTGACGGTGACGTACAGATAATTCTTGAAGTTGGCGACACCCTGCCCGAAGGCGCTGACCACGCGCCGCTGCGTGATGATCGTTCGGCTCGACTTGCTCAGGGTGTTGTTGATCGAGACGAAATTCGGATCGAGAAAGTTGGTTCCCTCCGAGCCATCGACGGTGCCCTTCTGATCGATGATCGCGTTGCCGACGAGCCCGTTGACCGACAGGCCATTCCAGACCGGATGGTCGTTCGTGCGAAAGAGCGTCTGGACGTTGATGTTGCGCGTGATGTCGTCGTTGATGTCGAGAATGCCGTTGTACGAGTTGCCCATCGCGCTTTCGGGATGCCGCAGCATCAGGTTCTGCGTCGTGTATGCGTCCGTACCGATGTTGCTCTGGAAGTACCCCCATGCGATCGGGGAGTACGTGAAGCCGGCGTTGGCCATGATGCGGTTCGTCTTCGCGTTGATCTTGTTCTTGTTCACCGCGAAGTACGGATTGTCGATTTCTGAGGCCGCCGAGAGGCTGGTGATGCGGGTCCGCGTGCCCGCTGGGGTGAGCCAGTTCGCGGCGTTGTTCGTGTCCGGCCACGCCAGGAGACCGATGAGCGGGCTGTTGTCCCCCTTGTACGCCTGATCGTTGTCGGAGTAGGAGTACATCATGGTCAGGTCCACCTTCAACGACGGCGTGACCTGGCCCTGCGAGGCGCCTGTGAGGTTGATCTTGCGCAACCCCGTGTTTGGAATGACGCCCTGTTGCTTGGTGAACGACGAGGAGATGCGGTAGTTGATGCGGCTGTCCGCCGCGCCGCCGCTGAACGCCAGGTTGTGCTTCTGCGTGGCCCCCGTCTGAAAGAAGTTGGCGATGTTGTCGAAGATCGGCGTGCCGGCGGGATAGGGCGCTCCGAAGTACTGGAACGAGCCGTAGCCGGAACCGCCCACGCTGAGCGTGCCGCTCGGACCATACACGCTCTGGATGTCCGGCTTCGCGCGCACCTGCTCGATACGGAAGCTGTTGCTGTAGACGAGTCCGCCCGCGCCGGCACGGCCGCGCTTCGTGGTGATGACGATCGCACCATTCGCGGCATCGATACCGTAAAGAGCCGACGCTTCCGGTCCCTTGAGGACGGTCAGCGACTCGATGTCCTCGGGGTTGATGTCGGCCGCACGGTTGGTGAAGTCGACGTTGCGATTGCTGAATGCCAGCGCCGATGTCGGTGCATCAGACGCGAGATTGCTCGTGTTGGTGGTCTTGTTGTCGATCGGCAGACCGTCGACGATCATCAGCGGCTGATTGGTGCTGCTGATCGAGCTCACGCCGCGGATGGTGATCGAGGCGGACGCGCCGGGCGCGCCCGACGTGCTCGTCACATCGACGCCGGCGATGCGCCCCTGTAGCGCATTCACGAAATTCTCCCGCTGCGTCTGCGCGACGTCGATTCCCTCGACCGTTTGCTGTGCGAAGCCAAGCGATCGTTGCGCCGCGGTCTGTCCGAGCGCCGTGACCACCACCGCATCCAGCGACGTCGGCGCCCGGCGAAGCTGGACGTTGATGACGTTGTCGGCGCCAACCACGCGCTCCGCCGGAAGCGTGCCGATGAACCTGAACGTCAGCACTTGTCCGACGGCCACGCGAATGGAGTAGGTGCCCCCGTCGCCGGTCGACGTGCCCTGGTTCGTTCCCTTGATGACGACCGAAACGCTGCGCAGAGGCACGCCCTGCTCGTCTGTCACCTTGCCCGTCACCGTTTTCTGCTGGGCGCCGGCCTGAGTGGCGACGAGGAATAATGCCGCCAAGACCGTGAGTATTCGTCCTTTCATGATCGTCGTGTATCGGGTTGGCGGCACCGAGAGAAGCTCTCGTGTCGCGTACAGGTCGTTCAGGGACGACTGGCCTGCAAGAGGCCGCAGAGTGGTGTGAATCGGGGACCAGTTCCGCGAGGCGGCAAGGCGCTCGAGGCGGCTCCGGCGGGTGGGACCGTCGCATGGGAGCCGATCGGGAGTGCCGACAATCCTATTCTGCGTGGAAGAGGAGGGCAACCCCGAGAACAGATGACACTCGGACAGACTACGGCGAGCTTCGGATGACTGACAGCAAAGCGGCCCGGGCAGATGAATGCCCGGGCCGCTCGCCGTCAGGAAAAACGCGTTCTACGGATTCTTCGCGGCCGCGCGTGCGCTGGCGGGGAACTCATCCTCCTCCGCCATGGAGAACACGTTCGGCAGCGCGTCGGGAAGCGGAGGCAGCTCGGCGACCGCCGGCATCTCGAGTCCCTCGAGCGCCACGTCCTGGTACCGATACATGCCGGTGCCAGCGGGGATGAGGTGCCCGATGATGATGTTCTCCTTGAGGCCCAGCAGGTCGTCCTTCGCGCCACGAATGGACGCGTCGGTCAGCACCCGCGTGGTCTCCTGGAACGATGCCGCGGAGATGAACGACTGCGTCGTGAGCGAGGCCTTCGTGATGCCGAGCAGCAGGGGCTCCGCCGTGGACGGTGCTTCCTTCCGCTTCTTCATCCGATCGTTCTCGTCACGGAACACCTGCTTGTCGACGTGCTCGCCCTCGAGGAACTCCGTCTCGCCCGCTTCCATGACGCGGACCTTCTGGAGCATCTGGCGGACGATGACGCCGATGTGCTTGTCGTTGATCTTCACACCCTGGAGGCGATAGACCTCCTGCACCTCGTTGAGCAGGTATTCCTGCACCGCGCGCGCTCCCTTGATGCGGAGGATGTCGTGCGGATTGACCGGCCCCTCGGACAGGCGATCGCCGGCGCGCACGCGGTCACCCTCGTGCACGCGCAGGTGCTTGCCCGCCGCGACGTCGTACAACTGCGGCTCGATCGTCTCGTCGATCGCGAATGCGTCGGCACCATCGCCACCGCGCACGGGGTGCACGAAGATCTCGCGCTTGCCACGCTTGATGTCGCCGAAGCGCACGACGCCGTCGATCTCCGAGATGGTGGCCGGATCCTTCGGCTTGCGTGCCTCGAACAGCTCCGCAACACGCGGCAGACCGCCGGTGATGTCGCGGGTCTTGTACGCCTCTCGCCCAAGCTTCGCCAGCGTCTCGCCGGGGAAGATCTGCTTTGCGTCCTCCACCGTGAGCTGAGCGCCCACCGGGATGACGAAGTCGCGGACCTTCTTCTCCTTCCCGCCCTTCGACTGCCAGATCTCGATGTGCGGGTGGAGCTTCTTGTCGCGATCCTCGATGACGACGCGCTGGCGAAGGCCGGTGAGCTCGTCGAGCTCCTCGGACACCGACTCGTCCTCCACGAGGTCCACGAACCGGATCGTGCCTTCGACGTCGGCGATGATCGGATTGGAATACGGATCCCAGGTGAAGATGACCTGATCCTTCTTCACCTCGTCGCCGTTCTTGATCATGAGCACGGCGCCGAGCGGCACCTGCAGGCGCGCGCCGACCGCGGAGTGCGGATCGGACGAGCTGCGGATGATGATCTCACCCTCGTAGCCCGTGACGATCTGCTGGCCCTCGCGGTTGGTGACCGCCACGAGACGATCGCTGTACTCGATGCGGCCCGCGACCTTGCTCTTGCGCGCGGTCTGCTCGGCGATGCGCGCGGCGGTTCCGCCGATGTGGAACGTGCGCAGCGTGAGCTGCGTGCCAGGCTCGCCGATGGACTGCGCGGCGATGATGCCGACGGCCTCGCCGATGTCCACCATGTTCATGGTGGCCAGGTTACGGCCATAGCACATGCGGCAGAGACCGCGCTTCGCCTCACACGTGAGGACGCTGCGGATCTTCACCGTCTCCAGACCGGACTCCTCGATCTCGGCCGCCGTCTCCTCGTCGATCAGCTCGCCGGCCTCGGCGAGCATGAGCGGACGACCGGACTCGTCGATCGCATGCGGATCCTCGATGTCCTCGGCGGCCACGTTGCCGACGATGCGCTCGGACAGCGGCTCGATGACGTCCTCACCTTCCTTGAGCGCTCCGACCTCGAGCCCCATGATGGTGCCGCAATCCTCCTCGGTGATCGTCACGTCCTGCGCGACGTCCACGAGGCGGCGTGTGAGATATCCCGCGTCCGCCGTCTTGAGCGCGGTGTCCGCGAGACCCTTCCGTGCGCCGTGCGTCGAGATGAAGTACTCGAGCACCGAGAGTCCTTCACGGAAGTTCGACTTGATGGGTGATTCGATGATTTCGCCGATGCCGCCAGTGAGCTTCTTCTGCGGCTTGGCCATCAGTCCGCGCATGCCGGCGAGCTGACGGATCTGGTCGCGTGAACCACGGGAACCGGAGTCGAACATCATGAACACCGGGTTGAAGCCCGACTTGCTCTCGCGCATGGCCTTGACCATGGCATCGGCGACGTCGGAGTTCGCGTGCGTCCACGTGTCGATGACTTTGTTGTAGCGCTCGCCGTTCGTGATGTTGCCCGTCTGGTACGCCTTCTGGAAGCGCTCCACACGTGTGGTCGCTTCCTCGAGCAGCGTCTCCTTTTCCGACGGAATGTGGAGATCCTCGATGCCGATCGAGACGCCGCCGCGGGTAGCGTGGGCGAACCCGAACTCCTTCAGGCGATCCAGGAACTGCACGGTGTTCGCGAGCCCGGCCTGGCGGTAGCTCTCGAACACGAGCTCCGACAGGGCCTTCTTCTTCATGTCGTGGTTCTTGAAGCCGAGCTCCGTGGGAATGATCGCGTTGAAGAGCGCGCGGCCGATGGTGGTCTTCTCCCATCGTGCGCCCTTCGCGCGGACGTTCTCCAGCGCGGCGCTGGCGTCGTCGACCCAGTAGAGGATCGGCGTCTGCAGCGTGACACCCTTGCCCACCCCGAGCTCCATCTCCACCTCGGCGACCGTGGTGTAGCGGCGCGTCGGCTGCGCGGTGGTGAAGTCCGCCGGCGCCTTGGTCGCGACGTAGCAGCCGAGCACGATGTCCTGTGACGGCTCGGCGACGGGGCGTCCGTCGGACGGCTTGAGGATGTTGTTCGACGACAGCATGAGCAGGCGCGCCTCGAGCTGTGCCTCGAACGAGAGCGGCACGTGCACGGCCATCTGGTCGCCGTCAAAGTCCGCGTTGAACGCGGCACAGACGAGCGGATGGATACGAATGGCCTTGCCTTCCACGAGCACCGGCTCGAACGCCTGGATGCCCAGGCGATGCAGCGTCGGCGCGCGGTTCAGGAGCACCGGGTGGTCACGGATGATCTCCTCGAGAATTTCATAGACTTCCGGGCTTTCCCTCTCGACGATCTTCTTGGCGCGCTTGACCGTCTCGGCGATTCCCTTCTCGACAAGCTTATGGATGATGAACGGCTTGAAGAGCTCGAGCGCCATCAGCTTCGGCAGGCCGCACTGGTGCAGGCGCAGCTCGGGGCCAACGACGATGACGGAACGGCCCGAGTAGTCCACGCGCTTGCCGAGCAGGTTCTGACGGAACCGGCCCTGCTTGCCCTTGAGCATGTCGGACAGCGACTTGAGCGGACGCTTGCCGCGGCCGCGAATGGCCTTGGAGCGGCGCCCGTTGTCGAACAGCGCGTCCACCGCCTCCTGAAGCATGCGCTTCTCATTGCGCAGGATGACTTCCGGCGCGCGGTGCGAGATGAGCTTCTGAAGGCGGTTGTTCCGGTTGATGACGCGGCGATACAGATCGTTGAGGTCCGACGTCGCAAAGCGGCCGCCGTCGAGCGGCACGAGCGGACGCAGGTCCGGCGGGATGACTGGAATGACGTCCAGGATCATCCACTCCGGCTTGTTGCGCACGTCGCCCGAATCGCCCGAGTTGCGGAACGCATCGACGATCTTGAGGCGCTTGAGCAGCATCTTCTTCCGATGCTGCGACGTCTCCGTCACGACGGCGGCGCGAAGCTCGTCCGCAGTCTTGTCCACGTCGAGACGGCGGAGCAGCTCGCGGACCGCGGGCGCACCGATGTCGGCGAGGAAGGCGCCGTCGCCCTCATCCTTCGCCTTTGTCTTGAGGTTCAGGTACTCCTCTTCGTCCAGGAGCTGGTTGTTGTCCACCTCCTGCTTGCCCTTCTCGATGACGACGTAATTCGAGTAGTAGATGACCTTCTCGAGATCACGGAGCGTGATGTCGATCAGGTTTCCCATCGGACTGGGCAGCGTCTTGAAGAACCAGATGTGCGCGACGGGCACGGCGAGCTCGATGTGCCCCATCCGCTCGCGGCGGACCTTCGACAGGGTCACTTCGACGCCGCACCGGTCGCAGATGACGCCGCGGTACCGGATGCGCTTGTACTTGCCGCAATGGCATTCCCAGTCCTTGACGGGACCGAAGATGCGCTCGCAGAAGAGACCGTCCTTTTCCGGCTTGAACGACCGGTAGTTGATGGTCTCCGGCTTGGTCACCTCGCCCCACGACCACCAGTTGCGCACGCCGGCCATCTCGAGGCGCTCGCGCTCCTTGCTGTCCTTGGGGCCGCGAATCTCCTCCGGAGAGGCGATGCGGACCTGAATGAAGTCGAACGCCGATGCGCGGGTGTCGCGCACGCTGCGGAAATCGATCATGACTACTCCTCGCTCCCGTTACCGGACGCATTCTCGGCCGTGCCGGTGTCGATACCGGTGCCGTAGAAACCGTCCGTGCTCTGCCCCATGGTCACCTTGATACCAAGGGCCTGAAGCTCCTTCACCAGCACGTTGAACGACTCGGGGATGCCGGGCTCCGGCAGGTTCTGCCCCTTCACGATCGCCTCGTACACGCGGCTGCGACCGTTCACGTCGTCCGATTTGACCGTCAGGATCTCCTGCAGGACGTGCGCGGCGCCGTACGCTTCCAGCGCCCACACCTCCATTTCTCCGAACCGCTGGCCGCCGAACTGCGCCTTGCCGGCGAGCGGCTGCTGCGTGACCAGCGAGTACGGTCCGATGCTCCGCGCGTGGATCTTGTCATCGACCAGGTGCGAGAGCTTCAGCATGTACACTGCGCCCACCGTGACCGGTGCGGCGAAGGTCTCTCCGCTCCGGCCGTCGCGGAGGCGAACCTTTCCGAACGGCGTGATGCCTGCGAGACGGAGCAGCTCAACCGCCGCTGCGTCCACGTCGGCGTCCGACTTCCGTCCGAGCATCGCGCCGAGCGCGCCAAGCTCACGATCCGCCAGCACGTCGGCTGGCGCCATCGCGGCCGCCTTCTCGAGCTGCTTCACCGCCGCCTTGTACTCCGTCTTGCGTGCGGCCGTGAGCTCCGGGTCGTCGCTCTGGTGGAACGTGAGCTCGTGTCCCGTAGCCGTCGACTCGCGCTCGACGAGCTCCTTCGCCGCCGCCGCGATGAAATCACGGATGCGGTGATAGACGTCGCGCGTGGCCTGCGACATTCCGCGCGCGCCGAGATCGTTCAGGGACGCGTCGCTCAGCAGCGTCACCTTGCCGCCCTCGACACGTTCCGGCTTCACGTTCGCGAGAATGCTCTTCACATCCGCATCGCCGACTTCCAGCTTCGGCGTCTTCAGTTCGAGCGCATCGCGCACCCACGTGAGGCCCGCGATCTTGAGCAGCAGTCCGATTTCCTTCTCGTTCGCGCCCTGGAACACCGGCGTCTTGGCGTAGAAGCCGAGCAGCTTCGCGGCCCATCCGAGATGGGTCTCGAGAATCTGTCCGACGTTCATGCGCGACGGCACGCCGAGCGGGTTCAGCACGATGTCCACCGGACGTCCGTCCGGCAGGAACGGCATGTCCTCCTCGGGAACGATGCGCGCCACGATGCCCTTGTTGCCGTGGCGGCCGGCCATCTTGTCGCCCACCGAGATCTTGCGCTTCTCGGCGAGATAGACCTTCACGAGCTGAATGACGCCGGGCGGCAGCTCATCCGGCTGAAGGATGCGGTCGATCCGCTCCTCGGCCTTCTCCTCGAGCTTCGCCTTCTCGTCGTTCGCCGCGTCGATGATCGCGCGAATCTTGTCGTTCACCTTCTTGTCGGCGACGCGGAAGGTCTTGAGGTCGAGCGACGAGATCCGAAGATCGCGCAGCACGCCCGCGGTGAGCTTCGTGCCCGCCGGAATGGCTTCCTCGACGGTCCCGCTCTTGAGCGCCAGCGCCACGGTCTCGCCCTCGAGCAGCTCTCCGAGCTCTGCGTCGCGGACGTCGTTGACGCGGAGCTTCTCCTCGCCCTCGAGCCGACGCACTTCGCCGATCCGTTCGCCGCGATCCTTCTCGACGACCTGATCCTCGATGCGCGAGAAGATCTTCACATCAATTACCACCCCTTCCATACCCGGCGGCACCTTCAGCGACGAGTCCTTCACGTCCTTCGCCTTCTCGCCGAAGATGGCGGTGAGCAGCTTCTCTTCCGGTGACAGCTCCGTCTCGCCCTTCGGCGTGATCTTGCCGACGAGGATGTCGCCCGGCTTGACGTGCGCGCCGATGCGGACGATGCCGCGCTCGTCGAGATCCAGCAGCGCCTCTTCCGAGACGTTGGGAATCTCTCGCGTGATCTCTTCCTGCCCGCGCTTCGTGTCGCGCACGTGCAGCTCGAGCTCCTGGATGTGGATCGACGAATACACGTCGTCCTTCACCAGACGCTCGCTCAACACGATGGCGTCCTCGAAGTTGTGGCCATACCAGGGCATGAACGCGACGACGACATTGGCGCCGAGCGCGAGCTGGCCCATCTCGGTCGCGGCGCCGTCGGCGAGCACGTCGCCCACCTTCACCGCCTGGCCGAGCTTCACCAGCGGCCGCTGGTTGATGGCCGTGTCCTGATTGGTGCGCCAGTACTTCCGCAGCTTGTAGCGATCGTGCTGCGTCAGACGAGCGAGCACGCGGCCGTCTTCCGCCGCGCGCCGAAGCTCCTCGGGACCGGCATCGACGATGATCTCGTCCGCCGTGACGCGGCTGACCACGCCGCTGCGCTTCGCGATCACGACCGCGCCCGAATCCACCGCGACCTTCTCTTCCAGCCCGGTGCCAACGAACGGCGTCTTCGGGTTGAGGAGCGGCACGGCCTGGCGCTGCATGTTGGAGCCCATGAGCGCGCGGTTGGCGTCATCGTGCTCGAGGAACGGAATGAGCGCCGCGGCGATGGAGACCAGCTGCTCGGGCGCGACGTCCATGTACTCGATCCGGTCAGCCGGCGTGAGCGGCACGTCGCCGTTCTGACGGGCGAGCACCAGCTCGTCCAGGAACGAGCCGTCGGAATTCAGAGCGGCATTCGCCTGCGCGATGACCTTGTCCTCTTCCTTGTTCGCGTCCAGCCACTCGAGGTCGCTCGTGACCTTGCCGTTTCGCACGACGCGATACGGCGTCTCCACGAAGCCGAGGTCGTTCACGCGCGCATAGCACGCGAGCGACGTGATGAGGCCGATGTTCGGACCTTCCGGCGTCTCGATGGGGCACATGCGCCCGTACTGCGAGTAGTGCACGTCGCGCACCTCAAAGCCGGCGCGCTCACGCGTCAGACCGCCCGGACCCAGCGCGGAGAGGCGACGCTTGTGCGTCAGCTCGGCGAGCGGGTTCGTCTGATCCATGAACTGCGAGAGCTGTGACGATCCGAAGAACGCCTGGATCACCGCGCTCACCGTACGCGCATTCACGAGATCGTCCAGCGAGATCTTTTCCGGGTCCGTGTTGATGGACATGCGCTCCTTCACCAGGCGCGCCATGCGGGAGAGTCCCACCGAGAATTGGTTGGCGATGAGCTCGCCCACCGACCGGATGCGACGATTGCCGAGATGGTCGATGTCGTCCACATGGCCACGGCCCTCGTGCAACTCGACCAGATACCGCACGATCTCGACGAAATCTTCCTTCGTCAGGACGGTGAGATCGGGCGGTGCATTGAGGTTCAGCCGCTGGTTGATCTTGTAGCGGCCCACGCGACCGAGGTCGTACCGTTTGGGCGAGAAGAACAGCCGCTCCAGGGCCTGCTTGGCCGTGAGCGTATCGGGCGCGTCGCCGGGACGGAGCAGGCCATAGATCTGCTTCAGTGCCAGCTCTTCACCGGTCTTGGAATCGACGGCGTACTCGCGCTGCTCCCCGCCTTCCTTCTTGTAGTACCGGGCTGTGGGATCCTTGGCGAGCGTGTTCTTGACCATCGTGCTCTCCGCACGACCGCTCGTCACGAACACCTTGACCTTGTTGATCTCACCCTTCCGAATCTTCTTGATCAGCGCGTCACTGAGCGTCTGGCCGGCTTCGGCAATGACCTCGCCGTCGGGGCTGACGACGTCGATGGCAAGCATCCGGCGCGTCGGGCGCTCCTGCCGCTCGATGGCATCCTGCTCGTCGCGCAGGTCGATGGTCATGTACGAGGCAAAGACCTTGACCGTCTTGATGCCCTGGCGGCGCAGGCGATTGTACACCTCTTCCGTCAGCTCGTCGCCTTCCTTGACGAGCAGCGCGTTCTCCGCGCGCTCGCGCTCCGCCTTCGCCTTCTTGGTGCGCGCCTTGGGCGCGTCCTCGGCCGTAGCTTCGCCGGGCAGCTCGATGTCCTCCGCGATGATGGCGCCGAGCGCCTCGCGGAGGTCGGTGCGCGACTCGCGCTCCTTGGTGAGATCGAGGCTGCGGACGGCGAAGAAGAGCCGCAGGATGTCCGAGTTCGATCCGTAGCCGAACGCGCGCAGCAGCGCGGTGGCCGGGAATTTCTTCTTCTTGTCGATGTGGACGTACACGATGTCGTGGATGTCCACCGTGAACTCGACCCACGATCCGCGGAACGGAATGATGCGGGACGAGATGAGCCGCTGGCCGTTCGGATGCGTGCTCTCCTCGAACACGACGCCGGGCGACCGGTGAAGCTGGCTGACGATGACGCGCTCTGCCCCATTGATCACGAAGGTGCCGAGCGGGGTCAGCAGCGGCAGCTCACCGAGATAGACTTCCTTCTCGATGATGTTGCGCGGCCGCTTGACGCCGTTGACCTCCTCGTTGATCACGAGCTGCAGCGTCGCCTTGAGCGGCGCCGAGTAGGTCATGTCGCGCTCGATGCACTCCTCGACGGTGTACTTGGGGCCGCCGAGCGTGTAGCGGACGAATTCCAGCGAGAAGTTCTCGTGGACGTCCGCGATGGGGAACAGGTCCTTGAAGACGCGTTCCAGACCGATGTCCTCGCGGTCGTGCGAGGTGGCATCCAGCTGGAGCAACGCCTCGAAGGCGCGCGTCTGGATGTCGAGGAGATGCGGCATCTGCATCCCCCGATCATCGAGCTTACCGAAGGAAATTTCTTTCATCAGTTCAGGCATATCTCACCCGCAGACAGGAAAACGGCGGAGGCCCCGGTTCCGCGCGAGCAATTTCGCGGGGACCGGGGCGTGCCGTCGGGATACAACGATTGGAGGGCCGTGCAACGAAAGTGATGCACGCAGGTGCCAAGGTAGAAGTCAGGGCTGCAAACCGACCGGGGACGCGGGACGCCGACGGCGCCCATCACGACCGACGGCCGAGGAGCACCCTCACTTCACCTCGACGACTGCGCCCTGCTCTTCCAGCTTCGCCTTGATGGCGCTCGCCTCGTCCTTCGACACGCCCGCCTTGACCGTCTGCGGGGCGCCGTCGACGAGATCCTTCGCTTCCTTCAGGCCCAGGCCGGTGATCTCGCGAACCACCTTGATGACCTGGATCTTCTTCGCGCCCGCCTCCTTGAGGTTGACCGTGAACTCGGTCTGCTCCTCGGCGGCCGGGGCGGCGGCTGCCGCGCCACCGCCGGCGGCGGGAGCGCCGCCAACCGGCGCGGCCGCGATGGTGACGTTGAACTTGCTCTTGAAAGCCTCGATGAGGTCGGCGAGCTCGAACACCGACATGTTGCCGATTGCCTCGAGGATCTCGTCCTTGCTCATGGTCGCGTTAGCCATTGTCGTTCTCTCCTAGTGTGTTCCCAGGGAACCCTGGGGCGTGTGTGTCAGGCGGACGCCTGGGAATTATTCGCTTCGCGCTGGGTCTTCAGCGCGTCGAGAGCACCAGCAAACATCATCAGCAGACCGTTCAACGCGCCGAGCATGGCGCCGAGCGGGGCCTGCAGACCCGCTCCGAGCTCGGACAGCATCTGCTCGCGCGACGGCATCGCGGCAAGCCGCTTGACCTGATCCGCGCTGAGCGACGCGCCGTCGAGCAGACCACCCTTCACCGTGGGACGCTGCTCGTTCGCCTTCGCGAACTCCGTCAGAATCTTCGCGGCTTCCACCGGGTCCTTCGCCATGACGATGCCGGTGGGTCCCTTCAGCCGCTCGCCAACGAGGCCTGACTCGTTCACGGCGCGCAGCGCGAGGGTGTTCTTGATCACGACGTACTGCACGTTCGCCTTCCGCAGGCGGCGGCGCAGCTCGGTCATGCTCTTCACGTTCAAGCCCGTGAAGTCCGTATAGTAGAGCGCCTTGGCGCCATGAATCTTTTCCGTCAGCTCGGTGACGAGCTGCTCCTTGTCGGTTCTCTTCATGCGCGTAGCCGGTAGGGAGTGGTGTCGACGGCAACGCCCGGTCCCATGGTGCTGGAAAGCGAGACGTTGCGCACGTAGACGCCCTTGGCCGCACTCGGCTTCGAGCGAATGATCTGGTCCATGAAGGCCGTGAAGTTCTCGAGCAGCGCATCGAGCGCGAACGAGACCTTCCCGAGCGGCACGTGGATGTTGCCACCCTTGTCCACGCGGAACTCGATCTTGCCGGCCTTCGTCTCCTTCACCGCCTGACCGACGTTGAACGTGACCGTGCCCGCCTTCGGGTTGGGCATGAGGCCGCGCGGACCGAGGATGCGGCCGAGCTGACCGAGCTGACCCATCTGGTCCGGCGTCGCAATGAGGACGTCGAACTCCAGCCAGCCATCCTTGATCTTCTGGAGATACTCCGCACCCACGTAGTCGGCGCCGGCGGCTTCGGCCTCACGGGCCTTATCGCCGACAGCGATGACGAGCACGCGGACCGTGGCGCCAGTACCCGCCGGCAGCACAACGGTGCCACGCACGACCTGATCGGCGTGCCGCGGATCGACGCCGAGTCGAACGACTGCTTCGACCGTCTCGTCGAACTTCGCGAACGCGCCCGTCTTCACGAGCTCGAGCGCCCGTCTGGCCTCATAGGCGGAGGCGATGTCGCGCTTTTCCGCGGCCGCGCGGTACTGCTTGCCGTGTGTCTTCATCAGTCCACGACCTCCACACCCATCGAGCGTGCCGCGCCGGCCACCATGGCCATCGCGGATTCGATCGATTCGGTGTTCAGGTCCGGCATCTTGATCTCGGCGATCTGCTTCACCTGCGCCCTGGTAATCTTGCCGACCTTGTTACGGTTCGGCTGTCCCGATCCTTTCTCGATGCCGACCGCCTTCTTCACCAGAATCGCCGCGGGCGGCGTCTTGAGAATGAAGCTGAAGGATTTGTCGGAGAAGATCGTGATTTCGACCGGCACTGCGTGCGAGCGTTGAACTCCTTGCAGAAGGCCATGATGTTGATGCCCTGCGGGCCCAGCGCCGTTCCTACGGGAGGAGCCGGATTGGCTTTCCCCGCCGGAATCTGGAGCTTGACGAACCCCACTGCTTTCTTTGCCATGCCGTATCCTCCCTATCGTATGCCCGGAACGCTCCGGGTCGTACTGCCACTGCTGTATTTACGTCGCCGTGGTCTGCGACGAACTCCGGTGGTTCAGTATCCCTTCAACTGCAGGTAATCCAACTCCACCGACGTCGGCCGTCCGAACAGGCTGACCGACACCCGAACCTTTCCCTTGTCCGCCATCACTTCTTCGACCGTTCCGTTGAAATCAGTGAACGGCCCTTCGGTGATGGCGACAGCCTGGCCGACCAGGAACGGAATCTCTTCCTTCGCGGCGGACTCCTCGACGTCGTCCGTGATGCCGAGCAGGCGGTTCACTTCGTCGGGGCGCAGCGGCTGCGGAAAGCGCTCGTGCCCGACGAACTTGATCACGCCCTGGATCCCGTTGATCTGATGCAGCGTCTCCTGCGACATCACCATTTCCACCAGCACGTACCCCGGGAAGATCTTCCGTTCGACGGTGACCTTCTTGCCATTCTTGATCTCGACGACATCCTGCGTCGGCACGAGCGCCTGGCGGATGTTGCGCTCCTCGGCCGGACGCGCGTCCACGTCGATCTTGCGTTGAATCAGCGACCGAACCTTGTTCTCGTGTCCGGCCGTCGTCTGAATGGCATAGAAGCGGTGCTCCACGTCAGCGCCCCACGAAGAGTGAAGGGATGAGCTTGCCCAGCACTCCCTGCAGGACGATGTCGAGCAGGTAAATGACGAGCCCGAGGAGCAGCACGAAGACGATGATCGCGACCGTGGCGCGACGAACGTCGACCACCTCCGGCCACGACACCTTCTTCATTTCCGCCACGACGGCCTGATAGAAGCCCGTGACTCCCCGTGCCGACGCGAGAACCTTGTTCTCGGGCGCCGGGGGAAGCGTGCCGTCGACTGCCATTACTTGGTTTCCTTATGCAACTGATGCTTGTTGCAGCGCGGGCAATACTTCTTCCACTCGACACGCTCCGGATGGAGACGCTTGTTCTTCATGGTGAAGTAGTTGCGATTCTTACACTCGCTGCACGCGAGAATGATTTTTTCTCTTGGCATTGCTTACTCCGGTAAAGTCAGACCACGCGAGGCTTGCTGTCAGGGAGCCGGCAACCTGGGTTGTTCGGCAGTGAGTCCCGACGCCCGCGTGCTGGTGAATGAACCACTCGTAGGACGGTAGGTCAGTCCTACTTCACGATCTTTGCGACCACCCCTGCGCCCACGGTCCGCCCACCCTCGCGGATCGCAAACCGCAGCCCCTCGTCCATCGCGATCGGCGTGATCAGCTCGATCGT
>WNFL01397942.1_pt2 | contig 17690 bp, 22 predicted proteins | sample 5400361 | NCBI WGS metagenome assembly WNFL01 (sample SAMN13153351, study PRJNA577476) | soil metagenome | isolation source: 40 cm soil on Douglas fir-dominated hillslope | place: USA:California | collected 2013-09-17 | reverse complement strand
ATCCGGCTTTCGGATTGGGTCGGCATGAATCTCGTGCCGCAGACGCTGGCCGGCGGGTTGGTCGTCCGCGTCGCGGGGTTTTCCTTCGAGGCGCTGCGCCATCTCACGCAGGTTGTCGCCCTCTTCGTCATGGCGGCGGCTTATTTCTGGTTTCGCGCGGCGCGCCTCGAGCCGGGATCCGCGCTCGTGGCGACCGCTGCCCTCGTCGCATTTCCTGCCTGGCCGGTGCTCGCCAACTCGTACATGACCGACCTGTACGGGCTCGCGCTCGCCCTCCCGGCGGCCACGCTCTTTCTCAAGGAGCTCGAGCAGCCTTCGCGCAATGGGATCGTCGCCGCCACTGTCCTTTCGGTCGTGGGGGTCCTGGAGCGGCAGGTGATCCTGGTGATTCCCTTCGCATTCATGGTGGCGTGGCTGTGGACGCGGCGAGCGCTCGACCGCGGCACGATCGTTCGCGGCGTTGCGCCGTTCGCTGCCGTTGTCGTGGTCGAGGCTGCCTTTCACGCATACCTGGTGCTCGGGCCGGGGCTTCCGTCCGGTCACCTCCTGCACGGCCGCGTGGTGTCCATGAGCCTGCAGGCGCTGCGCAACGAGGGCGGCGTGGTCCCCTGGATCCTGGCGAACTTCGCGACGCTCCCGGCGTATCTCGGATTCTTCTCGATCGGCTGGCTCGCGTGGTGGGGAATGAGCGGCGCGAAGGCCATTCACAAGGTCGCGGTGATCGTGGGTGGCGCCGCGATCGCGGCCGCGGCCTTCGGGCTCGGCTGGTTTCCGCCCTATCGCGCCGGATACATCATCGACGCCGCAGGCATCGGCCCTCTGCTTCTTTATGATAGCCTGCGCGGCCTCGCGCCGCTCGACCGCAGCGCCGGCATCCTGTGGCGCGCGATCGCGCTGCCCACGGCCTTCGCGACGGCCGCGCTCATCGTGATGCTGCTGTCCTGGGTCGTCGCGCTCGCACGTCGCGGCCGAAGCGCGGATCCGGCGCCGATTTTCGTCCTGGTCGTCGTGGCGGCCAATGTCGGGCCGTTCCTGGTCACGGACTACTTCGACCGCTACCTGCTCTACGTGCTGCCCTTCCTCTTCGTTCTTTGGGCGCGCTGGGGCGCGCCGGCGACGGCGCGTTGGCCGCAGGCGCTCGCCGCGGCGTGGATCGTCGGCGCGATCGCCCTCTCCGCGGTGGCGACGCGCGACTACTTCTCGTGGAACCGCGCGCGCTGGGATGCCATCAGCATGGCCGAGCGCCTGGGCGCGAACCCGGACGCGATCGACGGCGGCTACGAGTACAACGCCGACCGGCGCTTCGAGACGCGGGCGAGAGTGCCCGACGGCAAGAGCTGGTGGTGGGTCGCCGACGACCGTTATGTGGTCGCGTTCTCGGAAGTGCCGGGCTACGACGTGGTCGAGACGTGGAGAGTGCGGCACTGGCTGCCGCGCTCGCCCTCCGAGGTGAAGTTGCTGCGCCGCAAGCCCTGAGTCAGCGCGGCCTCGCCGCATGCGGCGCGACGCTCAGCCGGTCCTCGGCGCGGTCGGAGAAGATCCGCGGCTGCCCGAGTCCCCAGCGCCACGCGAGGAATTGGAGCGAGGTCCGCATCACGCCCATGCCGTACACGAGCGAGTTGCCCAGGTTGATGGAGCTCGCATCGTCATGGTACGACGTGGGACACGAGATCTCACCGATGCGCAGCCGCGCGGCGATGGCTTGCACGAGCACCTGGTTGTCGAACACGAAGTTGTCGGAGTTCGCGAGCAGCGGCATCGCGAGCAGCGCCTCGCGCGAGTAGGCGCGAAAGCCGGTGTGGAATTCGGAAAGCTTGGCGCCGAGCGCGGCGTTCTGCAGCAGCGTGAGCGCGCGGTTCGCCGCGTACTTCCACGGCGGCATGCCGCCCGCCATCGCCGTGCCGCCGAGGATGCGTGATCCGAGCACCACGTCGTAGATCCCCGAGGTGATCATCGAAGCCATCGGTGTCACGAGGCGCGGCTCGTACTGGTAGTCCGGGTGCAGCATCACGACCACGTCGGCGCCGCGGCGCAGGGCCTCGAGGTAGCAGGTCTTCTGGTTCGCTCCGTAGCCGCGATTCGTCTCGTGGACGAATGTCGGGATGCCGAGCTTGCGCGCGACCGCGGCGGTGGCGTCATCGGAGGCGTCGTCGGTGAGAATGACTTCGTCGACGACGTCGCGCGGCACGGCTTCGTAGGTCCGCTGCAGGGTCTTCTCCGCGCGATACGCCGGCATCACCACGACGATTTTCCTGCCGTTCAGCATTTGCGCGGGTCGCGTGCGTTTCGCATGCGCGAATCATAGCGTGAGATCATCGTTGTCCATGACAGCCATCGTCGTCATACTTCTCGCGATGCTCTTCGGCGCGTGGCTGCGCCTGCATGGTCTCTCGATCCAGGTCGTGCAGGACGACGAATGGCACGCGATCCACAAGCTCCTGGATTCCGACTACGCGGGCATCCTCCGGACATTCGGCTTCGCCGATCACTCGATCGCGCTCACGCTGCTGTACAAGGCGATGGCGGGCACGATCGGCCTCGACGAAATCGACATGCGCATCGTGCAGGTCGCGTGCGGCATCGCGACCATCGGCGTCGCCGCATGGCTCGCCTGGAGGGTCACGGCGAACGCGGCGATCACGAGCCTCTTCGCGTTTCTCGTCGCGGGGGCACCGTTTCACGTGCTGTATTCGCGGGTCGCGCGGCCCTACGCGATCACGACGCTCCTCGTCGTGGTGGCGCTGGCCGCCGTGTGGCGCTGGAAATCGCGGCGATCCTGGACGCTGGCAGCCGGGATTTGCGCGCTGGCTGCGTTGGCCGCGTGGCTTCATCCCCTGTCGGCGCTGTTTCCGATGGCCGGGGTGCTCTTCGTCATGGCCGGCGATATCGGCGCCGCGCGGCCGGAGCGCGCCAGGGCGTTGCGCTCGACGACGCTCCTCGCGATCGCGGCGGGCGTGTCCATCGCCGCGCCGCTGGCCGCTCCCTTGCTCAACGACTTCGGCTCGTTGAGCGCGAAGGCGGGAAACAGCCTGCCCGATCTCTACACGCTCTTTCGAATGGCGAGCCTGTTTGCCGGAGGGCTTGCCGATCCGCTCACGCTCGCCGTGCTGCTGGTGGCCGCCTATGGCGCATGGCGCTTTTGGCAGGCGCATCGAGACCTTGGCGGCTACCTCGTCTTCCTCGCGCTCGCCCCGATCATGGTCGTGATGGCACTGCGTGGAGTCTGGGCGCACCAGGGGCATACGTTCGCGCGCTATGTCTTTCCGGTCCAGCTCTTGTTGCTCTTCTGGTTCTCGGTCGGGGCGATCGAGGTGGCGAAGCGCTTCATCGCGCGAATGGCGCCGCTCGCCGAGCTGGGTGTCGCCGCGGCATTGATCTCGGCCTATCTCTGGCTCAATCCCGCGATCGTCCACGTGCTCACCCTCGGCCCGTGGTACGGCCACGTGTATCACACCTTCGACTATGTCCTCGCCCACAACCGCGCCGCCCTCTACTACGACCGGGCCGCGCCCCCCGACTTCTACCGCAAGCTCGGCGCGATGCCGCCCGGCACGGCGCCCATCATCGAAGCGCCGTTCAGCTTCATGGCGCCATGGAATCCGCTCGCGTTCTACGCGCAGTTCCATCGACAGCCCGAGAGGCTGGGGCTGCTGCACGACCTTTGTCTCGACGGACCGCGCTTTGGCGAACCGCCGCGCGATCCGCGATTCCGTTTTCGTTTGTTCGTCCATCTCGACGATCGCGCCGCCGTGCTCGCAACCGGCGCGCGCTACCTGCTGCTGCACCGGCAGTACCTCAACGACCGCCGATTCGAAGCATCGGACCGATGCCTCGCGGCGTTGAAGGGCATCTACGGTGAGCCGATCGAGATCGACGAGCGCCTGGCGGTCTTCGATCTGCGGCGGTTGGACGCGCCTCGCAAGTTACAATAGGGCCCGGCCGAACGCCCACGCTTTATTCCATGCAACCCCTGGTCTGGATCCTGCGCTTCATCATCGTCGTCCTCCTGGTGTGGTTCGCATTGAAGAACTCCCAGGAAGTCGAGCTTTCCGGCCTTCCGGGGCAGTCGTGGAAGGCGCCGCTGGTCTTCGTCCTGCTCGCGGTCTTCGTCGCCGGGATCGTGATCGGACTCCTCGCGTGGATTCCCACCGTGGTTCGGCAGCGGCGCGAGATCGGCAAGCTGCGCAAGGACGTGGCGCAATTGGCGGCGATGCCCGCGCCGCCGGACTCGACTTTGCCGCGCATCCCCGTGTCCCCGGCCGACATCCATGGAGTTTGAGTTCTGGTGGCTCCTCGCCCTGCCGGTCTTCTTCGGCATGGGATGGATGGCCGCGCGCGTCGACTTGAAGTCGCTGCTTTCGGAATCGCGGGCCATGCCGTCTTCGTATTTCCGCGGACTCAACTTCCTCCTGAACGAGCAACCCGACAAGGCGATCGAGTCGTTCCTCCAGGTCGCCAAGGAGAACCCGCAGACGGTCGAGCTGCAGTTCGCGCTCGGCAGCCTCTTTCGCCGTCGCGGCGAAGTGGACCGCGCGATCCGCATGCACCAGGACCTGGTGAATCGGGAGGACCTGCCGCCCGAAGAGCGGCGGCAGGCATCCTTCGAGCTCGCCGAGGACTACTTCAAGGCGGGACTCCTCGACCACGCCGAGCAGGTCCTCGCGCGCATGGCCGAGGCCGACCCTTCCGCCGACGTGCATCGCCAGCTACTCGACATCTACATCCAGGAGAAGGACTGGGAGAAGGCGATCGGCGCGGCGAAGAAGCTCGAGGTAAGCGCCAAGCGCAACTACCAGAAGGAAATCGCCAATTACTATTGCGAGCTCGCGATCACCGAGCAGATCCATGGGCGCCTCGAGGCAGCCGAGTCGTACCTGCAGAAAGCGCTCGAAACCAATCGCAAGTGCGTGCGCGCGAACCTGCTGCGCGGCGAATGGCTCGCGCGCGATACGCGCCACGCCGAGGCGATCGAGGCGTGGAAGGCGATCGAGTCGCAGGACCCGGCGTATTTCGGCCTCGCCGGCGAGGGCATGGTCGAAAGCTACCGCGCGCTCGGGCGACTGGGCGAGGGCCTCACGCTGCTGCGCGGTCTGCAGCATCGCTACCCGGGACTCGATCTGCTCACCGTGGTCTACCAGGCCACGGCCGAGCACGAGGGCGACGAGGCCGCCTGGCGCCTCGTGCGCGACGAGGTGCGGCGCAATCCCACCCTCGTCGGGCTCGACCGCCTGATCGACGCGGAGCTCGTTCGCGCGCCGCCCGACAGGCGCCAGGACCTGCAGCTCATGAAGAACCTCGTGCACTCGCACGCGCAATCGCTCGCCGTGTACCTGTGCGCGAACTGCGGCTTCAAGGCGCGGCAGTTCTTCTGGCAATGTCCGGCCTGCGGCGGCTGGGAAACGTTCGCGCCGCGGCGCACGGCCGAGCTCGAAAGCCCCGGACGCCACCTGGCGAGGATGCAGATTGGACAATAAGCGCGTCATCGTCCCTCTCGACCTGCCGGATGCGGCGGCGGCGCTCGCGCTCGCCGCAAAGCTCGATCCGAAGCTCTGCCGCGTCAAGGTAGGCAAGGAGCTCTTCGTCGCCGCGGGTCCCGCGGTCGTCGAGGCCGTGCAAGGCCGCGGATTCGAAGTGTTCCTCGATCTCAAGTTTCATGACATCCCGAATACCGTCGCAGGGGCGTGCCGAGCGGCGGCGCGGCTCGGGGTCTGGATGCTCAATGTCCATGGAAGCGGGGGCGAGGCGATGATGCGGGCGGCACGCGAAGCCGCGCACAGCGTCGCGCGGCCGCCGCTCGTCATCGCCGTCACGATCCTCACGAGCCTTGGGGATGCCGATCTGGGCGCGATCGGCCTTGGCGGGTCAACCGACGACAACGTCGACCGGCTCGCGCGCCTCGCGCAGCGCTGCGGCCTCGATGGCGTGGTGTGCTCGGCGAGGGAAGCGCCGCGCCTGCGCCGCGCCTGCGGCAACGATTTCAAGCTGGTGACGCCCGGCATTCGCCTGCCCGGCGACGCGATCGGCGACCAGTCTCGCGTCGTTGCGCCCGCCGAAGCGGTGCGCCTCGGCGCCGATTACCTGGTCATCGGGCGATCCATCACCCAATCGGCCGATCCGCGCGCGACGCTCGAAGCGATCTTCGAAATGATGCACGCATGAAAGTCAGCATCATCGGCACCGGCTACGTCGGCCTCGTCACCGGCGCCTGCCTCGCGGAAGTCGGCAATCACGTGCTCGGCCTGGACGTCGACGAGCGCAAGATCTCGATGCTCGCTCGCGGAGAGATTCCGATCTACGAGCCCGGGCTCAAGGAGCTGGTGCGCGCGAACCTCGCCAGCGGAAGGCTCGCCTTCACGACCGATGCGCAGAAGAGCGCGCGGTTCGGCCGCATCCAGATGATCGCCGTGGGCACGCCCCCGGGCGACGACGGCTCGGCCGACCTGCAATACGTGCTCGCGGCCGCGAAGACCGTCGCGCGCCACATGGACGGGGATCGCATCGTCATCGACAAGTCGACGGTGCCCGTCGGGACGGCGGACCGGGTGCGCGACGCGATCTCGAAGGTGCTCGCCGAGCGCGGGGTGTCGCACGCGTTCTCGATGGTCGCGAATCCCGAGTTCCTGAAGGAGGGCGCGGCCGTCGAGGATTTCATGCGTCCCGACCGAATCGTGATTGGCGCCGAGGATCACGGGACGATCGCGGCGATGCGCGAGCTCTATGCGCCCTTCCAGCGCAACCACGAACGCCTGCAGGTGATGGACATTCGCTCGGCGGAGCTCACCAAGTACGCGGCGAACGCGATGCTTGCGACGCGCATCTCGTTCATGAACGAGCTGGCGCTCCTCGCCGAGAAGCTCGGCGCCGACATCGAGCACGTGCGCGTGGGCATCGGCTCCGATCCGCGCATCGGCTACAGCTTTCTCTATCCCGGGGCCGGGTTCGGGGGCTCGTGCTTCCCGAAGGACGTGCGCGCGCTGCTGCATGCGGGAGAGGAGAACGGCCTCGACCTCAAGGTGATCCGCGCCGTGCGCGATGCCAACGATCGCCAGAAGGAGGTCCTGGGGCGCAAGATCGTCGAGCGCTTCGGAGGCGACCTTTCCGGCCGGCGCTTCGCGATCTGGGGCCTCGCCTTCAAGCCGAACACCGACGACATGCGCGAGGCGTCGAGCCGCGTGGTGATCGACGCGCTCGTGGGGCGGGGCGCCCGTGTGAGCGCCTATGATCCCGTTGCCATGGGCGCGGCGCGGGCGATCTACGACGGAAACGGCGCGATCGAGTTCGCCGCGTCGGCGCTCGAGGCCGCGACCGGCGCCGATGCGGTCGTGATCGTCACGGAATGGAAGGCGTTTCGCAGCCCCGACTTCGACGAGCTGAAGCGCGCGCTCAAGTCGCCCGTCGTCTTCGACGGACGCAACATGTACGAACCCGCGGTCGTGCGCTCGCACGGCCTCGAATATCATCCGATCGGAAGATGAAGACGGCGAGCCTCCCCGATTTCAAGCGCGCGCGCGTCCTCGTGGTCGGCGACGTGATGCTCGATCGCTATTGGTTCGGCGACGTGAGCCGCATCTCCCCCGAGGCGCCGGTGCCGGTCGTGCTGATCCAGCGTACCGAGGAGCGGCCGGGCGGGGCGGCCAACGTCGCGCGCAACATCACCGCGCTCGACGGAGGTGCGACGCTGCTTTCCGTGGTCGGGAAGGACGAAGCCGGAGAGACGCTCGAAAAGCTCGTGCGCGGCGAGAACGTGAAGGCGTCGCTGCATCGCGACCCGGCGATTTCCACCACGGTGAAGCTGCGCGTGATCGGGCACCAGCAGCAGTTGCTGCGGATCGATTTCGAGCGCGCGCCGAGCCATGAGGTGCTCGCCGCGAAGCTCGACGAATACGAGCGCCTCGTGGGCGAAGCCGACGCGGTCGTGCTCTCCGATTACGGCAAGGGCGGGCTGCTCCACGTGAACCAGATGATCGCGGCGGCGCGCCGGCGGGGAAAGCCCGTGCTCGTCGATCCCAAGGGCGCCGATTACGAGCGCTATCGAGGCGCGACCGTGCTCACGCCGAACCGTTCGGAATTCCGCGAGGTCGCCGGCCGCTGGAGCGACGAGGCTGATTTCGCGCGCCGCGCGCAGAAGCTGCGCGCCGATCTCGACCTCGAGGCGCTGGTCGTGACGCGAAGCGAGGAAGGCATGTCGCTCTTCACCGCCAACGAAAGCCGGCACGAGCCCACGCAGGCACGCGAGGTCTACGACGTGAGCGGGGCCGGTGACACGGTGATCGGCGTGCTCGCGCTGATGGTGGCCTCGGGCGCCAACCTGCATGCGGCCATGCGCGTCGCGAATCACGCGGCGGGCATCGTCGTCGCCAAGCTGGGAACGGCGGTCGCGACGCGCGAAGAGCTCGAGGCGAGCCTGGCGGACCATCCCTAGGAACGAAGATGACGCTCATCGTCACCGGCGCGGCCGGGTTCATCGGATCGAATCTCGTGAAGGCGCTGAACGCGCGCGGTATCCGCGACATCATCGCGGTCGACGACCTGGCGCGAGCGGACAAGGTCCCGAACCTCGCCGATTGCGACATCGCGGATTACCAGGACAAGCAGGAGTTCATCGGCCGCGTTCGCGGCGACACCTTGAAGAGCGATGTGCGGGCCGTCCTGCATCAGGGTGCGTGCTCCGACACGATGGAGACCGATGGCCATTACATGATGGAGAACAATTACCGCTACTCGCTCGAGTTGCTCGACTGGTGCCAGGCGAGGCGCATCCCGTTCATCTATGCATCATCGGCCTCGGTTTACGGCGCGGGGAGGATCTTCCGCGAGTCGCGCGAGTTCGAAGCGCCGCTCAACGTCTACGGGTATTCGAAGTTTCTCTTCGACCAGGTGGTGCGCAGCCGCCTCACCGGGCGCAGCGCGCAAATCGCGGGCTTTCGCTACTTCAACGTGTACGGTCCGCGCGAGGCGCACAAGGGCCGCATGGCTTCGGTCGCCTTCCATTTTTTCAACCAGTATCTGGCCGAGGGACGCGTTCGCCTCTTCGAGGGCGGCGACGGCTACGGCGCAGGAGAGCAGATTCGCGATTTCGTCTCGGTGGAGGACGCGGTGCGCGTGAACCTGCACTTCCTCGACCATCCCGTCTCCGGTGTGTTCAACGTCGGCACCGGCCGCGCCCAGAGCTTCAACGACGTTGCGACTGCCACGATCAACGCCATTCGCCGTGGGCGCGGCGAGAAGGCGCTCTCGCTCGACGAGATCAAGCGCTCGGGCGCGATCGAATACATTGCGTTTCCCGCCGCGCTGATCGGCAGGTACCAGAGCCATACCGAGGCCGATATCTCGGCGTTGCGCGCGGCAGGCTACGATGCGCCTTTCCTCGATGTCGAGGAGGGCGTCGGGCGCTATGTCGCCGAGCGCCAGCATGCGCTCAAAAGGCCTGTATAATCAGCGAGTTTTGGACGCTCCCGGAGAGGGCGCGCCAAGGCAGTCAACCAAACCCCAGGGGAGAGACAATGAAGAGATTTATTTTGGCGTTGATCGCCTTGCTCGCTTACGCGGGCATCGCGCTCGGCGCGGTGAACGTCAATACCGCGACGAAAGCGGAACTCGAAGCGCTGGCGGGGATCGGCCCCGTGAAGGCCCAGGCGATCATCGACTACCGCACCAAGAACGGCAATTTCAAGTCGCTCGACGACTTGAAGAAGGTGCCCGGCATCGGCGATGCCACGTTCGACAAGATGAAGCCCGACGTGACCCTGACGGGCGCCACGAGCGTCCCGGCCAAGGACGCGAAGGCGCCCGAGAAGAAAGCCGACGCGAAGCCGGCAGCGGCGGAGAAGAAAGCCGATGCCAAGCCCGCGGCCGACGCGAAGCCGGCAGCAGCCGAGAAGAAAGCCGACGCGAAGCCGATGGCGGCCGAGAAAAAGGCCGATGCCAAGCCCGCGGCCGACGCGAAGCCGGCGGACAAGAAGGCCGACGAGAAGAAGGCTGAGCCCGCGAAGAAGGCCGACGAGAAGAAGGCTGAGCCCGCGAAGAAGGCCGAGCCCGCGAAGAAGGCCGACGACAAGAAGGCCGAGGCCGACAAGAAGGCAGCCGACAAGAAGGCCGAAGCCGACAAGAAGGCCGCCGACAAGAAGGCCGCGGCCGACAAGAAGGCAGCCGACAAGAAGGCGGCGGACGACAAGAAGGCGGCCGACAAGAAGGCGGCGGACGACAAGAAGGCGGCCGACAAGAAGGCGGCAGCCGACAAGAAGGGCGACGCCAAGAAAGACGACGAGAAAAAGAAGGACGACGAGAAGAAGAAGTAATTCCGCAGCTCCTTCCTTCACCAGCCCCGCCGCGCGCGGGGCTTTTCGCTTCGCGCATAATCGGATTCGATGACCACGCTTCGCGGGTATTCAATTCAATGACGGCGCTTCGCGAATGTCCAATCCAATGACGACGCTTCGCGATCACGCCACCCTCGATCGTTTCGTCGGCAACACGCCCCTCGTGCGCCTGCAGCGCATTCCGGGAAAGACCTCCAACGTCGTTCTCGCGAAGCTCGAGGGGAACAATCCCGCGGGATCGGTGAAGGACCGGCCGGCACTCTCGATGATCGTCGGGGCGGAGCGGCGTGGCGAGATCAAGCCGGGGGACACGCTGATCGAGGCGACCAGCGGCAACACCGGCATCGCGCTCGCGATGGTCGCTGCCATGCGCGGGTATCGAATGGTGCTGGTGATGCCGGAGCATCTTTCGGTCGAGCGGCGGCAGACGATGGCGGCTTTCGGCGCGCAGTTCGTGCTCACGCCGGAGAAGGGCGGCATGGAGCTCGCGCGCGACACCGCCGGGCGCATGCGCGACGCCGGCGAGGGGATGATCCTCGACCAGTTCGCCAACCCCGACAATCCGCTCGCGCATTACACCGGGACCGGCCCCGAGATCTGGCGCGACACGCACGGCAAGATCACGCACCTCGTGGCGACGATGGGGACGACCGGCACGCTCATGGGATGCTCGCGCTACCTGAAGGAGAAGAACGACGCGATCCAGGCGATCGGCGTGCAGCCCGCGCCGGGCGCCCAGGTCCCCGGCATCCGCAAATGGCCCGATGAGTACCTCCCGCGCATCTTCGAGCGCTCGCGCGTCGATCGCGTGATCGAGGTGACCCAGGAGGAAAGCGAGGAGATGACGCGGCGGCTCGCGCGCGAGGAAGGCATCTTCGCGGGCATCTCCTCCGGCGGCGGCCTCGCCGCCGCGATGCGCGTGTGCGCCGAGGTGCGCAACGCCGTGATCGTGCACGTGGTGGCCGACCGCGGCGATCGCTACCTTTCCACCGGCGTTTTTCCCAACTGATGACCCCGATCCTCGTTTTCGACATCGAGACGATCCCGGACGCCGAGGGTGTGCGGCGGGTGATGTCGTTCGGGCCGGAGCTGAGCGACGCATCGGTTGTCGAGTTCGCCCTGCAGCGGCGCCGCCAGGCCACGGGAAACGACTTCCTGCCGCCGTACCTGCATCGCGTCGTGGCGATCTCGTGCGCGTTGCGCGAGCGCGACGGCGTGCGCGTCTGGTCGCTGGGTTCGCACGCCGATTCCGAGCGCGACATCGTGCAGCGATTCTTCGACGGCATCGAGAAGTACACGCCGCAGCTCGTCTCCTGGAACGGCAGCAGCTTCGACCTGCCGGTGCTGCACTACCGGGCGATGCTGCACGGCATTCCCGGGTGCTGCTACTGGGACCTCGGCGACAACAACAAGGAGTTTCGCTACAACAACTACCTCGGACGGTTCCATTCGCGGCACACGGACCTCATGGACGTCATCGCCGGTTACCAGAACCGCGCGTGGGCGCCGCTCGACGAGATGGCGCGGCTTTGCGGGCTTCCGGGAAAGCTCGGCATGGACGGCTCGCAGGTATGGGCCGCCTGGTCTCGGGGGGAGATCGCCGCGATCCGCGATTACTGCGAGACCGACGTGGCGAACACCTATCTGCTGTTCCAGCGCTTCCAGCTGATCCGCGGCGTGCTGACGCCGGAGGAGCACCAGCGAGAAGTCGCGATCTTCCGCGCCTTCCTCGAATCGCAAACCGCGCCGCACTGGCGCGAATTCACCTCCGCCTGGAAGTAGATCACTTCCCCTCGGCCACGACTTTCCTGAAGTACTCGTAGACGCCGTCCTCGCCCATCTTGCGGGCGTCGGCGAGCTCGCCGCCGCGCGTCGCATGAAGGACCTTGCCTTCGGGCGAGAGCACCACGGCCGCGGGGATCCCTTTCTTGAGCGGCACGCCATACGCGTCCGCGACCTCGACGTTGCGATCGAACTTGCCGACGTCGACCTTGACCACGCTGAACTCCTGCCGGATGAGCGGCGCGCTCTTGCCGGTCTTCATGGCCGTATCGAGCATCCGGCAATCGCCGCACCAGTTCGCACCGAAGATGACGAGCACGGGCCTCGCCGTCGTGCGGCTTTGCGCCAGCGCCTGGCGAATGTCGGCCTTGGCGTTGGCTGCTTCGTTGTAGGGCCCGTCGACGGCGGCGGGGGCATTGACGGCGAAAAGCAGGGCCGCGAGCGCGAGTGCGGGTTTCATGGCGGTTTCTCCTTCGGATCTCATTTGTCGCCTGGAGTGGGGAACGGTTCCGCGGGATAGAAGAACCAGACCCTGTCGATCAGGCCGGAGGCGACTTCGTAGACCGCCAGGGCCTCCACAGGCTGCTCGCGAATGCCGAGGACCCGCTCGTGATCGATGACCTTGTTGCCGAGGACGATGCGCGTGACGATGTCGGCGTGAAGCGACGGCGAGCTGAAGCGCTTGCGGTAGACCTCGCGCAGTTGCGCCTTGCCGACGATCGCCGGCTCGGTTGAAGGCATCCGAAAAATCGTGATGCCTTCGGCATAGGTCGCGGCAAAAGCCTCGAGATCGCGCGCGTTGTACGCCTCGAGCTGCCGCTGGACCACATCGCTCGCAATCATGGCGCCACTTCTTCCCCGCCTTCGGCGGCCAATTCCTCGAGGAACGAGCGTGTCGTCCGCATCTCGTCCTGCTCGGCGGGCGTGAGATCCCGGTATCGCGTCCAGGGCCGTGCGATTTCCGCATAGGCCGCCTCGGCCGCGCTTTCCGCGGCCTCGACGCCGGCGAACGGCTCGGCGGCCACCGTTTCCCAGCGATCACTGCAATGCAGCAGGAACACCGCATCGTCGAGGAGACTGCGGGTGATCACCAGGCGCGACACCGATTGCGCGTCGATCGATACGCCGCCCGCGACGAAGCTGAAGCGCGCGCCGTGGCTCGACAGGTCGAGGACGGTGAATTCGACGACGCTTGCCGCATCGAGGATGAATGGGGGTTCTTCCATGTGTTCATTCTATTCTGCGGAAGGGCGTGCGCTCGGCGAGCTCGTCGATATAGGCGCCGATGCCGCTGCGCTCGCGCGCCAGGTACTCGTCCACGGCGCGGTAGAAGCTCGGGTGCGCGAGCCAGTGGAGCGACCGTGTCGCTTCGGGCAGGAAGCCGCGCGCGTGCTTGTGCTCGCCCTGGGCGCCGCCTTCGAAGAGCGCGATGCCGCGTTCGATGCAGAACTCCATCGCCTGGTAATAGCAGGCCTCGAAATGCAGGCCGGGAACGTGCTCGAGGCTTCCCCAGTAGCGGCCGTACAGCGCATCGGGGGTGAAGATATCGAGCGCCGATGCGACCGGATTTCCGTCGCGCTCGGCGATGACCAGCAGGATCTGGTCGGGCATGCGCTCGCCGATCATGCCGAAGAATGCGCGATTCAAGTACGGAGTCGATCGGTGCAGCGCGTAGGTGCGCCGGTAGCAGCGATTGAAGAAATCCCAATCCGCCGTCGTGGCTTCGCGGCCCGTGATCCGCCGCAACGCCACATCCGCCGCGGCGACGCGGCGCCGCTCCTGGCGGATCTTCTTGCGCTTGTCGTGCGAGAGCTGGCCGAGGAAATCCTCGAAGCTCGCGTAGCCCGGATTGCGCCAGTGAAACTGCACGCCGCTGCGCTCGAGCATTCCTGCATCGGTGAGCGCGCTCGCCTCGTCCGGGGTTGGAAAGAGCACGTGGAGCGAGGAGACCGCCGAAGCCCTGGCGATCTGCATCAACGCGTGCGCCAAAGCCGCACGCACGTCCGCGTCGCGGCAGAGCAGCCGGGAGCCGGCCGCGGGCGTGAACGGCACCGCGGCGAGGAGCTTCGGAAAATACGCGAGCCCGTGCTGTTCGTACGCATCGGCCCACGCCCAGTCGAAGACGTATTCGCCGTACGAATGCGACTTGAGGTAGAGCGGCACCGCGCCGACAAGGCGACCGTCGCGACGCAGCGCCAGGTATTGCGGTTTCCACCCGGTGCGCGCGGAGGCGCAGCCGGTGCGATGCAAGCTGTCGAGGAAGGCATGGGAGAGCGTGGGATTGCCGCCGGCGAGGGCATCCCACTCGGGGGCATCGACCGTCTCCAGGCTATCGAGGATGAGGAGTGAATCGGGCACTCGCGACCAACCTTTATAATTGAAGCATGAAAATCGCCGTCGCCCAGATCAACACGACCGTGGGCGACTTCGCGGGCAATGCGCAGCGCATCCGGCAGGCGATCGACGCCGGCCGCGCCAAAGGGGCGGCCCTCATCGTAACTCCTGAGCTGGCGCTTTCCGGGTATCCGGCCGAGGACCTGCTCCTGCGCGACGATTTCCTCGACCAGTGCACCGCCGAGCTCATGAAGCTCGCGACCCATTGCCTGGACGTCGCGGTCGTCGTCGGCCACCCTCACCGCGAGGGTCGCACGCGCTACAACGCGGCGTCGGTGCTGCGCGGCGGGCGCATCGAGGCGATGTATTTCAAGCAGCGCCTGCCGAACTACCAGGTCTTCGACGAGAAGCGCTATTTCGAGACAGGGAACACGCCCTGCGTGTTCACAGTCGATGGACGGCGAGTGGGGCTGGCGCGCAGATGCTCCTGTCGATCAATGCGTCGCCCTTCCACCGCGCCAAGCTCCTCGAGCGCTACCAGGTGATGGGGGCGCGGGTGAAGGAAACGCAGCTGCCGCTGCTCTACGTGCATTGGGTCGGCGCGCAGGACGAGCTGGTCTTCGACGGCGCGTCGTTCGCGCTCGACACGCAGGGCCTGCTCACCTACCAGGGTGAAACGTTTCGGGAGACGATCGACCTGGTCGAATGGCGCGGCGACGGAAAGCTCTCTGGACCGATCGCCCCGCCGCTCACCGAAGAGGAGACCATCTATCGCGCGCTCATGACGGGCGTGCGCGACTACGTCGACAAGAATCGCTTTCCCGGCGTGCTGCTCGGGCTTTCGGGTGGCGTCGATTCGGCCCTGGTGCTCGCGATCTGCATCGACGCCCTCGGGGCGGACCGTGTCCACGCGGTCATGATGCCCTCGGAGTACACCGCCTCGATGAGCCTCGAGGACTCGCGCGAGATGGCGCGCATCCACGGGGTCAAGTACACCGAGATCGAGATCGCGCCGATCATGAAGGCGTTTCGCGAGCAACTCGCGCCGTCGTTCGCGGGCCGCGCCGAGGATGCGACCGAGGAAAACCTGCAATCGCGCATTCGCGGCACGCTTCTCATGGCGCTATCCAACAAGTTCGGCTCGATCGTGGTCACGACCGGCAACAAGAGCGAGATGGCCACGGGCTATGCCACGCTCTACGGCGACATGGCGGGCGGCTTCGCGGTCATCAAGGACATCGTGAAGACGCTGGTCTACAAGATCGCGAACTGGCGCAACTCCAGGGGGCGCGTGATTCCGCAGCGCGTGATCGACCGGGCGCCGAGCGCGGAGCTTCGGCCCGACCAGACCGACCAGGACAGCCTGCCGCCGTACGAAGTTGTCGACGCCGTAGTCGAGCGCTACATGGAGCGCGACATGGCGCCCGACGCGATCGCCGGCCTCGGCTACGACCTCGAGGCGGTGCGCAAGGTCGTGAACTTGATCCGCGTGAACGAGTACAAGCGGCGCCAGGCGCCGCCGGGAGTGCGCATCACGCCGCGCGGGTTTGGCAAGGATTGGCGTTATCCGATAACATCAGGCTTCCGCCCGAAGACCTGATTTCCCTCTCGGAAGCGCATGAAAAAAATCGAAGCGATCGTCAAACCGTTCAAGCTCGACGAGGTGCGCGAAGCGCTCTCCGAGATCGGCGTCACCGGCCTCACCGTGACGGAGGTCAAGGGATTCGGCCGGCAGAAGGGCCATACGGAGCTTTATCGCGGCGCCGAGTACGTCGTGGATTTCCTGCCCAAGGTGAAGGTCGAGGTGGTCGTCGCCGATGCGCTGGTCGAGAAGGCGATGGACGCGATCGTGAAGGCGGCGCGCACCGGCAAGATCGGCGACGGCAAGATCTTCGTGTTCGACGTGGGGCAGGTGGTGCGCATCCGCACCGGCGAGACCGGCGAAGAGGCCGTCTAGAAAAAGAAATCCGGGGAAAACAATGTTGCTGGCCGCGTTCTACGTCTTCGCGATCGCCGCGATCATCCTGCATTACTCGGGGCACCTGAGGCGCTGGAATTGCGAGTGGGTCCTGATCGTGCTGGCGATCGCGGTCTTCCCCGCAGTGCTCTTCCTCTAAGTTTCCCAGCTACCGCGATTCCTACACGCTCGAAGGGCTGCGTCCGATAACTCCGGACACGCGCGCGTTTTATTGTGACTCTAGGGCCGCCTTGGCGGCGACAGCATCCTGGAGTCCCGATGAAGCTCTCCCTCAGCGGCTTGCCCCGGGCCGTGCAAGTAGCCGTTCTCTCGCTCGGCGCCTTCACCATCGTCGCGTGCGAGCGGCATCTCGATTCTTCCTCGGCCAATTCACCGCCGCGCGTGGCGAGCAGCTCCGCGGTCCTCATCGGCACGACGCCGGCGCCGCCGACCTCGGCCGCCGACGCGCCGCCCGAGACCACGCCCTTGCCGGCCGACAAGCAGCTCACCGCTGAACCCAAGCTCGCCGAAACCGCGCAAACGACTTCTTCGGCGGCGTCGTCGCAAGAGCTCACGAAAGGCGAGGAGGTTCGCGCGATGCCGTTGCCCGGACAACCGAACGATCACTCCACAGTGGCGTCCGATGCGTCGCAGAAGGCCGGCCAGGTGGATCCGCAGGCGATGCCCGAGCGCTCCGATGGCCAGCCGAATCCGCCGCAGCGCGAGAACCAGACAGCCACCCAGTAACCGGAAAGGAAACCCCGCATGAAATCGCGACCCAAGAAGCCAGCCAGCAGTGCTGCGCGTGCCCGCCAGCAGGCGCAGGACGCCGGAATTCGCCCCAGCGGCCAGCAGCAGCAAGCGGCCAGCGGCGAGGGCCATCAATACGGCGAGGGCAACTATGCCGCGACACGCGAGTACAACAAGGGCTTGAAGCGCCACCTCGAAAGCTCGGATGTGGAAGGCGAAGCGCGCGATGCCGCGCCGCGCACGGCGGCCGAAGAGAAGGAGATGACGCAAGCCGAGCGCCTCGGACGCAGCAAGGCACGTGGCGAGGGCGTCGAGTCGCCGGATAGCGACGCCGACAAGTAACGTCATTCCCGCGTAGGCGGGAGCCGCGCCAGCGGATCCTGTTTGTAGAACATCCTGAGCTGCTCGTAGACCGCGGGATACGCGGGCTCGAGCAGCTCGGGTGTTTCGAAGAACGCCTCGGAGCTCACGGCGAAGAATTCACCCGCGCTCGTGGCCGCGTAAGGATCGATCGGCAGCGCGTCGAGCGCGGCGCCGTCATCGCGCCC
>WNFL01062011.1_pt1 | contig 17695 bp, 23 predicted proteins | sample 5400361 | NCBI WGS metagenome assembly WNFL01 (sample SAMN13153351, study PRJNA577476) | soil metagenome | isolation source: 40 cm soil on Douglas fir-dominated hillslope | place: USA:California | collected 2013-09-17 | reverse complement strand
TCGGTGCACCGGACCGGGTCGATCACGTAGATCTCGACACCCATCGAGATCGCGGAGTTGGGGCACTCCGGCTCGCAGACGTCGCAATTGATGCACTGATCTGTAATTTTCAGTGCCACTCAATTGCTCCTGTGTAAAACCCTGCCCCCATGAATGGGGACCCCGGGCAATTGATGCACTGATCGGTGATCTTGAGGGCCATGGGCTTCAGCCGTCCTCGCCCTTGCCGATCTTCTCGCGCATGCGCTCGGCGGTGATCGGGTGCACGAATGCGGAGATGTCGCCGCCGAGGACCGCGATCTCGCGCACGATGGTCGCGGACAGGAAGAGGTATTTGTCCGAGGGCGTGAGGAACAGCGTTTCGACACCGGGCGCGAGGCGGCGGTTCATCCCGGCCAGCTGGAATTCGTATTCGAAGTCGGAGACCGCGCGCAATCCACGCAGGATGACGCTCGCTTCCTGCTGCTTCACGAATTCCGAGAGAAGCCCCGTGAAGCCCAGGGCCTTCACGTTGTCGTACGGCGCGAGCACGTGGCGCGCGAGCGCCACGCGCTCGTCGAGCGAGAAGAACGGGCGCTTCGCCTGGCTGTGCGCGACGCCGACGATGACCTCGTCGAAGAGCCGCGAGGCCCGCTGGATCAGGTCCTCGTGCCCGTTGGTGATCGGGTCGAAAGTGCCGGGATAGACCGCGCGCGTGATTGTCATGGGAGGTATTGGTAAAGCCCGAAGCGTACCGCGCCCGCGCGATCCTCGCGAAGCGCGCGCCACGGCGGCGGCAACTGCAGCGGCGCATCGGCTTCGGCGTACACCCGCGCATCGTCGCTCAAGTGCGTGGGTAGCCGCCCCATCACTTTGTCGACCAGCTTCGACGCGTATGGCGGGTCGACGAATGCCACATCGAAGCGCTCGCCCGTGCTGGCGAGAAAGCGAAGCGCATCCGATTCGACGATCTCGAGATGCTCGGCCTCGAGGCTTTGCGCCGAGGCGCGAAGGGCCTGCGCGGTGGCGCGATCCTGCTCCACCATGACCACGCGGTGGGCGCCTCTCGACAGGGCTTCGAATCCCAGTGCTCCGCTGCCCGCGAAGAGATCCAGGCACGAGAGCCCGTCGAGGTCCTGGCCGAGCCAATTGAAGAGGGTCTCGCGAACGCGATCGGGCGTGGGTCGAAGCCCCGGCGCATCGGGGAACCGCACGAGGCGGCTGCGCCACGTGCCCGCGATGATGCGCACGCGATTAGCGGTCATTGGTCGGTCGATCATACCGTAAAATATTCACGTTCCTGCCCACTGGCCGCTGGCTGGCCACGCACATGTTCCCCCTCAAACCGAAGAAGGAGACACCCGCCGGCGCGGTATCGGGCTGGAAGGCGCTGCTGCGCGCCGACCTCGAGCTCACGCGTTCGCGTTGGACGAAAGCGCTCGGCGTCCTGCGCTCTCATCCGCAGGTCGACGAGGCCCTCTTCGAAGAGCTGGAGGCGCAGCTCATCGCGGCCGACGTCGGTGTCGCGGCCACGGCGAAGCTGATCGAGTCGCTGCGCGCGGCGGCGCGCGACAAGCGCATCGTCGACGGCGCCCAGCTCGAAGGCGAGCTCAAGGACGCCCTCACGAAGCTGCTCGCGCCGCTCGAAAAGGCGCTCGCGAAGGACCGGCCGAAACCTTTCGTCATCCTCCTGGCAGGCGTGAACGGCGCGGGCAAGACCACCACGATCGCCAAGCTCACCCGGCTCTTCCAGTCCGAGGGGCGCTCCGTGCTGCTCGCCGCCGGCGATACCTTCCGCGCCGCCGCGCGCGAGCAGCTCGCCGAGTGGGGCCGGCGCCACGACGTGACGGTGATCTCCCAGCACCAGGGCGATTCGGCCGCGGTCATCTTCGACGCGATCCAGTCGGCCAAGGCACGCGGCATCGACGTGGTGATGGCCGATACCGCGGGCCGCCTTCCGACCCAGGCCCATCTCATGGAAGAGATCCGCAAGGTGAAGCGCGTCATCGCCAAGGCCGACCCCGGCGCGCCGCACGAGACCTGGCTCGTGCTCGACGCGAACACCGGGCAGAACGCCGTGCGCCAGGTGCAGGCATTCGACAAGGCGCTCGATCTCACCGGGCTCATCGTCACCAAGCTCGACGGCACCGCGAAGGGCGGAGCGGTCGCGGGCATCGCGATCGAGCATCCGATTCCCATTCGCTTCATCGGCATCGGCGAGAAGCCCGAAGACCTGCGCCCCTTCGTCGCCGCGGAATTCGTCGAGGCGCTCTTCGAATGATCCAGTTCTCCGCGGTCGCCAAGCGTTATCCGGGCGGCCACGAGGCGCTGCGCGCCGTCACCGCAGGAATCGAGGCGGGCGAGATGGTCGCGGTCACCGGACACTCCGGCGCCGGCAAGTCGACCCTGCTCAAGCTTGCCGCGGGCATCGAGCGCGCTTCCGGCGGCAGTGTCGTCGTGAGCGGGCAGAATCTCTCGGCGCTCGGCGAGACCGCGCTCGCGGTCCTGCGCCGGCGCATCGGTTTCGTGTTCCAGGACCACAAACTGCTCTTCGACCGCAACGCGTTCGACAATGTCGCACTGCCGCTTCGCATCGCCGGTTTCTCGCGCGAGGAAACCGCGCGCCGCGTGCGCGCCGCGCTGGACAAGGTGGCGCTCCTCGCGCGCGAGAAGGCCATGCCGGTGGCGCTCTCCGGCGGAGAGCAGCAGCGCCTGTGCATCGCGCGGGCGATCGTGAACCGCCCGGCGATCCTCGTCGCCGACGAGCCCACGGGAAACCTCGACGCGGAGTCGGCGCGCTCGATCCTCGAGCTCTTCAGGTCCTTCAACCAGGTCGGCGTCACGGTGCTCCTGTCCTCGCACGATGAAGCCGGACTCGACCGGCTCGCTTGCCGGCGGATCGCCCTTGCCCGCGGCGCCGTGGTCGAAGAGCGGGCCGGCAGAGTCTCAAGCGCTCCTCGGTGACGATGGCTCCGCGATTGCACGCGCAGGCCTTCGGCGAAGCGATGCGGCGCATGGCGAGCCAGCCCCTTTCCACGCTCGTCTTCATCGCGGTCCTCGGCCTCGCGCTCGCGATCCCGCTCATCGCCGCAGTCCTCCTTCGCAGCGTCTCCGCGGCGACCGCGCATCTCGATACCGACCCGCATGTGAACGTCTACCTCGCGCTCGATGCAGCCGACGACGACGTGAAGCGCATCGAGCAGGCCCTGCGCGCAAACCCGGAAGCGGCCTCCGTGCGGTTCGTCTCGAAGACCCAGGCCCTCGCCGAGCTCAAGGCCTCGACGCACCTGGCCGAGGTGCTGGCGAGCCTCGATCGCAATCCCCTGCCGCACGCCTTCACGGTGCGCGTGCGCTCGACCGAGCCGGCGCGGCTCGAGGCCCTCAAGGCCGAGTGGTCCAGGCTGCCGAAGGTCGACCAGGTCATCGCCGACTTCGAATGGAGCGAGCGGCTGGGTCGCTGGCTGCGCTTCGGAGAGCGGATTGTCGCCGCGGTGGGCACCCTTCTCGCGCTAGCGATCCTCTTCATCGTCGGCCATCTCATCCGCCTCCAGGTGGTCACCCAGCGCGACGAGATCGAGGTGAGCCAGCTGATCGGAGCGACCGCCTCGGACGTTCGCCGCCGGTTCCTCTATCACGGGGCGCTCCAGGGATTCCTGGCAGGGGCGGCGGCAGTCGGATTCGCGGCCTCCGTTGCCGCCTGGCTGGCCTATGAGGTGCAAGCCCTGACACCGGCCTATGCTGCTGATTTCAAAGTCATGTTTTTGGCCGGACCGACGATCCTGGCGATCTTCGCGGGTGCTGCCCTGCTGGGGTTCCTGGGTGCCTGGCTGGCGGTCGATCGGGAGCTGCGCACCTTCGCCCGGAATCGGTAAGAAATGGAACTGCCAGCCGACTTAGCACTCTAATTGGCCGAGTGCTAAAATGTTCCCACAAAGAGGAGTACCCCAGATGACGAGCATGACGCTTCCGGTGTTGTCTCCCATTTCCAGCCTGGAGTCCTATGTCCGGGCCGTGAACCAGATTCCGATGCTCACGCCCGAGCGTGAGATCGAGCTGGGGCGACGCCTCAAGCAGCAGGATGACCTGACGGCCGCGAGCGACCTGGTGCTCTCGCACCTGCGCCTGGTGGTGTCCGTGGCGCGCAATTACATGGGTTACGGCCTGCCCCAGGGCGACCTCATCCAGGAAGGCAACGTCGGCCTCATGAAGGCGGTGAAGCGCTTCGATCCGGAGCGCGGCGTGCGCCTTGCGTCGTTCGCGATCCACTGGATCAAGGCCGAGATCCACGAGTACATCCTGCGCAACTGGCGCCTGGTGAAGATCGCCACGACCAAGGCGCAGCGCAAGCTCTTCTTCAACCTGCGCAGCATGAAGGCTTCGACCGCGACGTTGACGCCGACCGAGGTGGCGCAGGTCGCGAAGACGCTCAACGTGAAGGAGAGCGACGTCGTCGAGATGGAGAAGCGCCTCCAGGGCAGCGACATCGCCCTCGAGCCCTCGCCGGACGACGGCGACGAGATCGTGACGCCGATCGCCTATCTCGCCGACCATTCCGAGGGGCCGGCGGAGTCGCTCGAGCGCAATCAATCCGAAAGGCTGCAGACCGAGGGCCTCGCGCGAGCGCTCGCGAACCTCGATGAGCGCAGCCGGCGCATCATCCGCGCCCGTTGGCTGAGCGAGTCCCAGCCGAAGACGCTGCACGAGCTCGCCGACGAGTTCGGCGTTTCCGCCGAGCGCATCCGCCAGATCGAGGCGAAAGCGATGCAGAAGATGAAGTCGCAGCTCGCCCAGGCCCGCTAGGAGCCTGTCCCGGACGCTGCGCCAGCAGCAGCGATCCGGGATCCAATCACCCGTTCATCAGCAGTCGCAGGTCGGCGGCGATCTTCTCGGCCGGCATTCCGTAGCCGATCACCAGGCGCATCCTCCCGCTCGGGTCGAAGACGAACGATTGCGCGGAATGGTCGACCGTATAGCTGTCGGGCCCCGATCCCTCGCGCCGGTTCGCATAGATGCGGTAGTCGCGCGTCACCTTGCCGGTCGCCGTCTCGTCGCCGCGCAATCCAAGGAATGCCGGATCGAATGCGGGCACGTATTGCCGCAATAGCTCCGGCGTATCGCGGCGCGGGTCGAGCGTGACGAAGAGGACCTGCACGCGGCGCCCCTCCGGACCGAGGCGCTTCACCGCCGCCGCGAAATCGGCGAGCGTCGTCGGGCAGACGTCCGGGCAGTGGGTATATCCGAATACCAGCACCACGACCTTCCCGCGAAAATCGGCGAGCGAGCGCGGCTGTCCGTCGGGGTCGGCGAGGCGGAAATCGCTCCCGATGGGCGACCCGGTCACGTCCACACCGTTGAAGGGGCTCTTCGCGTTGGGCAGGAGCTTGTCGCAGCCGGCGGCGAAAAGCGCCGCGGCGGCGAGCGCGGCGGCGGCGACGGCTACGATCCTCACCGGGAAACGAGCGGCAGGTAGTGGTCGACCGTCAACGCCGCGAAGATCATCGCGAGGAAGAAGATCGAATACGCGAAAGTGCGCTTGGCGAGCGCGTCGCTGTAGCGCCGCCAGATCATGACGGCGTAGGCGAGGAACACGGCGTCGAGGACCACTGCGCAACCCAGGTAGAAGAATCCCGCCATCCCGCTCGCGAACGGCAGCAGCGTCGCGGCCACGAGCAGCAGCGTGTAGAGCAGCAGGTGCAGCCGCGTGAACGCTTCCCCGTGCGTGACCGGCAGCATCGGCACGCCCGCGCGCGCGTATTCGTTGCGGCGATAAAGCGCGAGCGCCCAGAAGTGCGGCGGCGTCCACGCGAAAACGATGAGGAAGAGCAGGAGCGGCTGGAAGGTCACATCGCCGGTGATCGCGGCCCAGCCGAGCAATGGCGGCATCGCCCCCGAGGCGCCGCCGATGACGATGTTCTGCGGCGTCGCGGGCTTGAGGATCACCGTGTACACGATCGCATAGCCGACGAAGGTGCAGAGGGTGAGCCACATGGTGAGCGGATTCACCGCATGCCACAGGATCGCGAGGCCCAGGCCGCCGACGGCTCCCGAGAAGAGCACGATCTGCAACGCGCTGATCGTCCCGATCACCGTGGGACGGCCGCGCGTGCGTGCCATCACGGCGTCGATCTTGTGCTCGACCAGGCAATTGAAAGCAGCCGCGGCGCCGGCGACCAGTGCGATGCCGATCGTCGCCGCGACGACGAGCTCAATAGGCGGGAGCGCCGGCGCGGCGAGCAGCATGCCGATCACCGCCGTGAAGACGATGAGCGAGACGACGCGCGGCTTGGTCAGGTGCCAGAACTGGACCCAGATCGCGGGGGAAGCGTGAACGGCGGCAGGATTCAACATGGAACGGTCTTTGCGAGCCCGTGATTATGACCGATCTGCGAGGCCTTCAGCAGCCGCTCGAGGTCCTTGAGCATGCGCTTGCGATCGGCGCCGGAGGGCCAGCGCATCATCACGTTCCCATTGGGGTCGACGAGGTAGATGTGCGTCCGGTCGTTCGCCGCGCCGGAGGGCAGCTGCATCCCGCGCGGCGTGAGCGCGACCACCGTGCCCTCGAAGGGACCGAGGGCTTGCGCGTCGGGCGCCGCAATGTCGTCGACCACGTAAACGCGAGCCAGGCGCGAGGCGTTTCGTCCGAGCGCGAGCCGCACCTGCCGAAGCGTCGTGAGCTTCTCGACGCAGGCCGCCTGGCAAGCTCCGGAATCGGACATCGTGAGCGCCCACCGGCCCTGGAGCTCGGCAAAGGTCCAGCTTCGACCGGCGATGCGTTCGAAGGAATGGCCGGGGACTTGCGCCGGCGGCAGGAGCAGCTCGCCGTAGTTGGCGGTCGGCGCCGGCCGCAGGAAGTGATAGGCGAGATAGGAGCCGGCGATCGGCAGCGCGAATCCGGCGACGATGAGCACGAGCTTGGTACGCGCGGCGAGCTTCACGGCGGCAGCCTGCGAAAGCTGAACACGGTCCACAGCACCGCCAGCGTGGCCGCCAGGGAGAACCACGTCAGCGCATATTCGCGATGCTTCGCGATACCCGCATCGGGCGTCTCGTGAACGGCGAGGAGCCCTTCGCCCGGCGTGTCCGCGAGGATCACGACCGGGACGAGCTCGAGCCTCATCCGCTCGGCGTAGCGTGACAACGACAGGTTCTGCCAGACGTTGCCGCTCACCGTTTCCTTCGAAAGCTCGAGCACGCGCGCCGGAGGCAGCGTCGCGAGCCCCGCGACCTGAACATCACCCGCGGGGACTGCGACGGGAGGCGGCTGGGGGTAGGATCGCGTCCGCGCCACCCAACCGCGATTCACGAGGACGGCGTGCGCGCTTCCCGCGACGCGTAGCGGCGTCATGACGTAGTAGCCCGCCCTGCCCCGCGCGACCTGATTGTCGATGAAGATCTGGCCTTCGGCGATCCACTGCCCGGTGACGCGCACGCGCCGGTAGAGGAGTGCCTCGGCCGTCCCCGAGGAACCGCCCAACGCGAGCGGAGTCTCACGAATGCGCGCTTCGAACATCGCCTGGCGCGCCGTCTTCTCCTCCGCGCGGCTGGTTTGCCACCGGCCGAGCGAGAGCGTCAGGGCTATCATGGCGATGGCGGCGAGCGTGGGCACGAGCCGCGGAGCGAAACGAATGCGCATAGTCGTCGTGATTCTCGTCCTCGCGGTGCTCGCGAGCCTCTTCGCCGGACTCTTCTTCGTCTACAAGGACAAGGGTGCCACGAACCGCGCGGTCATTTCCCTCACCATCCGCGTGGGCCTGTCGATCGTGATCTTCCTCATCCTCATCGGCTCCTATTATTTCGGCCTCATCCCCAAGCAGGGAATGTAGGCGCGCGGGGGCACAGAAAAAAAGCCGCACCGAGGTGCGGCTTTTTTCATCCCCTTCTTGCTACAGCCAATAGACGAAGATGAAGAGCAGCAGCCACACCACGTCGACGAAGTGCCAGTACCACGACACCGCCTCGAAACCGAAGTGATGGTCGGGCTTGAAATGCCCCGCGACGCAGCGGAACAGGATCACGATCAGCATCGTCACGCCGAGCGTCACGTGGAAGCCGTGGAATCCGGTGAGCATGAAGAACGTCGAGCCGAAGACGCCGGTGGTGAGCTTCAGGTTGAGCTCGGAATACGCATGGCCGTATTCGTAGGCCTGGAGCGAAAGGAAGATGATCCCGAGCAGGATCGTGAGGAACAGGCCGAAGATCAGGTTGCCGCGATCGCCCTTCTTGAGCGCCCAGTGCGCCCAGGTCACCGTGACGCCCGATGAGAGGAGCAGCAGCGTGTTGATCGCGGGAATGCCCCACGCGCCCATCGGGGTGAATTCCGGGGGGCGGTAGGGGCCGGCGGTCGGCCACTGCGCGGCGAAGTCGGGCCACAGGAGCTTGTTGTCGAGGTCGCCGAGCCACGGCACCGAGTACTGCCGCGCGTACCACAGCGCCCCGAAGAACGCGGCGAAGAACATGACCTCCGAGAAGATGAACCAGCTCATCGCCCAGCGGAACGAGAGGTCGACTTGGCTATTGAAGAGCCCGCCCTCGCTTTCGCGGATCACGGTCCCGAACCAGCCGAACAGCATGTAAACCAGCGTGAAGAAGCCGATGCCGAACGGGATCCAGCCGATGCCGAAGCTGTTCATGAGAAGGATCCCGCCGACCGCCATGAAGAAGAGCGCGATCGAGCCGACGACCGGCCAGTGCGACGGCGGCGCGAAGTAGTAGCCGCTGTGTTGTACGTTGCTCACGGTGACGTTCCCTTTCTTATCTTGTGATCCACTTCACCAGCCCGAAAAGCGCCAGCACGAAGACCGCTGCGGCTACGAGCCCCGCGACGATCACGTGGTGAGGCTTCAGCTGCTTCGCATCCGCCTCGTAATCCACCCGCTTCCTGACTCCGAAAAAGCTCCAGAAGACCGCTTTGAAAGCATCCTTCATCACGACGTCTTCGGCGCTTCGAAGAACGTATAGGAGATCGAGATCGTCGCGAGGTCCGCCGGCAGATCGGTGCGCACGCGAAACACCACCGGCATCTCGCGCGCTTCGCCCGCCGCGAGCCGTTGGTCGCTGAAGCAGAAGCACTCCTGCTTCTCGATCCACCTCGCCGCGTCCGACGGAGCCGTGTTCATGACCGCGCGCGCCACGACCGGGCGCTCGAGCGTGTTCACGACGCGATAGCGAACCGTCGTGAGTTCGCCCGGATGAACCGTCACCGAGCGATCGATCGCCTCGAAGCGCCATGCAAGGCCCGCGCTCGTCGCCAGGAGCTCGACGTTGACGCTGCGGCTCGGGTCGACCTGGGTATTCGTGGCGCCGACCGTGCGTGTTTGCGTAAGCCCGAGCGCGTCGCAGATCTGCCGGTACATCGGCACCATCGCGAAGCCGAAGCCGAGCATGCCCACCGCGATGACCACGAGCTTCGCCATCAGCTGGCGATTGCGCGCCTGCAACTCAGTGCTCACGGGGGCGTCGCGAAGGCTCATGGACGCGTGAAGAACTTGAGGATCATGACGAGATAGATGCCGATCGCCATTGCCGCGAGCACCAGCCCCGTGATGAGGGCCTGACGCTTCTGTCCCGGCGTCGGCTTATGTTCCTGTTCCATCTCGGCCTTGCCTCTCGCTCGACCTCTACTTGATGACGGGCGCGGTCACGAACGTGTGGTAGGGCAGCGGCGTCGGCAAGTGCGTCCACTCGAGCGAATCCGCGCCCTCCCATTGTTTCTGTTCGGCCTTGGCGCCGCCGCGAATCGTCGTGATCACGATGTAGAAGAAGAGCAGCTGCGAGAAGCCGAAGATGAAGGCGCCGATCGACGACCACATGTTCCACTCGGCGAACTGCACCGCGTAGTCGGGAATGCGCCGCGGCATGCCGGCGAGCCCGAGGAAGTGCTGCGGGAAGAACGTGAGGTTGAAGCCGATCATCGAAAGCCAGAAATGCACTTTTCCGAGCCCCTCGTTGTACATGCGCCCGGTCCACTTCGGCAGCCAGAAGTAGACGCCGCCGAAGATCGCGAAGAGCGCCCCGGAGACGAGCACGTAGTGGAAGTGCGCGACGACGTAGTAGGTGTTGTGCAGCGTGATGTCGACCGGGACGATCGCGAGCACGAGGCCGGAGAATCCGCCGATCGTGAAGAGGCAGAGGAATCCCACGGCGAAGAGCATCGGCGTCTCGAAGGTCATCTCGCCGCGCCACATGGTCGAGATCCAGTTGAAGACTTTCACGCCCGTGGGCACCGCGATCAGCATCGTCGCGTACATGAAGAAGAGGTTGCCGGCCGCGGGCATCCCCACCGTGAACATGTGGTGGCCCCACACGATGAACGAGAGGATCGCGATCGAGGCGGTCGCGTACACCATGGAGGCGTAGCCGAAGAGGGGCTTCCTCGCGAACGCCGGGAGGATCTGGGAGACGATCCCGAACGCCGGCAGGATCATGATGTACACCTCCGGGTGGCCGAAGAACCAGAAGATGTGCAGGAACATCGTGGGGTCGCCGCCGCCCGCGGCGTTGAAGAAGCTGGTGCCGAAATGGCGGTCGGTGAGCAGCATCGTCACGGCGCCCGCGAGCACGGGCATCACCGCGATGAGGAGGTACGCGGTGATCAGCCACGTCCACACGAAGAGCGGCATCTTCATGAGCGTCATGCCGGGCGCGCGCATGTTGAGGATGGTCGTGATGATGTTGATCGAGCCCATGATCGAGGACGCGCCCAGGATATGGACCGCGAGGATCGTCATGTCGATCGCGATGCCCTGCTGGATGATGAGCGGCGGATAGAGCGTCCAGCCCGAGCCGGCCGCGCCGCCTGGCACGAGGAAGGAGGAAATGAGGAGCAGCCCCGCGGGGATGAGGAGCCAGAAGCTCCAGTTGTTCATGCGCGGGAACGCCATGTCCGCCGCGCCGATCTGCATCGGCACGAGCCAGTTCGCGAAGCCCACGAACGCGGGCATGATCACCCCGAACACCATCACCAGGCCGTGCACGGTGGTGAGCGAGTTGAAGAACACCGGGTCGACCAGCTGCAGCCCGGGCTGGAAGAGCTCGGCGCGAATGACGAGCGCCATCGAGCCGCCGAGGAGGAACATGAACCCCGCGAACCAGAGGTACATCGTGCCGATGTCCTTGTGGTTCGTGGTGTACATCCAGCGCGTAAATCCGGCCGGCGGGCCGTGGTCGGCGTGCTCGTCGTGGTGGTCGTGATCGTGAGCGTGGGTTGCCGTGCTCATGGTGTGCTCCGCTTTCTCGATGATTCGTTAATCCTGCCGGCTACTTGCGCGCCGCCTTGATCTCGGACGGCTGGATCGCCTCACCCGTCTTGTTGCCCCAGCTGTTTCGCGTGTACGTGATAACCGCGGCGAGCTCCGTGTCGGAGAGCCGCTCGAATGCCGCCATCGCGGTGCCGGGCTTGCCCTTGAGCTCGAGCGCGATCTGCGCGGCCTTGGGGCCGGTCGCGACCTTCGAGCCGTCGAGCGCCGGGAATGCCGGCGGCATGCCCTTGCCCGTCGCCTGGTGGCACGCCAGGCAATTCGCGGCGTAGACCGGCTCGCCCTTCGCTTTCAGCTCGTCGAGCGTCCACTTCTTGTTCGGATCTTCGGCAGCCGCCGGCGCCGCACCGGCCGCGCCTGGCGCGGCAGCCGCGACCGGGGTTGGGGCCGCGGCCGGCATCTTGGCCTTCTGTTCCTTCACCCACGCGGCATAATCGGCCGCCGATTTCGCTTCGACCACGATCGGCATGAAGCCGTGCTCCTTGCCGCAGATCTGGCTGCACTGCCCGCGATAGACGCCGGGCGTCTCGACGCTGAACCATGCATCCTTGATGAAGCCCGGGATGCCGTACTGGTTGATGCCGAACTGCGGCACGTACCAGCCGTGGATCACGTCGTTCGAGGTGATGAGGAGCCGCACCCTCTTGCCGACCGGGACGACCATGGGGCGGTCGACCTCGAGGAGATAGTGCTCGCCCTTCTTCGCGCCGGGCTTGTCGTACTCCTCGATCTGGTCACGCGGCGTCGAAAGACTCGACAGGAAGCGGATGCCGTCCTGCTGGTAGTCGTACTCCCACTTCCACTGGTATCCGGTCGCCTTGATCGAAATGTCGGCATTCGAGGCGTCCTTCATTTCGAGCACGGTCCGCGTCGCGGGAATGGCCATGGCGACGAGGATCACGAAAGGGATGATCGTCCAGATCACCTCGACCACCGTGTTCTCGTGGAAGTGCGCGGCCTTCGCGCCCATCGAGCGGCGATGCTTGTAGATCGACCAGAACATCGCGCCGAACACGATGATGAAGATCGCGACGCACACCCAGAGGATGCCGAAGTGCAGGTCGTAGATCTGGCGCGCGATCGGCGTGACCGGCGGCAGGATGTCGACGTGGTAGTCGGCGAGCGCGGCGAGCGGGGCGAGGAGCGCAGCGGAAGCGAGGGCGCGGAGGTGTTTCGAAAGCATGGCCAGACCTTTTTTGTGCAAGTTTCGCTATTTCGCGGTGACGGGAATCCACCCGCGGAGCTCTCCCGCGAGCCGACGCCGGCCTTCGTCCGAAAGCAATCTCCCCAGCGGCACCAACTGCCCCGCATATGCGAGGCCGAGCATGCAGCGCGCGCCTCGCTCCCGGCATACAACGCGCGCCCATGGCCGGTGTGCGACGAAGCGCGTGATGCATTGCGCTTCGCGGGCCTCGATCCGCACCTCGTAGTCGCCGATCTCGAGCCGCTCGAAATCCGCGTCGTGGACCGCCACGAGATGGAAGGCGAGGGCGAGGACCGCGATCTCGAGGCCGGCGAAAGGCATCACCAACCACGCTCCGATGGCCATTGCCGCCGCGGCGATCACGAGAACCGTCGCGGCGATCGCCACGAGGACCCAGCGCCGCGCCACCGGTCCCAGCGAACGATTGGGCACCGAGAGGTAAACGAACGGCGGGGAATCCGCAGGGAGAGCCATCGGATGGGCCACTCCAAAAAACGATGGAATTTTAACCGAAAAACCGGGCGGGCCCCGGTTTTCGGTCACGGGGTTTGGTCATTTGTCGGCGTTTCGTCGTCGTCGTCGCGCTTGACTGGGACGCGATACGCCTCGGATGCCCAGGCGCCCAAGTCGACCATGCGGCAGCGCTCCGAGCAGAACGGCCGCCACGGGTTCGACGGGGCGAACACGGCCGGCTTGCCGCACGCGGGGCAGGTCACGGAACGCGGGGATTCCTTTCCGCCCGTCACAGGTTGCAGAACGAAAGCTCGAATGGGACGTCGTGCTCGTACACGCGCGTCTTCTGGACGCCCTCCGGAAGCAGGAAGCGCACGTTCAACGCGTACTTGTTGGCGCTGATCTCCGGAACGCACGGAAGGTCGTCGGCAAGCGAGAGCCGCAGCATCTGCGCGGGCTTTTCCGCCGGGGTCTGCTGGTAGACGCCCTGGAAGGCGATCAATGACGTGGTGCGGCCGCTCTCGCGCAGCACGCGCAGCACGATAGAAAGGCCCGCGTGCACCGGCAGGATCGAGGCGAGCCACTCGCCCAGGTCGGCGCGGCGCCGCTCGGGCGAGTGGTGGAGCCAGCGGTGGTAGGAAGGCAGGTCGAACTCGCTCGTGCCGCCCGGGATCCCGGCGCGCTGCTTGATCGACATCAGCCATTCGTTCTCGCGCAGCGTCTGGCCCGTCTTGCCGGACAGCGCGTGCAGGTTGGTGAACGCGCGGTCGATCTCGGTGAGCACCGCTTCGAGCTTGTCCTCGGAAATCGCGGGATTGGAGCGCAGGGCGTCGAGGAACGTGCGCTGGCGATCGAGCTCCTGCAAGAGGTCGCTCTTCAGGTCGGCGCGGCTCGCGACTTCGAGGATCTCGAACATGCCGGTGAGGCACGCATGATGGGCGTGCGCATGCGACTTGCCGAGGAAGAAATGCACCCGGTCGTAGAGGTCCTCGAGACGCAGCAGCGTGCGGACGCGTTCGTTGAGGGGGTATTCGTAGAGGATCACGGGCCCCGCCTTGGGTTGGCCGGGATTGTGGGGGAGGCGAGCGCCCTTCCGCAATAGGTTTCGTGCAGTCGCTCGCACTGGGCGCGCAGTCCCGCCTCGTCGCCGCCGTTCCAGGCGACGTCGTCGGCCATCTGCAAGCGCCGCCAGCGAGGCCACTGCGCCGCCATGATTCGGCGTACCGCGTCCTCGGCAAGCCCCGAGCGCGTCGCCGTGCGCCGCACCTGGAGCGCCTCGGGACAATCGACGACCAGCACGCGGTCGACGCGATGCAGGGACGCGCGCGTCTCGAAGAGCAACGGGATCACCACGACCGAATAGGCTCCTGTGGCCCCGGCGAGCTCTCGATCGGCCTCGCGGTGGATCGCCGGATGCAGGATCGCCTCGAGGCGCGCGCGCGCGGCGGCATCCGAAAACACGAGCGAGCGCATCGCCGCGCGGTCGAGGGCGCCGTCGTGGGTCACGAATTCGGCCCCGAACGCCTCGCGCACCTGGGCCATGGCCGCCCCGCCGGCCGCCGTGAGCCGGTGTGAAATCGCGTCGGTGTCCACCACCGTGGCGCCGAGCGCCCCGAGAAAGTCCGCGACCGTGGTCTTTCCCGATCCGATCCCGCCCGTGAGGCCCACGGCGAGCTTCACGTGGGGAATCGGCCGGTCCATGCGACGACTGCCGGCGCGCCCCAGACGATGCCGGCGATGCCGCCGAATGCGAGGAAGGGGCCGAAGGGGATGCGCGTGTCCTTGCCGCGCTTCGCGAGCCACAGGCCGATCCCGCCGATCACCGCGCCGAGCCCGGCCGACACCAGGATCACGAAGGGCAGCACCTGCCAACCGGTCCAGGCGCCGATCGCGGCCAGGAGCTTGAAGTCGCCGAAGCCCATGCCTTCCTTGCCCGCGAGCAGGCGAAAGCCCCAGTACACCGTCCACAGGACGAGGTAGCCGCCCGCCGCGCCGAAGACCGCCGAGCGCAGGTCCACGAACGTGCCGAATGCGTTCACGAGCAGGCCCAGCCACAGCAGCGGCAGCGTGATGTCGTCGGGCAGCAGCTGCGTGTCGAAGTCGATGAAGGCGAGCGCGGTGAGCGCCCACGCGTAGACCAGCGCCCACGCGAGCGCGGGCGAGTAGCTGAAGCGCCAGGCGACCAGAACGGCGAGCGCGCCCGCGAGAACCTCCACCGCGGGGTAGCGGACGCTGATCGGCGCCTTGCAAGCAGCGCACTTGCCGCGCAGCGCGAGCCAGCTCACCACCGGAATGTTGTGGATCGCGCGAATCGAGGTGCCGCACGACGGGCAGCGCGACGGCGGGTGCATGAGGTCGAATCGCTCCTGCACCGGCGGCTCGCGGCCCTCGAGCTCCGCGCACTCCGCGCGCCATTGCGCCTCCATCATGCGCGGCAGGCGATGGATGACCACGTTAAGGAATGAGCCGACGCAAAGGCCGACAAAAGCCACGGTCACGCCCAGCAATAGAGGCGATGACCGTAGAAGCTCGAGAAAAAGCAACTAGACGGCCTGCCCCATCTTGAAGATCGGAAGGTACATGGCGATCACGATGCCGCCGATGAGGCCGCCCAATATGACCATGATCATCGGCTCCATGAGCGAGGAGAGCGAGTCGACCGCCTCGTCGACCTCCTGCTCGAAGAAGTCCGCGACCTTGCTGAGCATGGCGTCCAGCGCGCCGCTCTCCTCGCCGATGGCGCACATCTGCAGCACCATGCTCGGGAACACTTCCGAATTGGTCATCGCGGTGGTGAGGCTCGTGCCGGTCGAGACTTCCGACTGGATGCGCTTGGTCGCCTCGTAGAAGACGTAGTTGCCCGCCGACCCCGCGACCGAATCGAGCGATTCGACCAGCGGCACGCCGGCAGCGAACATCGTGGAAAGTGTGCGGCACCAGCGCGCGATCGCCGCTTTCTTGAGCACGTCGCCGAAGACGGGGACGCGCAGCGCGAGCCGGTCCATGAAGCGCTGCATCGTCACCGACTTCTTCCACGAGTAGAAGAAGAACCATATCGCCGCGCCCCCGCCGCCGAATAGCGGAAACCAGTTGGCGAGCATGAAGTCCGAGATGTTCATCACGATGAGCGTCGGCGTCGGCAGCTCGGCGCCGAAGTTCTTGAACAGGTCCTTGAACACCGGGATCACGAAAATCATGATGACCGCGGTCACCACGATCGCCACCACGATGATCGCGACCGGATAGAAGAGCGCCGCCTTGATCTTGCCCTTGATGGCGAGGATCTTTTCCTTGTAGCTCGCAAGCCTCTCGAGCAGGGTGTCGAGGATGCCCGCCGCCTCGCCCGCGGAGACCAGGTTGCAGAAGAGAGCATCGAAATACATCGGATACTTTCGGAACGCCTGCCCGAGGGAGGAGCCGGTCTCGACCTCGGTCTTGATGTCGAGGAGGAGCTTGCCGACCGACGGGTTGGCGTGGCCGCGCCCGACGATGTCGAAGGCCTGCAGGAGCGGCACGCCCGCCTTCATCATCACCGCGAGCTGGCGCGTGAAGATCGTGATGTCCTTCTCGCTCACCTTCTTGCCGCCGCGCTGGGAGACCTTCTTGACGCTCGAGACCTGGATGCCCTGGCGGCGCAGCGTGGTGGTGACCGCAGCCTCGCCTGGCGCGCGCAGCTCGCCCTTGACCACCTTCCCCGCCTTGTCCTTGCCGGTCCAGGCGAAGTTGATCATCTTCGCCGTATCTTTGGCGTCCTTCTTGGCGACTGCTGCCATAGCGCTTCTCCCTACAGGTTGGTGACGCCCTCGACTTCCTCGAGCGACGTGAGTCCGCGCTTCACCTTGGAGAGCCCGGACTGCCGCAGATCCTTGATCCCATCGCGCTGCGCCTGGTCGGCAATGTCGATGGCGGTACCGTTCTTCATGATGAGGCGCTCCATGTCCTCGGAAATCGGCATCACCTGGTAGATGCCGACTCGCCCCTTGTAGCCGGTATTCTTGCACAGGTCGCAGCCTCCCGGACCGTACGCCTGCCAGGTGCCGTCGAGGTCTTCATCGGCGAATCCCGCCCCCTTCAGCGCCTCCTCCGGGATATCCATCGGCTTCTTGCAACTGCAGAGCTTGCGTGCCAGGCGCTGGGCGGTGATCAGGATCACGCTCGAAGCGATATTGAAGGGCGCGATGCCCATGTTCATGAGACGGACCATGTGCCCGGTCTGCGCCGCCTTGATCGCGATCTCGCCGGTCTCGAGGTCGCGCACCTCCCCCACCATGATGATGTCCGGGTCCTGGCGCAGGAACGCCTTCAGCGCGACGGAGAAAGTGAGCCCCTGCTTGTCGTTCACGTTGCACTGGTTCACGCCCGGGAGGTTGATCTCGCACGGGTCCTCCGCGGTGGCGATGTTGATGCCCGGCTTGTTGAGGATGTTGAGGCACGTGTAGAGCGACACCGTCTTGCCCGATCCGGTCGGGCCGGTGACGAGCACCATGCCGTAGGGTCGCTGGATCGCGCTCATCAGAGCTTCCTTCTGCTCCGGGTCGTAGCCGAGGGCGTCGATGCCGAGTGTCGCGCTCGAGGGATCGAGGATCCGCATCACGATCTTCTCGCCGAAGAGCGTGGGCAGCGTCGAGACGCGAAAATCGATCGCGCGACTCTTCGACAGCACCATCTTCATCCGCCCGTCCTGCGGAATTCGCTTTTCCGAGATGTCGAGCCTGGAGACGATCTTGATGCGCGAGGCGATCTTCTCCTTGATCGCGAGCGGCGGCTGCGCCACGTCGTAGAGGATGCCGTCGGTGCGGTAGCG
>WNFL01026596.1_pt1 | contig 17697 bp, 14 predicted proteins | sample 5400361 | NCBI WGS metagenome assembly WNFL01 (sample SAMN13153351, study PRJNA577476) | soil metagenome | isolation source: 40 cm soil on Douglas fir-dominated hillslope | place: USA:California | collected 2013-09-17 | reverse complement strand
CATCGTCGAGCTGGTCGCGCACGAGGTCGGCCACACCCTGGGACTGCGCCACAACTTCCGCGGCAGCAGCATCCTCAAGCCCTCGGAGCTCAACGACGTCGAGAAGACCGAGCGCATCGGCCAGTCGGCGTCGGTCATGGACTACAACCCGGTGATCGTGGCGGCGAAGGGCCAGACCCAGGGCGACTTCGTGCCCACCACGCTCGGCCCCTACGACTACTGGGCGATCGAGTACGCCTACAAGCCGATCGCCGGTGACGAGGCCGAGGCGCTCAACGCGATCGCCGCGCGCGCCGGCGACGACCCGATGCTGCCCTACTCGACCGACGAGGACGCGATCGGCACCTACTCGGCGATCTCGATCGACCCGTTCGCGAACCAGTACGACCAGACCGACGATCCGCTCGCCTACTTCCGCGGCCGGGTCCAGCTCGTCAACGAGCTGTGGTCGAACATGGAGGGCAAGCTGGCCAAGCCGGGCGACGGCTACCAGGTGTTCCGGCGCGCGATGTCGCGCGGGATGAACGACGACTTCCGCTCGATGGTGACCTCCTCCAAGTTCATCGGCGGCATCTACCACCATCGGGACCACGTCGGCGATCCGGGCGGGCGGCTGCCCTACCAGCCGGTGCCGGCGGCCAAGCAGCGCGAGGCGCTCGATTTCCTCGCCAGCGCGGCATTCGGCTCCAAGGCGTTCCAGGTGCCGGCGAGCATCCAGAACCGGCTCGCGATCGAGCGCATCCCGAGCCTCGACGGGGTCACCTACTTCGGCGCCCAGCGGCTCGATTTCCCGTTCCACGACGCGGTGCTCAACATCCAGCGCACCGTGCTCAACCGGCTCTACAACCCGATCACGCTGGCGCGCATCCAGGACAACGAGCTGCGCTTCGGCAAGACCGAGAAGCCGTTCAAGATGGCCGACATGTTCAACGGCCTGAACGCCGCGATCTGGTCGGAGCTCGACGCCGGCGCCTCCGAGGTCACGAGCCTGCGCCGCAACCTGCAGCGCGAGCAGCTCAAGCAGCTCATCCGCATGGCGCTGCGCCAGGCGCCCGCACCGGCCGCGCCGGCGTTCGGCGGGCCGGGGGGCGGCGCCGCCGCGGCAGCGACGCTGATGCCGCCCGAGGACGCGACCACGCTGGCGCGCGCGAGCCTGGTGCGGATCCAGGGCAAGGTGCGCGCGGCGCTGGCCGGCAAGGCGGTCACCGACGCCACCACCCGCGCCCACCTGCAGGAGACCGACGCCCGCATCTCCGCGACGCTGGGCGCCACGCTGGACCGGCGCGCGGACTAGCGCCGCGCCGTCACGCTCCCGACGCCGGGGTCCGGGTTTCCACCCGGGCCCCGGCGTTTGCGCGCCGGGCGGGTTTCGGGCACACTCTTTTGCCGCTTCGCCCCCCGGATGACCGTCCCGGGCCTCATCCGGACCACGACTGACAGGAGCCTTTCCGTGATCGCCGCCACTCAGCTCAAGGTTGGCATGGTCATCATGCACAACGGCAAGCCGCACCGGGTGACCCACGTGCTCCACGTCACCCCCGGCAACTGGCGCGGCATGGTCCAGACGCGCCTGGTCAACATCGAGAGCGGGAGCAACGCCGAGCACCGGTACCGCTCCGAGGACAAGGTGGATCGCGCCAACCTCGAGGAGCACGTGCTCCAGTTCAGCTACCGGGCCGCGGACGACTACCACTTCATGAACACCGAGAGCTACGAGATGGTCTCGCTCCACTCCGACGTGCTGGGCGACGCGGTGGGCTACATCACCGAGGGCATGACGATCAAGGCCCAGTACTTCGAGGGCCGCGTCGTGGGCGTGGACCTGCCGATGTTCGTCGAGCTCGCGGTCAAGGAGACGACGCCCAACATCAAGGGCGCCGCGGTGCAGAACACCTCGAAGCCGGCGCTGCTCGAAACCGGGCTCGAGATCAAGGTTCCGCCCTACATCGAGTCGGGCAACCGGGTCAAGATCGACACCCGCACCGGGGAGTTCGTCGAGCGGGCCTGAGGCCGCGGGCGCGCCCCAACCCCTGGATCCGCGGCGCCACGCCGGCCGCCTGCGGGCCGCGCCCTAACCCCTGGATCTGCGCCACGCCGCCGCCTGCGGCCGGCCCGAAGCCACGCCGCCGTTCGGGCGCGCATCGTGCGCGCCCTCACTGACGTCGAAGCCCCGCTTCGCCAGTCCCTGGCTCTCGCGGGGCTTCGAGTCGCGGCTTAGGCTTCGGGCCGGCCTTCGGCGGCTTGGGCCTCAGCCCGTCGCGGCTTAGGCTTCGGGCCGACCGCAGGCGGCTTGGGCCTCAGCCCGTCGCGGCTTTGGCTTTGGGCCGGCCTTCGGCGGCTTGGGGCTCAGCCCGTCGCGGCGGGGGCTGGTTCAGTAGGTCGAGCCTGGGAGCTTGACGTCGGCCTGGGCCCAGGCCTTCTGGAAGCGCGCTTCGACCGCGGCGGCGTCGGCGGCGCGATTCTGGGCGCGCAGCGCCTTCGCGAGCCCCATCAGCGACCAGCCGTTCTCGGGGTGGCGCCGCAGGTCCTCGCGGTACACGGTCTCGGCCTCGCGCGCGCGCCCCGCGCCCAGCAGGGCCGAGCCCAGCGCGTGCCGCACCGGCCAGTACCAGGTCGGCGGCTCGTCGTAGTGGAGGCTGTCCTCCTCGGCCACCGCGAGCGTGAGCAGCCGCACCGCCTCGTCGGTGTGTTGGCCTCGCGCGGCGATCTCGCCCGCGAGCGCGCTGACCGCGACCCGCGCCAGCAGCGGCGCCGGATTGATGCTGACCATCATGTCGGGGGGCACCAGGGCCGCGCCGGCGCGCAGCGAGTCGAGGGCGGTCGCGGCGCCGGCGCGGTCGCCCTGGCCCGCGGACGCCATGCCGCGCGCGTAGTGCCACACGGCGCGGGCGTAGCGCTCGGCGGCCGGCGGCCCCGGCTCCTTGAGCGCCTCGTCCCAGCGCCCGAACCGCACCAGGGTCATGATCGGGTAGGGCGGCGCCATCTCGAGCATGGACATCTGGGCGATCAGCTCGGGCGGCAGGTTGCCCACCATCTTGCGCGCCGCCGCGAGCGCCTCGGCGCTGCGGCCCTCCTGCATCGCCGCGAACCAGATGAATTGGATGTTGTGGTTGAAGTACATCAGCGGGTAGACGCCCTCGGGCTTCTGCTCGGCGATGTACTTCTCGTCCACCGCGACCGCGCGCCGGTTCTGCTCCAGCGCCTCGGAATACTGCCCGGTGCGGGCGTAGATGTGGGACGGCATGTGGACCAGGTGCCCCGCGCCCGGCACCAGGGTCTCGAGCCGCTTGGCGGCGGCGAGTGCGCGCTCCGGGTGGTCCGAGGCCTCGACGGCGTGCACATAGAAGTGGTTCGCCCCCGGGTGCTCGGGATGCTTCGCGAGCAGCGCCTCGAGCGTCGCCACCGCTTCGAGCGTGCCCGGATTGGGGTGCCCTTCGTGATCCCACTGGTTCCACGGGCTGAGGTCGAGGATGGACTCCGCGAACAGCGCCGCGGCGTCCGCGTCGGCGGGGTAGCGCCGCGCCAGCTTGCGCATCGCGTCGCAGTAGGCGCTGTCGAGCGCTCCGCGGCGCGCCCCGGGCTCGGCCGAGTAGCGGGTGAGCAGGGCCGCGATGTAGGCGCGGTCGGCCTCGCCGGCGCCCTTTGCCAGCGCCGTGGCGCGGCCGATCGCCTCGATCGCCACCTTGGCGTGGTCGTCGTCCATCGGCAGGTTGATGTTGGGCCCCGAGGCGATCGCCACGCCCCACCACGCCATCGCGCAGCGCGGATCGAGGCGCGCCGCCTCGTGGAACGCGCGCACCGCCTCGTCGTGGTTGAACCCGTAGTAGAGGCGCAGGCCCTGGTCGAAGTACTTCTGCGCCGCCGGAACCGTCGTGGCCACCGTGTGGCTCCAGGTCCCGAGATCGGAGTAGAGCGGCGGGCGGGCGGACGGCGGCGCCATCGCATGCTCGTGCTGGGCCGAGACCGGAGCGGCCACGAGCAGCAGGGCCGCGGCGAAAGCAAAGGATCTCACGAACATGGACGACCTCCTCAAGGGGCGGATGCGGCCGCTTCGATGGCGCGGAATCTGGCACGCGCCTCCGTTACGGGCAAGCGCCTGCCGCGCGGCGGGGCCGCGCGGGGGTGAGGCGCCGGGGCGGGAGGCGGGGCGCTAGGCCCGCAGCAGCTCGAACACCTCGGCGTTGGTCTTGCAGCGGTTGAGCAGCTCCAGCAGCTTGGTCATCGCCTCCTGGGGGTGGAGTCCCGCCAGGCCGCGGCGCAGCAGGTGGAGGCGCGGCACGATGTCGGAGGGGTAGAGCTTCTCCTCCTTGCGGGTGCCGCTCTTCTGGATGTCGATCGCCGGGTAGATGCGGCGCTCGGCCAGCTCGCGCGACAGGTAGATCTCGCTGTTGCCGGTGCCCTTGAACTCCTCGAAGATCACCTGGTCCATGCGCGAGCCGGTGTCGATCAGCGCGGTGCCGAGGATGGTGAGCGAGCCGCCGCCCTCGATCTTGCGCGCCGCCCCGAAGACCTGGCGCGGCGACTGCATGGCCTGCGAGTCGAGCCCGCCCGACATGGTGCGCCCGCTGCCCTCCGAGCCGGAGTTGTACGCGCGCGCCAGCCGGGTGATCGAGTCGAGCAGCAGCACGACGTCCTTGCCCTCGAGCACCTGGCCCGCGACCACCTCCATCGCGTGCTCGGTGGTCTCGATGTGCTCGCCGATGCTCATGTCGCTCGAGGCCGCGATCACGGTCGCCGGCGTGTTGCGGCGGAAGTCGGTGACCTCCTCGGGGCGCTCGTCCACCAGCAGGGCGTAGACCCCGACCTCGGGGTGGTTGAAGGCGATCGAGGCGGCGATGCTCTGTAGAATTCGGGTCTTGCCGGCCTTGGGCGGCGAAACGATCAGGCAGCGCTGCCCGCGGCCGATCGGGGCGATGATGTCGATGGCGCGGCCGGTGATGCGGTCCCCGTAGGGCGGATCGCCCTTGCCGGGCGGCAGCTCGAGGATGAAGCGCTCGGTGGGGTCGAGGGCGGCGCCGATCTGCTGCATGTCGCGCAGGATCTCGAGCCCGCGGCGCTGGTCGCCGCCGTTCGAGCGCCCGTCGCCGCGCCCGCGAGCGCGCCGCCGGCCGGGCGGACCCTGGGGGCGGGCCGTCGGACGGCCCTGCACCGGCGCAGCGTGGTTGTTGCCGTAGGGCTGGGGCGGAAGGTTGTTGAGCGGGCGGTTGTTGCCGCGCGGGCGGCGACGGCGGCGCCGGCCGCCTCCGGGCTGCAACGGTTGCTGCTGGGACTGCGATGGCGACGTGTCCGAATACGCCGCGGCGTCGGGCGATCCCCCCGGCGCGGTCATCTGAGGCCCGCGCGGGCGGCGTCGACGTGATCTCATGTGTGGTCCTTGCTGTGCCCCGCCGTCGCGGCCCCGGAGTGGAAGCAGGCGGGCGCGGAACGGCGGAAGCGGGGTGTCGGTCGGCAGCGGAAGTGCACTCACGCGCCGGCCGGGCATCCGGAGGTCCGGCGACTGCCCGGCCTCCAGCACTCTCGACCCTTTGCAACGTCGCCCGTCGGAACCGCGAAGATCCCGACAGGGGAGCGGTGACGCTCACGGTCACCACTTCGATCAGCAGGCGCCCGCCGGCCGCACATCCGCCGGCGCCTGAATCCACTTGCTGAGGCGTGCCGGGGCATTATCCCCGGGCCGGGCCCCAATGTCCAGCGCCCGAATCGCGCCCCTGGTGCCGCGGGCTAACGCCCGCCGCCCTGCCACTCGGCCTCGGCGACCCCGGCGCGCCGGTTGCTCCAGCGTGCCATGACGAACAGGAGATCGGCAAGGCGGTTCAAGTAGCGCACCAGCACCGGCTCGACCGGCTCGTCGCGCTTGAGCCCGACCAGGCGGCGCTCGGCGCGCCGACACACGGTGCGCGCCAGGTGGAGCTGGGCCGCGAGCGGCGCGCCGCCCGGCAGCACGAAGCGCTGGAGCGGCGGCAGGTCGGCGTCGAGCCGGTCGATCAGCCGCTCGAGCTCGGCGACGTGGGCGTCGCCGACGCGCTCGAGCCGGGCGAGCGCCGCGGGCTCGGTCGCCGCCAGCTCCGCCCCCAGGCTGAAGAGCCGCGCCTGGATGGCCTCGAGCTCGCCGGTGAGCCCGCTGCCGCCGTCGAGCGCGCGCGCCACGCCCAGCGCGGCGTTGAGCTCGTCCACGCTGCCGAAGGCCTCGACCCGTCGTGCGTCCTTGGGCACGCGCTTGGAGCCCAGGAGCCCGGTGGTGCCGTCGTCGCCGGTGCGGGTGTAGATCTTCATGGCGGCCGAGTCTAGCCCAGCCGTGCTTTCTTGAGCAGCGCGATCTGGCCGGCGTGGTAGATGCCGTGCTGCGCCGCGCCGTGCGCCAGCACGTAGGCCGAGGTGGTCGTGCCGGCGGGGCGGGTGTCGAGCGCCGCGGTGCGGAGCGCCGCGATCGCGCGCGCGGCCTCGCGGTGGCGGCGCTCGAGCAGCGCGAGCGCGCGCCGCCACGCCGCGGCCGAGGAGTCGCGCACCGCGGGCCAGTCCTGCGCCGGCGTCGGGTTGAACCTCCGGCCCGCGAGCCGTCGCGCCACCACCTGCTCCCAGGCGGCGACGTGGAGCACGATCTCCCAGATCGAATGAGCCCCGGGCAGCGGCCGCGCCGCGGCGCGACGCGCGGTGACGCCGTCGAGCACCTCGAACACCGCGGGGCCGTGCCACGCCGGGCCCGCGAACGCGCGGGCATGCTGGTCGGCGATCCGTCCGGTTTCCTTCATCGTCGCACCTCCCGGGCTTCCGCCCGCTTGCCAGCGGCAGGGCGGGTGGTCCATGATAGCCGCCCTTTGGCGATCTCGACTCACCTCTCTGCGCGGGAGCCCATGGGCTTTCGGGACCAACTCACGGCTGTGCTGCGCGGCGACCTCGCCGCCGACCTCACCCCCGAAGCGCGCGAACAGCTCGAGACCCTGGCCCACGACGCCCAGGCCGAAGGCCAGGTCGTGCTGCTGCGCAACGAGTGCGCCGGCCGGGCGCGCCAGCCCCATCCCTCGCCGGCGGTGGACTACCTGCTGGCCGCGGCCTGCGCGCTCAACGGCGAGGTCGAGCGGGCGAGCCAGACCCTGCTCGCGCTGGGCGAGAAGCTGGCCGAGGCCAAGAGCTGGGAGCCGCTCGCCGCGGTCGCCGAGCGGGCGCTGGCGCTCGAGGAGACCCACGCGGCCGCGCGCCTGCTGGTGCGGGCCCACGAGGGGCTGGGCCAGGAGCCGGCGCGCATCGAGGCGCTCGAGCGTGCCTGGGGGCTGATGCCCGACGACCTCGAGCTCGGCCTCAAGCTCGCGGTCCGCCTCGGCGACGCGGGCGAGGGCGACCGTCGCCGCGCTCTGCTCACCGAGCTGATCCCGCGCTTCGCCGAGCGCTCGGAGTATGCGGGGCTCGAGGAGGCGGCGCTCGAGTTCGTCGAGCACGGCGAGGTCGACGGGCTGGTCAAGCTGATCCGCACCCTGCCCCAGGTCGCGACCCAGGGCGCGCTCAAGGAGTGTCAGCAGCTGCTCGGCATCGCCTTCCCGGTGGTCGCGGCCGCGGGGCGCGCCGGCGAGGGCCACGTCGCGCTGCGCGAGACCGTGGCGATCGCGATCGAGCGCAACGGCCCGGCGGCGGGCGAGCCGTTCCGCGACGCGCTGGTCGAGGCGCTGCGCCAGGGGCCGGGGCGCGAGTGCCCCGATCCCGACGCGGTGATCGCCGCGTCCGGGGTCGCCGACCGCCTGAAGCCGCTGGCCGCGGCGCTCGAGCGCTTCGATCTCATCGTCGCGCTGCCGCCGGGGCGCGCGGTCCACCACGACTCGTTCGGCGCCGGACGCGTGGCCTCGAACGACGGCGAGGTCGTGCTGATCGACTTCGCCCACGCGCGCGGACATCGCATGCCCTACGCCGCGGCGCGCCGCACCCTGACCCTGCTGCCCGAGGACGACCTGCGCCTGCTGCGGGTCGCGCGGCCCGCGGAGTTCAAGCGCCTGCTCGCCGACGAGCCCGCCGAGATCCTGGCGCGCGCGCTGAAGGCGGTCGGCGGCGGCGCCGACGCGCAGAAGCTCAAGGTGTTCCTGGTCGGCACGGGCCTGGTCCCGGCCGCCGAGTGGACCGCGTTCTGGCGCCGCGCGCGCGCCGCGGCCCCCAAGCATCCCGGCATCGACCACGCGCGCGCCTTCGAGCAGCACTATCGCCTCACCCCGGTGCGCCCGGCCGCGACGACGGCCGCGCCCGAGGCCGGCGCCGGGCCCGACACCACGCCGCTGCCCGGGCTCGAGCCGCGCAAGTCGGTGAAGTCGAACCTCCAGAAGCTGCGCAAGTTTCTCACCCAGCACCCGCAGGCCGAGGCGGCGCTCGCCCAGCGGTTCGGCCGCTTCGTGCAGCGCGCCATGGCCGACGAGGAGGGCGACCGCAGCGACCGCGCCCGCGCCGGCCTGTACGTCGCGCGCTGGTTTCCGGAGCGCGCCGCGGAGTGGGCCGCGGTGCTCCAGCGCCTGTGGGACCAGGGGCTCGCGATCACCGACCTCGCCAACGAGGACGAGCAGCTCGCGGTGCTCGAGGCCTCGCACGTGGCGGGGGTGGACGCCGACGCGATCCTCTCCGCGCTCGACTCGCGCTTCTCGGCGGTCCAGTCGGTGGCGCAGCGCATCCGCGATGCGCTCGACGAGGGCGGCCGCGCCATGCTCGAGCGCACCCTGCTCCAGCACGCGTCGCGCTACCCCTCGGCGGCGCTGCGCCTGATCGAGGAGGCGCTGGGCGCCACGGGGCGCGAGCGCGCCCCGGGCTGGCTGGTGCTGTGGGCGGCGCTGGCCTTGATCGAGGAACGCCCCAAGCCGTCGGTGGCGGACAAGGTGCTGCGCTGGCTCGAGCCCGAGGGGGCGTTCGACCGCTTGCTCGAGGGCACCGAGTGCCCCAACGAGACGCGGCTCAAGATCCGCGTGCTGCTGCGCCAGTGGCGCTCCAGCGACCGGTTCCTGTTCCCCGCGCTCGAGGCCCTGCAGCGCCTCGGGCTCGGGGACGAGGCCGAGACTCTGCGCGCCCACCGCCAGCGGCGCGCCGACAAGCTGTTCGACCGCGTCGGGCAGCAGGTCGAGGACGCCGACGTCCCGGTCATGACGCGCGCGACCTGGGACCGGCTGCAGCTGGAGCTCGAGCGCCTCGAGAAGGAGCTGCGCACCACGATTCCGGCCACCATCCAGAAGGCGCGCGAGCTCGGCGACCTGCGCGAGAACGCCGAGTTCCACTCCGCCAAGCTCAAGCAGGCCAACGTCAGCAAGCTGGTCGCGGCCCTCCAGCTGCGGCTCGCGCGCGCGCGCTTCGTGGACGACATGGAGTATCGCGACGGCGTCGTCGGCCTCGGCGCCGAGGTGGTGCTCGAGAGCGACGAGGATGTGCAGACCTGGTGGATCCTCGGTGACAGCGAGCATCACCACGGCGCCCACGTCGTTTCGTTCCAGGCGCCGGTGGGGCGCGCGCTCATGGGGCGCGCGATCGGCGACGAGGTCGCGCTGGGCGAAGGCGCCGAGCGGCGCCGCTATCGCATCGTGTCGATCGAGCGCAAGCTGCCGCCGCGCGAGACGGAGAGCGCTGAAGATTCGCGCGCCTGAACTCGCATCGAGCACGGAAGTCAAGCGCGCAACGGAGTCTCGAAAAGGTTCTGCGCGCCGCGCGCAATTTTACTTGGGCGCGCCGCGGCGTTCAGGCTATGGTACGCGGCGTTGTTCAGCCGCTCGCGCCGCGCGACCGGAATCGGCTCGCGAGCTCCGACGATCGAGTGCTTGCGACGATTTTCGCCTGGCCTGCGCGCGGACCGGATCCGGGCCCAGGCCCAGTGGGCGGCGAAGACATTGAAGTTTGGCCGCATCGACAGCGGTGACCTTTGTGTCGCCGTCTCGGTTGGGTCGGAAAGGGAATTCCCGCCGCCCACCTCAGGGCTTCAATTCCATCTTCCGTGCGGGCCCGTGGGGCGGACTCCGCGGACCCCGCCCCGCCCCGGGAGAGCCCAGTGACGCTGCAGGCGCGCGCCCCGGGTTTGAGCCTCACCGTCGAGGAATCCCTACGTGGCGTGCTGGCGCTCGGCCTGCTCGAGGCCGACGGCGTCGAGATGGAGGCGGTGCCGCCCGCCTTCGAGCGCGAGCGCGACGACCTGGTCGCGCGGCTGAGCGCCCAGTACGCGGGGCGCGCCCCCGCCGACATCCCGGGCGTGGCCGAGACCCGCGCCCTGTTCCACCAGCTCGACATCGACCCCACCAAGACGCGGCCGAGCAGCGAGGCGCTGCTGCGCCGGGTGCTCCAGGGCAAGGGGCTGCCGCACGTCAACCTGGCGGTGGACGTCTGCAACCTGAGCTCGCTCGAGCACCAGATCCCGCTCGGGCTGTACGACCGGGATCAGGTCCGCGGGGCGGTGCGGGTGCGGGTCGGGCAGGAAGCCGAGGGCTATCCGGGCATCCGCAAGCAGCGCGTCAACCTTTCGGGCCGCTTGCTGCTGGCCGATGACGAAGGTCCGTTCGGCGCTCCCACCTCGGACTCGGCGCGCACCGCGGTCTCGGCCCGGACCGGGCGCCTGCTGGTCGTGCTATTTTGTCCGGTCGAGCGGGCCGACCGCCAGCTCTCGGCCACGCTCGAGCACATCGCCAGCCTGCTGACGCGCTACTGCTCGGCGGGCGTGAGCGCGGTTCAGGTCGTTCAATAGCTCGGGTCGGCATCCCGAGCCGTCATCCCCGGCCGAGGAGGCCATGATGAGGAAAATCCTGTTGGTGCTTGCGGGGCTCGCCGCCGTCGCCGGGGTGGCGTCGCTGCGTGCTGGTGTCGGGCCAGTTCCTGGTTCAGTTCGAGATCGGCAACGTCACGGTCGGCAGCGCCACGCCGGTCAGCGGCTACTACGTGGACCTGGCGACCAACAGCACCTACAACGACCACAAGAAGGACATCACGACCATCGCCGGCCCGGTGACCCGGGACGGCGGCAAGGTCACGGCGTGGGGCGCGAACCTGCTGCTCTCGACCGGCACCCCGATGTTCAAGTTCTTCCCCTTCGTCGGCATCGGCACCAACAAGGACGCGCGCGCCGCGACCGCGGACCTCACCAAGAGCGGCTACAACTTCGGGCTCGGCCTCGGCCTCGGCCTGCCGATGAAGCTCGCGGTCGACGTGCGCGGCGAGATGCAGATGATCGTGAACGGCGACGTGTCGCGGAAGTTCGCCAACGTCACGGCCGGGGTCAGCTACCGGTTCTTCTCGCTCCCGGGGGTGAAGCCATGATCCGCCGCCCTGCGTGCTGGTGTCGGGCCAGTTCCTGGTTCAGTTCGAGATCGGCAACGTCACGGTCGGCAGCGCCACGCCGGTCAGCGGCTACTACGTGGACCTGGCCACCAACAGCACCTACAACGACCACAAGAAGGACATCAAGTCGCTCGAGGACATCGCGCTGGTGGGCTCGGTCCACAACACCGGGGTGGCGAGCCTGACCCTCGACGTCTACCTGCGCGACGGCAATCCCGGGGCGCTGAGCGCCGCGACCGTGACCTCGACCGGCACCCGGGTGTGGGGCCCGATCACCGTGGCGGCGGGTGCCACCGAGAAGATCGACTGGGACCGCTCCTCGGGGCTGTTCGGGGTCGGCAAGGACGCGCTCTTCACCCGCGTCAAGAGCGGCACGCCGTTCACGCTCTACGCGGTGGGCAGCAGCGCTCCGTTCACGTTCGACTTCGACAACGCGGTGCTCATCGCGGTGATCGGCGCCGGCAAGTAGCGGACCTCCCGAACGCCGGGTCGCGACCCGCGCGGCCCGGCGTTGCCGTGCGCGGGCGCGGCGCTTTAGCCCGACCAGCGGTTGGTGATCGGCAGCCGCCGGTCCTTGCCGAAGGCGCGCGGGCTGATCTTGATCCCGGGCGGGCTCTGGCGGCGCTTGTACTCCGCGCGGTCCACCATGCGCAGGATGGAGCGCACCGTGTCCGCGTCGTAGCCCAGCTCGGCGATCTCGAGCGCCGAGCGGTCCTCCTCGACGTAGAGCTTGAGCACCGGATCGAGCAGCTCGTAGGGCGGCAGCGTGTCCTGGTCGGTCTGGTCGGGCCTGAGCTCGGCGCTGGGCGGGCGGGTCAGGGTGCGCTCCGGGATCGGCGCGGCGCCGTCGTGCTGGTTGCGGTGGCGCGCCAGCTTGAACACCATGGTCTTGTAGACGTCCTTGAGCACCGCGAAGCCGCCCGCCATGTCGCCGTAGAGCGTGCAGTAGCCGACCGAGACCTCGCTCTTGTTGCCGGTCGTGAGCACCAGCCAGCCGAACTTGTTCGAGAGCGCCATCAGGTAGTTGCCGCGGATGCGCGCCTGGAGGTTCTCCTCGGTGACATCGGGAGCACCCGCCGCGCCCGATGCGCCCGCGGGCCCGGCGAGCGCCGGCGCCAGGGTGCGCCGATAGCTTTCGAACACGTCGTGGATCGGGATGTGGTGGAAGCGCATGCCGAGCGCCTTGGCGAGCGCCTCGGCGTCCTCGCGCGAGGCGCCCGCGCTGTAGGCGGACGGCATGCTGATGCCGACCACCCGGCCGGGCCCGAGCGCGTCCACCGCGATGCAGGCGCACAGCGCCGAGTCCACGCCGCCCGAGAGCCCGAGCACCGCGGTCTCGAAGCCGTTCTTGCGCACGTAGTCGCGGGTGCCGAGCACCAGCGCCTCGTAGACCTCGTGCGCCAGGTCGTGGGGTGCGGCGACCACGCGCGGCTCGAGCGCCGGGCGCGTCGCGACCGCGGTGCTGACGCCGCCGGCCTCGGGTGCTCCCAGGGGGCCGACGGACGCGCCGCCGATCGCCAGGTCGATGCGGGGGGTGGGCTCGCCGCCGTCGAGGATGCGGCCCTTGCGCAGCCGCGGATCGTGGAGCCGGGCGTTGAAGACCTCCTCGAGGTCCACGTCGGCGATCACCAGGTCCTCCTCGAACAGGCGCCCCTCGGCCAGCGCCTGACCCTGCTCGTTGACGATCAGGCTCGCGCCGTCGAACACGATCTCGTCCTGGCCCCCCACCAGGTTGCAGTAGGCCACCACGACCAGGTTGTCGGCGGCGCGCGTGCACAGCATGCGCTTGCGCGCCTGGGCCTTGCCGGCGTGGTAGGGGGAGGCCGAGACGTTGATGATGATCTCGGCGCCGCCGCGGATGACCTGCTCCTCGATCGGGCCGCCCGGGAACCAGATGTCCTCGCAGATGCTGACGCCGATCACGGCGCGGCCGCGCGCGAACACCGCGTTGCGGGTCGCGGGCATGAAGTAGCGGTTCTCGTCGAACACGCCGTAGTTGGGCAGGTAGCGCTTGCGGTAGGTGCCCACCAGGCGACCGTCGTGGAGCACGGCGGCGGCGTCGTAGAGGTCGACGTCGCGGTCCACCGTGCCGACCACCACCGTCATGCCCACGCTGTGGGGCAGCAGCGCGTGGGTCACCTCGATCGCGCGCTCGATGAACGAGGGCTTGAGCAGCAGGTCCTCGGGCGGGTAGCCGGTGACCACCATCTCGGGCAGCGCCAGCACCTCGACCCCGAGCGCGCGCGCGCGCTCGATCGCGTCCACGATGCGCTGGAAGTTCCCATCCAGGTCGCCGACCGTGGGATTGAGCTGGGCGAGGCCGAGACGCAGTTCACGCATGGACTGGCGATTGTGGAGCCTGCCGGGATGCTGCGCAAGAACCGCGCGGCCCCCGCCGGCACGGGCCGAAAACGAAAACGCCCGGCACTCGCCGGGCGGTCCCGTTCTGGCGGACGAAGGCGTCCGCCCTCAAGAGGGAAGCCGGGGGGAGCGGCGCTTGGTGCCGCGGCCCGTACCTCCGAACCCGACCGGCGACAGGGGTCTCACGGGACCCTGGCTTTACTGGCCGCCGATGGCTCTTGAACAGCTTTCGGATGCTTCCGGCTCACGGTCCGGTGCCACCCGATCCTTCATGGTTTGCAAAACCCGTTCCGCGGGGGACGGGGTCCAAAACAGACCTAAGTCATTGTCCCACCGAGGGGCTCCGGCGCCAAGCGGAAAATACCGGTCGGGGTTGCACGATGGGCGGATGGTATTTCGCCATCCCCATGGCCTGGGCCGGGTTGGGGCTTTCCACCCGCTTCCGGCCGCCGCCCTTAGGGGGCTACGCCCGCGCCGGCCGCCGCGAGATCAGGAGGGCCAGCACGGCCAGGGCGGCGAGGACCAGGTAGAGGTCGCGGCTGGCCTCGGCGAACGCCAGGGTGCTGAAGCCGCCATGCCCCATGCTGCGCATCAGGCCGCCGCCGTGGACCCGATAGCGCGAGGCCAGGATCGCGGTGGCCGCGGCCGCGCCGGCGGCGATGCCGAGGTTGCGCATGGTGGCCTGGAGCCCGGCCGCGAGCCCCAGCCGCTCGCCCGCCACCGCGCTCATGACCGTGCTGGCGTTGGGCACGGCGAACAGGCCGAGCCCGAGCCCGGCGAGCGCCAGGCCGCCGAGCACCAGCAGCGGCGCCGGGGCCACCGCGATCCTTGTCAGCACAGAGAGCCCGGCCGCCGTGATCGCGAGCCCCAGGCTCACCAGCCGCGCGCTGCCCCAGCGGTCCGCCCAGCGCCCCGCGAGCGGGGCGGCGAGCAGCGCGACCAGCGGCACGACCGCGAGCCAGCGGCCGCTGCGCGCGGCGTCGAAGCCCATGACCTCCTCGAGGAACAGCGGCATGTGGAAGCCGACCGCGATCGAGAGCATCTGGCCCAGCAGGGTGAGCAGCACCGCGCGGCCGAGCGGGCCACGCAGCGCGTCGAGCGGCAGCAGCGGCGCCGCGGCGCGGCGCTCGACGGCGAGGAACGCGGCCAGCGCCAGGGCGGCGGCGGCGAACAGCAGCCACACCGCGGGGTTGGTCCAGCCGTTCTCGGGGCCGCGCGAGAGCCCGAGCATGACCAGCACCAGCGTGGCGCACCACAGGGCGGCCGCCGGCAGGCTCGCGGCCGGCGCGGCGACCCGGGCCGCGGGCGGATCGGGCGGCACCTGGGCACGCAGCTGGACCAGCGCCAGGATCCCGATCGGAAGGTTGATGATGAAGATCCAGCGCCACGAGAGCTGGACCAGCATCCCGCCGATCGGCGGCCCCAGCGCCAGGCCCACGCCCACCATGGCGCCAAAAGCGCCCAACGCCCGGCCGCGCTCGCTCTCGGGGAAGCTCGAGATCAGGATCGCGGAGCTGTTGGCGGTCATCATCGCGGCCCCCAGTCCCTGGAGCGCGCGCGCCGCGATCAGGCCGTGCACGCCGGGGGCCGCCGCGCACAGCGCCGAGGCGGCGGTGAAGATCGCGAGCCCGAGGCCGTAGACGCGCCGGCGCCCCACGCGATCGGCGAGCCGCCCCAGGGTGAGCAGCAGCCCGGTGATCGTGACCACGTAGGCGAGCACCACCCACTCGACCGTGGTGAGCGACACGCGGAAGGCGCGCGCCAGGGTGGGCAGCGCGATGTTGACCACGCTAATGTCGAGCGTGGCCATGATGGTGCCGAGCGCGAGCGGCGCGAACACCCGCCAGCGCGGGAGCGCGGACGAGCCGGGGGTCGCGGCCGGGCGGGTGGCCGCTCCGCGGTCAGGCCTCACGCACCCAGCGGATGATCTCCGGCAGGTTGGGGGTCTTGCCGTGCATGAGCAGGCCGACCCGGAACACCTTCGCGGCGCCCATGATCGCGAGCCAGCCCGAGGCCGCCAGCAGGCCGAGCGAGAGCGCGAGCTGCCAGGCCGGCACCGTGGACGAGGGGGCCGCGAGCCGCAGCAGCATCGCCACCGGCGCCATGGGCGGGAACATCGAGAGCGCGACCGCGACCGGAGCGTCGGGGCGCCCCAGGATCATGGTCAGCATGTAGAACGGGATGAAGTTCATGAACGTGAACACGAACGAGAACTGCTGGGCCTCGCGCATGTTGTTGGTCACCGCGCCGATCCCGGTCATCAGGCTGCCGTAGAACAGGTAGCCGAGCAGGAAGTAGGTCACCGCCATGGCCACCAGCTGGGGCGAGACGTGAATGTGCGCCATCATCGCCACCGGCGCGGCGGCCGAGGCGCCCATCAGGATCCAGGCGCCCACCATCGTGAGCCCGGCCCCGCCCAGGCCGATCAGCTTGCCGAACAGCAGCTCCTCGGCGCTCACCGTGCACAGCAGCGACTCGAGGATGCGCGATTCCTTCTCTTCGGCCACGCCCTGGAGCAGGTACTGGCCGCCGATCACGATGCTCAGGCCCAGCAGCATCGCGAAGGCGAACGGGATCAGGAAGTCGGCGAGCTCGCGCGCGTCGTCCTTGAGCACGAACTGGCCGTCGCGGTCGAGGGTGTAGAGATCCATGCCGCGCGTCGGGCGCGCGACCCGCTCGATGCGCAGCGAGTCCACCTGGCCCCCGAGCAGGCCGCGCACCAGCCAGCGCGTCACCGGGCGCTCGTCCACCGAGGAGAACAGGTTGTTGGAGCGCGCGTAGCGCCGCAGCCGCCCGGTCGCGAGGTAGTCGGCGGGCACGATCAGCATCTGGTCCACCGATCCGGCGCGCAGCGCGGCCTCGGCCGCGGCCTGATCGGGGAAGAAGGTCACCTCGACGCGCGCGGTCTGGACCGGCTTCCCGGCCGCCCCGGGCTCGGGCTTCGCGAACGGGTTGCCCTCCGGGGCCAGCGTGGTCGTGATCTCGCGCGGCGCGCCCCCCAGCAATCCGGCCGAGTCCACCACCGCGAGCGCGCGGAAGTCGCGGATGGTGCGCATCGCTTCGCCCACCTGGGGCTTGATCATGATGAACATCAGGAAGGTGTAGAGCGCCGGCAGGCCGATGATCGTGAACACGAACGCCTTGCGGCGGATCGTGGTGAGGTACTCGCGCTGCGCGATGGTGCGCACCCGGGCCCACGACAGCGTCATCGTCCACCTCCCGGGCCGGCGGCGGCGAGCACCGGCTCGTCCACCGTGGGCGGGCCGCTCTGGCCGCGGTCGAGTCCCAGCCCCTCCCGCACCACGCGCACGAAGATGTCCTCGAGCGGCAGCGAGGCGACCGCGAACGACTCGACCTCGACGCCGCGGTCGAGCAGGGCCCGCAGCACGCCGGCGGGCGTGGCGGAGGGTTCGAGGGTTCGGCGTGCACCACGACCGCGTGGCCCGAGTACTGCCGGCGCAGCTGCCGCACCGGGCCGTAGAGCACCATGTGGCCGCGGTTGATCATCAGCGCGCGGTCGCACTGCTGCTCCACCTTGTTCATCTGATGGGTCGAGAGCAGCACGGTGGCGCCGCGCTCGCGGCGCTCGCGCAGGATCTCCTCGAGCAGCTGGACGTTGATCGGGTCGAGGCCGCTGAACGGCTCGTCGAGGATCATGAGCTTGGGCTCGCCGATCAGCGCCGTGCAGATCTGGACCTTCTGCTGCATGCCCTTCGACAGCGCCTGGACCTGCTTCATCGCCCACTCGCCGAGCCCGACGCGGTTGAGCAGCTCCATCGCGCGGTCGCGCGCGTCACGACGCGACAGACCCTTGAGCTCGCCGTAGTAGGCCAGCGCCTCGAGCGTGCGTACGCGCCGGTAGAGGCCGCGCTCCTCGGGCAGGTAGGAGATCGTGCGGCGCAGATCCCCGCCCACCGGACGGCCCTCGAAGCGCACCTCGCCCTCGTCGGGGCGCAGGATGTCGGTGATCATGCGGATCAGGGTGGTCTTGCCGGCGCCGTTGGGGCCGAGCAGGGCGAAGATCTCCCCGGGCTGGACCTCGAACGACACCTGGTTGACCAC
>WNFL01063342.1_pt2 | contig 17700 bp, 18 predicted proteins | sample 5400361 | NCBI WGS metagenome assembly WNFL01 (sample SAMN13153351, study PRJNA577476) | soil metagenome | isolation source: 40 cm soil on Douglas fir-dominated hillslope | place: USA:California | collected 2013-09-17 | reverse complement strand
GCCGCCCCGCAACCGCCAGCCCGCGACCGACGCCATGGACTTCGAAGCCGCGATCCCGGCCGAGGATCCGGCGCCGGACCTGACGCCCGAGGGTCGGCCCGCCGGGGCGCCGGTCAGCGACCATGTGCTGGCCCTGCTGCATCAGGGCGGCCCCGCCGCGTTCACCGCGACGCTGCACGAGTGGATGGACTTGGGCGCTATGGCTTCGCAGGCACCGGCCGCGGCGCGGCCCGAAGACGATCGCCTGCGACGGGCAGCACCGCTGGCAGGTCTACGACGACAAGATCACGACCGGCCCGGCCCAGCCGCTGCCCGGCGACATCGCCGACCTCGCGGACCCGTCCTGGCTGCTGGGATACCGGCTGTCCGGCGGCACGCCGGTCATGGCCGGCGACCGCCCGGCTTACCGAGTCAACGTCGCTCGCGGCCAGGTAGCGGTTGTCGACGCCGAACTCGGAATCGTGCTGCGCCTGACCTACTACATCGGCGCGAAGGCCGTGCAGCGGCACGAGCTCCGGGACATCACCAGCGAAACCGGCGGCTTCCAGGTCGACCTTCCCGCGGGCCTGCCGACCGTCGAAGAAACCGGACCCTTCGATGACTTCAAGCAGGCCGGCGCACCGCGCCCGGCCAGCATTCCCCTCAACCTCGCTGGCCTCGTCGCACGGCACGCCGCAGCCGAAGCGGCGCGGGCCGCCCGGAACCTGTGGCGCCGTGTCGACACTCGCGGACCACACAACGACGTTTAGCGATCTTGCCGACGGTGCCTGATGCACAATCCGCCCGGCTGCTCCGGTGTTAGCGTCTGGGGTCATGAGCGGCAGCGAGCCTCGCGCCGGCTGGGAGCCGCCGGGCCGGTACCTGCCCGCGGCCGGCTGGTACCCGGACGCGGCTGGGTCCGGGGTCCTGCTGTGGTGGGACGGGCATGGCTGGACCGCCCCGACGCTGTGGCCACCACCCCCTCAGGTGCCCGCGCCGCCCCCCGGGCGGCTGGCGTCCTGGCTGGTCAGCCCGGCTGCGGCGCCGCTGCTCGTGGCCGTGGCCGCCGTGACGGCCGCTGGCTGGGTCACCGCTGCCGCGGTCATGGCCGCCACCGTGGCCGCCGGGCATCCCATCGCTGCAGCAGCGGCCGCGCCGAGCGTCTCGGCGTTCGTGCTGCCAGCTCTCGACCTTGTGACAGCGATAGCCTCGCTGGTCTTCAGGGCCAGCCGGCCTGCGCCGCCAGCACGACCAGCCCGAGCCGTGAGAAGGGCGGCCCAGCGCGGCCGCAACGCCACCCTCCGCAAGCCCGTGGGGAGACCAGCCATGAGCCGTTGGCTGCGCCGGCTGCGCAGCCCAATCTGGTTCGGTTCGCTGCCGCGCCCGGTCGGCCTGGCGTTCACCGCAGCATGGTCATCGAGCGTGCTCGTCTTTGTCTGGCTGACAGTTTGGGCCTTCCTGCACGGTGGCTTTTCTGCCGGGGTGACGGTTCGCGGCCAGCAACTCGTCGCCGCGGCCTGGATGATGCACTTCATACTTTGGTGCGGCATCGCCTGCAGGCGGCTGAACCGCAACCGCGCCGCAGCGGGCATGTGGTGGTCGGGCCACGCGAGCACCCGCACGTAACAGGGCAGCGCGCGAGGCCCGGCCAAGATCATCACCTGTCAGCACGACACCCACGTGATCGACGACCTGGCAACCGGTCTCGGCCCTTGGCTGTACGTTCCAGAGGTTGCGGACTGGCGTCGGCCGAGGTGTAGGCGTACCGGATCGCAGAGTACGAGCGCGAGGACCATGAGCGCGCCTTTAACAAGGAATGCACATATCCCCATCTAGTTCTGCAGACAACAAGGTCAGTGCGTCCGAGTTCAGCGTCGGCGCGATTGCTCGGCTGTCCTGCCGAGCGCAACTGTCTGGAGGGCGGGGCGAAACGTAGAGGACGAAGTGTCAGATGCTCAGGATGAGAGCTTGGCGAAGCAGTTCCGGATCACCCGCTGGGCCGGACGATCCAGGAACGTCATCCGGTCGGACTTGAACGGGCCGGGCTCGGCGGGATTTGCGTCGAAGTTAACCTCCCACCAGTAGATCCCTCCGCCGATCTGCTGGTCCGAGACGGCGTTGCACGCCGCCTCGTACCAGGCGGCCTGCACGCGCGTGTTAATGGGCGCGGTCCTTGTGTTGCGCCAGGCCCAGGGCTCCTTATATGACCCGGCCACCGCGTCAATGCCGATCTCGCTCAGGGTCAGTTCTCGGCGCACTGACAACGGATGGGCTCCGAGCCAGGCCTCCCAGGACGAGGTCAGGCGCGCTACCAACGCACTGTCCGGGAGGCTGAACTGCGGGTAAGCGTCGACGTTGTGGCCCGGCACCGGCGGGTTCGCAGTGTACGAGCCGAACTCGTCGTGGTTCTGGTCATAGGTCAGCTGGCCGCTGTAGACGGACCTGAGCGAGCGGACGAGGCCTTGCCACTGCGGGGCACCTTCCAGCGAAACGAGCTCCGTGCCCAGCACGAAGGTCGCCGCATGGCCTGCCTGCGCCGCAGCGGCGTAGGGCAGCAGCAGCTTGTTGTAGCTCCGGAACCAGGCGGCGCGATTCTGCGGCTCGATCGAGCCGCGCCAGGCCTGCGGGTTCCGCGCGACCAGCGCATTCTCGTTGAGGACCGGCCGCAGAGTGACCCGGATGTGAGCCTTTGCCGCCACGGCCAGGAAGATCGCGATGTGCCTGGGGCTGGGCGTTACCTTCGGCTTGGCATACACCGTCTCTGAGGCGAGGCCGTAGGTAAAGAATGGGAAGGTGAGGGCTACCGAGTTCGCGTTCAGGCTGATTGCGTAATCGATGATCCGCCGAGCCTTCGCCTGGATTACGGCATCTGAGTCACTGCGGTTGGCCGCCCAGTACACGTGGATCCCGAGCTGTCGCATGCCCTGGTGCCACGGATTCCGCACGGTCGGCACGCCGTGTGCTGCGTGCTTCGGATGCGGCCACCACAGCGGCCTGGCCGGGATCGAGCACGCCGCCACGAGCGTGAGCAGGAAGGCCGCGCCGGCCAGCAAGACGGGGGTCAGGCGTCTGGGCGTGGTCATGACGGCTTCGCGATAACGACGAACTTGTTCTCGACGCGCCGGGCGAACTTCACGAATCCGCGCAGCCCGCCGAAGCCCTCCATCATCCCGAAGACCGGGATCAGCAGGATCACGGCCCATGGCTCCCACCACTTGCGCCGGCCGCCACCGGATACTCCGGCATTGATCCGCAGGCCCTCCCAGTACATCCAGATCACGTACGCCATGTTTAGCGCCCAGAGCGGAACGATGAAGGGCGCCACCGGGGATGTACTGCGATCTCCGACAAGAATGGCGACAAGCGCAACTACTCCGACATTCTGGATGGGGCCGACTACCCATGACATCACCGAATAGCCGAGTAGGAGCCGGTTCCGCAGTTGCAGCGACCGGTTGAATACCAGGGCCGCCAGGCCCCAGGACCAGCGCTCGCGCTGCCGGACGAAATCGCGGAGGCTGGCGGGCGACGCGCCGTAGGACCGCCCCGCGAACCAGGCGCTCCGGCCCTCGTAGCGAGCACTGAAGATCAGTGCGAACTGGGCGTCCTCGACAATACTCCGAGGGCCGAAATCCCAGCCTATAGTCGCCTCGATCGAGGCCCGCACCAGCAGTAGTTCGCCATGCAGGCCGGCCCGCGGGGTGCCACTGCCGGTCCAGGCTGAGAAGCGCGCCGCGTCTTCAGCGGGCCGGGCCGAGTCCGCGAGCCAGGTGAGCCTGTTGCCGGCATACTCGCGCGGGTACGTCAGGATGCCCTGTGCCATGTGCTTGGCATGGCGGCCAGCCTGAAACTGCTCCTCGATGAACCTGGCCATGGCCAGGGCGGTATCAGGGCCCACACCAGTGTCGTCATCCATGTGCAGCACCCACACGTCGTCGCAGTCCTCGTGCTCGCGGATCCGCAGCTCATGCGAATAGTGGCTGGCGCGCGCCTTAAATCTCGTTCCGTTAGCAGTGCGATACCGCATCGGCACTGTGACAAGCCGGATCAGCTCGCTTGCGGCGGCCAGCCTGGCGATCCGGCCCGTTGCCTCGCAGCCCTCGTCGATGACGATGTCGATCCTGAGCCGGGGGAAACACCTGGGGAGATAGCCGATGTAGGACAGGACCGAGCGCTCGAGCGCGGGGTAGGTGTCGTGGCGGCCGATGGTAGAAACAACAACGATCAGGAAATCATCGCTTCTCGTCAGCCCGTAGTCAGACCAGCGAGCCGCTGACTTGCGCAGTGTCCTGCGAGTTCGTCGTATGCCGACGATGCCAATGAGCGAAGTGAAGACTGGCCATGTCCACAGCACCGTCAGCGGCCAGCCAAGAGCGCCGCCAAATGGTTCGGTGAACCAGCCGACAACCACCAGATCGACCAGAAAGAAGAGGACCAGCGGCCAGTACGCCGGCCTCCAGCGGGCGAGCCTGCGGTGCAGTTCTCGCGCCTGCCGCGAGCCGAACGAGGTCGGCGCGACCTGGAACTGCCCCGTGCCGTCCGACCAACCCGGCTCGCGCAGTGCCCGGGCCGGCTGTTCCTGCAGCCACTCTGCCGCCGTCGGCTGGGGAGAGCAATCGCTGGCGATGACCTCACCGCCATGCGCCCCGCTGGCACCCTGCCGCTGTGACCCTGCCAGCGCTTCCGCGCCCGCAAGCCGGGTGTCCCAATGCGGAGGCATACCTGTCGGTTCTCCCCTGCCTGCTAAGGTACGTCGGTCAAGGGCGATTCACGAAATAGTAGTGCAACGGACAGTCGCCGAGCGACGACCGTGAGTAGGCGACGACCGTGACTAGGTACCCGCAGACCGATCGGCCAATCCGGGGTGCGGCCGCCGCGCACCGCACCTGCCATGCCAGCGTTCAGGTCGGGTCGCCCGTTGCAGGGGACAAGCTGCAACCGTCGTTGTGCAACAACGTGAAGCTTCCGGCCTGAGCCGAACCGGATCCTGTTGCCCTGGCCCGGCACAATCAGTGCTCAGACGGGTGGAATGAAGTGAAGCCGAGTTGGTCGATGTCGTGCTTCCGCAAAACGCCCAGATCGGCAATGTCAGAGGGTATTGCGAGCGCCCGATTGCATATCGCCATATCGGGCGTCACATCCATGCGCCTACGGGTTCGTGCAAGTTGGGCCTACGACGGGACGTATGGCCGGGCGCCATGCTCGCGTCCCTGCTCCCTGCATGGTCATACGGCCTCGTCGGGGACGTGAAGTCGGGTGGGCGCATCAGCTTGGCGGTGGCGTGCCGGCGGGTGCGGATGGTGGCCGTGGCGTGGCCGAGGGCGGCCATCCAGTCCTAGCCATTGCATAACTCATCGAGAAGATCCGATGGAGCGCGGGAAGGATCAGTTATGGCGCGGTGATGCTGGCCACGTTGGAGAAGGCGCCGCAGTCGGCACCCTTGCACGCCTGGAGCTTGAAGGCGTAGGTGTCGCCCGGGGTCAGCAAGCTGACCGTCCACGGGTTCTGGGCTGGGGACAGGGGCCAGGGCAGTTGCCTGAACTTGGTTTCCCCCCGGGTCACGTCCTTCAGGTAGACGTTGTAATCGTTCGCGCCGGGCGCGAGCGACCACGACAGCGTTGCGTCGCCGGCGGTACCGGACGGCGTCACCAACAGCCGTGTCCGACTCAGCGGGCCGGTCGGCAGGACCGGGAACGGCCTGGGGTAGACGCGGCCGAGGTGGAACCTGCCTGCGAGAACGTCAGCGAATGCAGCCGCGATCTTGACCTCGCCGTTCGCGTTGGGATGAGTGCCATCCCATAGATCGGCGGCTATGTTGATGCCGGTTCCGTCCCGCGCGACGGCGACCGGCGACCCGATCGTGGACAGCTGCGAGGCAGTCGAGGAGATCGTGTGATTGTAGCTGGCGATTCTGGCGGCGAACGCGGGATCGGTCTGCTGGTGGATATCCGGTGGTACGAGGCCGAGCACGATCCGGATGTGCGGCCGGGCGGCCCGGGCGGCGGCGATGAAGCTCGCCAGGTTCGCGGCCATGTCGGGCTGGCTGATGCCGTACCAGAAGATGTCGTCAAGGCCGAGTAGTACCAGCAGGTAGTCCGGCCGGTAAATGGCCACTTTAGCGCCGATTGCGTCTTTCTCGCGGAACAATGTCATGCCCCAGCGGGTGTCGTTCGCATGCTCGAACCTGGGATCGGCGTAGCTGCGGTCTCCGTCGACCTTAGTCACGTTGTTGAACAGCGTGTGGTGCGGGCCGACCATACGCGGGCTGACGCCGTCGGCCCGCAAGTGCTCATAGAGCCGGTACTGCCAGGTGTAATCACCGGAGCTACCTTCGGTGATCGAATCACCGACGATCATGATCCGCAGAGATCCGCCCGACGGCTGGCCCGGCGCGGTGGGGGACGGCGCGGGCCGGGCCGCCGCCGGGGAGGACGGCAAGGGCCGGGCCGCGGTCGACACCACGCTGTGCCCGGCGGCACCGGCGGCCGCCGCCTGGCACCCGGCCACCGCGACGGCCACCACGGCCAGAGCAGCCGGGCGACGCCGGCCGTGCTGCGCGGTGCCCAGCCAGCGTGACCCTGATCGCCTCATCCTGACCTCCAGTAGCACAATGGCTACCGCAGACGCGCCACCCGCCGCAAGGCATGAGATCACGACCTCCCGCGCGGAACGCTCCATGGTACGACCGAGCACTACATCAAGCAGTAAACCCAGCCGCTGCGTGCGGAGGGTCCACTTTCTGCCACAAAAGCCGGCGGGTGTGCCTCCTCAGGCTTTCCCAGTACGAGGCGCTGCAGGAAGCCTCCGAGCGACAGCGCGCCGTCGCGGCAGCGCGGGCATCGGCGCGAGCCGAGCGGCAATCACTAACGATACGTTCGTTGTCGTCCGCGGCTTCGACATCCTTCCTCCAAACCTGAGCTGGGTCGTAGTGCCTTAGGTGAAGGCGTAGCCTCACAGCGTGATTTTCAGTCAGGAATTGCGCGACGACGTGCTGGCCGGAGAGGTCACCGTGTCGTTCCGGCTGTGGAAACGGCCCAAGGTGAAGCCCGGCGGCCGGTACCCGGTGGGCCCTGGCTCAGGCCTGATCGAGGTAGACTCCATCGAGTTGATCCCGTTCGCCGATATCACCGACGCCGATATTCAGCTGGCCGGGGAGCCGGACCGGGAAGCGCTGCGGCATCGCGCCGCTCACGCGGGCCCGATCGACGACGGAACGCTCCTGTACCGGGTGGAGTTCCACCCCGTCTAGAACCGGAGAGCCTCTGACGGCGTCGGCGTTTCGCTGCCTGCGACCTACTCATCAAGCAACTCGATGACGTTCAGCCAGTTCATGCTCGGCCGGGGATGAACACGGTGGCCTGGCCGCGGTCCTGCTGGAACAGCTCGCTGGCGAACACCCCGCCGCTGGGCCCGGTGGCGTGCAGGCCCTGGGCCCGGACGGTGGCCCGCAGCTCGCCCAGGGCGCCCTGCCACCAGGCCAGGATGTCCGGCCGGTCGACCACCGCAACGATGGCCGCCGGGGCGGCGGGCACGCTGCGGTGCTCGATTGCAGTCGGGCCGTCCGGCGGCTGCAGCAGGTTGGGGGTTACCTGCTGCCAGTCGGCACCCGAGCCTGGCTGCCCGTGCAGGAAGACCAGGGCGTGAGTTCGCGGCTCGCCCGGTGGATCCACGGCTGCCATATCAGCGGCGACGCCGCGGCCATGTTGGCGGCGCCTCCTCCGGGAGGCGGTGGCGCCGCAGCCGGAGGAAGACCAGCCACCCGGCGGACGCGACCAGCCAGAAACTGACCAGCCGGTAAAGCAGCGCCGCGGCCAGCGCCGGGCCGGGCCGGAGCCCGGCGGCCACCAGCGTGAGGCCGAGTGTTGTTTCGGCGATCCCGAACCCGCCTGGCGTGACGGTAAGGCTTTGCGACACCATCCCGGAACCGTAGATCAGCAGGAGAATATGCCAGGGCACGGCAGCGCCGACCGCCTGGATGCTTACCGCGAGCACCGCCGCGTCGGTAAGCCAGTTGGCCAGCGCCAGCCCGGTCACCGTCGCCCAGCCCGACGGAGGAAGGTGAAGTGACCCTAGCCGGCCAGCCCAGGCCCGGGCGGTCTGGCTGGGATCCTCGGTTATCCGGCGCAGTACCCGCCCCCCGTGGCGCAGTGCCCAGGCGGCGGACTGCTCCAGTGCGCCGCGCAGCCGCGGCCGGTGCGCGGCCACGGCCACTACTGCAAGCGCCGACATTGCGAGCAGGCCGACAGGCGCGGCTGCCGCCAGGGCCACGGTGTTCCCAGACGACAGCCCGCCCCCGGCCACGACCAGGGCGCCGGTCGCCGTAGAGACCAGGCCCCCGGCCAGCAGTGACCAGCTGGCCAGGGTGGCATCCGCGCCCTGCCGGGTCAGGCGGCGGAAGGTGAATAGCGTACCCAGCTGTGGTCCGGCCAAGGGCACCGAGACCGACACCGCGTTGGCCGCCAACGTGGTGGCCAGCATCGGCCGCACGCCCACGCTGGCACGACCCGCGACCAGCAGCCGGCGTTGCATGCCTGCCAGGGCGGCCAAAGATGCCAGTTCCAGCGTCAAAGCAGCCGGAATCCAACTCCACTGCAGATGACCAAACAGGGCGGCCGACGCCGCCAGTGCGGACCGCTTGGTCACGCCAGCTCCCGCCAGCACCGCGATAGCGACCGCTACGACTACGACGCGCGCCTTGCCCGGCCACCGCTTGGCATCAAGACGCCGGCCCGGTGCGCGGGACTGCCCCGGTGCGGTTGAAGCCCGCGGCTGGCCCGCAGGCCCGGCTCGCGGTGGTGGATACGGGCCTGGCGGCCGTCTTATGCGACTGCCCGCCGTCGGCGGACACGGTGGTGCGGCGCGGCTGGAGGGGGCGGCAGGCAGGTGCCGTGCGAGGAGGGTTTCCATGTGCTCGTGACCGCTGCCCAGGTCCCTGGGGTCGCTGGGTGCGTCGCTCTCAGTTCCCGTAGCCGCCGGCTGGGGCGGGCGGGATCGTTGTGGCTGGTGCCGGGGAGCTGGTGAGTGCAGCGAGGCCGGGGGTGGCGACGAAGAAGTTCTGGAAGCCCTGGCCGGTCACCTGCCCGGCTGAGTCGCTGGTGAAGGTGTAGAGCAGGTGGCCTTTGTAGGCGACCTGGTCGCCGTGTGTGTCCTTGACGACGGTGACCTTCCCGTTCACTCCGGCGGCGGTGGGCGCAGCCGAGGTCAGCGGCGGCCAGAGCCTGGCCAGCCCGCCGGTGACCAGCGACCGGGTGGCCGTGTCGGGCCGGTAGTAATACAGCGGCTGGCCGTGCGCGTTGACCAGGATGGTTTCGGTCTTGCCCGCCACCGCCGCGCGGGCGGTGCGCACGGTTGCCGCTGCGGCGGCCCGGCCTGCGGCGGGTGCGGCGGATGCGGTACCGGCGCGCGGGGCGCTGCTGGCGGGCGATCCGGTCGCCGCCGCGGCGGTGACGCCGCCGATGGCGGCCACGGCGGCAAGGCCGGCGCTGGCGATGACGATTCGTGAGCGTCGCATGGTTGGGCTCCTTTGATGATCCCTGTCCGCTAATTGGGTTAGTAGAAGGTCGCCGTTCACTGTGCCGGTGCTTTCTCCAGCGGCGTGACGGGCAGCGGCTGCGCTGACGGTTGCCCGGCTGGCCCGTTACTCGCGGGGCTGGTCGCCCGCACGAGGGCACGGACCTGGTCGCCGCTGATGGTTTCGTGTTCCAGCAGGGCGGCGGTGAGCTGGTTGAGCGCGCCGATGTGGCGGGTGAGCAGGTCGCGGGCGCGGGTTTCGGCCCCGGTCAGCAGTGCGGCGACTTCGCGGTCGACCAGCCACTGGGTGCGCTCGGAATAGCCGCGCGGGGTGAGCGGGGGGTAGGGGCCGGCGGCATTGCCGTAGCTGATGGGGCCGAGGGCGTCGCTGAGGCCGAACTCGCGGACCATCTGGGTGGCCAGGGCGGTGGCGGAGGCGAGGTCGTCGGCGGCGCCGGTGGAGGCTTCGCCGCGGATCAGGCGTTCGGCGGCCCGCCCGCCCAGCTTGACGACCAGGGTGTCATTCAGGTAGCTCTCTGCGTACAGCCGCCGGTCGTCGGCGGGGAGCAGCTCGGTGAGCCCGAGGGCGTGCCCGGCGCCCAGGACGGTGACCCTGCTGACCGGGTCGGCATGCGGGGACAGGGCAGCGACAAGAGCATGGCCGGCTTCGTGGACGGCGACGGTCGCCAGTTCGTCGAGGGTGAGCGTGACGGCGCGGTCGCGGGTGCCCAGCAGCACGCGGTCGCGCGCGTCGGTGAAGTCGGCGGCGGTGAGCGTGGTGCGGCCGGCCCGGACTGCGGTCACCGCGGCCTCGTTGGCGAGGTTGGCCAGGTCGGCGCCGGAGAACCCGGGCGTGGCCGCGGCGACTTCGTCCAGGTCGACGCCGGGGTCCAGGTGCTTGCCGCGGGCGTGGGCGCCGAGGATGGCGTGCCGCTCGGCGCGGTTGGGCAGCGGGACGAGGATCTCGCGGTCGAACCGGCCGGGGCGGCGGAGCGCCGGGTCCAGGGCGTCCGGCCGGTTGGTGGCGGCCAGCACCACCACGCCGTCGGCCTGATCGAACCCGTCCATCTCGGCGAGCAGCTGGTTGAGGGTCTGCTCCCGCTCCTCGTTGCCGATCAGTCCGTCGCCGGAACGGCGCGCGCCGAGGGCGTCGATCTCGTCGATGAACACGATCGCCGGCGCGCGGGTGCGAGCCTGCTCGAACAGGTCCCGCACCCGGGCCGCGCCCACGCCGACGAACATCTCGACGAAGGTGGACCCGGTCACCGGCAGGAACGGGACGTGGGCCTCGCCGGCGACCGCGCGGGCGAGCAGCGTCTTGCCGGTGCCCGGCGGGCCGGCCATGAGCACGCCCCGCGGGCCGCGTGCCCCAGCCGCCCGGTAGCGGCCGGGGTCGCGCAGGTAGTCGACGACCTCGCTGACCTCGGTCTTGACCGCCGGGTAGCCGGCCACGTCAGCGAACCGGGTGGCCGGGCGCTCGGCGTCGATGACCCGGGTTCTTGCCTTGGTCAGGGCGCCCGCCCTGCCCAGCCCGCCCAGGCCCTGAGCCTGCCGGCGGGCACCGCGGATCACGGCGAACAGCAGGGCGCCGATCAGCAGCAGGGGCAGGAACCCGAGCAGCGCCGCCAGCGGCGACGAAGGGGTGGCGGCGGTCGCGGTCACCTGAACGTTGGTGGGCGGCAAGCCGCCCGGCCAGGGTCCGGTCATCGAGCGCGACCGGGATGGTGGTGGTGAACGGCTGCCCGCTCGCCAGGGTGCCGGCCACCTGGCCGGCCGGGTCGATGGTCACCGCCCGGACCGTGCCGGCGCCGACGTCGGACAGGAACCGCGAGTAGCTCAGCACCATGCCCGGGGCAACGCCCAGCGGCAGGGTCAGCAGCGTGAAAATGACGGCCGTGACGCCCAGGGGCAGCAGCCACCGCCACCGTGCGGCCTGGGGCGTCTGGCCTTCCGGGCCAGGCTGGGACATGCGCATTGTGGTGCTCCTTCAAGCTTCAGGGTCGGCCCGGGCGCGACGATCAGGTGCGGGTCCGGCCGGGCGAGCGGCCGCGCTGGTCAGCCGAGACGGCTGTATTCGGGGGTGCGGCGCGGCGCGGGCCGCGCCGGCACGGCACGGGTGGTGGTGCGGCTGCGTGCCTGCCAGGCGGCGAGCAGGATCAGCAACGTCTCCACGCTGATGGCGGCCAGGCCCAGCGGGCAGCGCCAGTTGCCGACGTCGCTGTGATCCCCGAGGAAGCCGCCGACGGTGCGGGTCAGCACGTAGCCGCCCATCGCCGCGGCCGCCAGCCCGCCGGCCGCGGCCCAGACCAGCCGGTGCGACCGGGCGATCAACATCCCGCCGACCACGACCGCGGCGGCGATGATCCCGAGGTAGCCGGCGCCGACCAGCGGCAGCGGGCCCAGCGTGCCGGGCAGGTCCACCACGTGGATCATCGCCAGCGTTGCCAGGGCCACCGCGCCCACCGCCCGCGCGATCACATCGGCCGACTGGGCCGGCGATGCGGCAAGACGATCTTGCATTTCGGTGTCTCCCATCTGCGGGCTTCCGTCCCTCGAAGCCTCGCGGCCCGACGGACGTGAAGTCATGTCGCTCTCAACTACTAACACGAATAGGAGACCGGCCGGGTTCAGCGGGATGCGGCTGGCGCGATGTGACATGGATCACGGTGCCGCCAGGCGCCCCGCATCTCGCGGTCCGAGGAGAAATGAGCAAGCCATTGGGATGCGGCGGCTCAGGCCGGGGATCCACTGTGCGGTGAGCCCACTTTGAGTCGATGACCCAGCTCCTGCTGACGATTCAGAAGCTTCGGGCCTTCAAGCGGGGTGTCATCATGGTGCAGGCCGAGATGGCAGGCCAGTTCATGCTCGGTGCCCGTGACCTGGAGGCGGCCGACGGCCCGCCATCCGGCCGGGACGCAGGTCAGTAGCTCGGACCGGAAGGTGACCTCCGCGAAGGCCGCGGCGTCCGGGAAGCCGGGTCCCGCCACGAGCCGGTCCAGTGCGGGTGACCCGGTGCTGACCTCGGGCGCTCTTGCGGCCAGGAGCGCCGTGGAGCGCTCGATCGGTTCGCAACCACCACGTGCCCGGTCAGTGGCAGGCTACCCCGCACGGCCCGGCCGGCGACCCGCGCGGTGAACGACGCGCGCGACCGTGCCGGGTCGACCCGGCAGATCCCGGTGGCTGGCCGCTGTGGCCCGCCGGGCTTGAGCTGAGGGCCTGGCCTCATCCTGGTCACGAGCGCCTCCTTCGCTCCCCAGGGCGAGCTGGCTGACGGCTCGACGCCAGGTGCCAGCCGATGCCCGCAAGGCCCCGCAAGAGCCGACCTATTACTAAAACGTGTAGTAGCCGTGTGTCGTTCATGGGTGAGGCCGCCCGTTGGGCTCCCGGTCCTTCACCATCGGCGGATGACGGGCGCAATGCGTGGCAGTGGTGGCGCTTTGCTTGCCGCTAGGTTCCCGGCTGCTCGGCGCTGCCCTGCCCGGTGGAGGGTGGGTCCCGGCTGGTCTCGGTCAGGATCGCGAGTCGTTGCAGGGTAGCTGCTGGCGGCTGTCCGGTGGCCTGGTGCAGCTGATGCAGCAGCAGCTGGGAGACGATGTGCAGGCCGGCGAGGAGGTCGCCGAGGGCCGCGGGATCCGGAATCAGCATCTCCATCGCTTGCGCTTGCAGAGGCGGGGAGTCAAGGCTCGCGGTCAGCAGCCCGACGGCGAGCTGGACCGCTTCGGCCGTGGTCTGGCTGCCGGTGGCGGCCGCCCGCGGCCTGCGCGCGGCCCGGCGCTTGCCGCGCCGCCGCCGGGCCCGGCGGGGTTCGCCGGTGTTCTTCCTCATCTTGCTCTCCCAGCCCTGGCGTGGTCATTTCGTTGCCAGCATGGCCGTCTGCTCGTGTGCGGTCGGCGCGGGACTACTTCCGGCGCTCGCGGTGGCACTCGGTGCGGACCGTTTGACTGCAAAAAGCCTCCGGCCCGCGACCGGCCGCGCGTCCGGTGACCCGGCGCCCAGTAGCAGGGCCAGCGTCGCCGTACCGGCCTGCTAGGCGGCGGGAACCCGGCCCAGCGCGAGCGCCGCGACGGCCGGGGCCAAGGCCACCAGGACGGGTGCGAGGGCCAGGAGGGCAGTGGTGGCACGTAGCAGGTGCTGGCGCGGTCGGCTGAGCGGTTCGGCCGGGCCCAGCAGCCGGTGGATGCGCTGCACCGCGTCGGTGGCCGCCGCGCCAAAGGCGGGCGCCGGGGTCGGATGGCCGGGGGTGGCGAGGACGACCAGGGCGGTGGCCAGCTCCCTGGGGTCGGCGGTGCGGGTGGCGGCGTCGTCAGCGTGCAGTTCTGCCAGCCGCGCCACCTGTGCCTCGGAGTCGCGCAGCAACGGCAGGAACGGCAGCACCTGGCGGCCGATGCGGGCGGCGGCTTTCAGCGCGTGATGCCGGCCGGCCAGGTGCGCCCGCTCGTGCGCCAGGACCGCATCGAGCTGCCCGGGGGCCAGCGCGGCCACCGCACCGGCGGTGACGATCACGGTCGGGCACCGGCCAGCGACGCAGTAGGCGGCCGGCTGCGGGTGCTCCACCACCACAGCCCCCAGGGCGGGCTCAACGTGGCCGGCCAGCCGGGCAGTCCGCGCGTGCCGCAGCGCCTGCCGCCCGGCGGCGCGCAGCTGGCCGAAAGCGGTGAGCGCAGTGCGGGCCGCCACCGCCCCGGCCAGGATGAGGCCGAGCTCGGCCACGGTGGCCCCGCCCGGCGCGGCGTACAGGGCACGCAGCCGCCGCACGCATGCCCCGATCACCTGACTGAGCCCTCCGCCTAGGGCGGTGGCATGCACCGCCACCGTAAGCCCGGCCAGCCCGAGCGCGGCCAGCACCGACCAGCCGGCGGCCAGGTAGGTGAGGGCGCCCAGCAGCGGCGCCCGGGTCGTCCACCGGGCCCTGGCCAGCACCCGCGCGCCCACGGTGCCAACGATGCCCGCGTATGCCAGCAAGATCACCGCGACGGTCACTGGGCCTCTCCTCCCATGGGCTCGGGCCGGGCCTGGTCGAGCGCCTCGCGCAGCAGCGCGGCGTCGCGCGGGCTCATCTGGAGCACGAAATGCGCCAGCGCCGTGCGCCGGTCGCTGCTGGTGGCCAGCGCGTCGGTCATCAGCGCCGCGGTGTACCCCGACCGGGACCCGGCCGGCTCATACCGCCACGCGCGGCCCTCCCGCTCCCGCCGCAGCCACCCCTTGCGGTGCAGGTTCTCCATCACCGTCATCACCGTGGTGTACGCCAGCGGCCGGTCGCGGCGCAGCTCCTCGACCATCTCCCTGACCAGCATGGGCCGGCCCTGCTCCCACAGCCGGTCCATGATCACAGCCTCCAGGTCACCGAACCGCCGCATCCCTCACTCCCGGAGCTCGTCTTCGGCCAAACGCATCTATCTACTATCACGGATAGAGTCGGCCGCCCGTTCAGGCACCCGGCGGATCAAAAATCACAAGCGCACAAGAGGTTCGTTGGGCCGCGTTGGTGAACAGAACCCTCTTACTATCCGTGATAGTAGACGTGACTGCGAACACCGCTGCCCCTTGCAGCGACCTGCCTGGCGACACCGACGCCGCGATCCGCCAGCTCTACTCCGACCACGCCGAGGCTTTGTTCAGCTACGTGCGGCGGTTCTGCCCGGACCAGGCCAGCGCTGATGACATCGTTCAGGAAACCTTCATTCGCGCCTGGCGGCACCTGCCGCAGCTCCGCGCCGATAGCCGGCCCATCCGGCCGTGGTTGTTCCGGGTCGCGCGCAACCTGCTGACCGACGCCGACCGGGCCGCCCGGTCCATGCCGGTCATGGTCCCGGCATCGTCGGCCGAGGACCCGGGGGACGAGTCAACACTGGGCCAGGTCCTCGACCGGCAGCTCCTCGGCGACGCCCTCCGGCACCTGTCCCCCGCGCACCGGACCGTGCTGGTGGAGACCTTCTACCACGGCGGAACCACGGCCGTCGTCGCCCGCCAGCTCGGGATCCCGCACGGCACGGCCCGGTCGCGGCTGCACTACGCGCTGCACGCGCTGCGCGCGCACCTGCAAGATCAGTGCGCGGCTGCGTGCCCGTGAAGCACCGCGGGCCCGGGCCTGTGCCGAACGTGGGCGCTGATGCCGGACCGAAGCCATCGTGGGCCGAAGGCCGGGCCGCGCGGCGCCTGATCGCTGTGCTGCTGCTGGCCGCGGCGGCCCTGGACCTGACCCGCTGCTGCCTGGTCATGGCGACCGCCCAGCACCCGGCCCCAGCCGCGGGGGTGGTAGCGGCCGGGCTCGCCGCCGCCGCACTGAGCATCTGGACCGCGCGGGGGCATCTGCGCGGGCGGCGCTGGCCGGCCTGGGCCGCCGTCCTGATCGGCGCGGCGTCGGCGCCGCAGGCCGCCGCATCCGGCTTCGGCGCCCCCTACACGATCCCCGACACCGCCACCGCCGTTCTCGGGGTCCTGCTGGCCGTCACGGTTCTGGCCACCGTCGGCTCCACCACGCCGGGCCTGCACACCGAGAACCCGTGCGCCACCGACAAGGCGGCACGCTGATGCCCCGGCCAGCCGCAGCAGCGGGCGACGCCGAAGGAACCGCCCCCTCCCGCCGCACGCGGCCCGGCCCGGCTGATGAGATCCATGCCAGCCGGGGCGACCACGAGGGCACCGCGCTGGCGCCCGGCGACTACGGGCTGTTCGGCCCGCGGTCGGCGACCTGGCAGCTTATGGGCGAGCCGATCCTGTGGGTGGCCGGGATCCGTGCCCTCTACCTGCAGGCGCTCGATCCCAAGACGATGCTCGGTACCTGGCAGAACTCGGCGCTGGTGGACCGTCATGAAGGATGGGCACGGTTCCTGCGCACCACCGAATTCGTCCGCATCCGCACCTACGGGACCACGGCCGAAGCGGAACGGGCCGGCCGCCGGGTGCGCAAGATCCACGCCTCCCTGACCGGGACCGACACCGACGGCACCGTGTTCCGCCTCGACGACCCCGAGCAACTGCTGTGGGTGCACTGCGCGGAGGTCGACTCCTACGTCAACATCTGCGGCCGCTGCGGCATCGGTGCTACGCCAGACCAGCTCGACGAGTTCGTGAACGAGCAGCGCCACTCGGCCGCCCTGGTCGGGCTCGACCCGGCGAACGTGCCCGCGTCCGTCGCTGAGCTGGACGCCTACTACGCCAATGCCCGGGACCGGGCCGGCGCCGTCGCGGAGGCGAGAAAGAGCCTGTTCATGACCTTCAACCCGCCGGTCCCGCCCGCGCTGCTCCCGCTGAAACTGGTCGCCCCGCCTGTGAACATCCTCGCCTTCGCGGCGCTGCCGCGCTGGGCCCGCAAACTGTACGGGGCGCCCGGAAGCCCGGTGACCGATTCGGTCACCACCGTGGCACTCAAAGGGCTTTACCAGGCCACGCGTGTCGTCCCGGCCCGGCTTCGCTACACCCCCACCGTCCGGCACGCCAGGCAGATCATCCGTGAACACGAGCGACACCAAGACGCGGCACCGTGAGCCTGGCGCATCCGGGGCCTGCGCACATTCGGGCGGCGCTCGCCGACGGCCATCAACCTTGCAGCCCCGGATCACCATGCGAAACCGCATCCCCCGCGGCGAGTGACAGGCCCCAACGGCCGGGTTTCGCCACGGCAGCCAGCTGGCCTGCCCGGCAGGGCCGGCCGGTGCCGGCCGCCGGCCTGCACGCGAGGCGAGCGGACTACCTACGGTCACATGCCCGCAGCGCCGATCGCTTGCTGCTGGTGTGGTGCCGGGACGCCACTCAGCTCGGGCGCCACGCGACTGATCAGCATCGCGGTAAAACTCGCCGGACCGCCATCAGGGCCCAGGCCCTGCTCGCCCGGGCCAGCCAGCAGCTCTACCTCCGCAGGGACCGGCTTCTCGGCGGCGTGTTCGCCTTCGAGCGGACCTGATCCGCCGCCGCGGTGGTCCTTATGCACTCCATCGCTGCATCGCTGGTAGCCGTCAACCGAGGGCAGCTGGCGGGCCGTCGCCGGGATGTCGGCGAGCTGCTGTTGCTCCCCGCTGCCCTCCGCCGTTGTGGGGAGTGGAGGCCGCGCGGCCTTGTAACTGACGGTCCAGATGATCGTTGCCACCTCGCGGCTGGCGCTCTACCGGGGCATGCGGCGTCGCGCCAGTTAACAGGCTCCATGACGCCGCAGCCGTAAATGCTTCCATGACTCGGGTCTGAGCAGGGCCTGGGCGGGACGGTGACGGCGGG
>WNFL01034318.1_pt1 | contig 17701 bp, 14 predicted proteins | sample 5400361 | NCBI WGS metagenome assembly WNFL01 (sample SAMN13153351, study PRJNA577476) | soil metagenome | isolation source: 40 cm soil on Douglas fir-dominated hillslope | place: USA:California | collected 2013-09-17 | reverse complement strand
GACCCCGGTTTCGGCGGTCGCAGAGATCCCCGCACCAAGATCGACCCGGGGATGCTGCAACGCCCGGTGAATCGTCCGCGATTCGTCCGCCGCTTCGATGCCGAAGCCGAGGCCGGCATGCCCCTGCGGATTGAGATCCCCGACCAGGACGCGGTAGCCGCGGGAGCCGAGCTCGGCGGCAAGATTGACTGCGACGGTCGACTTGCCGTGCCACCCTTTCGATTCGCGATCGCCAGGACCCTCGCTCGCATCGAAATCCGTTCATTGGCCGGGATGACTGGTCCAGACAGCTTCTTGCGCGGAGATCCATCACCGACTTACGCTTCATAAAACTGTCATCTATTTGAATCACGGTTCGCGCTGCTTCGACAAGATACGCAGACAAGACATGCAAAAGGCAGCCCGTAGCTCTACGGGCGCGTCGGAAAATCACCGATAAAAAGAAATCACCAAAAAAAGGCTGCGTTGGCAGCCGGTTTTCGTGTCGTCAGACAGAGCCAACGCGCCTCAACACGTCGCCTTGCCGCAGCGGGCGACGCCGATCTTTTCCTTCAGGCCATCGAGACCGACGGCGCCGACCACCACCTGCTTGCCGATCACATAGCTCGGCGTGCCGTTCATGCCCATGTCCTCGGCGAGCTTGAAGTTTTCCTCCAGCGTCGCGCGCACCTCCGGGCTCGAGATGTCCTTTTCGATTTTCGCCATGTCGAAGCCGGCTTCTTTCGCCGCCGCCATCGCGTGCGCCTTGTCGGCCTGGCCGCGGCCGCCGAGCAGCTTCTGATGGAAATCGAGATACTTCTTGCCGGCAGGATCCTGCATGCGCGCGGCGACGGCGACCTGTGCTGCCTCGACCGAGCCCGGTCCAAGCACCGGAAATTCCTTCAGCACGACTTTCAGCTTCGGATCGGATTTCATCAGATCGAGCATGTCGGCCATCGCGCGTTTGCAATAACCGCAATTGTAATCGAAGAATTCGACGAAGGTGACATCGCCGTCCTTATTGCCGATGGTGACGCCGCGCGGCGAGTTGAAAATCGTCTCCGCGTTTTTGCCGATGCTCGCTTCATGTTTCTCGGTCTCGGCGGCGGCCTGGCGCTTGCTCAGTTCGGCCATGGCTTCTTCCAGCACTTCGGGATGCGCGAGCAGATAATTCTTGATGATGGCCTCGATATCCCCGCGCTGCCCGTCGGAAAAACTCTGCGCCGACGCAGCCGGCGGCATGCCGCAGAGTGCGAGCGCGAACAGTGCGGAGGCAAGCAAGCGGAACGAAGGCATTGGCAAAATCCTCTTGGTGAAAGCCGGTTTGCGAAAACTCCGGCTCAATTATCTCTAGTTGCTGTTTTGGCCGGGCAGGGGCTTGGCAGCGACGATGTCATCGGCCTTGACCCATCCGGGCGTGCCGATTGCGAACCGGGTTTTTGCGCGCCGCGCGCGGTCTTGTTGTCGCCGCGAAGGAAGGCGGCCTGCGCCGACGCGAGATCGGCCTGTGCGAAATCTCCCTTTCGACCATAGGCCATTGCAAGCTGGGTATAGCCGAGCGGCGCCTCGGTCTCTCGCCCCACCGCCGCCCGCAGAATCGCGATTGCTTCCTCCGTATAGGCTTTATTATCGGTTCCCACGAGCGCCTGCCCAAGTAACATCTCGATGAGCGGTGCGTTATTCGAGAGCTGCACGGCCTTCCGCAAGGGGGCGATTGCCTCCGCGGGCTTGCCGCCTTCCAGCAGCGCCTGACCGCGCAATTCGTAAAAATACGGGTTGGCGGGTTGCATCTGGATCAGGGCGTCGATCTGGGCGAGCGCGGAGCGCAGATCGCCATGCAGATAGGTCGAAATCGCGTGGGCGTAGCGCGCGGGCAGACTGTCGTTCGACAGCGGATAACGCCGGTAGACGGTGTCCTGCCGCTCCATGAAGGCCGAGATCTTGGCGCGCACCATGTCGTGCCGCATTTGCAGGGCCGGATCGTCTTTCTTGTCCCAATAGGGGCTTGAACGCGCGATTTCCTCGAGCGCCGCGACCCGCTCGGCAGGCATCGGATGCGACTGCAGGTAGGGATCCGCACCGTGGGCGGCGAACAGGCTGTCATTGGTGAACCGCTTGAAGGTCTCGTACATGCCTTTCGCGGACTGGCCGCTGGCGGTCAAAAACTTCACTCCGGCGCGGTCGGCGTTTTCCTCCTGCTGCCGCACATATGAGATCATGGTGCGGCGGATCATTTCCTGGGGCCCGGCGACCGCCGCGGCGCCAGCATTGGCCAGGCCGCCATTGCTGTTGCCGCCCATTGAGCCCGCCACCATGGCGCCGGCGCCAAGCAGCATGGCGATGATCATCTGGGTCTGCGCCCGCGCCATCTGTTCGCGCATCTTGGCGAGATGGCCGCCGGCCAGATGCCCGGTTTCATGCGCCAGTACTCCGATGATCTGGTTCGGGGTCTCCGACTGCATGATTGCGCCGTAGTTCACGAAAATGCGGCGGCCGTCCGCGACGAAGGCGTTGAAAACGTTCTCGTTGATAATCACGATCTGGATGTTCTGCTTTTCCAGGCCCGCGGCGCGCAGGACCGGGCGCGTGTATTCGCGCAGCAATTGCTCGGCCTCGGTATCGCGGATCACCGGCGGGCCTTTTGCCTGCTGCGCGAAAGCAGGGGCCATCGGTGCAATGGCGAGCGCGGCCGCGGTGACAACTGCGGTCAGCTTCGAGGTTTTGCGTGGCGTCATGCGCAGCGACATTGAGCGGTCATTTATCGTTGGCGGCGGGCCGGATACGGGTTATGCCCTAACAAACCGCGGAATGCGGCTAGTCTGGGGCACTGAGGCGCCGGGATAAATAGCAGATATCGATGCTTGATGCGACCTTGAGAGAGCGTGCCAAAAGCCTGCTGACGCCGTCGGGACGAAGCGGTGATGGCGGCGGCGGCGCGCATCGAAGCGGCCGGCGGCCATGTCATTCACATGGAAGTGGGACAACCGGCGGCTTCGGCGCCGAAAACCGCGATAGCGGCCGCTCACACAGCGCTGGATGCCGGGCGGATCGACTACACCTCGGCGCTGGGCATGCCCTCGCTGCGCGACCGCATCGCCAGGCACTACCGCGAGACTTACGGCTGCATCGTCGATGCCGAGCGGATCGTGGTCACCACGGGCTCGTCGGGCGCGTTCATTCTGGGCTTTCTTGCCATGTTCGAACCGGGCGATCGCGTTGCGGTGACGGTTCCCGGCTATCCGCCGTATCGCCACATCCTCACCGCGCTCGGCTGCGAGCCGGTGCTGATCGAGACGTCGAGCGAAACCCGTCATGCGCTGACCGGTGAAGCCTTGCTCGCCGCCCATCACAAGATGCCGCTGAAGGGCGTGCTGGTCGGCAGCCCGGCCAATCCCACGGGTACGATGATGACCCGCGAAGCGCTCACCAGCCTGATATCCGCCGCGGAAGGCGCAGGTATCCGGTTTATCTCCGATGAAATCTATCATGGCCTCGACTATGCATTCGCGGCGGTGACGGCGGCGGAGCTGTCTCCGCACGCGCTCGTCATCAATTCGTTCTCGAAATATTTCTGCATGACCGGCTGGCGGGTCGGCTGGATGGTGGCGCCCGAACCGCTGGTGCGGCCGATCGAACGGCTGCAGCAGAATCTGGCCATTTCGGTGCCGACGCTGTCGCAGATTGCCGCCGAGGCGGCGTTCGAAGGCCGCCTCGAGATGGAAGAAGTGAAGCGCGGCTATCAGGAGAACCGCCGCATTTTGATTGACGGCCTGCCGCAGGCCGGCATTGACAAATTCCTGCCCGCCGACGGCGCGTTTTACCTCTACGCCGACGTTTCCAAGTTTACTTCCGACAGTTTCAAGTTTGCCAGCGAGATGCTGGAAAAGGCGCATGTTGCGGCAACGCCCGGCATCGACTTCGATCCGGTTCACGGCCGTGCGTTTATCCGCTTTTCCTATGCCCGTTCGGCTGACGAGATGCATGAGGCCGTTGCACGCATCGCGCGATGGCTGGGATAGATGGACGAACACTTCGACTAGTCGTACGCATGCGCCAGCCCTTGTGCTGGCGATCAGGCGTATGCTCCACCGCCGCCAGTAAAAACCGCTTGCGGTCAATGGCAACGCCATTGACTCCGCTGCCCCAGTTGATCTTGGCTATTTTGAGAGAGACGGTCTGCGCAAGGCCGTCCGACAGGTCAGCAAGTTCCGACGGGAGAGAAAGCGTCATGGCGGCAACGATCGCAACTGGAGCGCCGCGCAGCGCGTCAAAACCCTGGTACAAAATCCTTTATCTTCAGGTGCTGATCGCCATCCTGCTCGGCATCGTCGTCGGCGTGCTGTGGCCTGACGTCGCGACCAATGACTGGGTCAAGGCGCTCGGCGACGGCTTCATCAAGCTGATCAAGATGCTGATCGCGCCGATCATCTTTTGCACCGTGGTGTCGGGCATTGCGCATATTCAGGACGCCCGGAAGGTCGGCCGGGTCGGCGTCAAGGCGCTGGTCTATTTCGAAGTCGTCTCGTCGTTCGCGCTGTTGCTTGGCCTTGTCATGGGCAATCTGTTCCAGGTAGGCCACGGGCTCGCTGCCAAGCCCGATGCGGCGGCGGTTGCGAATTACGTCAAGCAAGCGGAAGCGCAGAAGTCGGTCGATTTCATTCTCAACATTATTCCGGACAGCGTGGTCGGCGCGCTCGCGCGTGGCGACATCCTGCAGGTGCTGCTGTTCGCCATCCTGTTTGGCTTTGCGCTGATGGGGCTCGGCGAACGCGGCCATCGGCTGCGCGACATCATCGACGACACGGCGCATGCCGTGTTCGGCGTGATCGCCATCGTCATGAAGGCAGCGCCGGTCGGCGCTTTTGGCGCCATGGCCTACACCATCGGGAAATTCGGGCCTGCGGCGCTCGGCAATCTGGTCGGCCTGATCGTTCTGTTCTACGCGACGGCGGGGCTGTTCGTGGTCGTCGTATTGGGTCTGATCGCTCGCGTCGTCGGTTTCAATATTTTCAAGTTCATCGCCTATATCAAGGACGAGCTATTGATCGTGCTCGGCACCAGTTCATCCGAAAGCGCGCTGCCGCAGTTGATGGAGAAGCTCGAGCGCCTGGGCTGTTCCAAATCGGTAGTTGGGCTGGTGGTGCCCACCGGCTACTCGTTCAATCTGGACGGCACCAACATCTACATGACGCTTGCGACATTGTTCATCGCGCAGGCGCTTGGCGTCGATCTGTCGTTCAGCCAGCAACTGACCATCCTGATCGTCGCGATGCTGACGTCGAAGGGCGCCAGCGGGGTCACGGGTGCAGGCTTCATCACGCTGGCGGCGACGCTGACGGTGGTCAATCCGGCACTGGTGCCGGGCATGGCGATCGTATTTTCGGTCGACAAGTTCATGAGCGAGGTCCGCGCGCTTACCAACATCACCGGCAACGGCATCGCCACAGTGTTCGTGTCGTGGTGGGAGGGCGAACTCGATCGCGACAGGCTGCTCGCCAATCTCGACAAGGCGATCGATCCATCGGACGTGAAAACGGCCGTCACCACCGGCTAGCCGAGGCGTGGACGTCATGAACGTGGTTCGCCAAGCGTGACGCCGCGGCCTGAACAGAGTTTCAAGGCAGGCGCCGGCGCGGCGAGCCTTGCACTTCTCGGCATTGGAAATATAGCCAAGTTATAGAGGCTAGCTGAAGGCGAGGGTGAGCAAGCCTGAGCAAAGCAGGATGAGACCGGCAACGGCCACCGCCAGGAAGCTATAGGAAGCGAATTCATCGCGCATGGTGTGCCCAGTATCATCCTACCCATTGGCCGCGTGTCACGTCCCATCGGTGGCCGGAGGCCGCGTGCCTCCGCATTGCCGCGAGATCTTTCTTCGCCCAGCGACGAAGGCGCCATTCCTCGGCCATCTCGACCACCGGGTAAACAAACACCAGACTAAAAACCAATGTCCACCACACGACCAAGCCCTCGTCGGTTGATCAACGTTCCTGATAACGGATCCTGGTTTCAGGACTTCTTCTTGGGGCAAGGAAAATGGTTTCGTCGCTGCGGAAACCCGTTTCGTGCCTCCAGATCCGAACGAAGTCTGTTCACGGAATCGAGATAGGCGGGCCGCCGAAGAGAGTGGGTTGCCAACCTGAGCCCGCGAATGCATCGGAGCGCCTTGGGCCTATCGCTTCCCATCCGCGCGAAAACTTATTCTGGCTTCGTGCCGGGTACGTCATTTGTCGATAATGCCATCGTCTGTTTTTCTTGTTGTTCGCGTTCACGAAGGCGTTCCAGGATCGTCGTGCGCCTTGGTATCTGCGCAGCCTCGTCCGCAAACCTCTGCGCCAGATCGGCGTGATACTCTCGCACGACGTCGAGCGTTGCTTCCCTGGCGAGATCGCGATGGTACTTGGCAAGTAAGCTGTGCATGGCTGCGAGTTGTTCATCGGTCATGGTCTTGCTCCGAGCCGAAGGCGACGGCCGTGTTTGTCTTAAGTCCCACAAGCTTTCCAGTTTTGCGGCCCGAAGATCATCCGCCTGTGGTCCGACGACCTTTGGTGACGACCGGCATCCTGCCAACAAAAATGCTTGCGTATTCGGGTCGCCGATAAAATTGTCGGTCGCATCTGCTTGTTCGAAATGAGTGTGCCTCTTCTAAGGCCGCTATTAGTTTTCAACGACTTGAAAAAAGCAATAGCCGCGCATGGCAACGTCTCGATCCGCGTCCGAATGGACTGGAGATTTTCCTTTCGGCATAAGGGCCCAATCTCTACGCTTCAAATGCGCAGGTAATCCAGTGCCGGGCATAGTGGCCAAGCGCAACGTTCGATCGGCTGTTCCGCGATATATGTCGTACACAATTTTTTTCTTGTCGGTCATCAAATGACGATAGTCAGACCACCCATCCCTGCAATTGCAACCGTGGTTTAACCTTACCAATTAAGGTTGCGCCGTGTCCGGCCGCCGAACTAATCGGCAACTATTCCGTTTCGGAGGCCTCGCATCATTTCCGCGATTCAAGACGCCTGACGGTTGGCCTCGACAGCACTGCTTAATAGGCACAGCCCGCGATTCGCCCATGTACCCCTTGGAGGTCACAATGGAGCGCCACATCCACGAGCAGAACCTTGCGGCACTACCGGCGGCTGGTAGCTGAATCGGAACGTGATCCGTCGCGAAATGAGGTTCAGCACAATTGGCTGTTGAAGCTGCTCGCCGACGCGGAGGCCGAAGACACCAAGCCGCTACGCTGTCGCCTCTAATGCGATACCGTAGCGACGATGCGCGCCTTCGCTACGGGTGAGTTGTTCATGCCCCTCCCCATTGCGGACGGACTAGATCATGATCCGATTAGATTGAATCGGATCATGATCTCATCTCTTTGTTTGAGCATGATCTTTCGGAAAACCGGTTTCCACTTTTCCGGATCGTGCTTTAGCACTTCCGTGCGGAATCCGTGCGCGATCCGGCTTCGCTCCACGGGCGCCGCATGTCTCGCCAGAGATCAATGATGTACGTTCGGGCCTCCGCCAAGTCTAACCGAGACCCGCGGGCCGCCGCCAACTCAAATGCGCTGTCACCCAGTCTGTCTTTTGCTTTATCGACAGCGCTTCGCGCCGATCTGTCCAGTTTTAGTGGAGAAGCCTTGAGAGCGCCTGCCAATACAGCAACGTCTTCGTCCGCTTCGAGCTGAGCCAGCGGCAAGAGCAGGGACCGGATCGTTGACCAATTGTAGAAGGTTGCGCCGTGGTTCGGAAGATCAGTCAGCATGCGAACATGAATAGCCAGGGCTTCGGTCGGCTCGGCCTGCGCCGCTTGCAGATCAGCAATCAGGTGTTTGACCCGTTGAGCCCCCAGATGATTTCCCGCCATGTTCGCCCATTCCACGGACGTCTGGTACTCATCGATCGCTTTGTTGCGGTCCTTGAAGCTTTCTACGCCGCCTCGGGCATAATGAATGTACCCCATCAGGGTGGGCTGCATCGCCGTCTGCCCAATTTGGGTGACTTCCCTGACCAGTTCGCCGGCGCCATCGAGATCTCCCGTCCGCGCCTTCACGAACGCCGCCATGCATAGCGACATGATCTCGCAGGGAGTGTTGCGCACGCTTCGTGCCTGTTCGACCGCCGTCATGTGGTGCTCGACGCACCTTGCCGTATCCCCGGACCACTGGGCCATCTGACCGGCGACACCGGAAAGCCAGCCCCGGCTGGACCCTGACCCGGCGGCCTCGATCTGAAAGCCCCGTTCGATGAAAGCGGCGGCCTTCTTCTGATCCCCCTCGTCGTGGAAAACGTGGCCGGCGGCCCCGGCAAGGAGGATGGGCGCCTGTTCGAGTTCATCGGCGCCCGGCCTGGCCATGATCCGCTCGTACCACTTCCCGGTTTCCGCCCCTCGGTGTGAGTAGTTGAACAGAAACAGAGGGGCCGCCAGGTCCGCCGCCAGTTTCAGATCGCGCGTTACTGCCCGCTCGAAAGCTGCACGCAGGTTAGACAGCTCATCGTAGATCGCGTTGGCGGCCTTGGCTTCTTTAACGCTGGCGATTTGTTGGCCCAGCTCCCGGCATCGGGCCGCGTAGACCTCGGCATGCCGGGTTTCAACGGTCTGCAGCAACCCGGCCTGGTCGAGCTTTTCCCGTCCAAAGGCCTGGACGGTCTGGAGCATTCTCAACAGCCGATGGCCGCCCAGGTCTCGCGCCAGGAGCGAGGATTCGACCAACTCGTCGATCCCGCCGAGTACGCCGGATTCGTTGGGCATATCCCCTGCACAGACGGCCAGCGCCTGTTCTTCGTGGAAGGGACCGGAGAATACGGACAGCCGCTGCAGAACCTGGCGGCTGTTCGTGTCGAGAAGGTCATACGACCATTCGAGGGTTTGCCGAAGCGTTTGCTGGCGGCCGGCCCGGCGCCGGAAGTTGCTCGAGTGAAGATCAAGGGGCTTTGTCACCCCGTTTTCAATGCCCTCCAGGGTAAGCCGGCGCAGATGACCGGCCGCAATCTCGATGGCGAGAGGAAAGTACTCGAGATTGGCGCAAATCCTCTGGATCGGGGCGAGATCATCCGGGGCCGGCTGAAACCGTCGATCGGCCAGTCGGCCCCGTTCGACGAACAGGCGAACAGCCGCGGACTGCCCAGGTCCGTCCTGCGAACCGGAATCCAGCGAGGAGACCTGGTAAAGCGCCTCGCCCTCCACCCCAAGCGTGCGCCGGCTGGTGTTGATCAGGAACAGTCCGCCACAGCTCGAACCCAGCTCAGTGACTGCGTCGGCGATCGGGTCGAGCACGTGCTCACAATTGTCCATCAGCAGGATCGCCTGGGCGCCGTACAGACGCTCGAGGACCTGGATTCGCTGCTCCACGCCGGGGAGTGGCGGAATCAACAGGGCCTCCGCTATCGCAGGCCAGACCTCGCTGCCCCGCTCAAGCGCCGACAGATCGACAAGCCATGCACCCTCGGGGAAGGAGGACTCCAGAGACCGGGCGAACTCTATGGCCAGCCGCGTCTTGCCGATTCCGCCAGGACCGACGAGGGTCAGCAACCTCGACTCGCGAGCTATTTTGACAAGATCGTCGAGCTCCCGCTCGCGGCCGAGGAACGAGCTCAGATTTGCAGGCAGATTGCCGCTGGCGGTCTCCCGCTTGCCGCCGATCGGTGGGAAGGCGCTCGGCAGGTCCGACGTACAGACCTGGTAGACGCGGATCGGTTCGATGCCCTTGAAGTGGTGTTCGCCCAGGTCGGATAGTTCGAACGGCGTCTGAAGGCGGTCGATCGCCAGCCGCTCCACCGTGACGTCCGAAAGCAGGATTTGATCGGCGTTGGCGGCGCCCTGCAACCGCGTGGCCGTCGGCAGCGCCGGGCCGAAGAAGTCGCTCCCCCGCGCCCGCGTCAGGCCCGTGTGGATGCCAAACCGCATCTGAAGCCGTCCGGGAGGGCCCCAAGCGGCGCCGCGCATCTCGCGTTGCGCGTCGATCGCGGCCAGCACCGCGTCCAGCGGCCGCTCGAAGATCGCCAACACACCGTCCCCGGTGTGCCTGAACGGATCGCCGGAACGGCGGCGGATGGCCGCGTGGAGGATCTGGTCGTGCAGATCCATGGCGCCCATGATGTCGTTGGGGTAGCGGCGGAGCAGGGCAGTGCTGCCCACAACATCGGTCGTAAGAATCGTGCTTTCCCGGCTGCCCGCGGATGACGCCGACGATTCGGTTCCGGACATGGATGGGTATTCAGCCAAGAGAATTCGCCCTGCTCTTTTCCCGTGCTCAGGCCGAGGCCACCGGCATGTGCCCAAACCCAGCTCGTAGGTTCAAGTTCAGAAAACGGCTGGGCCCTGCACACCCGCAACTCACACGGCCAGCGGTCTCAAAACCCCGGAAAATACGGCGGTCAGAGGGCATCGAAGTCTAGGTGAGATCGCGTCGCTCCGCAATCGCGAGGGTTGTTTCCGGCATAGCTCGGACACAACCACGCTCACGCGGCCGCGCGACTTCATGCAGCGTGAATCCTGAAGACGGCGAGAGTGCGCGTTGGAGGTCGGACTGTGATTGGAGCAGATTGGCGTTGAGGACCAGACAAGCGGCGTCCTTAAGTTCCTAACGGTGTGAAGTAATTCACATCGTCGGATTGCCGTTGGGGCTATCACGTCGCTTACCCTGAACGGGGAGGCAGCCATGCTGACACCTGAGGATTTTACCTCGAAGAAGTACCGCATCTATTGGCCAGCAATCTTGCTGATTTTTGTAGTTCAAATAATCGTATTGATCGCTTTATCCATCGCGGTGGCCAATCATTCCAGTTTCGAGACCGCCTCGTCGGCGGCCACCAAGGTTGGTCTTTCAGTCGTTGATAATCGATCCGACGGCTCCAGGGGCGCCGATAAAAAATAGTCGCGTCTTGCCGCGGCTTCCAAATCGGACCTGAAAAGTTGCGTTCGGATTGTCGGCCCGGGCGGCGGCCGACGCTGATATGGACCTCGCTCAGCGTGGCGCCAGTTGGGCGAGCTGACGCGGCGCGGCGAAATGAAAACGCACGGCGAGGCCGCCTGGAGGCGTAGCGTTCTGCAATCAGATCCTGGTCATTAGGCCGTGCATCAGGGAAAGCCGGTCAGGAATCCGAGCGTGCGAACAGTCTGGATGGAGCGGCGCGGGTTGGCCCACCTTTTTAAGGTATGTGGCGTCATCACGTGTTGCGGCTTGGCGGTCTGGTCTGGAAAGGCATTGGCGCAATCCGCAAAGCTGGCCGGTCCCTACAAGCCCGGCTTGACCGGTTCTCACATTTTTCAAGAAGAGTGCACAAAAAAGCCCCGCGCGAATGCGGGGCTTTTTTCTTAGTTGTGGCCGCTGGTGCCGGGCGACGAGCCGCCGAACTGGGAGTCGCCGGTTCCGCTCAATGTGGTCGGACCGTCTGGATTGCCGTTCGGATTGCCGTAGTTTGGATGCGGCTGGACCATGCCGTGGTAGGCGTTGTCGCTCGCCTTATGACGAACTGTGTTTGCAAGTGCGAAGGTACTGGAGAGCGCGAACGCAGAGGCCAATGCTATTGTCGTGAGTTTCATGTTTTTGTCCTTTGTGCTGTTTACACAAACAGCAAATGGACGTTCTATTTGATCATCCCACTAAATTCTTCTTTAGGCGCGACACTTTAAGCGCGACAATACCTCACTTGATCTTGAATAGAGGTGAGAACGCCGGGCTGTGATTTCGGCCGTGCTGCCACCACGTAATTGCAGAGTATGCAATTACGGAGAATTACAATGCACAAACTCAAAGTTATCACAGCTGCGATAGCCCTGCTGTTTGTTACTCCGGTCTTAGCCCAGGAGATGGGAGGAGCAACCGGACCGGGCAGCGCAAGTGGATTGGAGCCCACTTACAATAGCGGCTACTACAACGGCTACGGCTACGATCAAGGAGGGCCCGCCCGGGTGGTCGGAGGTGGCGCGCTCGATGGCAACAACTCATACGCCATGAGCCCGGATGATAGCTACTGCGCCCAGCGCTATCGGTCCTACGATCCGGCATCCGGAACCTACATGGGCCATGACGGACGGCGCCATTCCTGTCGATAAGTTCAAGTCAGAGCGTTCGGCGCGCTGACGTCCAAGTTGGCTCGCATCGCAGACTCGCTGCGATGTTTGCCTCGTAGGTCGGTCCAAAGCGGACACCGGCGCAAGCATTGCGCGCGGGGTTGGATTCGTGAGTACACGCCCCAACATCAGCGTTGCGGAGGTGAAGTCCGCGGGGATTCGACCCGCGGAGTCCAAATCGCGTGAGAAGCCGGGCAGGGCAGACTATTCGCCCTCCACGCCGATCGCGTAGGCCGTCTCGCCGTGAACGGCATCGTCACCCACCTTCAGAGTGGCCTCATCCATACGCAGCGGCACGATGAGCGAGATGACCTTGAGGATGATGTAGGTCAATATCGCGTTGTACACGATGATGAAAGCCGCTCCCTCCGCCTGAAGCAGGAGCTGGCCGGCGTTGCCGTAGAACCAACCCGTCATGTTGACGCCGGGCGCCTCCTTGTCGGTGCCGATGTACATGAGCATGTCGGGATTGGCCAAGATTCCGGTCAGCAGGCCGCCGGTGAGGCCGGCGACGCCATGGGTCGAGAACACACTCAGCGTATCGTCCACCTTCATCATGAAGCGGGTCTTTTGCAGCTTGTTCATGGCGAGCCAGGGAATGATGCCGGCGACAACGCCAATGATGATCGCGCCCACGCCATCGACGTAGCCGGCGGCGGGAGTGATGGCGACCAGGCCCGCGATCATGCCGTTGACCGCGCCGAGCACCGACGGCTTGCCGTAGGCCATCTTGTCCATCAGCGTCCAGACCAGAAGCGCCACCGCGGTGCAGGTGTTGGTGTTGAGCACCGCGGCACCGGCGTCGGCGTTGGCAAAATAGGGATCGCCGCCGTTGAAGCCGTTCCAGCCCAGCCACAGGATTCCGGCACCGACCAGCGTCATCAACAGACTATTAGGCGGGAAATGGTCGCGATCGGCCTGTAGCCGCGGACCGATCACCCATGCGGCGACGAAGCCCGATGTGCCGGCGGCAAGATGGATGACATAGCCGCCCGAGAAGTCCGCCACGCCCATGCTCGCGAGCCAGCCGCCGCCCCACAGGCTAAATGCCCCCACGGTGTAGACCAGGGTCATCCACACCGGGCAGAAGATCATCCACGCCGTGAAGTTCATGCGGCCAAGCACAGAACCGGCGAGAATGATGACGGTGATGGCGGCGAACACGAACTGGAAGAAAATCAGTGTCGCCATTGGAAAGGTGAGCGCCGGCATGCCCGATGCCGCCGCCGGAATGATTGCTTGACCAGTGGTGAATGAGGCCGATGTCGCCAATCCCGGCGTGCCGAGGAATGGAAACCATTGCGGCCCGAATGCCATATTGTAGTCGAACAGGATCCAGACGACGAGGACCGAAGCGAAGGCGTAGATCGCCATGAAGGCGGAGTTGATCGCCCATTTTTTCTTGACGATGCCGCCATAGAGAACGGTCAGCCCGGGAATGCTTTGCAGGCCGACGAAAGTCGCGGCCGCGAGTTGCCATGCATTGTTTCCGGTATCGAGCCATTGTGGTGAGGGTGCGAGCGCCACGAGCGTTCCTCCATTTTTGTTTGTTATGAACGAAGCCCAATCCGTGCGCCGGTGGCACAGACCAGCGTGCAAAAAAAACGCAAAGATTATACCATTTGCCTCAAGCTCAACTGGACATTGATTGCTTGTAGATTTTCCGGAAAGCTCATGCGCCGGGCTCGGGCCGATATGATTAAAAAGTTTGCATTTGAGTATAAAATAGGCAGAGGAGGCGCGCCGTGCGATCAATGATTCTGTCGCGGCTGACGGCGGGAATCGGCGCGTGGGCGGTGAGTATGGCCGTTCCCGCCATCGGCGCTGAAGCGCTGCACGGCGAGACCGCGGTGACCTGCAGCAATGTTGCCAGCGGTGCGAGTTGGCAGATCAGGATCGACTACGACAGAGCTACTGTGGATTCCAATCCGGCCCGCATCAGCGACGCGCAGATTTCCTGGCACGATGCGACCGACGGCGGCAACTACACGCTTGATCGCAAATCCGAGAAACTTACGGTAGTCGTCGCGTCGAGCACCGGTGGCTATTTCCTCTATCATCGGTGCAGGCTGGCGAATTGAGGCCGTGATCACGCAAGCAGGCGGCGCCGTCGCTGTGTCACGATCCAGGCGGCCGGCCGCGCCCCCGCAGAAATTGGAGCGGCGGCGATGGCCGAGCGGGTTTCCAGCATCAAGATAAGTGCCGGGTTCGTGTCGGAGACCGGACCGCGCAAACGCAATGAGGATTTCGCCGGCGCCGTTTTCGGCCCCGAACTGCCCGAGCCGCGCCGCGACGTGGTGGCGGCGATATCAGATGGAATTGGGAGCACCAAGGGCGGCCGCGAGGCCGCCGAAATCGCGGTGCGCGGTTTCCTGGATGGATTTTGCGATCTGCCCGAGACGATGGAAGTGCGGCGCGCAGCCGCCACGGTGCTGGATGCGCTCAATGGCTGGATCCATTCCCAGGGTCAGCAGGACGCTAGGTTGACGGGGATGGGATGCACCTTCACTGCGCTGGTGCTGCGCGGGCGCGTCGCGCATGTACTGCATGTCGGCGACACCCGCGCCTACCGGTTCAGCCGCGACCGCCTGACCTGCCTTACCACCGACCATGTTCGGCAGGGCGGCACCGGTCGCTCGAACATCCTCAACCGCGCGCTTGGTGTCGAGACGGAGGTGCGGCTGGACTACGCCACTCAGCCGGTGGCGCAGCACGACCGCTTCCTGCTCTGCAGCGATGGCGTGCACGGCTACCTCGCGGCGGAGACCATCGCCGACATCATGCGCGAGCGCGTTTCTTCCGAGGATACCGCCCGTGCGTTGGTTGCGGCCGCGCTCCAATCCGACAGCGCTGACAACTGCACCGCTTTGGTGCTCGACGTGGTTGGCCTGCCGACGGCGGAATCGGATGACATCGGAGCCAGCATCGCGCAGCTACCGCTGATCCCGGTGCCGCTTGGCGGCGAGACGATCGATGGTTTTGTGCTCAAGGTGCTGCTGTCCGATGGCCGATACAGCCGCCTGTTCGGTGCGGAGGACGAGGTTGAGGGTGGCGAGGTGGCACTGAAGTTTCCCAAGCCACAGGTGGCCAGCGTGGCCACCTACCGCGCGGCCTTCGTCCGCGAGGCGTGGGTGGGTGCGCGGGTGACCAGCCCCTGGGTCGGCCACATCATCGAGCTGCCGCCGGGGCGGCAGACCTGCCTCTACACCGTCATGCCCCTTCATCAGGGTGAACTTCTGGAGACCCGGCTCGCGCGCCGGCCCGCGCTGGGATTGGAGGAAGGACGTCATATCGCGATCAAGTTGGCCCGGGCGGCGGCGGCGCTGCATCGCGCCGGCATCGTGCATCGCGACATCAAGCCGGACAACGTGATTCTCGAGCGTGATGGATCGCTGAAGCTGATCGATCTCGGGGTGGTGCGCATACCCGGAATGGAGGATTACCCGCCCCAGGACATTCCGGGTACCCCTGCCTACATGGCGCCCGAAATGCTTGACGGCGAACCCGGCAACGAGGCGACCGACATTTACGCCCTCGGCGTCACCATGTTCCGTGCCTTCACCGGCGAATTCCCTTATGGCAATGCCGACGCCACCAGCCCGCCGCGCCGGGACCGGCCGATGGCGCTCTCCGCCTTGCGTCCGGATCTCCCGGCCTGGCTCCAGGCTGCGCTCGGCCGGGCGGTCGCAGTCGATCCCACCGAGCGTTTTCGCGACATGGCCGAATTTGCCGTCGAGATGGAGGCGGGACCGGCGCGCGCGCCGCCGGCGGTCCACCGGCCGCGGACGCTTCTTGAACGCAACCCGGTTCGATTCTGGCAGGGCGTGGCCGCGCTGCTCGCGCTTGCGCTCCTGCTGTCATGGCTGTGGCATTAGAGTAGCGTCCCGATCGCTGCGCGCGGACGGCATCGTCCCGATCAGTCATTCAGATGGAAATGTCGTCGCTTCTCACGCTGGACGCAACTGATCGCGCGATCGGCGATTTTCTTGTCGGCCTTTCCGTACAATGTCACCCGGACCGAAAAACCGCCCGGCGTCGTGTCTCGAACAATTTGAATGCCGCCAACGGTCTCGCACCCCGGCCACTGCCTCACCGCGTCCAGGCACTCCTTTCGGAGAACCCCGTAGTCTAGTCCGACCGTCGCCGACTTCGCCATGCTACAGCCGCCAGGTAAGGCCGCCTCGGTTGGCAGCCGCTTTCGTTTCAAGGCAAATCTGCAATTTCATCATTGGCGCTTCTGGATTTAACGCGCTGGTTGATTTGGCTTGGAGTACACGCCTCAATTCAATTTTTGACAAAACAAAACCGCCCGGTTTTGCCGGGCGGTTTTGCGGCGCGAAAGCCGTTGTTCTATTCGCCGTTGCCGAAGCGTCGCGACCACCATCCGGCGCGGCGCGGCTGAGTATCTTCCGTTGGTTCGGGCGCGGTCTCAACCGGGGCAGGGCTTGCTGCCGGTTCAGGCTGGCCGCGAGTGACGGGCGCCACTGGTGCAGGTTGGGCGTCGACCAGGAAGCTCACCTTTTCGCGCACGGTTGAGCGGCGCCGCGCAGCCCTTTCGGCCTCCTGAGCGGTCTCCTCCTGCACGGATACATGAGACGGCGCCTCTTGCTGACCCTGATCCGCAGCTTGCTCGGGCGGTGGTGCAATGGATTCGGGCTGAACGATCGGCGGAGATGGCTCGGCCGAATATCCGTCGAAATCGGCGACCGCATCGGTTGCTTCCGGAACCGATGTCGGCCCGAGTTCGTCGACGATTGATCCGGCCAGTCCGTCCTCCGGCCCGCCGCGCCGGCGGCGTCCGCCACGACGGCCGCGGCGGCGCGGCCTTCGCTCGCCGCCTGCCGCCTGATCGGTGCGAATCTGGCCGGGCTGCTCTTCACCTTCTTCTTCGTCGGATTCGCTATCGTCCCCGATCGCGCCGGCAACCGCTACCGTGTCGGACGCAACGCGAGGAAGTTCGCTCTCGTCGCGCACGGGCCCGCCGTCACGCGCCTCGCCGGGACGGCCGCGCCGCCGCCGTCGCCGCTTGCGCTTGTGGCCTTCCGCATCGGTTTCGCCGTTGCTTTCCTCGCCGACCGACGGATCGTCGGAGAGCCCTTCGGTCTCTTCGGTTTCCACTTCCGATTCGACTTCGATGTCGAACGGCTCTTCGTCGTCGGAGGCTTCTTCGACATAGGCCGGGAAAGCCGCAACCTGCGCCGCCAGCAGCGCCTTGGCGGCCTCCAGCGTATGCACCTGTTCGCCGCGATCGATGATGAACGATTGCTGGCCGCTGACGGTCGGGTCGGCGATCACGGCGAGCGTCACCTTGAAGCTGTTTTCGAGATCGCGCAGATGGCCGCGTTTGTGATTGAGGACGTAAAGCGCGACGTCGGTCCGGGTGCGCACCACGAGATTGTGGGTCGCGCCCTTCATCAGGATTTCCTCGAGACCGCGCAGCAACTGCAGCGCCACCGAAGATACCGAACGCACATGGCCGCTTCCGCCGCATTGCGGGCAGGGCTCCGTCGAACTTTCCAGCACGCTGGCGCGAATGCGCTGGCGCGACATTTCCAGCAGGCCGAAATGCGAGATGCGCCCGACCTGGATTCGCGCGCGGTCCTGTCTCAGACAATCGCTAAGCTTGCGTTCGACCGAGCGGTTGTTGCGCTTC
>WNFL01103184.1_pt3 | contig 17702 bp, 20 predicted proteins | sample 5400361 | NCBI WGS metagenome assembly WNFL01 (sample SAMN13153351, study PRJNA577476) | soil metagenome | isolation source: 40 cm soil on Douglas fir-dominated hillslope | place: USA:California | collected 2013-09-17 | reverse complement strand
GACGTACATCAACGGCGCGAGCCTCACCATCGACGGTGGCTTCTCGGCGTGACGGCTACGGCTCCCGCGCCGGATCGCCGGCCGGAACGGTCACGGCGCCGTGGAGCCAGAAGCTCGGGGGATAGGGGGCCAAACGCCTTCCCGAGGGCAAGCCTCCCCCACGGCTGGAGGCCGTCCTCCGCGCATCGTTCCATGACGCCCGGCGTCTTCGCCGCGCGCCCCTTCGCAACGAGGACCGCGCGGCGAAGACCCTGCTGGCTACTTGCAGGATCGCAGCGTCTCGCGGGCAGATCCTCTCGCAGATGAAGGACTGCGCTCCTCAGCTCACGTTCGACTTCTACTTGCAGCAGTTTCCCCGGAACGACGCGGACGGTTTCTTCTGGCAGAAGCCAACGTTCAAGTTGGTGTCGGAAAACGGGGTCGTTGCATCCGGGCAGATCATCGCCAGCGACATCGAGAAGCTGAAGCTTCTGACCGTGCAAGTGGAGACGTTCGTCGAGAAAGAGCTCGCGCACCTGGACCGCAAAGGGTTCGACGGCCGGGTCACATTCAACGATCTCGACGGGGCTGTGGATACCCTCGACGAGGTTGCCTGCAAGTACATCTGTCTGCTGACCGGCAAGGGGTACAGCACCTTGAAGGCGACGGTGCAGTTCGACTGGAAGAAGGTCTTCAGGGTGCCGCTGCAGAAACAGCCCGCGTAGGGCCACGCAGGAGCGCGTCGAAGGGCCCGCCCTCCGGGACGTGGTTACTACAATCCCAAGGATCGAGATCGCCTGATCTGCTGGCGCCACGCCAGTTCGGCGTCGGCTTCTCTCCCGTATCTCTCCCCCGACCAGGACGAATCCCGGGAAACAGCGTCAAGTACCGGCGAGAACGCTGTGCATCCGAAACAGCCTCAAATCCTCGCCAATCAACGATTGGCGTGCGTCGTCGCGGGATTAGTGAAACTGGCCGATTTCGGGTTCGATTCCCATGCGCTACTGCCACTCACAAACCCAAGCAGGAGAAGGCTGTTACCCTGCGGTGGCGCACCGGTTGGCCTGGCTCCCTCGACCCTCTGCATCCATTCATGCCGCCCCGATCCCTAGATTTCGTGGCACAACCGTGGGCACAACGGCGTGGGAGGAGGCGCAGTCAGGCGTTCGGAAGCCCCGGCTGGCGGTACGGCGACGCCGGACGGCCAGAAGTCCACTCTGAGTCTGCGCGCGCTGGACGAGGCTCTCTCCGAAGCTCGGCGGGTTCTGGAGTGAGCCCGGAAGTGACAGTCCGTCCGACAACCTCCACCGCTGCTGGAGCGGCGGTCAGCCCTCCCTGGTACTCCGCGCCCCGGAGATGCGAGGTACTCGCACCCTGGACCGCATTCAACGGATGAAGATGGGTGACCTGCTCCCCGAATCTGAGTCACCCGGGAACCACTACGGCTTCTTCAGAGGTTTGAACCCGACGACGAGCTCGATCGTCGGCGACGGTGGTTCACCAACGTTGGTTCGCGGCCACATCATCACTTTGGCCGGGAATCCCGCTTTGACCAACGCGCGCGCGAGAGCGAGGCAGCTCGGGCAAGGCGCTTCGTCAGTGTCCGGTACATCGACGGCCTCTTGAACCATTCCTTCGAACCTAACCTGTAGACCATGCGGCGCCCCGAAGAAGGCCATGTTTTCACGCGGTGCTGCGCCAGCGCGTCTCTGAGCGCTCTCCTCTGGTCGTCCGTGAAAGTGCGGGACGCGTACTTCGCGTCAATCGCTGCAATAGCCTGGCCTGACAGCACCGCGCGCCTGACGGTTAGGATTCCGCCGACCGATGCGACAACAACGATGAGCGCCGACCAGCCCAGTCTGGCGCGCTTGCTCATCGACTGCTTGTCGACGAATTCCTTCGCGATCGTGTTCAGTACCGCCAGTGCTACGGCGGTGACCCATAGCCAAAACAACCGATCCTCCCGCCAGGACGATCTCGCATTCGCGTCCAGCCGTCTACTCGGACCGCCTGTCACCGGGTGCTCAGCACGACGCCGCGGTCCTTTACGCACTAGCCACGGCTCAGCTCGACGTCGAATGCGCCTCGACCAGTAAGCCCGGTTGACAGCGTAGCAGTCCACCCTCGCCTGCCTAGCGCCGAAGACGGGCTCGACCACGTCATGGCGTGGTAGCGTAGAAGGAGATGTCACCGAAGATCGCGATCGACCGCCAGCGCCTGGCCGATTTCTGTCGCCGCCATCATATCCGGCGACTCGCTCTCTTTGGCTCGGTTCTCCGGGACGACTTCGGCCCGAACAGCGACGTCGACGTCCTCGTCGAGTTCGAGTCTGGGCACGTTCCAGGATTCGCGTTGGTGAGCCTGGAGGACGAGCTCTCGGCGCTCGTGGGTCGCAAGGTCGACCTGCACACGCCGGGCTCACTCAGCAAGTACTTCCGGGATCGCGTCGTCCGCGAGGCGCAGGACCAGTATGTCCGAGCGTGAGGATCGCGTTCGGCTGCAGCACATGCTGGACGCGTCCCGTCAGGCGATCGCGTTCATTTCACGGGCGCGGGCGCAAGGACCTCGATGCGGACCTGCAGCTGACGCTCGCGCTCACACGTCTTGTGGAGATTGTCGGCGAAGCGGCCAAGAACGTGTCGGACCTTCCAGGCCTGCTGGACGATCCAAGAGAGCGAACGGTCCTGCCGCCGCGCCTTGGCGTAGATCATGCCCTGACTTCAACGGGCACTACGAATTGCGCTGACCTTCGGGCCTCGGGTCCGCCGCGCGAGCCAGCTTCTTGATCACCACCTCGTCGATGAGGCCGTACTCCTTTGCTTCACCCGCACCCATGAAGTAGTCGCGATCCGTATCCTTCTCGATGCGGTTGAGCGGCTGCCCAGTGTGCTTCATGATGATCTCATTCAGCTTCGCCTTCAGGCGCAAGATTTCCTTCGCGTGCAGCTCGATGTCGCTCGCCTGCCCGCCGAACCCGCCGCTCGGCTGGTGGATCATGATGCGGGAATGGGGGAGGGAAAGGCGCTTTCCCTTCGCGCCGGCCGCCAGCAGGAGCGCCGCCATCGAGGCCGCCATGCCCATGCAGGTGGTCGAGACCTGCGGCTTCACGTACTGCATCGTGTCGTAGATGGCGAGGCCGGCGGTGATCGAACCACCCGGGCTGTTGATATACAGGTTGACGTCCTTGTCGGGGTCCTCGCTCTCGAGGAAGAGCAGCTGCGCGATGACCACGTTGGCGACGTCGTCGTCCAACGGCGTGCCGAGGAAGACGATACGGTCCTTGAGGAGCCGCGAGTAGATGTCGTAAGCGCGCTCGCCGCGGTGCGTCTGCTCCACGACGAAGGGCATCGGGATGTAGGGCATCGAACGTTCTCCTGGAGCGGGGGGCCCGCCTACGTCAAGTTGGCTTTCTCCGCCTTCTCCAGCAGGAAGGCATTTCCGAGCAGCAGATAACCTTTCACCTCGAGCGCCGCACGCGCGCGTAGTCAAGCAGCCGGTCGGTGTTGATACCCAGCTGGCGGGTCGGCGCTGTCGGCGCCTCGTCGACCGGACAGCTTCGAGTTCTAGGCGAGGATCACGCCGGCGAGCAAACCTGGCGGAGGATGTCCAGCTCCTCGAGCGCCTTGCCCGCACCGATCACGACCGAGCTGAGCGGGTCCTCGGCGAGGAACACTGGCAGGCCCGTCTCCTCGCGGAGCAGCACATCGAGGCCCTTCAAGAGCGCGCCGCCGCCGGCGAGCACGATGCCACGGTCGGCGACGTCGCCGGCGAGCTCGGGGGGCGTGCGCTCGAGCGTGCCCTTCACCGCCTCGACGATGGCGTTGATCGGGTCGGCGAGCGCGTCGCGGACCTCGTCGGAGCTGACCGTCAGCTTGCGCGGCACGCCGGCGACCAGATCGCGTCCCTTGATGTCCATCGTCAGCACTTCGTCGCTCGGGTAGGCGTTGCCGATGCTCATCTTGATCAACTCGGCCGTGCGCTCGCCGATGAGCAGGTTGTACCTGCGCCTGATGTGCTGGATGATCGCCTCGTCCATTTTGTCGCCGCCGACGCGCACGCTCTTCGGCCGATGTCGACGATCATGTTGCCGGAGGGCTCGGTGATGGGCAGGCCGGCGCCGATGGCCGCGGCAATGGGCTGCTCGATCAGGTAGACCTCGCGGGCGCCCGCGCTCTTGGCGGCCTCGCGTACCGCGCGCCGCTCGACCTCGGTGATGCCCCAGGGAATGCCGATGATGATGCGCGGCTTGACCAGCGTCGCGCGGTTGTGCGCGGCCCGGATGAAGTAGCGCAGCATGGCCGCGGTGATCTCGAAGTCGGCGATAACGCCGTCCTTCATCGGCCGGATGGCGACGATGTTCCCGGGCGTACGCCCGAGCATCTCCTTCGCCTCCTTTCCGATCGCGAGCACCTTCTTGCCGCCGCGCGAGTCCTGCTGGACGGCCACCACGCTGGGCTCGTTGGAGACGATGCCCATGCCGCGGACGTAGATGAGCGTGTTCGCGGTGCCGAGGTCGACTGCGAGGTCCCGTGAGAAAAGCTTGTACATCCCATTGAACATGGAGTGCCTTGAATCTTGGGCGGCGGGGTGAGGGAGGCGCGGGACGCTAGCAAAGGCGGGCAAGTGACGCAACGCGCGTGGACGCGCGCGCTTCGCTCACTGTCTCTCATCCTCGTCGCTCGCGGACACGAGCAGCGTGATCTCCGGTGCTGATCCGTCGAAGCGGAAAGTGACCCGCGAGCGATCCGGCGCAGCGCGGCGGGCTTTTTTTGCCCGGGCCAGCCGCAAGCCTGCTCGATGCCTACGCTTGGTTGCACCCAGTGAGGAGAGAAGCATGCGCGAATTCGGAGTCCGGCGTTACGGCGACACCCTGTACCATCACTGCATGGCGGATTCGGCCGCCGATGCGGCGAACTGGTTTGCGCATTTCCAGACCGGCATCGAGGGCAAGGATTTCCAGGCGCTGGTGAAGGATGTCGCGAGGCCGGTCAGCGACGAGGCCGGCATTGGCGGGAACCCGGAGGTGGTCGTCGTTCGCCACCGTCCCCTCACGCCCGGAGGGAAGGCCGCGACCGACCTGAAGCGCACCAGCTCGGTGCGCTGAAGCTTGATCCTCGCGCGTCACCGGCGTCCTCGAGGGCCGCCAGCTGGCGCGCACCTTCGCCTGGATTCGCGCTTCCTGTGCTCGCGCCTCGAACTTCAGTCTCCGCGCAGCGACGTCGAACGCTTGCGCGAGCTCATCGCTGCCGAGCGGGCGTCGATGCCGCGTATCCTTCCTCTCGCACGATTCACGGAACTGCTCGCTGCGTCCCCGATGGGCCTCTCTCGTGGGAGGAAAGGGCGATAGACGGGATGGATCCTTGGACGCCAGTCATCAACAGTCTGCGGAAGCTGTGAGCAGGCGGGCGTAAGCCTCGGGCATCGCCAGCGCAAGGCACTAGATTCCCTGAGGCTCGGAGGCAGCGCCATGCGCTTGTGTACCCGCTCGAAGCACATCACCAAGGCCATCAACAGGGTGCTGTGGCGCATGCCGCCGAAAGACCGGGAGGCCGTAGAGCGCTTCGTGTTCCGCGTCACGGCTGCGCGTGCATGGACGCCCGTCGGGGTGACGGGTGTCGACCCGACGGCGGCCATGCTGGCACAGTTCTGGAAGTCAAGGGACGGCGGCGTCAAGTGCGAGACGCAAGCGACGGGTGAGCTTCATTGCCAGCCCACCGGCGACAGGTACGAGGCGCAGGTGTGCTTCAACCTGCCCGTCGTACGCCTCTTCACCGAGACGGCTCTGGTGGGCATCGTCGCCCACGAGTTCGCCCACGCCCGCATTGCCGCCCGCCTTGGTGAATGCTGGCACGAGAAGATGAGTATCCGTGGGCAAGTGAACGAGCGTGCTGCCGACCAGCTGGCGACGTCCTGGGGGTTCGGGAAGGAGATCCGCCTCATCCGGAAGGAGCGGGACGAGAGGGTAAGCGCCATCCTTTACTCTCGCGAGCATGAGATCAGGCGTGCCCGGAAGGCCGAGATCGCCAGGACTCAGCGTCGGGAGCGCCTCGTGTTGGGCCCGTAGAAGCTCAGCAGGAGCGCGCACCATCAGATGGTTTGGTAGGCTGGCCCGCATGAACCTCGGCGTCGGGACCATCCAAGCGGCGGCCATCGCCATCGACCTGCACCGCGGCCATCTGGACCTCTCCGTCGCCACGATGCCGGTCCGCGGCGCGTCCGACGCGAGGCGCATCGTCGCCGCGAATGCGCGGCTACTCGGCTGGTGCCGCTCGGTGGACATTCCGGTAGCGCACCTCGTCACCACTTATCGGGACGCCGAGGAGATCCGCGCGAATCCGTTCTGGCGCACTCGCGCCGAGGACCCGCACGCGACCCGCAAGAACGTGCTGCGCCACAACCTGGCCGGCATGCCAGGCTGCACGGTGATCCCGGAGTTGCTGGACCCGGAACGCGACTGGGTGGTCGATACGAAGAAGCGCTACGACTGCTTCATCGGCACCGATCTCGACTTCCTGCTGCGCAGCCACGGCATCAACACCGTGCTCCTGAGCGGCATCAACACCAACAGCTGCGTGCTGGCGACCGCCGTGTCGGCCAACGTCAAGGACTACGCCGTGATCGTGGTGGAGGACTGCGTCGATACGATGGATCCGCCCGAGCTTCATGCGGCGGCGCTCGCCTGCATCCGGACGGCGTTCGGGTTCGTCCTCACCAGCGACGCCTTGAAGCAGCTCCCGGGGCTCGCTGCCCGATGACCGCCCGCTCCTCACCCACCGTCGACCTCCACAGCCATGTCATCCCGCGGCCCCTGCTCGACGCCATCCGGCAGAGCCCCGCCACCTGGGGCGCGCGCGTGGAGCCGATCGGCGCGGCCGAGCGCGTGGTGCACGCCCAGGGCTATGCGTATCCGCTGGCGGCCGAGTTCTTCGATCCCGCCGCGAAGATCGAATCCATGGATCGGCGCGGGCTCGACGTGTCGGTCGTCTCCCCGGCTCCGCCGACCTTCTTCTACTGGGCCGACGGCGAGGTCGCCCTGGCCGCCGCGCGGCTCGTCAACGACGGCATCGCCCGGATGGTGGCCGCGCATCCGACGCGCTTGCGCGGCATGGCCACGCTGCCCTTGCAGCACCCGGAGATGGCAATCGCCGAGCTGGAGCGAGCGGTGCAGGAGCATGGGTTTCGCGCCGTCGAGATCGGCACTTCGGTGGAAGGCGCGGCGCTGGCCGAGCGGCGCTTCCGGCCCGTGCTGCGGCGCTGCCGCGAGCTCGACGTGCTCGTCTTCGCCCACCCGTACTACGTGGGATCGAAGTGCGGCATGGAGTCCTACTACCTGACGAACCTGATCGGGAATCCTCTGGACACGACCCTGATGGCCGCCAACCTCATGCTGGGCGGCGCGTTGGACGAGCTGGACGGCATCAAGATCGCGCTCGCCCATGGCGGCGGGTTCCTGCCCTACCAGATCGGACGGCTGGAGCACGGCTACCAGGTGCGGCCGGAGGCGCGCGCGGGCACGCGGACGCGGCCGTTCGAGCTGCTGCGCCGGTTTCACTACGACTCGATGGTCTTCAATCCCCGTGCGCTCCGCTACCTCGTCGATCTGGTGGGCAGCGATCGGGTTGCGCTCGGCACCGATTCGCCGTTCGACATGGCCGAGGAGGACCCGATGGCGCAGATCGGCGCCATCCCCGGGCTCACGCCGCGCGAGCGTGACGACGTGTGCGGCCGCACCGCATTGCGATTGCTCGGCGAGTGAAGCTCGCACCTCACCGTGGAGGATGCCGATGACGCTACCCCGGGAACGCGCCCAGTACTCCGCCATCGTCGACCGCCCTCCCCTGAAGCTGCCCGGCGGCGCGCGCATCGTGGTGTGGACCATCGTGAACCTCGAGGAGTGGGAGATCGTCCGGCCGATGGCCCGGCAGGTGCTCCCCGCGCCGATGGGCAACGTCCGTATCCCCGACGTCCCAAACTGGTCGTGGCACGAGTACGGGATGCGGGTCGGCTTCTGGCGCTTCAAGGCGCTCTACGACCGGCTCGGCATCCGCCCCACCCTCTCCATCAACGCCAAGGTCTGCGAGAGCTACCCGCGGGTCGCCGGGGCCTGCCGCGAGTCCGGGTGGGAGTTCATGGGGCACAGCTACGTGCAGATGCCCATCCACGATCTCGAGGACCAGCGGGCGACGATCCGCCAATCGATCGGCGTGATCGAGAAGTTCACCGGCAAGCGGCCGCCGGGGTGGCTCGGACCGGGCCTGACCCAGACCTACGAGACGCCCGATTGGCTGGCGGCCGAGGGGATCAAGTACATCGGCGACTGGGTCTACGACGACGAACCGACCGAGATCAGGACCGACCACGGGCCGCTCGTCACGCTTCCCTACACTCTGGAGCTGAACGACATCCCGATGATGATGGTCCAGCACCACGAGTCGGCGTACTTCCTGCAGCGCGCGAAGGACAGTTTCGACCGGCTCTACGAAGAGGGGGCGGCGCGAGCCAAGATCATGTCGATGGCCATCCACCCGTACATCAGCGGCGTCCCGCACCGGATCAAGTACCTGGAGGCGGTCTACGAGTACGCGGCCAGGTTCCCCGGCGTGCTCTTCTGGAACGGCGAGCAGATCCTCGAGTGGTACCTGCAGACGCGAAAGGGGACCGCCGGTTGACCCGTGCCTCGATGCTCGCCTTCAACGCGCTGAACGGCGCCACCTTCGCCGCGCTGCTCTTCGTCGTCGCCAGCGGTTTCACGCTCATCTTCGGCCTCATGCGGATCGTCAACCTGGCGCACGGCGCCCTGTACCTGATCGGTGGCTACATCGGGCTGACGGTGGCGGTGAAGACGGGCAGCTTCTTCGTCGGTGCGGCGGCCGCCGCCGCTGCCATCGCGATCGTCGGGTTCTTGATCGACACTTCATTGTTGCGATTCGTCAAGGGTTACGAGCTGCGCCAGGTCCTGCTGGCGCTCGGCGTCGCGCTGGTCTTGAACGACCTCGCCTTGATCGTCTGGGGCGGAGACACGTTCACCGTACCGGTGCCGGGTCCGCTGCAGGGCCCGCTGCACCTGGGCTCCCTCGCCTATCCGCGATACCGCCTGTTCGTCCTGGCGGTCGGCATGCTCCTCTTCGCCGGGCTCTGGCTGCTGCTCCACCGCACCCGCTTGGGCGCCCTGATCCGCGCCGGCGTGGACGACCTGGAGATGGTCGAGGCCATGGGCGTGGACATCAAGCGCGTGTTCATCTACACGTTCATGCTCGGATCCGCGCTCGCCGGGCTCGGCGGTACCCTCGGCGGGGCCTTCCTCTCCTTGTATCCGAGCGCAGACGTGGAAATCCTGGTCTTCAGCCTGGCGGTCGTGATCATCGGCGGCCGCGGCAGCCTGGTCGGAGCCGGCGTCGGGAGCCTCCTGGTGGGCATGCTCGCCACCTTCGGACAGGTCTGGTTCCCGGAGCTGGCGTACTTCGTGATCTTCGGGCCGATGGCGATCCTGCTCGCGTTCCGCCCGCTCGGGCTGTTCGGACGGGCAGCGTGAAGGGCGGTAGGATCCGCGGATGAACCGCAACGCGTTGGTGTTCGCGGCGGTGGCCGCGGCGCTGTGCGCGGTGCCCTTCGCGGCACCCGGCTACAAGACCAGCCTGGCGACCGAGATGCTGATCTTCGCCGCGCTCGCGATGTCCATCGACGTCCTGGCCGGCTACGCCGGGCGCACCTCGCTGGGCCACGGCGCGATCTTCGGCATCGCGGCCTACGTGGTCCTGTACTACGTGACGGTCGCCGGCGGAGATCCGTGGGTCGCCGCCGCGCTCGGCCTTCTGGCGGCGACCGCCGCGGCGATAGTCTTCGCGCTGCTCGCCATCCGCACTTCCGGCGTGTACTTCCTGCTCATCACCCTCGCGCTCGGGATGATCGTCTGGGGCATCTGCCTGCGCTGGACCTCCGTCACCGGCGGCGAGAACGGGCTGCGCGGGTCGGTGCGCCCGGCGCTGGTAGCCGGCCCCGCCGCGTTCTACTACTTCGTGCTGGCCGCGACCGCCTCGATGGCGTTCGCGATGTGGCGCTTCGTCCATTCGCCGTTCGGCCTCACCTTGCGGGGCATCCGCGGGAGCGAATCGCGCATGCGGACCCTCGGCTACGACGTCTCGCTGCACCTCTTCATCGGCTTCGTCGTCTCCGGCTTCTTCGCCGGCGCGGCCGGCGTGCTGTACGCCTTCTTCAACAGCTTCGCGAGCCCCGCCACGGTGGCGCTGGCGCAGTCGGTGGCAGCCCTGCTCATGGTGCTCGTCGGCGGAGTCGGCACGCTCGTCGGCAGCTTCGTCGGGTCGGTCGCCATCATCTCGCTGGAGAACTTCGTCAGCTTCCATACCGAGCGCTGGCCCCTGGTGCTCGGCCTGGTGTTCATCGTCACCATGATCTTCGCGCCCGAAGGGCTGGTCGGCCGGGCGCGGCTCATTCTCGCCCGGCAAACTCCGCAGGTCCGGAAGCCCTGACGCCAGATGTCTCGATGCCCGAGAGGGAGGTCAGCATGCACCGCCGCAGCTTCCTGAAGGCCACCGCCACGAGCCTGTTCGCGATGTCGTCCTGGGCGCCGCACCGCGCTTCCGCCGCGGAGGCCCGGCCCATCCGCATCGGGCTCCTCTCGCCGCTCACCGGGGTGATCGCCGCGGGCGGCCGCGAGCTGGTCGACGGGTTCAACCTCTACTGGGAGCAGATCGGGCACAAGGCCGGCGGCCGCGCGATCGAGGTGGTGGTCGAGGACGACGCCAGCAACCCGAACACCGCCCTGCAGAAGGCGCGCCGGCTGGTCGAACAGCGAGAGGTCGACATGCTGGTGGGCGACATCCTGGCCAATACCGGGCTCGCCGTCGCGGAGTACGTGAAGGGGAATGGCGTGCCTTACTTCATCCCGGTGATCGCGGCGGACGATCTCACCCAGCGCAAGCGGATCCCGAACGTCATCCGCATCGCCGGGTATTCCGCCAGCCAGAGCACGCGCCCGCTGGCGGACTACGCCTTGAAGAAGGGCGTCCGCAAGGTGATCACGGTCTCGCAGGACTACACCTTCGGCCACGAGCAGTGCGGGGGGTTCTGCCAGGTCTTCACCGAAGGCGGCGGGTCGGTGCTGCAGCAGTTCTGGCACCCGCTGAACACGCCGGATTTCAGCCCGTACCTGCCCCAGATCCAGAGCCTGCAGCCGGACGCGGTCTTCGCGATGGAGACCGGAGCCGACGGTTCCCGCTTCATCCAGCAATGGGCGAGCTTCGGGCTCAAGGACAAGATTCAGCTCTTCACCTCGATGAACGCCACCGATCAGTCGATCATCCGGACGCTGGGACCGGAAGCGGAGGGCGTGATCTCGGCGGGCCACTTCTGCGAGGGACGCGACGACGGCGCCAACAAGAAATTCGTCGCCGACTACGAGAAGGCATTCGGCAAGCTTCCCTCCATCTATGCCTTCTCGCATTACTCGGGCGCGATGTGGCTCGCCGAGGCGTTCAAGGCGATCGGCGGCAAGGTGGAAGACAGGCCGCGGTTCCTCGAAGCAGTGCGCAAGATCAAGCTGTCCGCCTCGCCGCTGGGGCGCGAGGTGAGCCTCGACAAGTACGGGAACCCCATCTACGACATCTACATCCGCAAGGTGGCGCGCCGCCCCGACGGCAAGCTGTGGAACGTGCCGGTCGAGGAGTACCGCGGCGTTTCGCAATTCTGGAAGTACGACCCCGAGCAGTACATGAAGCAGCCTTCCTATTCACGGGAGTTCCAGGGAATCAAAAAGGCGTGATTCCCGCGCCGCTGCTCAGGCTGGACGGAGTGAGCGTCGCCTACGGGGCGCTGCGCGCCGTCGACGGCGTGTCGCTGGCAGTGCAGACCGGAGAACGGCGCGCCATCATCGGCCCCAACGGCGCGGGCAAGACCACCCTCTTCAATGCCATCGCCGGAGAGCTGTCGTGCTCCAGCGGCAGGATCGAGTTCCTCGGCCAGGACATCACCGGGCTGCGCGTGCATCGCCGTGCCGCGCTGGGCATCGGGCGAACGTACCAGATCACCAATTTGTTCGGCGACCTGACCGTCGAGGAGAACGTCCGGCTGGCGGTGCGCGGATCGGGCCGGAGGAAGTTCTCCCTGTTCGGGCGCGATCGTCTCCGCGGGGGCGACGAGCAGCCGGCCGTCGAAGGCGCGCTCGCCGTCGCGGGCATCCAGAAGCGTCGCGACACGGCCACGCGGGCGCTCTCGTACGGCGAGCAGCGCCAGCTCGAGCTGGCGCTCGCGCTCGCGGGAAAGCCTCGCCTCCTGCTGCTCGACGAGCCCGCGGCGGGACTGTCCGCGGCCGAGCGCTCCCGCATGGCGCAGATCATCCGCGAGCTGCCCGCCGACCTTTCCATGGTGCTCATCGAGCACGACATCGAGCTGGCGCTGGGCCTCACCGACTACGTCACCTGCCTCCACTTCGGCCAGGTGCTGATCGAGGGCAAGCCGGACGCCATCCGCGGCGACGCCAAGGTCCAGGAGGTGTACCTGGGAAGGCCGCGCCATGCTTGACGGCCTCTCCATCTCCGGCTTGCACAGCTATTACGGCGAAGCGCACGTGCTCCACGGCGTCTCGCTCGAGGTGGAGCGGCGCAAGGTGGTCGCCTTGCTCGGACGCAACGGGATGGGCAAGAGCACCCTCATCCGCTCGGTGATCGGACTGCAGCCGCCCGCGGTGCACGACGGCGAGATCCTCTATCGCGGCGAAAGCCTGCGCGGCCTGAGTCCGCACCGGATCGCGCAGAAGCGCATCGGCCTCGTGCCCCAGGGCCGCCGGCTGTTCGCTTCGCTCACCGTGGTCGAGCACCTCACCATGGTCGACCGGAGGCCCGGCGCCGCGTGGACCGTCCCGCGGGTCCTCGAGCTGTTCCCGCGGCTCGCCGAGCGCCGCAACCATCGCGGCAACCAGCTGTCCGGCGGTGAGCGGCAGATGCTCGCCATCGCGCGCGCCCTGATGCTCGACCCCGAGCTGCTCCTGATGGACGAGCCTTCCGAGGGACTGGCTCCGGTGATGGTGCAGCAGCTGGAAGGCATCCTCCAGCAGCTCAAGCAGACCGGCCTCGCCATCCTGCTGGTCGAGCAGAACCTCTACAGCGCCCTCGCCGTCTCCGACGAAGTGTATCTCCTGGAGACCGGAAAGATCGTGTATCGCGGCAGCGCGGCCAATCTGCTGCGCGATCGGACGACCATGCAGCGCTACCTGGGGGTTTGATGACAGGCGCGGAGCCCCGATGATCGAGGACCGCTACGGAGCGTTCTGCACGCACGATCCGGTCAGCCTGGCCGGCGCGGCCTCCGGGCCGCTGGCCGGGCTCCGGTTCGCCGCCAAGGACGGCTTCGACGTCGAAGGACGAAGGAGCTGTGGCGGCAATCCCGACTGGCTGCGCACGCACGAGCCTGCCGGATCGACCGCCCCGGCACTGCAGGCGTTGCTCGACGCGGGCGCCGGACTCGCCGGCAAGACGCAGATGGACGAGCTGGCCTACAGCATCAACGGGGAGAACCACTTCTACGGGACGCCCGTGAATCCGAGGAACCCGGACCGCATCCCGGGCGGCTCGTCGAGCGGCTCGGCCGTCGCGGTCGCTGCCGGCCTGGTCGACTTCGCCATCGGCAGCGATACCGCGGGGTCGGTGCGGCTTCCGGCGTCCTTCTGCGGGATCCCTGGATTCCGGCCGACCCACGGCGCTGTCTCGATTCGTGGATGCATGCCCCTCGCGCCCAGCTACGACACGGTCGGATGGTTCGCCCGCGATCCGACGATGCTGGTGCGGGTCGGCCGGGTGCTGCTCCCTCCGCAGGCGTCCGCCGTCCCCGGGCGCCTGCTGGTCGCGACCGACGCCTTCGACCTCGCCGGCGAACCCATCGGCGCCGCGCTGGCGCCACAGGTCGATCGGCTACGCGCGCGGTTCGGGCATGTGGAAGAGATCGCGCTCGCCCCGGAGAGTCTGTTCGCCTGGCAGCAGACGATGCGCGTCGTCCAGGGGTACGAGGTCTGGCGAGCGCACCGGGAGTGGATCGGCCGCGCGAAGCCCGCCTTCGGGCCAGGGATCCGGGAGCGCTTCGAATGGGCGTCGACGATCGCCGCCGCCGACGCGCTGGCCGCATCGGCGCTGCGCGAGCAGCTCTCCCGCCGGCTCGATGCGCTCCTCGAGGGCGCGGTGCTGTGCATGCCGACCGTGCCCTTCGTGGCGTCCCCGAGGAGAGCGCCGACCGCGGAGCAGAATCGCACCCGCGCGCTCTCCTTGCTCTGCGTGGCCAGCCTGGGGCGGCTGCCGCAGGTCACCTTGCCGGTCGCCGCGGCCCAAGGGTGCCAGGTCGGGCTGTCGCTCCTGGGCCGGCGTGACAGCGATCTCGCATTGCTGGACCTTGCGGCGCAGGTCTCGTGATGCTCGTCCGGCCTTGACGGGCGTCGTGCGACGACACAACACTCCTCGTCTCGCCGAGCTCACGGCGGTGCCGACCGGAGGCAACGATGGGCTTGAACCGTCGCTCGTCCGCGACCTGCTGCGCTGCCAGCCTCGCCGTCTCGGCCATCGGCGGATGCGCCTCGTCGGCTCCCACGGCGAAGGGAAAGGCCTGGGAGACCATGGACCGCGCCACGCTCGACCGCGCCTACAACAATTCGGCCGCCGTGCCGGAGAGCGGCGCGACGTTCAAGGCGTGGTTGGTGCGCAGCGAGAAGGTGCGCGCCGACCACCCCGAGCATCTGAACCTGGTCTACGGACCGCGCCCCCGCGATCGGATCGACTATTTCTCGGCCGGACGAGGGACGCCGGTGCTGGTCTTCATCCACGGCGGCTTCTGGCAGATGCGTTCCAAGGACGACTTCGCCTTCCTGGCCGAGAGCTTCCTGAATTCGGGCGTGAGCGTGGCGATGGTCGGATACCCGCTCGGGCCGGAAGCGACCATGGACGAGATCGTGGCGGACGCGCACGCGGCGATCCGCTACCTCTCCTCGGAGCTGCCCAAGCTCGGCGGGGACCCGGAACGCGTCGTGGTCTCGGGCTGGTCGTCGGGAGGTCACCTCGCCACGATGGTCCTCGACGAACCGTTGCTGCGGGGCGGCGTGTCGATCAGCGGCATCTACGAGCTGGAGCCGCTCTTGAAGTCGTACGTAAACGACAAGCTGCACATGGACCAGGCGATGGCGCAGCGCAACTCGCCGATCCTCCAACTGCCGAGGAGCTCGAAGCAGCTCGATCTGTTCGCAGGCAGCGCGGAGCTGCCCGAGATGCGCAGGCAGACCGCCGATTATGCGAGCGCGCGGCGCGCAGCCGGCCTGCCCATGCAGTACGCGGAGATTCCGGACGCGAATCACTACACGGTCCTGCACGGCATGATGAACGGCGAGGGCGCGATCCATCGTTCCATCATGGCCATGCTGGGCAGACCTTAGGCCCCGGGGCGCCGGGGCGGTTCGGAATGGAGATTTGCCGCACCAGCCAGCCAGGCTAGGTGGAACCGACTACGTGTTCCTCCGTCCGGCGCCGCCTTCGACGCCGCTCTTGCCGGTACCGCCAGCTTCCCCGGTCTGGAAGACGGGGAGCACGTCCTTGGCGTCCAGGCCCTGTTGCTTCAGGTGCTGCAGGAAGTCACGCACTGGAACGTTGCCCGGCGAGTTGATCTGGATCTGCCGGTTGGTCCTGTCATAGCGGATGCTCTGTAGGCTGATGTTGTCCATGAGATCCCCTGTCTGCGGCTGGCTGGTGCGGCGCGGCGGACCGTAAACACCCTCTGCGTTGGAGTACAGAGGCAGCCCTGCGCTTGGCTGCTCGCAGCACGGCGTGTCATCACCTCGCTCGGATACCGCTTCGAGAGCTCTCGAACTCGGCGACAAGCGAAATCGGTTCCATCGCGGCGACAAACTCGCACGGAACTTATAGAGGTGATTCCGAGTCATGTCGTTTGTGCTCTCGCTGCCGAAGAACTGTTTCTTCGAGGACGCGCTTGACTTGAGCCGTGCTTTAGCCGCAGCCACGTCTCTCAGGGCGCGCACCGGGTCCGTGTGGGCGCGGGGAACTTGTCGGCCTGCACGTTCAGGTTGCTGTTCGTCGCGCAGAACACCAGCGCGTTGGTGTTGCGGTCGACATAAGTTCTCGTCGCCGCCGCCTTGGTCCATTCCAACGTTCCGCCGACGGTGAACGTCGGCATCGCCGTCCGGAATTGTGGATCCAGGTCCCCGCTCGCGATGAGGTTGTCGAGCACGTCGAGGCCCATGGCGCGCAACCGCACCCGCAGAGTGATCCGGTCTGGAGCAGGGACGATCGCAGCGCCGTTCGCGGGGAAGAACCGCGTCTTGTGCGTCTGGTAGAAGTTCGGATCCGACGGATTGAACGTGGTCAGGGCGGGCAACGCGTTCGTCCCGAAGCTCGCGGCCTCCCAGAACATGTGCACCTGCGCCCCGGATGCGTCGAACATGCAGTCCCGCATGAGCCACAGGTCCGGGTCGGTGGACGCAGTCACCGAGTCCGTGTCGGCGAGGTCGCCCGAATGGTAGACGACAGTTCCGTTCTGATAGGCGATGAGCTCGAGCCAGAGGCGGCGGTCCTGCGCGGATCCGCTGGGGAAGGCGTGGCCGGCGGCGGCGTTGTCGATGATCACGCTCACCTGCGAGCCTCCCCCGAACGGCTCCACGCAGATGGCGCTCTGCATCGTCGAGTCGAGCAGGGCCTGTACCTGATCGCGCTGCCGCTGGACATCCGGGAAGGGGGTGATGGCGGTGTCCACCGCGGCGAAGGTGTGGCCATGCGTTCGCCGCAAGGGAGCGCCAGGGACGGAAGCAGCCGGCACGTCGGACGTGCTCTGCGGCATGTGGCATTGGCCGCAGGTGGTGCCGGTCGTCGCCGAGAAAGCGGACTTCTGCCATTCGGAAAAGGTGCGCTCGATGGCGCCGCCATGGGGCGAGACGATGTGCGCGGTTCCGGTCGAGGAGCGGCGAATAGGAGGCGCCGTGCACCCGTCCCGACGCTACTGGATCCGCGATCGACGCGTACATCACCTCGTCGTTCGCGAGCTTCAGGGGGTTGTCGTGCGTCCCTTCGACGCTTTGGGTGGAATGGCAGAAGAAGCAGGTCACCCCACGGAGCTTCGAGGGGACCTGGTCGAGGTTGAGGCCGTCAGTCGTGGCGCCTTCGTGCACCGCCATGGGCGCGTGGCACTTCACGCAAAACGAGCCGAGGGCACCCTGTGTCTCGCGCTGTCCCCGTTGGTTCATCGCCCGGAACACCGGATCCTGCGAGGAGTACGCGTGCATGCTGCCCGCCCACTCGGAGTACTGCTGCGGGTGGCAGCCGGCGCAGGTTTGCGGGTCGAGCAGCTGCTCTCGCGTCAGGTGTCCCGTCTGTTGCTGCTGCGACGACCCGCTGCATGCTTGCAGCGCCGCGATGGCGAGACACAGGAGCGCAATCTCGGATGGCTTGCTCATGGGTAGAAGCTCATCCTGGGATGCAGAAGAAGAAGACTGCCGTGTCGCTCGGAGAAGCGCTCGTGAACGTGGTCTTCCACACCCCGGGCATGAAGAAATAGATGTTCGCGACCGTGTAATTGCCGCCGGCGTTCGGAGTGACCTGGGGCGTCACCGGCGAGAAGTGGCCGTGATCGGGCATGAAGGGCACGACGGACAGCGAAAGGCCCGACAGCGGCTGCCCCGCCGCGTCCGTGACCCGAAGGGCCCAGGTATCCGTTCCCTTGGCGGG
>WNFL01444508.1_pt3 | contig 17705 bp, 24 predicted proteins | sample 5400361 | NCBI WGS metagenome assembly WNFL01 (sample SAMN13153351, study PRJNA577476) | soil metagenome | isolation source: 40 cm soil on Douglas fir-dominated hillslope | place: USA:California | collected 2013-09-17 | reverse complement strand
ATTGATCCAGAAAATTCGAGCTTTTCCGGAAACGCAGCTCCTCACCCTTAGCATGATCTCTGCGAAAGCAGATCTTGGATTCATGCTTTTGACCGAAGATCTGCACGCGGCTAATTCAGCGGAGAAAGAACTCGGATTGGCACTCGGACCAGACGTCCTGACGCCGGCTTACAGCTTCTACTCGCTCACCGAGCGAAGCGAATACACAACCAGCGAGGAGGAATTTGGCACCTCGCTGATCGAGGAAAAGGGCCTAAGCAAGGACTCGGCAGAATTCTCCCAAGCGATCGAAGATTTCCGTGTGCGAATGAAAAAATACCTACAAGACCGCCTTTATCCGAATCTACCGGATTGGCCTCTCGTCTGCTTTTACCCGATGAGCAAGCGGCGAAACGAACAACAGAACTGGTATGCTTTGCCGTTTACCGACCGGAAAAGATTAATGGCAGGTCACGCACAGGTTGGCCGCCGATTTGCCGGACGGGTTCGCCAGCTTATCACCGGTGCAACTGGATTGGACGATTGGGAATGGGGCGTAACGTTGTTTGCGCGGGACATCTTCGAGATCAAATCGATCGTCTACGAAATGCGATTCGATGAGGTGAGCGCCCGGTATGCGGAATTTGGCGAATTTTACGTTGGATTGCAATTGCCTCTCCACCAGCTCTTTACCCGTCTTTTATTATAGGCATTTCTACAGCTTTACGGAAGCCGAAAAAGGAACACAGTATACGTTACGACCGCAATGAACGAACGATCCAAAGTGGCGGCCCCGAACCAGATTGCAAAGAAACGCATCTTACTGGTTGATGACCACCCCATTTTTCGTCATGGCCTCGAAGATCTTCTAAAGCAGCAGGAAGACCTGACGATTTGCGGGCATGCGGATTCCGCCCCGGCTGCCTTGGAGGGGATGCGCAACCTGCGCCCGGATTTGGCGATTGTCGATGTGTCGATCAACGGCGCTAATGGGATCGAGCTGGTAAAACAAATGAAGGCCGAATTGCCCCATCTGCCGATCCTAGTTCTGTCGATGCATGATGAGTCGCTATACGCTTTGCGCGCACTGAAGGCCGGAGCGCTTGGCTACGTAATGAAGGCCGAAGCCCTCCAACATGTCATCAACGCGGTGCGGCGCGTTCTAGACGGGCGTATTTTCGTTAGTCCCCGATTTGGCGAAAAACTCATTTTTAAGGCGGTACACGGATCTGATTCTGGGTCCCACTCTCCTGTGGATCGGCTCTCCGATCGAGAATTAGAAGTTTTAATGATGCTCGGAAAGGGGCATAACACGAAATCGATCGCGCAAGAGCTTAATCTCAGCGTGAAAACGATCGAAACCCATCGGGCTCACATCAAAGAGAAGCTCGCGTTTACAGATGCGAGCGAGATGGTGCGTTTTGCGATCGATTGGGTAGCTCATCAAGAACTGGCATAACGGTATGGCGGGTGGGCGCAGGTTCCACAGGACACGCAAGACCCTGGGATCGGATCTCGTCACTCAGATCTTGTTCTGGATCGGAACTAGCTGATTCAAAAGCTTCTTCTGAGCCAATTGCAACCGGGTTTTCACGGTGCCAAGAGCAATAGATTTTTCTGCGGCGATCTCGCGTTGACTCATACCCTCGAAGAACGTGAGCTGCACCACCTCTTGTTGAGGTTCCGGCAGCAAACGAATCATTCTCCAGAGGAGTTCCGATAAATCAAAATTGGTCGGCTTTGCTTGCCGGCCTCGGATCTTGTCGTGGAATTCCGCTTTCATCTGCGTTTCCAGTCGATCGGTGGCACGACGATACGCGAGCCGGCGGCGCAAACGATCGAGAGCTCGCCGCCGGGCGAGAGTTACTAGAAATCCATGCAATCCCTTTTCTGCAACGAATCGATCCGCGTGATTCCAAAGTTGGAGAAACACATCATGCAGCACGTCATCGGCCTCACCCTCTTCGCGTAGCACGCTCAGAATCACTGCCCGCAGGGTCGACTCGTAGCGCTCATAGATCGCGGCCATCGCATCCGAGTCTCTGCGGACCACCGCCTCCATCAATTCAACATCCGTCGGTCTCTGTACGTTTCTCTGTTCCATTAATGTTCTCCGATTGGTTTTGCTTTCTCAGCCTAACCCAGTGCGGCTTCCTGAAAATCGGGTACCCCCATGATGGATCACTCAGAATATGAGCGGAGGGGTTATGGGGCTGGACCTGACGAGACAATAATGCCATCAGCGCCGGGAACGCCGGGAGCGCTGGCAACGAATGGAAACTCCGGCGGGCCGAATAAATCAGTCGAGCCTTCCCAGCGTCTCCGTGCGCTATCGGCGGCACCAGCCTCATTCAGCGTTCCGTTAGCACACAAAACCACCCACGAACGAAGGCGCGAACAATGCGCGATAGATTTTCGATGATCTCTTTTAAAACTGTCGCTTTACCCTTATCGTAGTTTAACTATTTTATGCAGGACCCATTATCAAAAAATCAGCTCGATCCGGATGCCCAAGACGCTTCGCAGCAAGCTCGTCAATCCATTGAGCACGCTCGCAAGAGCATTTTGGACTATCGTCCTTCCGCCGATTCATGGTTACCCTGGGTAATCGGAGGCTCTGCTGTATTAATCGCAGTCGGATATTTAGTCGGTCGCCAATATCAGGCTGAGACTCGAACTGGAACAGAAAAGTTCATCCACGAATTGCAGGACTGGATCGAGGAACATAGCGCGTCCCTTCCCTCGTCTCTGCGAAACAGATTGAACGCTACTGGTTCATTTCTCGGCAGTTCGTTGAGGAAGACACCCTTGGAACGATTAATCTCGCAATTCCGCACTAAACCTCGTCGTTTCTGGGACATTTTTTCATGAGCGCCGAATCACATCACGCGACTAAAGCCACCAAACTGTCAACCGCTGCGGATATCTCGGATGGAGATGCCGTAAGCCGGTGGATAGCACAACTGGAAGAGCGAATTCGTCGCTCGCCGCGCGAAGCTATTCTGGTTGCATTTTTGGCCGGCGGCTTATTGCAGGTTTTCGCCGTCCGCAGCCTCCTGATAAACTTGGTGCGACTGGTATTATGGTTGGCGACTCCCGTTCTTTTTGGGTTTGCCGCCTGGCGGTTATATCAGTCGTTTGAGGGGAATGAAACCCTGCGCCAATCGTCGATTTCAACTCAACGAGCAGCTGCAAAATAAGATTCTCTGGTTAGTCAGGAAAGGCGATTTCGGGGGCCGGTCACAAAGACACGGACTGGATACCAACCTCTCTCCTTCTTTTGGCTGGTACCCAGCCCTTAGGTAACCATCCATGCATGTGGACTCTAGACTGCCTGTCCCGATCTCGCGAGCTCGATTGCACGGTCCCAAATCGGGGCGAACCCTGATTGGCAGGTAAGGAGCGTCGCCTGATCTTGGCCTCTTCCTATCCCGAACAACCGGTGCACTCGCATTTTATTCCTTTCGCGATGAACTTTGGCGACTGTCTCAAAGCATCTCTAGCGGCGTTTTTCTGGTCGGTCGTGGGTAAAGGTCATCGAGTTCCGCTAAGTCCTCGGCCGAGAGTACAATATCAACAGCCGCTCGGTTTTCTGATACATGTTGGATATTGCTCGCCTTTGGAATGGCAATTACCCCCTCCTGGCAAAGAACCCAGGCGAGCGCCACCTGCGCTGGTAGCAGACCGCGCCGCTCGCTGAACGGACGAAGAGAAGCAAGCAGGCGCCCCTGCTCAATCGGCGAGTAGGCCATGACCGGAATCCGCCGCTGCCGGCACCATGGCAGTAAATCCCATTCAATTCCCCGGCGTTGTAAGTTGTACAGAACTTGGTTCGTTGCTGTTCTTTCTCCCCCAGGCTCTTCTAGGATCTGCTCCATGTCCGACTCTTCAAAATTACTCACGCCAAAGTCCCGAATCTTGCCGGTTCGTTGCAAGTCTCCGAAAGCGGAAAGCGTCTCTTCCAGCGGAATAGCGCCGCGCCAGTGAAGAAGATAAAGGTCCAGATAATCGGTTTTTAGTCTTCGCAGGCTACGCTCACACGCTGCGACGGCCCCTTTTCGGCTAGCGTTGTGGGGGTAGACCTTCGAAACCAAATAGACGTCGCTGCGACAACCAGAAATTGCTTCGCCGACCACCTTTTCCGCCCCGCCGTCGGCATACATTTCCGCGGTATCAATGAGAGTCATTCCCAAATCGATCCCCAACCGTAGCGCTTCTATTTCCGCACCTCGTCTCTTTTCGACTTCACCCATGTGCCAAGTACCTTGTCCAAGCACCGGAACTCTTTTTCCATTCGGCAGATCAACGGTCCGCAAGTCTGTATTCATAAAAAGAGATTCTTTGAATTCGCATGTATCGAGAAAATGAAATAATCACTCACCTTCCGTTCGGCGGGCTGGAGGGCCCAAGGTTTAGACGGCAACGATTTTGAGATCGAGACTGATGTAATCGTTAACCAAATGTTTCCCCAATTTTTCGTAGAATTTACCCGAACCGTACAAAACACCCCATTCGGTTCGGTCGATATCAAAGTGTGCCCGGGCTAACAGCTTGTTTTCCTCGAATGGTTGACCGATAAAGGCACCGAAGGAAAGGGGGCGTTCCACGCCCCGGAGCAGAAATCGCCCCTGCACCTGATAGTTCGGACGCCCTTCCGTAGCGCCAGACTGGAATTGGAATGCCTCTATTATAAAACGGGCTTCCGAATATCGCGCCACATCAAAGAAGTCTTCTGATTGCAAATGACGGATGAGCATCAGACGCACGTTCGGGTCAGGAATATCGGTGCACGCTATGGTCTGTAAATCCAGAATGAAGTGGCCGCATATAGGTTTCCCGTTGCGCAAAGAAATCGATCCGTCGCGCAAACCAATCGTCCCATGGTGCTGACCGGTGAGGCTCCGACCTGTCCATTCCAAAATGCTTTCCTGCGCGAGGACTTTGACTGTGCGATCACCGGCAAAAATTGGGGTTTCCAGCAATTTCGTGTCGCCCTGAAGTGAATAACCCCCTTTCTGCCATTCCTCAAGACCACCTTGGTAATCGAAAACCTGTTGGTAACCGGCAGCCGACAGCTTCTCAGCAGCAGTCCGCGAAGCGAGCGACTTCGTACTCGAACCATAGACGACGATTGGAACGGAGTGCCGCGAACGTTTGGTCGTGCTGTCGGGAAATGCCAGCGAGTCGACCTGATTCAAGAAATCAACCTCGTAAACGCACGCGTTTTGCGCTTTCGGCAAGTGGCTTGTCTGAAAATACTCCGGCACGCCGGTATCGATAAGCACGAAATCGCTCCGTTGCTCCAGCCATTGTTTCAATTCTTCTCGCGTAATGAGCGATGTGGACATGATCTGATCTAACGCGAAAATGATTGCGGAACCACAAGCCACATGCCGAAGCTAGTGCACCGTCTCTCATATGTAGCTGGCATATGACCGGGAGGGTTGCGTTGGAAAATGGGCGGGCGGCTGCGGTTTTGGCGCGTTTTTGCAGGCTCCAGCAAATAATGCTTGCATTCTCCACTAATTCAGTAGAGATGCCTTCGCAGTGAATCTGAGCGTTTCTATGCACCCGCCAATCAAGTCTCTCGATCGAAGCGGTTGGCCCACGTCCTCGGCTCACCGGCCCGCAGCATATTGTTGCCGCTAAGATCCCGCTAGATCCGGCCAAGGGGCTCACCGCGTACTAGGGACGCCTCCCCTGTCTCTCCGATCATCATCTACGACTTTCTTAACGTTATGTCCTATTTTCTCGCGTTCTCGGGTATTCCGAACAAATTTTCCAGAAATGCTTTCCTCTTGCGCTGGTTCGCCCGGCATCTTGAATCCTCTCAAATTGAGCTCCGCGCTGTGCATGCGGTTGACTTGGAACCACGTAACGCCGTAGCGCTCCCGCATAATCTCGATGAGCTCATCCATGATGCGCGGGCAATTCTTCTGCTGACGCCGGTCCCGAAGGATGACTGGGGAGGTTTGCTTACCCCGCTTCTTCGATTGTTACCGGGGCGAGCTTTTGCGCAGAAGCCGCTGATGCTCCTAGGAACCGGGGGCTTTGTCGGTGACATGCGAGGCTTGGAAAGAACACTCAGTCCCGACCTTGAACGTCTCGCGGGACATTTTGCCGTTCCTTCGGTCCACGTCGGCGTGCGAAACTGGGTTTTTGTCGGTGATCGGCCGCCCTGGCTTACCGCCGGTACCGAGATTCGGCTTGCGCACGCGCTGGATCAACTTCGGACATTCGCCGAATCGAGAGAGTTCGTGTCTGCCTAATGCGCGCTATCCCGCGCGATCTCGCATTTTGTTGCAATATTGGGGCCGCCGTTCCGGTAGCTTGCCGGAAAGGGAGACTACGCGTCTAATGGATTAATCCAGTAGCTACCGGACCGGCGGCCCCACACTGCAACAGCTCGGATTTGGTGCATCCATTCGCCTGGCCGGAGCTTAACAGTCTTATGTGATGATTAATGTTTCAGATCGTGCGGCCGGCGCCGTAATTGGCGCCCTGGTCGGTGACGCCCTTGGATTGGGTCCACACTGGTACTATGACCTGGCGGAATTGCGTCGAGACTACGGCGACTGGATCGCTGGCTACACCGATCCGAAACCGGACCGATATCACGGCGGGTCTGGGTTGCTCCTGGTCCTCCTATTACGATCGGTGGCCGCGAACGGTGAGTACAATGAAGATGATTTCACGAGCCGGCTAGATGAGTTTTTGAAAGGGCTCGATGGAACTCCGATGCAAGGTCCCGGCGGATATACCAGCCAATCCATTCGTGAAGCGTTTCGAAGACGGATTCAGCGCGGCCTCAGTTGGAGAGAGACCGGAGGCCATGCCGACACTACCGAGGCGGCGGAGCGAGCCATCGTTTTAGCGGCTCGATACGCGTTAGATCCACGGAAAGCGGCGGAAACCGTTTCCGCGAACTGCGTTTTGACGCAAGCTGATCCTGCGATTGTCGCAATGACCACCGCTTACAATGCGGTGTTGGCCCTTCTGATTTCCGGTGAGAAGCTCGATGCTACTATCTCCGACAAATTGATGGAATTGGTGAAAAAGGGACATCTTCCGTTCCATACGGTAACTAATGACCGGCTGAGTCCACCTTGTCCCGGACAACCCGATCCGCCAAATGCGGGAAAGTTTTCGTCGCCTGATGCATTGCTCACACCTGCTTTCGTCGCGGAGGCAGCTGTCGATCCTGACATTCGCATCGAACCGGCATGGAAAGTCTCCATCGTTTACGGGATGCCATGTGCGATTTACCATCAGCTTCCCGCGGCGTACTACCTGGCTGCAAGATACCGTGACGACTTCGAATCGGCCGTGCTCCACGCCATTAACGGCGGCGGTCAGAATATGGCTCGCGCCTGTTTGACCGGTGCGTTAGTTGGGGGTCAGATCGGATTGTCCGGTATTCCCCAGAGGTTCATCGATGGTTTGGAGAATCACACCGAGCTGGTGTCCCTCGCCAAAAAGTTAGGTGAGCTCGCGGCTAGATAGGTCCTGCCCGGGCAAACGCGCGTCAATCTCAGACAGGTAACAAACACATGGGCTTCGGATTCTTGAGGTTCATCATTGCAGCAGTTTCTTCGTCGTGAATCGTTCAGCCTGAAATCGGCCTTTCCCGGCTTAGTGAGAAACCGCAGTAAACATTTCGTCGATTGCGCGAAGCCGTCGCGAAAGATCGCGCGCGATGTTCAGAATCACGATCGCGTACTGGTCAGGCTGATGCCTGAAGAGGTGGTAGAGATCAGTACTCTTCAACGCAAAGAGGAAGCTATCCTCGATCGCCCGCAGCGAGGCAGCACGAGCCACGCACTCGATGATCGACATCTCGCCGAGGAAATCTCTTTGTCCAAAGGTTGCGAGAACCGTTTCACGCGGTTGCGCCAAGTGTTTCACGACTTCTACTCGTCCCGAGCGAATAATGAACATTCGATTACCGGGTTCATCTTCCCTCACGATAATTTCGCCGGCACGAAATTCCGCCTCTTCGACGGCATGAGCAATCTCTGATACCGCGTCTGCGTTCAGTCCAGCAAAAATCGGAATGGTTTCCAAAAACTCCTGGCGTGTGTTTGTGGGGATCATGGCCGAGGAATCTCCTACGATCGGCAAATTCCGCGCGCCGTATAGTTGTTTATTTCCTGACCGGCCCGGAGAAATCGCTTGATTCCACCATATGGAATGCTTCCACCTTCACGATACAAGCGCTTGCTAAGTCAGAAGGGTTTTGCGCATCGTCTGGGACGATTATCTCATTCCTCGCCGCTCATCCGTCCAATCGCGCGGAGTCTCTTCAGCGGCGACTGTCCCTCGGAGCCTGACGATCCGGCAGTTCCAGAAGGACGCACGGAGCAACTGATCCCGACCGACCACACAAAGCGCAGTCGCCATCGCGTGGTTCGCCGCAATCAGAATCATTTTTGCCGCCATCCAGTCAGTTCAAGCGTCTTATCCCCGGCAAGAATGGCTCGTAAGTTGCTCTTATCCGCTATCGACAAACCGAAACCGCAACCAACTTTATTTCATGGAAGATCGGGGTGAGACACCAGAATCAGGAGAGGACAGGAGTTCGCTGGCATCATTTTGCGTGGCCGCCATTCCATTTTTAGCGTTGACGATCGGACCGCTTTTCGCCAATCGGCTTGAACCGCGGATTTTCGGCCTACCGTTTCTTCTGGCTTACTTAGTCTTCTGGGTACTCGCGACGCCAGTATTCATGTTAGTCGACAGCTGGGTAAGGAGGCCACGATGAAAAGCGTTGTCCCACTCGCCGTCATTGGCTGCGTTATCGTCGGAACGGCTGGACTCGGAATCTTTGGCGTGCGCAAGATAAAGATGGATCCCACCCAGTTCATCGTCGGNAGCTATCTTTCTCTGGCTATTGATGGCCGGCGAAGTCTATACGAGCTTCACGTTTTCTCGGAGCCGCCGGCTGGGCGTATAGCAAGGGAGCTCCTGCCTTCTACATCATCTGCTATCTTACCGTCGCCTGCATTCTTTCGTTCTTCTATCTGCCGCCGATTTGGCGGTGCGCACACCGGCACGGCCTGCTAACCAGTGCAGACTATTTTGCTGTGAAGTATCAGAGCCCATTGCTCGGAGCGCTAGTTGCATTGGTAGGTGTAGTTTTTCTGGTGCCATATATCACTCTGCAGCTTACCGGTATCCAAATCCTGCTGCAGATTGCAGGATACGGTAGAATTGATTCCGTTTGGCAGCCGGCCTGGCTTTCGGATTGATCGTTGCTTTCGTTTTGGTGTCAGGACTCCGTGGGGCGGCCTGGGCTAGCCTGGTGAAGGACGCACTCGTCCTTGGAGCGGTGTTGTTCGCTGGAATCGCATTGCCTGTTCAGTTTTTCGGTTCTCCGAAAGGCGTTATTGATCACGTGCTGATAGTACATCCCAATTGGATGACCCTGGTCGGTGGGACAAGTAATTTCGGAACCGTGTGGTTTGTTTCCACCGTACTATTAACCGGCTTTGGTGGATTTATGTGGCCGCATTCGATGGCGGCAGTTTACGCGGCAAAGAGCGAAGAGGCGGTCAGGCGCAATGCCATCATTCTTCCATTCTATCAAATCATGCTGTTGCTGGTTTACTTTGCTGGCTTCACTGCTCTGCTGATTAAGCCAGGACTCAAGGGATCGGACGTCGATCAATCGTTTATGTTGATCGTGCAGGAGCACTTCGCGCCCTGGGTTTTGGGGCTGGTCAGTGCAGCAGGATGTTTGGCAGCATTGGTCCCCGCCGCAGCGCAAATTCTGGCAGCAGCGAGTCTTCTTTCACGGAATCTCAGCGGCTTTGGTCTACCGGCCGAAAAACAGAAGCAGCGCACAGCAGTCACTCGTCTTTGGATAGTTCTGCTCTCGATACTGGCCTTTGGACTGTGGATATTTGCGCGAACTACGCTGGTTGGTTTGTTGCTGATCGCCTATAGTGGCATTACTCAGATTTTTCCAGGATTGATACTCTCACTCCGGAAACGGCCACCAAATCCGTGGAGTGTAGCAATCGGAATTCTGGTTGGACTGGCACTCTTGATTGTGTTTGCGGCAATCGGCACCGGTACACTCGGTGGAGTGAATTTCGGCCTGGCGGCGCTGATCGCGAATACGGTCGTCTTGCTGGGGACAGATGCGGTGCTGAATCAGGTGGCAACCAGGACCGGAAACCCATCGCGGGATAGGGCGATACAGTCCGGATAACGACACCTGACTTGGTTCGCTTCACGAGGCTCAGATCGAGCCACATCTCGTCCAGTAACAGAGCAGGTCCCGCCGATTGTGAAATGGCGGTCATGCTGGCACCCAGGCGAATCTTGAGTTAGTCAAACCCTGAATAGTAGTCGACCGCATTTCCTGCGGATCACAAGACACAAAGCGGAAAGATGAAAATCGCGGTGTTACCAGGCATCGCTCTGACGTCCGCTGGCATCTGACGGTTTCGCAGCTACTGAGTCCCTGAGTTTCACGTACATCTTTACCGGCAGATCTTGTTTCCGCTGATTTTTGTAGCTGTTGTACTCAATGGGGTGGAGTTACTGAAAATGGTACTGACCAACCGACCTGAGCTGTTAGCATACTTCTGTCCTAGAGGCTATTACCAAATGGGCGAAAACAGGATAAAGCGGTTCAAACTGCGACACCCCGTGGTAGTCGGTGACCGATCGATCGGCATTACCGTACCCTGGCGGATGTGTTTGGTGTTTTGTACGATTGTCGTCTTCATTGTAGCAGGAATTGTCGGCTGGTTCTATCCCTGGGTTCGTCTGGCGGGAGCTTATATCGTTGTTGTGATGTTAATTTCCTGGACACTTTTATTTCTTTATCGGTCTCATCCCAGATGAAAGTCGGCGAGGGCTCATATTAAATTGGCGCTACTGAGAGGAATTCGACATCGCCAGGCAGGAACTCCAGAAGAAAACAAGACCGTCGTGCAGGGGAGCACTGCCTACTTCGGTACGTACTCGGTGAGCGATACAGACAAAACCTTTACCATCCACATTGAGGGCACTATGTTCCGGAAGTGGATTGGAACCGATCAGAAACGTCCGTTTACTATCTCTGGTGACGAACTGAAGTGGACTACTCCGACCACGTCGCTCGGATCCGGAACCGCTCTGGATGTCTGGAAACGAGCCAAGTAAGGGCAGCTCTGCAAAAGCAAGATCACAGACCGCCAAAAGCTAAACTTACTACCTGTCTAGAAATCGGGAGAAGATCACTTTGAGCAGCGCTCTAAGTTGGGAATGTCCAGTAAACGGGATCATGTCACACGCGATGGAACCTTCGAATGGCGGAAGTTCCTCTTACCGAGTCGCTTTGGTGCTCGCCGTCAGATCTGAGTAAGTTTTGTGAAGCCTTTGGGCGATCAGAGCAGTTCTTCCTTTTGTCCAGTGCTATGGTCGCCCATTCCATGATTGGGAAACATGGCTTCATTTTCGGAATAAGTCAGCACGGCGAAATTCTGTCATCTCTGTGCGGTAAGCACCTCCCCAACAAACACTTATATCACATTGATTCACCATGGCACGATGGTTGCTATCTCAATTACGGCATGCCCATTGTTTGGGCGAATTTTCGAGCCTTACGTTTATGAAAAAGCAGTTTGGACAGTGGTCACTAAGTTTTGGAGGTGTTGCATGCATTATTTGCTGGATCGTCCTTTTCTCCGCTGGACTATTTGTTGACACTAAGCCCTTTCGCGACCAGCTAGCAAAAAGCTTCGACCTGGGAGACCTCTTCCGGGTATGCCTTTGTTACACTCCAACGAACGCCGCCTTGCTTACTTGCTTGGCCGGTCTTGCGGGCGGCATTTCCAGCCGCCTAACGTACGGCCGCTTTGTGGAAGATCCTCTGGGCATTGAGGCAACCGAGAAACTGAGGGTTGCTGATGTTCTAGTGCGGACCGAAAACCCTGTCGCCTCGATGCTGCGGAGTTTTATTGTTTATTTCATCTTTGTCGCTGGTTTGGCTCTAGCATCTCCACAAAACCCGTTCTCTGAACCGACCCAGGATCAGTATTTTCGGTTTGCAGCGATGGTATCGGTTCTTGGGTTTGTCGTCGGTTACGATCCATCGGTTTTCAATAGCCTCCTTCGCAAACTCCCTTGGATACGCGAGCAGCAACAGGAACCGGCTACCGTCAAAGCGGACGGGACACCAGCAACACGACCATGATGAAAGTTCATTTTTGTTTTTCGCGCTTGGCGAACTAGTTAGATTTTACTCAATCTCCACGGCTTACCCAGGAGTTAGTACCGGTCTCGTGAAGTTCTTAATGTAACCCGATAGCCCTTCAGTCAGGACGTTATTCGGCAGCGTCGTCTTAAGTTGGATATCGCCGGTGGAAGAAACCGAAGGCTACCCTAGTTCGATGGTGGTCGCTCCGTAAAGATTCTCAAACACCGAGACTTTAACCTTAATGAAGATCACTGGGACTTCGTGGCGCAACTCCTATCGCCCATTCCTTGCGGAACCTTAGAAGTTTCGGCGAGCAGGCTTTTTGCATTGCTCAGTTTCGTTGCAAGCCGTAATGCTAAGTTAACGGTCTACCGGACCAAGCAGACCATTGCCGTAAGCGATCGATTGGAAGTATGAATAGGGCGGACTTACCAGCGCAGTTCTGTTAGGCAAGTCGCCTATGAAATCTGCATCTCTTGTGGCCGCGATCTTGATCTTGCTCTTTGCACAGAATACAAAGGCTGCGAATACAACTTTCGATGGGAATTGGTCGGTGACGATTGACTTCCACGAGTACAAAAACCCAGATGGCACTATGGCGCTAGCTGCAACTAGAGAATTCCCCGAAGCCGATGCATATCGAACGGTCGAAGAAATTTTTGTCTGCTGATCGGTCCAGCGAGCCTAGCGCCAAAAGAACCTTTTCCCGAGTTCGCTGCCCCGATGATGGCTTCGAGCCGTTTATCGGTTTCGAGATGCCGCTCTAATTACTGAAAAGAGGGATGACTTTGGCAATCCACTTCAGAATCTTTATCGAGAGCTGGAGCGTGCGGAAGACTTAGTTAGACCACCGAGGTGACTATTGCGTTTCTAGCCCTAAACTCAGCCTGAAAACCGCCGATTATAGCCACCATAATGGCTAAAAATCTTCCGTGGCCCTTCGCGGTTATCGCCGCCACTCTGTTTTTCTCTGGTTGCGCAATCGGAGATTTCACTTCCTACTCCGGCCAGCAGCAAAATTGGCCAACTCAGCCAGGCTCATTCGTTTCGACGAATTACGTCATTCCGGCTTACGTACACAGTTGGCCGGATCGCCCGTACATCGTATTGGGCTATCTGGACGCAACAACGGCACCGATTCGCGGACGAGGAGTAGTGGCCTTCGCAGCGCGGAGAGCTAAGGAGCTAGGAGCCGATGCCATTATCGTGATGCAACAAGGACAAGAGTACGCCGGAAGCATCAGCAGCGGCAGCGCCTACACGTCTGGCTTTCTCTACAATAGAGGCTTTACCGCGACTACGACAGGAACAGGATTTTCCGCTCCGTTGTTTCTCGGGAAGGCTGAAGTGCTCGCGATTAAGTGGAAAGGCTAGACAAGGATCGGTACAAACTTACCGTTAATGACATTAGAGGAAGCTTTTGTCAGCGAAGACTCGAATTTCAAATTCCAGCTGGTTCTCGCTCTTTATTCCCGCATAGCCAGACAGCAGAAATGGGTCGCGGACTGGTTTTGAATCGACCACCACTGGCCGGTTTTCAACCGACCGCCGATATATGAGCACGGGAGAATATCTTCCCGTTGTTGCTTTTAATGTCTAAATCGCCTTAATTCGCTGTGACACTTTTCCATGTGTCAAATTGTAATGGTTGCAGTAGGTCATCTATTGATTCTTTCGTTGGTGCTTTTCGGTTTTTGGCTCTCGCACCGTTACATATCGCGCAGATTCATTCGTTCCAGTATCCATTGTCCAACTCAGTTGGCGCTTAAAGGCCAATACGAGGCACCGCCTCGCGGTTGGAACGTCCTGTATCTGATTATTCAATTGATCATCCCCCGGCTGATGTTTTTCACGGCAATCACTGGACTTTATCTAATTCTGATTCATGATTTCGCGCTTCGGTCGACAATTTCAACTTGGTTCAGCGAGCCTAGCTGGGAATGGAGATTGCCTGCTGCTCTGGGAATAGGCATTTTAATTAATCTGATTATTACTGTCGCAAGGCTTCGCAGCCGACGACTGCGAGAGGCGGCCTTGAAAGATCTCGAACATTCTCACGCGATTCTGATCTTGACTGGCGCACAAGCTCTGCAGGCTCTATTGCCACTTATTTTCGCTTTCCTAGTTATTCCGATGCTCGGACTCCCAAACGATGTTGTGGGATTCTTTGAACGCTTTACGCTCGTTCTGGTTATTATTTTCGTTGGGATCGACACTTTGAGAACGCTCCGTTTGGTCGAAGCGAAAATCGCTCATCGCGCAAGGCTAAGGTCCGGTGGTGAGGAACGCCAAGTTCGCGCCGCGGAGACGCAGTATTCGGTCATGCATCGGATACTAAATGTGCTGGTCGTTCTGGCGACAGTTGGCGCGGCATTGATGGTTTTTGATCAAGTCCGTGCATTTGGTGCCAGCCTCCTAACTTCCGCCGGAATCGTCGGATTGGTAGCGGGAATCGCGGCTCAGCGAACACTACAAAACGTCTTCGCTGGTCTCCAGCTTGCGATCACCCAGCGACAATCGAGGAAATTACTTTCAGCTTCGTTTCTGTGAGGTTACGGGATCTTCGCCGGTTGATCCTGCCGGTTACCTATTTCCTCGAAAGGCCCTTTACCAATTGGACTCGAACCTCTGCCGAATCGGCCACGTCTTTTTCGTTGGTCCTATCTTTGGATGCCTCGCTCCCAGCGATACGCAACCAAGTGGACACGATCCTGCGCTCCCATCCGCTTTGGAACGGCGGCAAATGGGAAGTTATGATCAGCGAACTGGGTGAGTCGTCAATGGTTGTCCGAATCACCGTTAGTGCCGCTAACCCCGAGATCGCCTTCCAGCTCAAGTCACAGGTACAAGAGCATATTTTGGATTATCTAAATCAGTTCAAGAAAGGCTCTCTTCTCGGTGCGGTTACCGATCCAAAACCTGCAATGAAGTTGTCAGAAACAGCAACTCCAAAGAACCTGGAACCTGCAACGACGCAGCCCTAGCAAAGCGGCGTCCGAAAAAGAGCAGCATTTATCGACCGGGAAAACGATCGTCGGATTGGTTGAAGATCAAGTCACTACCGCAACAGGAGTTCATTGTGTGCGGCTTCACGGAAGGAAAAGGCAGTCGTAAACATTTTGGAGCATTGTTACTGGGTGCATACCGTAACGGACGGCTGCGCTATTTCGGTCACTCCGGTACCGGATTCAGTGAGAAGGGATTAGCGGAAGCAATCGATCGACTGAGACCGTTCTTCGCCAATAACCCACCAGTCGAAAATCCGCCTAAGATCCCCGAGAAAATCCAGTGGGTGCAGCCGAAGCTGGTCTGTGAAGCAGCTTATGCGGAATGGACGGAAGACGGGCAGCTACGCCAGACGACTTTTCTCGGGTGGCGAGACGATAAGAGTCCAAAGGAAGTAGTGCTGTAGCGCTTATCGCTGATGCCCCGGCGGAGCTTTCGCTTACATCTGCCACAAGCGGCTCAAGCCTCGCATCGGAGTACTGACTGCGAATTTGTTTGATCGCGTCGTTCACTCCCTTTTTTGTACGACCATTGATGACAGTCGCTTCTTCACGCGCCAGACTCCTGGCAAATTGCCGATCCGATACCGGCTGTTTCATTTTCCAGTTCATGGTTCAAGTTTATTTCGGCGTGAAAATGGGGAAAAGCGATCCGTGGTTGTAGCCACGCGGTTGGAATTCAGCAAGTTATCAGCAATTTCATCGATCATGATTTCCAGCAATGATTGCTAAGCATTCGCACGTGTTTAGTAAATTCCACCGCAGTTGGATTCTGTACTTTGCAACGAAATTCCCGATCCAGCGCATAAAGCTGGCTGGCTAGCTCCAGCTCGTTTTGGCCATACCAAATTTCGAAACAAGTCTTCACCCCCGCGATGCGGTAGCTGTTGCTTAAAACCGACGATTAATCCGTATAGCTTTTAAGCAATTAAGAAACTTTCTTATCATGTTAGGTCGGCAGAAACAGTATCGTGCTTAGCGGCTGAGAAAGCGAACTGACCCAAAGTAGTGACTAAACTTACGACTATATCCGATCAGCTGCCGATCAGCCACAAAAGCCGATCCGCAGATCGTTAGTTACCGGTACCATTAATGGGACAACCGTCTGACCACCTGCCGTCCCTTCAGCAGAGCCACTTCAAGAACTTTATACTTAGTTTTTAGGTGGCGACTTACGTAAGATGGCGTCCTCGTCGCCAACTAGAAAAGGCAATCCACCGATGAGCAAACCCGATAAGATAGAAAAAGACGATGCCGGGAGCAAATCGTGTCATTACCGCAAGCCGGGACGTAACGCCAAGCAGAAGCATGAGTTTCGCGAACTGGTCCAGGACCTGAAACGCGCAACCCTCGAACACCGATATACTAGAAGTGCTTTAGCCACGGAGCTTGGCGTTTTGATTCCGACCATCGATCAATGGTGGTCCGGATACACGCAGCTGGCAGTCTCTGCTCAATCGGGTCCGCAATTGGATTTTGAGCCAATAACTATTGGTCGGATCGGCGATGATTGAGTCGATTTCTTTTTCGATTTGTTGAAGAGTTTTCATAATGTATCTGCTCCGTCCGGTAGACTGGCAACGTGGTTGCTAACTAGGTTCCGGGTCGGGACTAAGCCCAAACTTTAGACGTGCAAGTGCGTCTTTGTATGCCGCTGATCGCTCAAGTTTGTTCCATCCCACTGGCTGAGTTATCGATTCGGAGAATCGAAGTTCAAATTTTCGCGGTTGTTTTTATCTTTTTCGTTTTCATTTGGTTTCTCGATTCGGAGGTATATGGGGTGCTCTCCCCCATACTTCTCCTACCGTCCTGTAACTGCTGTGAGTTGGATTTTAAGGTCTGAACTGATGACTGGTTGCTTTAATCGCTTGGTGACTTCGGAAGCTTCTTCATATCCTTCACGTCTAGCGGCTCGCACCGCTCCCTCGTCCAATTCGCGCTGAAGCTCAGTGACAGTGTTTTCTAGCACCCAATTAAGGTATCCAGAATCGAGGAGCTTTAATTGCAGACCCTTATATTTCCCCCAAGGCATCACTACTGTGCCATCATAGATCGCCCCATATAGTGATTCGTTCTTGATTGGTTTCGCACTCATTTGATTTTCTTTTTTGCTGTTTTTGCTTTGGCTTTAGCCCATCGTGCCTTCGCGGCTTTCGCTGCTCTCGCCTTAGCCTTCGGTGTTCCGGCAATTGCCTTCGCTGCCTTTGCTTTCGCTTGGGGATTTCCAGCTAGTGCCTTACCGCCTTTAGATCCGATGCGTCTAAGGTATTGCTTAATGGATTCGTCCACAGAACCCTCAATATACTACTTGGCTGTCAACAAGCAAAGAAAGCTTCCAAAGAAAAGAAATCTCCGTACCCGTAGCCCAAGTTCGTTCCGGTCGTGCCCGATTACCTCGGTTTAGCGGGTCGAAACCGCTTGAGAGGCCGAATGAATCAGGGCATTCCCCAATCGATGTAATTCTTCGCGTCCTGTATCGGATCGAGTTGGTGGACGCGAGTCCCGCAAAACTTACCGTCAATAAAGAGATT
>WNFL01415388.1_pt1 | contig 17709 bp, 17 predicted proteins | sample 5400361 | NCBI WGS metagenome assembly WNFL01 (sample SAMN13153351, study PRJNA577476) | soil metagenome | isolation source: 40 cm soil on Douglas fir-dominated hillslope | place: USA:California | collected 2013-09-17 | reverse complement strand
ACAGCGGCGGCGCCGGCGAATGCTGTCCCCTTCCTCGTTGACCCGGGAGTCGACGACTTGCGTGTCGGGATGCTTGCAGAAGGGGCATTTCATTAGACGAGTACTGGGTGCCGGGTGCTGGGTGCTGAGTGAAAAGCGTGGTTGATGAGCGGCCGGAGCCGGAATGAAGCGCGGAGGTACGCTGTAGGACGGAGTGCCTTTTCGCAGCACTCAGTACGCAGCACGCAGCACCCGCTTCTACTTTTCGCTTTCACCTTTGACCCTTTGGCTGTTACTTCCCATACACCGGAAACTTCGCGCACATCGCCTTCACATCGTCGGCGACACGGGTAACGTTCGCTTCGTCGTTCGGCGCATCCAGCACGTCGGCGATCAGGTTCGCGAGTTTCTCGGCCTCGGCATCCTTGAAGCCGCGCGTCGTCATCGCCGGCGAGCCGATGCGCACGCCGCTGGTGACGAAGGGTTTCTCGGGATCGTTCGGAATCGCGTTCTTGTTCACGGTGATGTGCGCGCGGCCGAGCACGGCTTCCGCTTCCTTGCCGGTGATCTTCTTGGCGCGCAGGTCAAGCAGGAACATGTGGCAATCGGTGCGGCCGGAGACGATGCGCAGGCCGCGTTTCTGCAACGTCGCCGCCATCTTGCGCGCGCCGGATATGACCTGAGTCTGGTAGTCGCGGAAGGCCGGCTCCATGGCTTCCTTCAGCGCAACCGCCTTGGCGGCGATCACGTGCATCAGCGGGCCGCCCTGGATGCCGGGAAAAATCGCCGAGTTGATGATCTTCTCGTGCTCGCCCTTCGCGAAAATGATGCCGCCGCGCGGGCCGCGCAGCGTCTTGTGCGTCGTCGTCGTCACGAAATCCGCAATGCCGATCGGGCTGGGATACAGACCGACGGCGATCAGGCCGGCGTAGTGCGCCATGTCGACGAACAAATAGGCGCCGACCGAGTCCGCGATTTCCCGGAAACGCTTCCAGTCGAAGGTCAGAGAATACGCGGACGCGCCGGCCACGATCATTTTCGGTTTGTGTTCCTTCGCCAGTTTCCCGACCTGGTCGTAGTCGACTTCTTCCTTGTCGTTCAGCCCGTATGCCACCGCGTTATACAGCTTGCCCGAAAGATTGACCGGCGAACCGTGCGTAAGGTGGCCGCCGGAAGCGAGCGCCAGGCCGAGGATGGTATCGCCCGCTTTCAGCGCGGCGGCATACACCGCCTGATTGGCCTGCGAGCCGGAATGCGGTTGCACGTTGGCGAAGTCCGCCTTGAACAAGGCCTTGGCACGGTCGATCGCAAGCTGCTCGGCGATGTCGACGAATTCGCAGCCGCCGTAGTAGCGCTTGCCGGGATAGCCCTCTGCATATTTGTTGGTCAGCACCGAGCCCTGCGCCTGCAGCACGCGCGGGCTGGTGTAGTTTTCCGATGCGATCAACTCGATGTGGTCTTCCTGGCGCTGCACTTCCGACTGCATGGCTTGCCACAGGTCGGCGTCGAATTCCTGGATGGTCTGGCTCGAAGGAAACATAAAATGGGGACGAGGAGGTTTTTAGCGGGGGCGGAAAGCCGCGAATTGTACCATTGCGCCCCCGCTTTCCCCCCGTTAGAGCCGCGATTAGCGGCTCTAACGGGGCCGATTCCCTTCCGCGCCGCATGGTGTTTGGCCGGGGCCTTGCTGCTATCATTCGCCGGCCCCGTTAGAGCCGCCGATTGCGGCTCTAACGGGGCGGGCAAATAAAACATCCGGGAGGAGAAATGCCAAAGACCGTCCTGAGCAAGCTCATGTGGACTGCCGTCGCCATCATCGGCGCATCCGCCATCGGCGGCATCGCCATCCACCGAGGCGAGTCGATCAACGCCATCTGGTTCGTTGCAGCCGCCATCTGCACCTATCTGGTCGCGTATCGCTTCTACAGTGCGTGGATCTGCGCCAAGGTGCTGGTGCTGGACGAGACCCGCGCCACGCCCGCAGAGCGGTTCAACAACGGTCGCGATTTCGTGCCGACCAACAAGTGGGTGACCTTCGGCCACCATTTCGCGGCAATCGCCGGCCCCGGACCGCTGATCGGCCCGACACTGGCCATGCAATTCGGTTATCTGCCCGGCACGCTATGGATCCTGGCCGGCGCGGTACTTGGCGGCTGCGTGCAGGACATGGTCATCATGTTCTGCTCGACGCGGCGCGACGGCCGCAGCCTGGGCCAGATGGCGCGCGACGAACTCGGCCCGGTCGGCGGCTGGGCGGCGATGATCGGCACCATGCTGATCATGCTTATCCTGATCGCGGTGCTGGGCCTGGTGATCGTGAATGCCATGAAGCACAGCCCCTGGGCCACCGCAACAGTGCTGGGCACGATTCCGGTCGCGATGCTGATCGGCATCTACATGCGCGGCATCCGTCCGGGCCGCGTGCTCGAAGGTTCGCTGATCGGCATCGCGCTGCTGCTGGTGTGCGTGGTCGGCGGCGGCTGGGTCGACCACAACGAAGCGCTGCGCGGCATGTTCGATTGGAGCGGCGAATCCGTCGCCTGGTTCGTCATGATCTACGGTTTTGCCGCCGCGACGCTGCCGGTCTGGCTGCTGCTCGCCCCGCGCGACTATCTGTCCACTTTCCTGAAGCTCGGCGTGGTGTTCCTGCTCGCGATTTCCATCCTGATTCTGGCGCCGGACATGAAGATGCCGGCACTGACGCGCTTCATCGACGGCACCGGCCCGATCTTCAAGGGCTCCCTGTTCCCGTTCGTGTTCATCACCATCGCCTGCGGCGCGATTTCCGGTTTCCATTCCCTAGTGGCGTCCGGCACCACGCCGAAGCTGCTGCCTAATGAACGCGACATCCGCATGATCGGCTACGGTTCGATGGCGCTGGAATCCTTCGTCGGCATCATGGCCGTGATTGCCGCCTGCGTCCTCGATCCGGGCGTGTTCTTCGCAATCAACAGTCCGGCCGGCGTGGTGGGCAAGGAAGCAGCCGCGGCGGTGCAGACGATCACCAACTGGGGCTTCCCGGTCACGGTAGACCAGATGGAAATGCTGGCCAAGGAAATGGGCGAGAAGACGCTGTTCGCGCGCACCGGCGGCGCGCCGTCGCTCGCGGTGGGCATGGCGACGATATTCTCGACCACCTTCGGCAACACGCTGCTGTCGATGTGGTACCACTTCGCGATCATGTTCGAGGTGCTGTTCATCCTGACCACACTGGATGCCGGCACGCGTGTCGGACGCTTCATGCTGCAGGATATTCTCAAGCACGTATGGAAGCCGCTCGGCAATGTGTCGTCCTATCCGATGACTGTGATTGCCAGCCTGATCTTCGTCGCCGCCTGGGGATATTTCCTTTGGCAGGGCGTCAAGGATCCCCTTGGCGGCGTCAACATCCTGTGGCCGCTGTTCGGCATATCGAACCAGTTGCTGGCGGGCATCGCGCTTTCGGTGGCGACCGGCATCATCATCAAGATGGGCAAAGCGCGCTACGCGTGGGTAACCGGCGTGCCGCTGACCTGGCTGGCGATCGTCTGCACGACCGCCGCGGTGGAAAAAGTTTTCAGCCCGAATCCGGCGATAGGCTTCCTGTCGGGTGCCGCCAGCATGGCGGCGAAACTTGCCGCCGGCACGCTGCCGCCTGATCGCGCCCTCGTGGCGCCGCAATTGATCATAGGTCAGCAGATCGATGCCGCCCTCGCCCTGTTCTTCGCCATCGTGCTGTGGATCGTCATCATCGATATGCTGCGCATGTCATTACGGATCCGTTCGGGAAAAACGGTGCTGCCGCTTTCCGAATCAAAATACGTAAGAACGCAGCTCGACCCAGACTTGGTCACTTCGTCGCATTGAGTCCGCCATGATCCGCGAAGATTTCAGGCAACTGCCGAAACACCTGTGGCACTACCTGCGTCAGGTCACCGGCGACGACGCCTATGAACGCTATATCGCGCATCAGAAACTCGCGCACGCCGGCGAGGTCCCGCTGACGCGGCAGCAGTTCTTCAAGATGAGGCAGGACGAGAAGTGGAGCAAGGTCAGCCGCTGCTGTTAGCGGCGGCGAGTGCTGGGGGCTAAGTGCTGTGTGCTGGGTACTGAGTGCTGGGTGCTGAGTGCTGCGAAGAATCGAACCGATACTTCGCATCGATTTGCGATTCTGCTTAGGTCTTGATTTCCGCTTTGCTGCGAATTTTCTCGCAGCACGCAGCACACAGTACGCAGCACTGTTCTTTCGCCCCAAAAAAATAGCGCACGCCAATCGGCGTGCGCTATTTTTTCAGCGCCTGCTCCACCGCGCGCCAGGCTTTCAGCTTCTGCGACAACGACAGCGACGCGTGCGCCGGGCTGGTCGACGGCAGGCGGGTGAAGTGCAGGCCGCGATCGGCAAGATGCGGCCGCACGTAGCGGTGAAAGCAATTCTCGGCTTTCGCGCCGTTGAAGAAAACGTGCTTCACCCGCGGATGGGCTTCGAAGAACGCGTGGAAGTCGTTCGGCACGATCGACTCTTCGTCGATGTCGGAATCCAGGCTGCCCTCGCGCACGCATGAAGCCATGACGTCCCACAGCGCCAGCCCGGCGCGCCGCAGGATCAGGATCCGCTTCCCGTAAGCCGCTGCGGGTCCGGCACCGAACAACTCTCCCATGATCGGCCAGAAAGCATTGTGCGGAAACGCGTAGTACCGCCCTGCCAGCAGCGACGCTGCGCCCGGCATGCTGCCGAGCACGAGTACCCGTGCAGCGCGGCTTTCGATCGGCGGAAAACTGCAGACCGCCGGGATCGCACCTGCCGGAATCAACGCCTCGGGGGATAAGCGTTTCATTTTCCCGCTGCCAATGACACAGTGAACCGGTTGTACGAAGGCAGTTATGGCTCTAGCGCGTTGTCAGGCGCCCGGTTTGTCGGACTCTCGTTGTGTACCGGCGCCTTTTTGCCTCGCGCGCCTGTGCAAATTCCAGGCTGCGGCTGCGGCAACGAATCCGCATACGGCAAGTGCGATAGGAATCGAATAGCTCAAACCGGACTTCGCATGATTCACGAATACGCCCGCCGCGGTTCCCAGCAGGAAAACACTGACGGCGGCAAGTGCATATTTCACCAGGGCGGCGGCATCTATCATGGTTTATGCGTCAAACGATCAGTCGGCCTCGGTGGACCGGACGATGTAGCCGCCGGATTTCTCGTCGTGCTCGAGCCTGAGCAATCCGCGGATGGCCGCCTCTTCCAGCAGACTGTTGAAACTCTTGAAGCCGTGATAAGTCTCGTTGAATCCGGGATTGCGGCGCTTCATCGCCTGCTTGATCATCGAGCCCCAGATCTTTTCGTCGCCGCCGCGCTCGCCGGTCAGCGCATCATAGGTATTCATCAGCATGTCGAGCGCTTTCTGCGTCTTGTCGTCGTGAACATTATCCTCGCCCTCCACGGGTTCGGCCGCCGGCGCCTTTGCGCCGGCGGTCGGTTTGGTGGCGACGGGGCGTTTGCGCGGCTGGCGCTTGGGCGGTTCCTTGCGCACCAGGTCGTCGTAGAAAATGAACTCGTCGCAGTTCGCGATCAGCAGGTCGGACGTCGAATGCTTGACGCCGACGCCGATCACTTCCTTGTTATTCTCGCGCAGTTTGGACACCAGCGGCGAGAAATCGGAATCGCCGCTGAGGATGACGAAGGTGTCGACATGCGATTTCGTGTAACAGAGGTCGAGCGCATCCACCACCAGGCGGATGTCGGCGGAATTCTTGCCGGACTGCCGCACGTGCGGGATCTCGATCATCTCGAAGGCCGCTTCGTGCATCGGCGCCTTGAACTCCTTGTAGCGCTCCCAGTCGCAGTAGGCCTTCTTGACGACGATGCTGCCTTTGACCAGCAGGCGCTCGAGCACCTTCTTCATGTCGAAGCGGTCGTATTTGGCCTCGCGCACGCCGAGTGCAAGGTTCTCGAAATCGCAGAACACCGCCATGTTGCGGGTGTCGCTCTGGTTGCTCATTTAGGTTCGGTGATGGGTAATGGGTGAACGGTGATTAGCGATTGGTGAACAGGGATTGGTGATCGGTGAAAGGATTTGGGGCCAGTCACCATTTACCAATGACCATTCACCGTCCTTTTTATGCCGCTTTTGCGGCAGAAGAAAAGGACTCCCGGACGGCCGCGGCGAAACGATCGATATCGGCACGGTCTATGTCGAGATGCGTGACCAGCCGGATGCTGCCCTGGCCGCTGATCAGTATGCCCCGGCTTTTCAGATACTCGCGCATCCTTACCGAGCGTTGCGGTTCGACGTTGATGTAAAGCATGTTGGTCTGCGCGCCGCCCGGGGCCACGGTGACTCCATCGATGGATGAAAGGGCCTGGGCCAGTGCGCGAGCATTCTCGTGGTCGGTGGCAAGGCGCTCGACGTGGTGCTCGAGCGCATAGATGCCGGCAGCCGCCAGCACACCGGCCTGGCGCATGCCGCCGCCGACGACTTTGCGCCAGCGCCGCGCCTTGGCGATGAATGCTTTCGGTCCGCACAACACCGATCCCACCGGTGCACCGAGACCTTTGGACAGACAGACCGAGACGGAGTCGAAATACCGGCTGATCTCGGTGACCGGAACCTCGAGATGCACGGCCGCGTTGAACACGCGCGCGCCATCCAGATGCAAGCCGAGTCCGTGGGCGCGGGTGAATTCCTGCGCCCGCTTCAGATAATCGAGCGGCAGCACCTTGCCACCCTGCGTATTCTCCAGGCAGAGCAGCCGCGTCTTGGCAAAATGCGAGTCGTCCGGCTTGATCGCGGCTTCGACGCGGCCCAGGTCGAGGGAGCCGTCAGGGTCGTAGTCGAGCGGTTGTGGCTGGATGCTGCCGAGCACGGCCGCACCGCCGCCCTCGTACTTGTAGGTGTGGCCCTGCTGGCCGACGATGTATTCGTCGCCGCGCTCGCAATGCGACAGCAGCGCCAGCAGATTGCTCTGCGTGCCGCTGCAGACAAACAGGGCGGCTTCCTTGCCGAGCGTGGCAGCGGCCAGGGCTTCCAGCCGGTTGACGGTCGGATCTTCTCCGTAGACATCGTCGCCGACTTCGGCCGCCAGCATGGCGGCACGCATTTCGGCAGTGGGTTTGGTCACGGTATCGCTGCGCAGGTCGATGACTTTCATGGGATGGCTCCATGGACACGCCGGACGGCATGTTTGGTATTCTCCGGGCGAGTTTACCGCGTTTGCCTGCCCGGTCCAATGCAGTCCCGGGCAAACAGACCCCATGACAGTGCTTCCCTGGAGAGACCGCCCATGCATGCCCGCCTCATCGCCGCCGCCACCTTCGCAGCCGCCTGCTTCTCCCCGTTGGCCGGGGCGGACGAGGTGGCAACGACCCAGGGCACGCTGATCTGGCGCGACGATAGCTGCTTTTTCTTCGTGCTCAAGACACCGGAAGGCTTCGGTTTGTATGAGTTCCTCGGCGGGCCCAGCCCGATGGTCGGCCATGTTTTCGAGGGCAAGCTGACCGGTTTCGGCGGCCGCAAGCTCATGAATGTGACCGAGGGCAAGCCGACCATGGCCTACTCGGAGACCTTCACCGATACCAAGAAGCAGATGGAAAAGAAGATCCCGCGGCAGTGCCGCAAGAAAAAAGGGTTCGAAGCGCTCGAAGTCGAGTGACCGTGGCGTCCCCGGCGCGGTTTGCCGCGCCCGTTCCCGGAGGTTATCATCCGCACAGTTCCATTGGCGGCCAGCCGGGCGTTCCAGCCCTATCGGACCGGTGGTTCCATCTCCCAAGGATTTTCCATGCTTCGAAAAATTGTCCAGGCGCTGCTGTTGAGCCTGCTGTTCGTGAATCCCCTGTTTGCCCAATCCCAGAACGAAGGACCCGAGCAGACCGGAGAACTGATCTGGCGCGACCCGAGCTGCTTTTTCTTCGTTCTGAAGATCGACGATGAAAATTACTCCCTGTTCGAGTTTCTCGGCGGACCGAGCCCGATAGTCGGCAATATATTCGAAGGCAAGCTGTCCTCTTTCGGCACGCGCAAGATCGAGAACAAGACCGAAGGCAAGCCGACCATGGTGTATTCGGAAACATTCGGCCTGCCGAAGGCCAAGATGGACAAGAAAATACCGCGACAATGCAAGAGGAAGAAGGAATTCGAGGCTATCTCGGGATGAGCGCCGGCCCGCTATCGCGGCGAGTGGCCTTGATGCTGTCGCTCGTTGCGGGAACGGCCGCGAACGTTGCGCGCGCCGACGAAGGCATGGTCATCTGGAAAAACTACGAGTGCGGCTTCTTCATCGTGCAGATGAAGGGCGGCTACGGACTGTATGAGTGGGCCGCGGGACCCTATCCCAACGACGGCGACGTGATCGAGGGCGATCTCAAGGCCAAGGGAGAACACCGGGTGAACAACAAGACCGCCGATGTTCCGACCACCGTGTTCCTGGATGCGTTCTCCAATAAGCGCGCCGAGATTTCCGCGCGCATTCCGGCGCAGTGCAAGGCCAGGCCGGGTTACGTCCCGTTCGAAGGTCAGTAACACCTGCCCTCCCCGGCATCGTCGTCTCAGCGCACGATACCCACCGTGCCGAAGATGAACGAGTAGGTAAACGCAATTTCCCTGAGATAGTCATAGCGTCCGGATGCGCCGCCATGGCCCGCATCCATGTTCACGCGCAACAGCAGGGGGTTGCCGTCGGCCTTGAGCGTGCGTAACTTCGCCACGTATTTCGCCGGCTCCCAGTACATGACCTGGCTGTCGTTCAGCGAAGTCTCCACCAGGATGGCCGGATAGTTTGTCTTGGCCAGGTTATCGTAAGGCGAATAAGACGACATGTAGTCGTAATACGCCTTCTCGTTCGGATTGCCCCACTCTTCGTATTCGCCGGTGGTCAGCGGCAGGCTCGCATCGAGCATGGTGTTGATCACGTCCACGAACGGCACTTCCGCGACAATCGCGCGGAACAGGTCGGACCGCAGATTCGTCACCGCGCCCACCAGCAATCCGCCGGCGCTGCCGCCTTCGGCCACGAGCCGGGACGGCTCGGTGTAATGCTCCCGGACCAGGTGCTCCGCGCAGGCGATGAAATCGGTAAAGGTGTTTTTCTTGTGCAGCATGCGGCCCTCGTCATGCCAGCGCTTGCCCATCTCTCCGCCGCCGCGCACATGCGCGCACGCGAAGATGACGCCCCGGTCCAGCAAGGAAAGCCGGGTGGAGCTGAAATCGACATCGAGCGAATAACCATAGGCGCCATAACCGTATAGCAACAGCGGCTGCGGACCCTCGCGCCGGCGGTCGATCCGGTAGACCAGCGAGATCGGGATGCGCGTGCCGTCGCGGGCCACGGCATAGTGCAACTCCGAACGGTATTTCGAAGGATCGTAGCGTTTTACCTCGCGCTGCTTGAGCAGAGTTCTTTCCCGGCCGTCGAGGTGGTAGTCGTATTCGGAATCGGGCGTGATGTAGGAGTCGTAATGGAAACGGAACACGTCGGTGTCGAACTCCATGTTCGCGCCGCCACCCACCGAATACACGGGCTCGGGCATCTCGATCACGTGCTCGGCTTTGTCCGCCAGTCGGATCACGCGCAGCCGCGGGAAACCGCCGGCGCGTTCGTGTGCGACCAGGTGGCGCGCAAATACTTCCACGCCGTCGAGCATCACATCGTCGCGCTGTGCGATGACTTGCGTCCAGCGCGACGGCGACGGATCGTCGACCGGCGTGGTCACCAGGCGGAAATTACGCCCCTTGTCGTTGGTCACGATGTAGAACATGCCGTGACCGTGGTCGACGTAATACTCGTGCTCCGGTTTGCGCGCGAGAACCAGGGACGGCGTCGCCTGCGGCGCGTCCGCCCGCAGGCTGCGCACTTCGGACGTGGTGGCGCTGTGGGAAGTCAGGAACAGATATTCGTTGCTCCGGCTGCGGGAAACCGATACGGAAAACCGCGCGTCCGTTTCCTCGTAGATCAATTGGTCTTCGCGGCTGCCAATGAGATGGCGATAGACGCGGTGAGCGCGCTTGGCGTCATCTTCCTTTACATAGAACAGAGTGCGATTGTCGGAGGCCCATGCGATCGAGCGGACTTTCTCGATCCGGTCGGGCAGGACGCGACCGGCCCGGAGATCCTTCAACTGCAACGTGTACTGGCGGAACCCCGTGGTGTCCGACGAGAAGGCCAGCAGGTTTCCGTCCGGGCTGACCTCGAACGCCCCGAGGGAGTAGAACTTGTAGCCTTTTGCCGCCTGGTTGGCGTCGAGGACGATTTGCTCGGGCGCCTCCACGCTGCCGCGGCGCCGGCAGAAGATGCGATACTGCTTGCCCTTGCGGGTGCGCGAATAGTAGAAATAATCGCCGTCGCGGTAAGGCACCTCGACGTCGGTTTCCTTGATTCGCGCCAGCATTTCCCGATACAGCGTATCCTGCAGGGGCCGAGATGGCTTCATCATCGCGGCCGTATACGCATTCTCCGCCCTGAGATACGCGTTTACGGGACGGGTGCCCTTGTCGCGCAGCCAATGGTAATCGTCGACCCGGCGTTCGCCGTGGACTTCGGTGACGACCGGTTTGCGCGGGGCAACCGGCGGGACTGGACTCGAGGACAAGGCAACACTCCTGATCTGTAGTGGGGAAACGGGCCGGGGCCGGAAATACGGACCCTACCCGGCAACACGTGGGGGCAGGCCGGAAGATTTCCAGTTCAATGCCGCCGATAGCTTGTTCGACAGTTTTGTAAGCTGTGCCAGTCTAGAGGTAAATCGTCATGAAAAACTACGAATCCGAAACGACGACATTCATCCGCGATTTCCTGAAAAAGCATCCCGAGGTCGTCGACAAGCAACGGGAAGCCCGCGCTACCTGGTGGGACCGCATCCAGGATTTCAAGGAGCGAGCACGCCTGCAGGCCGCCGAGGTGCCGAAGAAGAGCTACGAATACTACTGACCTCGTTACCGCATCAGAACTGGTAGCCCAGAGTCAGCAGCAGCGTCCGGTCGGTACCCACCCGGCCCGGCGCCGGCTGATTTTCCCAGTCCACGTTGTACTGCACCGTCGTGTTGATCTTGGCCGCCACCGGCATGCGCAATCCGGTAATGGACTTCACGAATGCCTTCCTGGGGTCGTCGATGCCCACCAGCGCCTCGTGCTGGTGGAAGAACTGGACCTTCGAGTTGAACAGATAGTGTTCGTACTTCACTGCCCAGCGCAACGCGGGATAGTCTTCGTCCGGCGCCAATTCGAAATCAGTACGGACATCGCTGACACCGGCTTCCAGCGAAAGGTTGGTGCGGTCCGAATCGAAGAACTGGTAACCTGAACCGGCACCTACGATCGTACGCAAGTTGATATCCTTGAACTTATCGTTCTCCGCGCTGCCGTTCAGGTAGGCATACCACTTCGGCGTCAGGAACCGGTCATACTTGAGGTAACCGAGCGAGTTGGACTCGCTCACAACGCCGGTAGTCCTGCCGCGGTTGTACGCAAAGCCGGCCGTGTAACGGTTTTTCAGAGTGCGCGCGATGACCTCGCCGTCAGCATGAACTTTCTCGGTTTCCGTATTGCCTGAAGTGGAAGCGGCCCCGGCGTTGACCCGGCCTTCCCAGCGCACGCCTTCGCCGGAAATATCCGGAGACGGGTTGATCCAGCGCACGTGCGCGACGTCGACCGGCTCGGCCGGGGTGTCCGGCGCCGACTGGATCATCATTTTTCCGTCCGCCCCGATCGCCGTCGTACCCTTGAAGTGGCGGCCGTCGTCGAGATAGATCCTCTGTGGCTGGTCGCTGCTGATCCCGCTGATCTGGATCCAGCGGATCTTCAGTTCGCCGCCGTAAGAAGTCTGGAAGACCAGCATGTCGTCTTCCTTGCGCACGATGGTCCCGGTCACGCGGTCGCCGTTCACCAGCGTGACGACATCCGCATGCGTAGAACCGGTCCAGGTTGCAATGGCGATGCCCGCAGCAAAGCCAGCAAGGCGAGATTTCCCTGTTTTCACGTACTCTCCGTTTATTATTTGATCGGATACCGCGCTCCGCCATCCCTCGACCCGCGTCGCGGGACAGCCGCAGACAGAGTGATGCGTTTATTCCGCCAGAGTTCCCTTTCTGTCCGGACTATGCGGGTGAACGCCTGACACAAAAGCGCTTTTTCTCCGGAGAGGGCGACCCGCTGCGGGCCTTTCTGGCAAAATGTCGCGCTTGATCGATCTTTCAATCGCCCGGGAGTCATGGATGCTGCGTCACTTCATCATTGCCTCTGCGCTGCTATCGTGCCTGGCGCCGGTGGCTGCCGCCGATGAAGCCATTCCCATCGAGCAGGAGCCGCGCCACCGGCTTGTATTTCAGAATGAGTACGTGCGCTTTTTCGACGTCGAACTCGAACCGGGGTATGAATCGCGCTATCACTGGCATCGTAGCGACGGGGTGTTCGTCAACATCTCCTCCTCCCCGACCATCGCTCAGGACCTGGGCAAGGAACCGGTGCGGCGCGGCGAGCGCGCCATCGGCGAAACGTATTACATCGACTACGGTGCAAAACCGAAGGCCCACCGCATCAGCAATCCCGGCACCGCGCCTTATCGCGTCATCGACACCGAGATTCTCGGCGGGTGCGGGAAAGCGGATCCGGTCGCGGAAGGCCCGAACCAGACTTTGTTGATCGACAACGAACGCGTGTTCGTGACGCGCATCCTCCTGCATCCGGGCGAGGGCACCGAACTCTACGCACCCTGCGGCATGCTGGTTTCCGTCTCCGGCGGCAGCATTGCGCTGGACGGCGAAGGCGTCGACCTGCGGCCGGCGGGATTCAAATGGCGCCAGCAGGCGCAGACCACGAAGCTCGTCAATACCGGGAAATACGTATTCCACGGCGTCGACATCCGGCTCAAGTAGCGCCGGAACTCCTTCGAGCATGAACAACGACCGCAGGAACGTCGTCGCGCTCGCGGCATGCCAGGCTTTGCTGGTCATGAACAATGCGACGATGATCTCCATCGGCACGCTGGCTGCAGATACGCTGGCGACGAACAAGATGCTGGTCACGATTCCGGCCACCGCCTACATCATCGGCGGCGGGTTGACGACGATGCCGATCTCGCTGTTCATGAAACGGAACGGACGCCGCGCCGGATTCATGGTGGGCTGTCTGGCCGGCATGATTGGCGGCGCGCTTGCCGCCGCGGCCATGCTGGCGCACAGCTTCTGGATGCTCTGTCTGGCAGAGCTGGTGGCGGGCATTTACACGGGATCGGGCGGCTTCTACCGGTTCGCCGCCGCGGACAGCCTTGCAGTAAATGCCCGCAGCAAGGCCATATCGCTGGTGCTGGCCGGCGGCATCATCGGTGGCTTCTTCGGGCCGGAAAGCAGCAAATTCACCAAGGACATGCTCGACACGCTATTCGCCGGCACTTTTCTGACCCTCGTGCTGCTGGCAGCCATCGCGATGCTGATCCTGCGTCGCCTCGACCTGCCGCGGCCTTCTCTCGAAGAACAGCATGGCAGCGCGCGCCCGCTGTCGGGAATCGTGCGTCAGCCGGTATTCATCGTCGCCGCACTTGGCGGCATCACGGCTTATGGCGTCATGAACCTGCTGATGGCCGCGACGCCGCTGGCGATGAAGATGTGCTCCCATCCCTACGGCGCCGCAATGATGGTGATCGAATGGCACATCATCGCCATGTTCGCGCCGGCCTTCGGCACGGGGTGGCTGATTTCGCGCATAGGCACGCTGCCGGTCATGTTCTGCGGCGTGCTCCTCAATCTGACCGCAATCTGCATTGCGATCTCCAGCACCGCGGTGGCAGCCTTCTGGCTATCGATGGTGCTCGTCGGCGTGGGCTGGTGTTTTCTGTTCGTCGGCGGCACGACCCTGCTGACCGAGGCCTATGCGCCAGCCGAAAAAGCCAAGACGCAAGGCATAAACGATCTGCTGATCTACCTGACGATGGGCGCAACTTCGCTGACTTCGGGCGCGATCCTTTACGGATTCGGCTGGAATACGCTGAACCTCACGGCACTGCCGCTGCTTGCGGTCACCGCCATGGCGATCCTCTGGCTCGCCACGATCCGTCGCGGCGGCCGCAGGGCCACCGCATCCGGCGCCGCGTGACCGGTCCATGGCCCTCAGGCTCGGCGTCCTCGACCAATCTCCGATCGTCAGCGGTGCCAACGCCGCCGATGCGCTGCGCGCGACTGTCGCGCTCGCGCAACGCGCCGACCAGCTCGGTTTCCACCGCTACTGGCTCGCTGAACACCACAACATGCGCGGGCTCGCCGACCCCTGCCCCGAGATTCTCGTTGGCCATGTCGCGGCAGCCACACAAAACATCCGTGTGGGTACCGGCGGCGTGATGCTGCCCTACTACAGTCCGCTGAAAGTCGCCGAAGTCTTTCGCATGCACGAAGCATTGCATCCGAACCGCATCGACCTGGGCATCGGCCGCGCACCCGGCGGAGACCGCATGACGGCGAATGCGATGAATGCGCACGCATTCGACGATATGGAGGGCTTTCCGCGGCAAGTCGTCGAAGTCGTCGGCTGGCTCGACCGCACGCTGCCGGAAGAACATCCCTACGCGACCGTCCAGGCCATGCCGGCGGGACTGAGCTCGCCCGAGGTGTGGCTGCTCGGCTCTTCCGATTACAGCGGCGCCCTGGCCGCCTATCTGGGACTGCGCTTCGCCTTTGCGCATTTCATCAATGCGCACGGCGGCGATGCCGTCGCCCGGGCCTATCGCAAGGATTTCCGCGCATCGCTGCGAGAATCCACGCCCTACGCGATGGTTTGCGTGTTCGCGCTGTGCGCGCAAACCGATGCCGAGGCACAACGGCTTGCCGCCAGCATCGACCATCGCCGGCTGCTGATGGCGATCGGCCGTGAAGCGCCGATCGCCAGCGTCGAAGAAGCGCAGGCCTATCCCTATACGGAACGCGACCGCACGATCATCCAGCGCGAACGATCGCGCGCGATAATCGGCACGCCTGACAAAGTGAAAACGCGCCTGCTGGAAATTGCGGATGCTTATGCGGCCGATGAACTCATGATCATCACCATCACCGGTGATTACGCCAGCCGGATGAGGTCTTATGAATTGCTGGCAACAGAATTCGGACTTACACCAACCACCACCTCACCCCCCGCCCTCTCCCCCTGAGGCGGAGAGGGTGCTCGATGCATGATAGCCTCCGCAATATCGCAGGTCCCGTTACGGCAGTGGCCTATCGAATTTCTGCCAATGCAAACCCCACGCCTTTAATGGTAGAACACAAATGACAATGAACGACGCACCTCCTCACCCTCTCCGCCCTGAGGGGGGAGAGGGCCGGGGTGAGGTGGGCGGGGTGGGCGGTGGTGAACGCTCTTTGGTCCTGGTCCTGGCCGCCATCCAGTTCACCCACATCATGGATTTCATGATCATGATGCCGCTCGGCCCGCAGTTGATGCGGGTCATGCTCATCTCGCCGCAGCAGTTCGGCCTCCTGGTTTCGGCTTACACCCTTACGGCGGCGGTCGCGGCTCTGGCCGTGGCCTTCTACACCGACCGCTTCGATCGCAGGCAAGCGCTGCTTTTTCTGTACGCGGGCTTCGTAATATCGACGCTGCTGTGCGGCATCGCGCCGGGTTACGGCGAACTGCTGGCCGCGCGCGCGGTGGCCGGGGCTTTCGGCGGGGTGGCGGGCGCGACCGTACACTCCATCATCGGCGACGCGGTTCCCGAGAATCGGCGCGGCGCGGCAACCGGCATGATCATGTCCGCCTTCGCGCTGTCTTCGATCATCGGCGTCCCGATCGGGCTGGTGCTGGCCGCGCATTTCTCGTGGCGCGCCCCCTTCCTGCTGCTCGTTGCCGCCTCGGCGATCGTGTTCATTCTCACTTGGCGAATCCTCCCGCCGATGCGAGGCCACATCGTCGAGGGTGAAGTGCATCGTCCGCTGGAACAGATGAAAGCCGTGTTGGGCACCGCCAACCACCTGCGCGCCTTCGTATTCATGTTCGCCTTGATGTTCGCCGGCTTCTCGGTGATTCCCTTCATCAGCCCCTACATGGTGGCCAATGTCGGCCTGAAGGAAACCGACCTGCCCTATCTGTATTTGTTTGGCGGGCTGGCCACCGCCTTCTCATCGCGCTATATCGGCAAGCTGGCCGACAAGTACGGCAAGCGGCAGATCTTCACGCTGATCGGCCTGATCTCGATCGTGCCGCTGCTGATCACGACCAATCTGCCGCCGGTCCCGGTGTGGATCGCGATCTGCGCGTCGGTCATCTTCATGGTGTTCGTATCGGGACGTTTCGTGCCGGCGATGGCGCTGGTCATTTCCAGCGTGCAGCCGCACCTGCGCGGCGGCTTCATGAGCATCAACTCCGCGATCCAGCAACTCGGCCTCGGCGCGGCATCGCTGCTCGCCGGCACGATCATCGGCCACGGCGTCGGCGGCACGCTGACGCACTACTGGCTGGTGGGATTCATTGCGGTGGGGGCGACGCTGCTTGCGATTGCGCTCGCGTGGCGCGTCGAGCCGGTGGCGTAGCGACCGAGGGGCTAGAGGTGAGGGGCTAGGATTTTGCTTTCCCCCTAGCCCCTCACCCCTAAACCCTCACACTCGCAACGTCAGTTGCTTGTGTCGGGTTCAAAGAAACACCACCTCACCGCCGGGAACGCAACGCGCAAATCCGCCTCGACGCGGTTGATCGCGTCGACCAGCGCCGTTGCACTCGCGGTTTCCGTCATCCTCGCCTTGACGGCCAGCATGACGCCTTCGCCCATCTGCAGGGTCAGCAGGTTGTAGACTTCCGCGACTTCGCTTCGCGCTACGAGGAAGCGGCGGATCGCACTTTCGGTTTCGGCTTCGGCGCTCTCGCCGGTGATCAGCGCCTTGATCTCGAGCGACAGCAGGACGGCGACGACGATCAGCAATACACCGACGGCCATGCTGCCCAACGCGTCGAACATCGGGTTCCCGGTCGCGAGCGCCAGCAATATGGCGATCAGCGCCAGCGCCAGGCCGGCCAGCGCCGCAATATCTTCGCCCAGCACGATGATGAGTTCGCTGTTGCGCGACACGCGGAAGAATTTCCACAGCGATATGCCGCCGGACACCTTGCGGATTTCGCGCACGCATCCGGCCAGTGAAAAGGCCTCCAGTACGATCGAGACCGCCAATACGCAGATCGCGACGATGGGGTTGGTGATGGGCTCGGTCTGATGCAGTTTGTGCCAGCCCTCGTAGACGGAAAACAGCCCGCCGAGCGTGAACAACAGCACCGCCACCAGGAAGGCCCAGAAATAGACGACATTGCCGTAGCCGAGCGGATGTTTCGCATCCGGTTCCCGTTTCGCCTCCTTCATGCCGCGCAACAACAGCACCTGGTTGCCGCAATCGGCGGCGGAGTGGATGGCTTCGGCCAGCATCGCGCTCGAACCGGTCACGGCCGCGGCCGTGCCTTTCGCGATCAGGATGCCGCTATTGGCGCCCAGCGCGTAAAGCACCGCGCGCAGTGAAGAAGCTTGCGACATTGAGTTCCTTTGTCGGTTATTCGGACGTTCGCATGGATAGATTGTGAATGATATCCAGACGCTCAGGCATCCGGAATTAATCATTCTCCAAGGAGGATTCTTTACATCTCGCTACGAAGTACACGAAGCGGCACGAGGAAAGGTGAAGCTGGCACTATATTGAAGCTCTCTGGTTTGACCTTGCCCCTGGAAAACGTATCTCTTAACTGGGTGTAAATTACCTGGAATGGGAGATACGAAATGACGAGAGAGAAGAGCAGGCGAGCGGCGTA
>WNFL01122489.1_pt4 | contig 17713 bp, 18 predicted proteins | sample 5400361 | NCBI WGS metagenome assembly WNFL01 (sample SAMN13153351, study PRJNA577476) | soil metagenome | isolation source: 40 cm soil on Douglas fir-dominated hillslope | place: USA:California | collected 2013-09-17 | reverse complement strand
ACCAAGGACGATCTGAGTCTCGAAGCGGCCCTCCGAGTCTCCCTAGAGGACGCTACAGACCGTGGCGAACACATCCAGGGTAAAGCGCGCGAAGACGCCCCATTGACGGCTGAGCAGCTGGCCATTCAGCTACACGTAGCCGAATTAGAAGGGGCGTTGCGGTCTGCTCTTGATTCTCGGTTCGCGAGGAGCTTCGAACGCGCTATTGATGAAGATGCGCAGATGATTCAGTTCTTTCAGGAGGTTGAGGAGCAGGAACGTGAGGATAGGGTGTTTGCGTTAGGAATGGGAACGGGAACTGGAACGGGAATGTCTCGGTCGGCTACAAGGACGAGTACGCACCCAACAGCAGCAGTAGCGACGTCGAGCGCGGTACGGGTTCTTGGCAGCGGGTCGTCACTTGTTGGGGGACGGACAGAGGTCGCGTCGACGTAGGTCATGGGTTATCATGGTCGACAAAATGACGCTTGCTAAATCACTGGTACCAGGAGCAGTCCTGTGAAGAGTGCACACAACGTAAATGCGAGGTTAGCCAGTCCAGTGTAGACCTCCCATAAAGCGAGCGACTAACTGTAGGCGGGTACACAGTGCACCATGCGTCGCATGCGGAGAAACCATATCTGGTCGATACTATGTCAAGGCACCCTGCAACCATATCTACGACGTCAGGTGCATTACCGATCTCATCCGACACGCCATTACGGACGAGTCATTATATCCCCCACGATGTTGCAAACTTCCCCTTCACACGCACCTCTTCAGTGCATTGATCCCGTCTGATATTCGCGACGCGTTCGAGAAGAAATCGTTAGAATTCTTAACACCGACGAAGGATCGCTGGTACTGTCCACAGCTGACATGTTCGTCGTTCCTCGGCTCCGTTCGTACACGCAGTCGTAATGTTGTATGTCTATCCTGCAAGAGGGTGGCATGCCCTCGTTGTCGCAAGGCCGAGCACCCTCAACGACAATTCTGCGAACCAGACGACGACGATGCGGCCGTCGCTGGCGCTCTCATAAAGGCGAACAGCTGGCAACGGTGCCCGGAATGCCATGCGGTCGTCGAGTTGACCGTTGGTTGTAACCACATCACCTGCAGGTGCAAAGCTCAATTTTGCTACGAGTGCGCCATGCCCTGGAAGGCCTGTCGATGCGAACAATGGGTCGAAGAACGCCTTTATGCCGAAGCTGAAAGACGAGTCGCAGCTGAGGCGATCGCGATCGCGGTACCTGGTCGGCAACGGAATCAAGAACCCGAGAGACGACAGCGAGTGTTTGAGGTAGCTGAAGGTCTGCGGGCACATCACGAGTGTGACCACAGGTGGCAAAGAACGCAAACAAGTGGACGATGTGACGAATGTGGAAATTACATGAAGTATTTCTTGATGGTACGTGCGCTCACTGGTAGTCGCATCCAAGGGAGGCTCAATTTCCGTCCTAGGAATGCCGAAAATGCTGGAACAGCCACTGTCGTCGTTGCGCTTTCAACCGACTGTGAATTGGGGAGACGTTTTAAATTTCCTGACTAGTCAAAGATTGCCTGTAGAATAAAGAATATGTTGACCCAAATATGAACTAAACCGAAGAATTGTTCTATTGAAGGGCCCAGCTTCCTCCTATCCCTCCGCCCTCCTTGTCACGGAAAGATTTCTGGACGGTATAACCTCTCACGGCCTTGCGTTCCCTCCTCATCTCGGCTTTTATCTTGATTTCGCTCGCATCCACGTTCCGAACTTGCACGAGTTCTTTGACTCGAAGGATTTTGCCCGCAGTCACTGGATTGTGCACATGAAAGACGGTTTGCCCACGTCGGTGAATCCCTAAGGATTCGAGAGTATGTCGGTAGCGTTCTGGTAAACCAATTGCAGACCGCAAAAGGGTGATTTTGAAATGAGTGGGAGCAGAGGAATCGGATGGTTGTTCGAAAGAAGACGATTGCGAGTCTGCTGCGGTGGTCGGACGCGACGAAGTAGCTTGTGTCGAAAATGAGGCTTCATTGCGAGGCATTGATATGGGAATTGGGAGGAGTAAGGCGCGTAGGGACACCACTCGCCCAGCGTGGATTGTCGCTGCCGCGTTACATAGACGGCTGGCCGTTGAAGAGGATGCAACTGCGGAGAATAGATAATATCAACACCCATAGGTGATTTCCGAGGGCAGCAAGGGTCTTACTCATAGGTCCCCACGAATGTAGTCGGGTTGAAGACTCGCTTAGGCGAAAACGGATCAGTAGCACAAATACAGTCGGTTTATCAAAGACTTTTCCACAAAATACTACTAGATGATAGAGGTGTGTACAAAGAGCTTGGAGAAATGCAAAGAACTGGCAACATTTGGAGAGTGGGAAGACGCCGACGGGCTGAAGGAGACTGAAGCATGGCAGTCTACGGAATTGAATGAAGATTATAGACAGGAAGGAAACGGGAAGCACGCTGAGCGGAACGCGCTCATTTCATTACGGACTACGGTATATCGAGAATCGGGCTAGAGCGGCGTCTAACGTTCAACACTCAGATCACCAAGGCTCCCAAAGAGCAGATCCAAACGCATCCTTTAGCACTTGCGAGGTTTCGAAGGTGTCACAAGTGATGTGCAGAGTGTCTTGTGTCATGCAACAGGTTTGGCCAAGTGGGTGATCTCTTAGGTTGTCCAAGAAATCGAGGACCGGTCGAGTGGAGCTCGCAGTGCCCGCATACCTTCGGCTCGAGAGGCCGACGATGATGTACTTGCACATGAAGGCGTCCTTAGTCACAGAGAATACGCGCGGGCGAGAGATGTTGGCCCGAGCATGGCACTGGTTCACTCAATGTAAGTGCCTGAGGTCATCAAAAAAAGTGGGAGCCTTACAAAGACGCGCGACCTTAGTCACAGCTGAAAGTACGTCAGGAGAACCCGTTGCTCGGCGAGTAGGTCGACCAGAATATCGGGTCACTCAACTGTGACCTTTCGCATCCTCAGAAACCCAAGGACTGATCAGGGGTGGTCCGATTGTGAATGCTAGGGATGCAAGCAGGCGGCTAGGCAAGCGAGGCCGAGGGTGGCAGGTACATGGGTTCACTAAGCTGTAACCTATGACCACCAAATACCCCACTCTGCCGTTCACCAGAAACCATTGGGTAAACATGCCCAGAGGGCGCGCGTACACAATGCAGGAAGTATGCCCCTCCGTTAGGAAGTATGTCCCTGGGTCCAATACGGTCCCATCCAACGAGCCGAATCGGGTTGTTGTTCGTAATAAGCACATCGATTCAGACTGAGTCAAACCGTGAGCATTCTCGCGTCGTCGCGCCCGGCGTCCTGCACAGGCCCACATCGAATGCTGCAGTCCTGTTTGGTTTTATAGAGAACCTAACCCTTGCTGTGCTGTTGAGGGACAATACCAGGGCTCCTTGACGAATCTTTTAGTTTGGAACAGGAATTTTACCCTCATGCTTGTGCTTGTGAAAGGAAGTGCCGTTAGGCACTCATTTGAGCACTCAATCGTCAATCGGAGCCATCCGTTGCGAACCCAGGCGCGTCCCTCTTGTGGGAGAGTTCAAATGCTGGCGGGCTCTTTTGTTTGCATGTCCGCTTCGCATCTGATGGCCGCCTGACTATGCGGCGATTTCTCAGCACGTGCTAATGGGTTCCAGAGGCCCCGCGAACATTGCCTAAAGACAGACCATTTTGTCTCACGTTCCTGTCGCACCTACGTCAGCAAATACCGAAATGGAAGCGGGCGCCCAAGCCCAAATACGAGCCGAGGGCGGAGGGCAACCCTCATAATCGCGATATGGCACTTAAAAAGCACTCCATCGCCCTTCTCTTGACCGGGTTCGCAGGACTCATCCTGGCTTTTCTCGTTTCTCACACCATTAAACATCGCATCCTCCCTAGCGTCGTACATAATTTCCAACGAGCATCCATGTCAACTGCAACCACCAAACCTAGCGTTCAGCTCATCGCCCGTCCCAGCCAAGAAAGAGGCCACGCCGATCACGGCTGGCTGAAGACCTTCCATACCTTCAGCTTTGCTGAGTGAGTATAGCTGTCCAGTTCCACTGATACGGTTTCTGATGTAATTCTTGAAAGCTATTTCGACGGTGATTTTGCAAAATGGGGCAGTCTTCGAGTCATAAACGAGGATCGCGTCCAACCTGGGACTGGGTGCGCAAATAGGAGCTCCTTCTCTTCTCCGTGATATTGACCATCGTCTTTATACAGGTTCGGTACGCATCCGCACCGTGAGTTTGAAATATTTAGTTACCTAGTCAGTGGGGAGCTCGAACAGTAAGCCCCATAAACTCAGCTACCGAGCCGTAGTAACTCACCCCATTGAATAGCCGTGATTCGATGGGCAACGTCGAGATTCTCAAACGAGGGGACATCCAACTTACGTCGGCTGGCACTGGAATTCGCCACTCGGAGNNCATGGCGACTCACCAGTCCACTTCCTTCAGATTTGGTCGCTTCCCTCTCAATATGGGCTTTCACCGAAATACTTTACCCGCAAGTTCACGGACGCGGAAAAGACAAACACCCTCGTTCCTGTCGTCGCGCCAGCCAGTTCTGAAGGTCTAACCGAAGATCGAGAGGCGCAAGGTCCCACGCCTGTGCACTCTCCACTTTACATGTTCGCGACCATTCTTGAGCCAGGCAAGACCGTCAAGCACACCTTGAAGAAGCCAAGCGATGATGTAGAGCCTAGGAAGGGATATGTCCACGTCATCCAAACCAGCGGGTACAACAAAGGTACCGCGACAGGCAACACTGTCTCGCTCAATGATGAGTTGAAGCTCGCAGAGGGTGACGGTGCGTTCATCACTGGACCAGAAGGAGGGGAGATCACGATCGTAAATGTGGGCAATAGTCCTGCGGAGTTACTTCTGTTCGACCTTGATTAGACTGTAGTGATCGCGCCCTGAAGTAAATGAATGTTAATGTAGAAATATTCGACAAGGTTGTTTGGTGCATGAAATCATAACTCTGCATTGTTGGCTCCTGGAATCCTTGCACTCGTTCCGTCCCCATTGTGCGGATGACGATAGTCGAACTCGCTCGGTGTTCTTTGCTTTCTGTCGCCCCTTCAGCCACATTATGCCAAGTACACCACGAAGAATCGCTGAAATAATTCTCTGCCTGTTGGTCCCCGCATTTCCTGCAACGGTGACCCCGGCATATATTCCTGGTGCAAGCAAATATCCCGTCTGGAAGGCAGCATTGTGCGACTATGGCTTAGAGACCGGCGGGNNTATCGATTTACACACTGAGGGACCGTATGCGAGCGACCTCGGGTACATTGACAGTACCTCCAGGGCACCATGGAGCGATACCTGCCTCAACTGAGACCCCGTGAGCTATTGGACTAGATGTGCATAATTATATGTTCCCCAGGGGACATTACTGACTGTGATTCTATCACTAGAATCGACCTTCCGAACCACGGCATAGTTGGTTATATGTCTGTATGTCATCTGGGATACTGCTACGCTACGCGGCCATACTTTGCGGGTTGCCATTTGACATAGGAACCTCACTTCGCTTTCTCAAAATTTATGGCGTGTTTACCTCCAACATCCTGTGTTCTACGATTGCGAATACGGAAGCCCATTCCCGTCAAAGGCGATTTCTCGCGCATCTAACACACGCTGCTCGGTAGCAGCTTCTGCAATGCTGAGAGGCACCATGAGACGAGTATCTTCTTTGAATATTGAGGGACTTACCAACAAGTAAAGGGGGAGATGGTGGTTGCATTCGCTGCATTTCCCGCCGCCGTTCCTTTTGCGCCAGTCATGGGGGTTGCAATCGTGATCAGTTCGCAGGCGTTCCATCATCTCCTTGACCCTCTTCTGATGCCAGTCATCTCTAGGCGTCTCTTGTGTCTTTCGCTGCGGTTGGAATCCTCGGCTGGACCCTTGTTCGGTAGCCCACATACGACGTTGGCTTGATTGAGTCCCACGCTGGGAATGGTAACCGTATCCTTCGTATTCGACGGGGGGGCTCCCACGCCGCTCCCCAGATGGTTCGTGGCGTGATAAATTCCCTGCCCGTTGGGCCATTGAGCCGCTAGTAGAGGATTGACGGGCCGCGGTGGCCCAAGAAAGTGAGCGAGAGCCTACGACCGTTCTCGGCTCGCTCGAGACATTGGTGAGTCCGTTGTTGCCCTCTGGTCGCATGTTTGAATTTGCGTGGGGATATATATGTTGGGGAGGTGGGGTGGCGGTGATAGGGGCTGCAGCAGGCGCGGGTTGGGGCCGCACAATCCCCAGCTGGACTTGTGCCGCTACCCTCCTCTCTGCCTCTACCAATAGCATGCGTTCATCCCATTGCCTGCAACTGCATGTCTTCCAAGGTGCTGAACAGAGATAACAGAATTGCGAACGGCAGCGGCAAGTGATATGGTAACAACCCTGGTTGAGCTCGACGACCGCACGACAATTTGGGCACCTTTGCCATTTGTTCTGTTGAAGTAATCCTTGGAGGGCTCCTGTCTCGTCCTCTTGTTCACAAAAGAGCCGATGAGGGTGCGCACGTTTCCTACAGTGCGTACAGACACTGATCTGGCATGTAGGACAGGCGGTAGTACGGGGAAGGGCTTTGCCGGACCCCAGGAACTTGGAGCAGGTAGGTCTGGGACAATAGATTCGATCCTTCGCCACGACCGAGAATTCTTGCGAGGCTCTCTCAAAGGCCTTCCATACGTCGAGCGGAATGAGCGCATTGAAAAGGTCATACCCAATAGGGCGAGAACAGCAACGGGGTGGAAAGAGGGATTCGTCCGATGTTGCACTGCGCACGAGGCTCGTCATACATCCTACATCGTAAATATGTCCGCAGGGCGCCTTGACGTAGAACAACCCAATAACGCGTTCAAAACAAACTGTGCACGGCTGGCTGGGAGGGTATGAGCATTAAATCAAAAAGTCGCGGGGACAGATTCCCACCTCGCCAGATAGGGATGGGGTTTCTTTACAAGGGCCCTGATCATGATGAGCCATATTCTTGTACGAGGCCCAATACAACTTACTGGTCGTTGGTTGGGATTCCCAATAACCAAGAGAAGGCCGACGTGACGTATGTGACGTACTCATATATCGACCCGGCGACGGCTGATGTTGCTGGAACGCCTTGCCGAGTGACGCCTTGCCGAGTGACGCCTTGCCGAGTGGCAGCAATTGGAGCACGTGGGGTCGGAGGCTGCCGAGGGGCTTCACGACGCGCCCAAGGGTTGCCAAAGGCTTGGTCATGTGCATCGAGAGCACGAGCAATTCCAAAGTCACTGGCAATCTGCGCTCTTCGTTGTTCTTCCTCCTCCTGGAGAAGACGCGCGAGCCGCTCCGAATCCTGGAAGGCGCTGAAATAGGGTGTTTAGCGGCGAGACCCGTGGACATGGCTGGCACCGACCGAAAATGACCCAGACCTTCCGTCACGTCGTCGTCCCAGTCCATGCTTAGTTGCCTGATAGCAGGGGATGAGGGCAAAGAATGGTGGAAGGACTGTTGAATACTGAGCAACCTTAAGAAGCTCCGAAGATTACCCGCTGTCAGGAGCCTGACTCGAACCTGCACCGAACTCATCGCCCCACTTGCACCAATTTGGAAATCTTGCCATATTAGGCATTATCAGGAGTGCCAGGCCGGAAGCCTCGCGCCGTTCAGATCATCAACAATTCGCCGGAAAGTAGCTTCGATATTTGGTCTGAATGCTAGGCTCTCCCTTGAAGTGAGTGACTTTCAACTAATTTCAGGTGTTTCTCGGCCTCACCCACGTTCACTGCTCATTTTCTGCACTTTGGTAACAGCTCAGAACCACCTGGCAGTACATTATGGCTAGCACTGGAACCACTCGTGATAGGTACTTCAATTCATGCAACACCTTTTCGGCTTCTCACATCTGTTTCCGTCTCCGCAAATGTATCGCTGGTTCCGCCACGAGATACAACCCCTGGGTCACCCTCCACCAATTTACCCTCAATTAATCCCTATATACTTGAATCCCAAGCTGGTTCTGCGCCTGCACCATTGCGCCACCGTTTCCCGCTTCGCCATACCTCGATATAGCATGATTGGCCTACGAATCGGTCTCTGACCGTCTCAACACGATCCTTCGTAGTTTGTCGTAACGTCCTACGCGCGTGCCAGTGTACTCTCTTCGCAAGATGCTTGCGGTTCGCTCACCTTGATCACCTAAGCTACCTCCTTCGGTCACTAACAGGCCATGTACCGCTCCATATGTTTATGATATACATAAAAAAACGTGAGGGTTACCAGCCACATTTGTGGTCACAACTTCAAAAATAAGGGATTCGAAACCAACCAAGAAACTAGCAAACGATTCCAGAAACCCATAAACGACATGTAGTCGATCATCTGCGTTTACCCTGTAGCGTATAGTCGTACAATAATAACGCAGACGCCAGAACCCCAGGGATAAAAATCTAGCGACAAGACGATGATGTGCGATCCAGAGAAATGGTTATTGTATGTTGTACAGGATTTAGGGAAAATGTGCTGCGTGGTTCTATGCTAGAAATCCGCTCGTAACCACAAGACATAGAACGAGACTGACGGAGGAAACAAGACGAACGAAGATGTGTGTACACCAGAGTAAGCTTGAAGAGCAAGATTTCACGATAGGGGAGTGCCGTAGAGGCGCCTGGCAGAGTTTGAGATATCGATGAGCGACTATTGGGGATATTTTACGTGGATTGTTCCGGTTGAGAGATAGATGCCTTTACAACCTCATGGCGACCACGTGGTCTACCCCGAGCATTGCGCAAGAGTTCTTCCATTTCTGCGTCTTGTTTTTGTTTTCTCCATAACTTCCTCAGCTCCTTGAACTCTGCACTGATATCAGTTTATGGTTTCGATGTGTATGGACGTTGTTCGCACCAGAAGGGTCGCGTTTGCAGCCATGCCCCGAGTTGATGATATGGGCATTGAGGTGATTCAGTGTCCCTTTGTACCCCAGAATCACTCATTAGCGACCAAGTCAATGCAAAGCGGCGCTGCGTACCGTAGGCCTTTGCGCAACCGGTCCATGTGCAGACGTAATTGCGAACAATCTCTTCCTGGTAACCCAATTCAGCAAAAAGACGGGATGCAATGGAGCAGTGGCTCACAAATTTACGGCGTGGGCGCTTCTTGGTTTCTCGAGCATCGTGAATGAAGGCATAAGCGTGTGGCTCGTCAGAGTCATCTGCATCATGCTCGGTACTGCAACATGCGCCAAAGCATCGCCGGGGTCGATTGTCGTGATAGGGATGCACAGGCGTTGTCAGAGCAGGATAACCCATCGTTACAGAAGGGTCAGTCGTATTGGAGGAAATCGGCGGGTAGGAAGTTGTGAAGTGGATTCCATGTTGGTGATGGGAGTGGCCATGACGCGGATTGTGTGACAGCATTGATCGGTCGTGGGTTACATTATAGACGGGCAGTAGCGAGGAGCGCCCAGCACAGCTACCACCAACCTCGGGCGCGTCATATCGTGTAGAAGGTAGGTTTGAAGGCAAACCCTTGTAAGCGGCCACTGGTTGGTGCACCACAGGACTATACTCTGAATAGTGTGGGGAAACGGAAGCACCCTGGGACCCTGGAGCATGTTGAGCATAAGGGCTAAGGGGTGACTGCGGCTCCGACTGTGAGAGAGACCGTTGATCAGAAAGATAGGCGGTCGAATCAGAATGCGGTGTAAGTATCGCAATCGGTGAGGTGGTTGTAGACGAATGAGCGGTATTCGATGATACACTACAATGAGACCCCATGAAGAATTCTTGCTGACCCGAAGAAACGGAGTGGGTGGGACTGGCGTGGGATGGCGACGCCGATGTTGAAATCGTTAAAGCACTATGGCTGGATGACCACGCCGGCGCCGTGGGGAACTTGCGTGCGGAGGCAGGAATCGGCAGTGTGTGGCCAAGCAGCCCCGTTGACGGCAAGGCATTCCGATTGCATTGGGCAGACGGGTAGCAAGAAGCCGAGTCGTTGTGAATGACAGGGCTATGCGTGTGGGGCCGACCGTGACACGAGCTTGTCAGTTGGGTACGGTGACCCTCAGATCCAATAGGAACGCTATATACGCCGGGGTAGGGCTGCTGATATGGCTGACAGTATGGGGCATTTGGGCCACCTGGATTCGTGGTGGCTTCACCAGCAGTAACCTCGGTAGATGAGTACGGGGTAGAATTGAACGAGGGAGGGGCAGAGCCTTCGACGGTGTAACAAATAGTGGTTTGAGGCGCGCTTGTAGGATACTGCGCTGGATGCAAGTGTGACGTTGCCTCTGGATAAGGTAGTTGAGTGGACGCTGCGATAAAGAGGTGAGGCCAGAACGCATGATCAAGAAATGAGACGAACCAGGCTGCGCAGTGGAGGAAGAGTGGAGTGTTTGGTGACCACATGACCCACCCAAGAGAAGATTCGAAGGGTGTGCCGTGTGAAGAGAATAGGGATCGGAGTCTTCCCCGATTGACTGAACGTTGGATGAGACACTTTGAAGGGTTGGATAAGTTACCTGCTGGACAGTTGAGGGATCCATTGTCGAGTATGCAATTGAAGATTGAGCAACAGGGTAGCGTGCTGCGCTGGGGGTAGGTCCATAGCGAGCGTGGACCATGTAAGAGGCCGTTGGAAAGCTGCCCAGCGAGGAATGTAGACTATTGCTGCGTGCTCCAATAATACTTGGCGACATGTAGGGGCGAATAGATGGCGGTGCGTCTGCGATTGTATTCTGCATGATCTCTGGAACCTTTAAGGAGGAATTGGGGCCCTCTTTGTAGGGTAGTGGTGGGGCGGAAGAGGAGCGAGTAGCTGTGGGCTGAAGTGACAAGCTATCAGCTATCCCATTATATTGGGCGACCCCATTGGCCGGCGGGTCATATTCAATCAAACTGTCAGCCTCATTGAGCCGTTGCACCAGACTTGCGTTGGCGTAGTGCATGACAATCAAATCCCTTTGTGAGCGGACACGTCGAAGCCGGCGGCTGCTTCCAATCGTTGTCAGCTGCCGTGCAGGGGTAAGACGACGGGCAAATAGGTCGGACTACGGGCGGGGATAACAGCGCTGTAGTCGAGAGAGCCAGGGACAGGTGGTTTTCGACGTGGTATGGTTGGCAGGGAAGGTCACTGAACCGCGGTAAGAGGCTAACTTGAAAAGTTGAAAGCAATTGAAGCAAAGTTGGGCCGCGTTTATAGCCTGCTTCGGAAGTCGATCCGTACTGCACGCGTGGGCACGGTGAGGACTCTAAGAAGCGAATCGGACAAAAAGGTTCTGCGTTCCTATGTGTAAGCCACGCCTTGGCAGGGAGGGGGGGATTAAGATACTGACTTTGGTCGCCAATAGTAAGGCGCCTTGCCAGCGACAACAGCTGAGGACGAATCAAGGTCAATTGCCGCTCTCGAGTTGGGGTTGCCACTCTACGATTCTCTGAATAGTGATTGATTCAGAGAGAGTTGGGCCACCCTGTAGACGGAGCAAAAGAAGTCCCACAGTACCTACAGTTTAATCCCACGACCAAGATCTCAAGGGACATGCGAGGAGGCGAGAGGTGTGATACGCACGATTCGACTCGATGCACAAAAGGAAGCACTGGGTTGCAGCATAAGCATCGAAAATCGAGGTGCCGGAGGGCACTCACGGGCCAACAGCAAGCTGAAGATGGAGGACGGAGCAAAGAGAGGTGCCAACGCAGACGCTATCTGTGGCAAGTCATAAAGGCGTGGTGTCCGGTCCCTTTTGATGTCTTTGCAAATTCCTTCACTTTGCTCTGGAGTGCGAGTGCAGATAACATCAACGTATCAGCCAACATCTATCCACGCCGACATCCTGCAGGACCGACCAAGTGATCTGAATGGTCCCAATAAGGCGGGCTCTTCCTGGCGGGTCAACGTTCCATGATGCTTCGACAATTCTGAGACTGTCGTTGACCTGATGTTCGGCTCCACGTTGCGGTGGACCCCATCAGCGAACTTCCTACTCTGTCCTTGCTATAGAGTCCACATCGCATGCTTTGTAGAGCATGGCACATTGCACTGCATTGTAGAACAAAGTACGGTTTGCGCTCAATGGTGTGTGCCGCGTCGGGTCCGTTCCTCGAGAAAGACGAATGCAAACTGCTGCATTGGGGCATTGGATTGAGACCCCGACATGATATGACCCTGGATGAAGCGGAATCGTCATACCGACGCCTGTTGTGTTGGTCATGAGTATTGTTATTAACCGTGCGATTCACTGGCAGCCCTGTTTTACTGAATATAAAGGCCCCTTCTGTGTGGGTGATTGATCCTCCCTGGCACCCATATCGGCCCCTAGTCCGCCCGGCACCGTATTTGGGTTGCACGGCGTGATCGGGCACACACGGCCGATTCACCGAAGTCCAAGGCTCAACCAAGTCCTAGACCCCTTGAGCTCGTTAAGCACCACCACCACTCCTTACTACGTCTACGTCTTGCGTTTCCGAGCACGAGTACATGTAGTACGCCGAGCCCTGGGCGCCCTGACTGACACAAAAGGGTTCCTTGCCACCACATCACTGTTTTATTGTTTCCGAGAGCGGGGAGCAGGGTGCATCAGAATAGAGGCTATCAGACAACATCTCGCAGGCATTCAGAGCTTCCGAGGACAACCGATGGCATAGATCGTCAGTCGATATGAATGCCTATGCTTGCCTGCCGAGAGAACGACCTCATTTGTTTCCGAGGACATTTCCTGGCGCTCGGGCCAGCGAGACCGCAATGTGATAAAGTCAATGCGATCCAGTCGCATTACGTTTTAGGATAGCTCTGGAATTCGTCAAATCCACAGGGCCAGGAACCAAGAGCAGGGATTGCTTGGTTGGCTGTCAGATGGAGGATGACGGCATAAGCCTATTGTACTGATGTTTCTTGTGGTCTGGTCTGATTCCCCAAATGCAATTCGAAGGCGCGATCTACTTTGAAATACCCAGAGGTGGGCTCCTCACCCGCCAAATTTCTTCAATGGGTCGCTTTTCTTTCTCCCACTTCGATTGGACCCGCCCTTGAGAACGCCACGACCTCGCTTAGCTTTCCCTCGTGAGATTCCCCCTTTGAACGGCACGAAACCAAGATTCTCGGCACCTCCTTTGTCATCTGCTGGCACTGCCGTACTTCGAGGCAGTAAGTATTGAGGAACGTACTTCATGTGTGGCTGGACACGAGCCGGGTGAAGGGGTTTATCGTGCCGGAGGTACTCCAAATCCATTGGGTGGTCCTCAAAGTGGGCCTGGCCGCAGTTAGCATTTAGTACCCCTCGTGCTCTGAACCACACCAAACACAAACTTACTTTGAGTTTATTGGAAGCCAAAATCTCCTGCTTCAGCTCTCTGATCCTCGCCTCCTTGATCGTGCTGGCTGTTACAGCTCGCAAGGCATCTTCCGTTCGATAACGGAATCCGTCGACTTGTCCCCTCTCAAATTTCCAATCTTGTATTTTGCTCCCTCTGGCCGCCTGCTCCTTTTCGATCCTCGTAAACACCTCCTCATCGCGTACAGCGCCCGGCAAGCTTAACACACGGTTTTTACCGTGCTCCTCCTTCAGCACAACCAGGGACAGGGCGACGCCAGACCGCCCGGCGCGCGCAGTCCTCCCAACACGGTGAGTGTATGATCTAGCTGAGGTGGGTAAATCAAAGTTGATCACGCATGCGACATCCACGAAGTCTATCCCTCTGGAGACACCATACTCCCGGTCCCTTGCGCCGGGTGCTCTCTTCTTGCGCTTCGCTGAGGCCACCTCGGTCTTTGGCTTGGGGCTAGACCCCCGTTTGCGTTTGCGTGATATCGGTGGTTCAGTGAGGCCTACTTCCGAGTCCGTGGGATCGGATGTACGTTGGGTTGCAGCGACTATTCAAGAGAAGCACGGTTAGACACCAGACCCGAACCGAGGGTAGGGTGCTCACAGTGCTCTGCGGCTTCCGCACCCGAACCCAAATTTTCGTCCTTCTCGTCACATGAGTCGACTTCCACCTTCCCTCCGCCCTCATCAGTCGCAATGATGTAATCATAAATACCCTTGTTGAATTCTTGAACGATGTGGAATCTGTGGGCTGGTTGATAAGCGAATACACCTATGGACTTGCGGAAGGACCTCGCCTGGAATTCAATGGGAGTTCTGAATTCAAAACGCAGCTCTTGATGGAGAACTGTTCAAGGAACAGCTTGAGGCGATAACACCGATCGACCTCGTTGACGAATAGGATGCACTTTCCCTTGATCAGCTTGAGCTTGAGGATAACATACACCAGGAGAAATTTGTCTGTTTCGTTGCACCTGTAACTAGTTAAGCGCGCAGCTTCGAACACAAGCCGATTACTATGTAGTGCCCCAAATAATAGTCGCCTGGCGCCTGGCCGAAGGCTGAGCCCGTGCCAATTGTCCAAGGGGACGTGTTGATCCCAGGGAGACAGAGAAGCTCATAAATTGACAACGCAAATACTGAGCCTATGGCTCGGTTTGATCACGTTATGGAAATGGAAGGAACGAGTGCTAATGTCTCGATGTTCGTCAATATCACTCTCGGTTAAAGCTTGCTGCCGGCAGCGAGTAACAGACACAAATGTCCTCTTGCATGCAAGACGAGGTTTCTTGATGTGGAGAGGTGCCTGGAGGGATGGGCCAATGTGGCGCAGCGGTGAAGCACACGTTTCGTATTGCGACATACCCAGGCGCTGGGCAACGGGGCAATTGAACAAGCAGGTGGAAGTTTCGAAACATCGTACCTAGCGGCATATTGAACAAGGTTTCGTGCCTCATCCTCATCCTCTTCGAGTCTCAAGATGGCTGGGTTGCGGAGAACGAGACCCTTCAGCGCTTCTACATCTTTGGTCATCGTCGCACTCATGAGAAACGATTGGAAGACGGTCGGGAGGTATGCATTCTCGGCTGACAATACCGACCGCATATCTTGGTCATGACCGTATGAAAGGATAAGATCCGCCTCGTCGATGACAAGAGAGTCCAAAGAGGAAAGATTTAGGGCCTTCAGAAAGGCAAGGTCATAAGCGAGGTTCAATAAGAAGCCGGTGTAGATGGGGGCACCATGCACCACCCACCTTGGACTGTAACATAATCAAAGCTCGCATGGGTGTCGCCACAACAATGTCCGGCTTGTCGGAGAGTATCATTCTAGGTGGAAGATATCAGTTTATTTCTGTAAATTCTATCTGGAAACGAGAGCAGTCCCTGACTCCATGGAATGAAGTCAGAGCACAACCTTGTCCATCCACTCCACCCCAAGATATCACGACGCACCTTTGAAGATGAGTGGTGGCACCGGCAGCAGCATTGACGCTGGTAATTCCCTCGCAATATTTTAGTAAACTTTTGAGATGGTTCGAAACTTGCTCCGCCAGCTCTCTTGTCGGAACGAGAATTATGGCTCTGGTGACCTGTTTTGAGAGATCTGCAGCGCTGATACCCTGTACACACCTTAGCCTTGCCAAGTCTAGCGACAAACGAACAGCCACTCAACAGGGAGACCTACCGATTTGACGTTGAGAATCTTCTGGACAAGAGGAATGCAATACGCAGCAGTCTTTCCACTACCGGTCCTTGCTCTTGCAAGGATATCGAGCCCTTCTAACGCGAGCGGGATCGCTTTTGCTTGAACGAGTGTTGGGCGTGCAAAACCTTGCTCCGCTAACGCTCGTAATATTCTCGCGTCCAAAACATGCGAGAGCGAAGAAAATGATTGAGTGTGGTCCACTAAAATGTCCTGCGCCATGCCCGTTGCCAAATCTCGACAATGAAGGAAGAGACAAGCTTGAGTGCAGGGCAAATAGGGCATAAAGTCATGTCTTTGAAATGTTCTAGCACAAATACATGCGTACTAATCCTTGGAAACGAACTAACACAACACACCGACCCCTATACATTAGAGGAGAGGAGATGGAGAGCCCAGCGCTCCGTGGGCTCAGACTGCGAATCCCGCCGGTCCCTATTCTTACAACTCTCCGGCATATCTAGGTGAAGAATATGTTATCACTCATCTGCGCGAGCGAACGCCTCCTTGACTTCCTCCTCTCCCCGTCCAATCACGATCTGATCAATGGGTACACCGCCAACCATTACGGGTGGCTCCTCTACGTCGATGGGAAGGATGCTGACCTCCGGTGCTTCTGGTGTAGGCGCTTCGTTTTGTGGTTGCCACATTTCCACCGCCCTGAGGTGAAGCTTGCCGTTGTCCTCGACGAACTCCTTGACCAACACTTGGATATCCGCTTGAATCTCGTTAAGGCGGAGGTTTACGGGATTCCCAGGTGCCTCGAGGTCTCTTCCACTATAAAGGTCATTGTATAAACTCCCCCATCGACGAGCCTCTACATCGTAGAGACCATTAGTAAACGCGTGTGTGTTGGGGCAAGAACTCACCCCTGTTCAGCTCATGGTACCGTGTCCAATCATGAGTCGAGACATCGTCCAACCACGAGTAATCCATCCCAAGATCCGCTTGAGCTTCATCCGCAATTCTGGTCAATTGTTCCGCAATATCCTCGACCTGGTGTTTAGGTGAGTATCTATTCTGGGTCACACAGAGAAACCAGAAGACTCACCAATTTTTGGTCAGCATTGACCCGATCAAGGGCCCACTTCTGGATTTTATCTTGAGTTTCCTTGGTCTTCTCATTAAACTTCTCATTAACCCTCCCAAGGACCGTTGTCCAGTCCTTGAACTTCTGCTCATCGCCTTTCTTGTCCTTCTTCAACTCTTCGAAGTAGAGCTGAACGTGCTTCTTCGCCTTGAGTGCCTCCTTCAGGTCCGCGATAGTTGTCTGGACGAGACCGTTTTTGTTGTTGATGTCTTGCAGGGAAGACTCACGGCTGGCCACGAGTGCGTCCACCAGCTCCTCCTTGGCATGCTCACCGGCCTTTTTGAGCTTCTCCTCCCACTTGGTGTGCCGCGATTCGAGATCAGCCCGCTTGTGCGCCGTCTCCTCCTTCAGCTTGGCAAGTTCTTCAAGACTAGGGCCGGCGTTTTGCGGCTCAGCAACAGGTTCTGGCATTTGCTCTTCTTCATTGAGGTCTCTGAGGAACGCCTCCAGCTCGGCATCCGGGTTATCAGGAGTATCGTTGGGGTTGGAATCTGTCGCTCCGGTATCATGACTGCTTGTAGGGTATATAGGAAATTCGGCCGGCGCCACAAAACCCGTCTGAGTGATCGACGCCTCCATATTTCCATTCAAGTTTCCGGTGGTAGGGGTAATGGTGTCTTCTGCAGCACTAGCAACAGTCGAGGCTTCCTCAGACACAACGCTAGCGTTCATCTCTTTGACCTTCTCGACAATCTTACGCAGCTGCGGATCGACCCATTTTTGCTTCGCATCTTCGAAAGGTCTGACTAAATAAAGGCTAGCGAGTGCAGGGGCTCCTTCAATCTTCGCGAGGACCGGGGTAATATAAGGTTCCATCCTGGTCCAAAGATGGAAACCAGCAGCGTGTGCTTTATTGATGTAAGGCTGTGTTTGTCTGCGGTATTTCCTCCAGTTGTATTGAATGACTTGTATTTGTGGTCGTAGCCGAATGTTGTACTCCCACTGCAACTGAATGATGGAAGGACGAACGGCGACTTCAATCTTCTTATAGAGTGCATCATATCGGGTAGAAACAACATCGTATGCGTTCTTGATATGGGGTTTGGCATGCGCAATTTGAGGCGCGACGGCGGGATGGTTGGCTACGAAAAGTATTGGGGGTAAGATATACTGGTCGAAGATTCGCTCT
>WNFL01415201.1_pt1 | contig 17719 bp, 16 predicted proteins | sample 5400361 | NCBI WGS metagenome assembly WNFL01 (sample SAMN13153351, study PRJNA577476) | soil metagenome | isolation source: 40 cm soil on Douglas fir-dominated hillslope | place: USA:California | collected 2013-09-17 | reverse complement strand
TTTGACCAGTTCATCATATTCTCTTTTCAGTTCTTCTAAGCCGTCTTTTGTTAAATAAATCTTTTTATCATTCATATTATTACAATAAATCCCTCAAATGGCCATGTGAGGGAGACTCTTTTTTGCAAAGTTATGGATCATGATATAGCACGCCTATACTTTTGTCAAGAACCTCTAGTATCCTGTGGTATAAAATTATTAATTAATTCAAGTGCCCTTTTTTTTACCTCCTCATTTACCACGATTTGAACCATACCCAAAGATGGTTGCCCATAAAAAACTTTAAACCTGAATGGTGCAAGAATTAAAACAGGAAGAACAGCTAGATCTTCCTCTCCTTCTATAATAATACAAACTCTTATTCCGTTTTTGATATCTACAAAAGCGTCAGAAATACCATTCCATAGCTGTGGAGTAAGCGCAGAAGGAGGATTTACTGTCTGATATATTTTTTCCATGCCCGTAAAACCCATATCTTTTAAAGTGGTGTGTTGTTTTTTTCTTTCAATAACAAAATCAATTACACAAAGAGAGGGTGAAAATCCAAATTCATGCATTAATCGAGTAGTAACATCACCTACTGCAATAAATTTTTCTTCATCTAATTTTTCCAATTCTTCTTTTGTAACTAATTTTCCAAATGGCTTATGTAATATTGTACGGATCTCATTTGGCAGATAAGAAGTGTTTTGAATTGTCTCCTTTTTGATAAGTAAATTACCATTTGAATCAAAGATACCGTTTCTGATATTTGATGATGAGATGGGTATTCCAGTTTCTGTCAAAACTCTTGGCATAACTTCAATAATAAGAGCAGACAATCCGAATTCTTTTCTTTTTCCGTTTACTGCATGTGCTCCTTTTAACGTATCATCTGTTACTAAAATCGCTTCAAGAGGCAATTCTGTATCTTGCGTTATACCAAAAATATTATCAATAGGAACTACGTCTGCCCTATTTAATAACCCTTCTTTCTTTAAAAAAAGATTTACGTTTTTTTGCCTTTCTAAAAATGATGAAGCATGTGGCTTATGGATTTTTGTGTATAAATCACTTGTGATAGTGACATAGACATGTTGACTCAGTGAAAATGCATAGAGCAAAAAAGCTTTATGTCCTTCGTGTAAAGCATCAAATGTCCCACCGCAGACTAATGAATTATAAATTGTATGATTTGCATTTATTTGCATATGCTTTAAGAATTTTCCCCGTAACATCTCTTGGGTGAAAAGCTATGTATTTATCTAAAACAGACTCAGATGTCAGATGTTTTCTCATATACCAAAGTTGAAAACGCTTTGCAATAATCTCAAAAGGAAGTAGAAATGTAAATGAAGAGTTTACATGATCTGGCAGACTAAGTATTTTTGAATCAATGCTATTTGGCATATAGTTAAGGACCCAAGCATTCTTTTTTAAAAATTGTTCATGAGTATTTTTTTTATTAATAACTGGCATTAGCTGAACCACCTCATGTGCCGTATAAAGATTATGGTGTTCTTCAGGAAGTGTCATTTGTGATTCGTCTATATACATATTTAGGCAAATTTTATTTTTATGATTTTTTCCAACTCTCATACGCTTAACTCCCAGTACAACAAGCGCTAGAACACATATAAGTCTTGTAATCCATAATGTACCTGGAGAAGAAATTATAAAAAAATCAATATCATCATTTTCTGAAGCATTGTACATGGCAAGTGAACCACTAATTCCCACAAGATTGACAGTTGGGATTAAAGACAATGTTTTTGCGAAATGTTTTGTAAGGAATAGTTTTTTTAGACTTATTTTTTCTCTATCTTTTCTTCTCTCAACAATTGATATCTCATGTTTTAGGAAAAAGTATATATCTTTTTTTTCAATTATCTTACTTTTTTTTAAGGTCTCAGCAATTTTATTTTTTCCAACTTTTTCACCTATTATTAGATATTTCCAAATCTGCGAAATGGTAAGGGGGTAATTAAAGCAGTCGCTATAGGCAAGTGTTTTTAAGATTCCATTCTCAACGCTGCCCATACTGTTGAAGAACCTGACTGACGCCTTGCGCAAGAGTTACGACAGCAGTATCTGAAGATGTGCTAGTAAGTATTGACTGGACTGCTGTTGAGAGATATTTATTCATTTGTCCGTTAATGCCTTTGTCAAATGTTTCTCCAGCAAAAAATGATGATACGCTATTAGATGACTGCTCAACAAAAGGATAGATAAGCGCATTGCTTTTGAGAAGATCTGTCATATCTGATCTTGGATATAGTTCCCCAAAGGCTCTAGTCTTTGTTTCAGCTGTGTAAAGTTTTTCAAGAGTATCTTTTTGGGCTAAAAACTTCATGAAAAGAAGCGCTTCCTTTGCATGAACACTTTTACTTGAAACACCTTCTACCCAATAACTGGCAATAGTGTTATTTCGACCTGGTAGATGAGGAACAGGGCTAACAGTAAATGGGAGTGTCGCGCTTATACTTCTAATCTTAAAGATATCCCATGAATAACCAATGTACATGGCAAGCTGACCATGAGAAAAAGCCAGCTCTGAATTATCCAGAGTGTTGTTCCATACGCTATTTTCATCTCCTCTTGCAAAAGAAGTATAAAATGTTAACGCATCAGAAGCATTTGCTTGAGGTTGCATTGTCTTAAGATCTACGCCGTTTTGAGTAAGCAGAAGTGAAATAATGTCAGGTGCATGGGCAATATTATCAAAAGTACCAAGCGCTGCTCCCGCAGTCTGTATCTTACCGTCCGAGCCTTTTACTGTCATTGCTTTTGCTTCAGACGAAAATGATTCCCAAGTTGTTGGAATAGGTAAACCTGCTTTTTGAAGAAGGTCATTATTTGTATAGAGAGCTAAGGCATCCATATCCAAAGGTATTCCATAAATCGCACCGTTTTTAACCATATCCTGACTAACAACAGGAAAATATGATTTAGCAAGTACGTCCTTAGTTATAACACTACTGGGAAGAGGCAAAAGATCTGCTGTAAGCATAGGTAACCATGTTGCATGGTATCGAAAAATGTCAGGACCAGTACCATTTGGAATTCTAGTAATTAGTCTTTGGCTGTAGTCTGTGGGATCTTGTTTTATATACTGGATTGCTATCTCAGGGTGCTGACTTTCAAAATCAGTAATAGTTGATTGCATCACAGCATTATCTTCCCACAAACCCCAATATGTTAATGTGACTTTACCGCCAGCTATATTTCCAGAAAAAGGAATGAAGACAAATTGATATAAAATGAAACCAAGAACAAAAACAAGTACAATTCCTGCAATAATTTTTAGAATAGTTCCAAAGGACATTCCGCCTTCTTGACTTGGGGGTGTTGTACCAAAATTAGTCTGTACCATTTGGGGAGTCGATCCAGGCTGCACACCAGGTGTTGGAGGGATGGGCGTTGGTTGAGTATTAGGAACTGGTGGCTGCTGGTTCATAATTATTATTGTATAATACAGTAATTGTCCTATGAATTTATGAAAAAATCAACTGTTATAAAAAAAGTCAAAAAAGATCTTCAAAAAGAGCCCATTGAAAAACCCAATAAAAAAGCGTCTTTTACTAAGTATCTAGCATATCATACTATAAAAGTTATTTTTTGGTTTGGTGTTGGAGCTGTTCTTGGATTTATTTTTCTTACAACTTTTAGTTTTATTATCTTCCAGAAAATATATGGAAATGCTATCTACCCGGGAATTGCAATAAACAATATAAATGTTGGTGGAAAAACTCAGCAAGATGTTGAAAATTTATTTCTTCAAAAAAATCAAGAGATTGAAAACTCGTCAATCACACTTTCTTACGATCTAAATACCGCAACTGCCTCTGCTAAAGATTTAAATCTTGGATATAATGGCGTCCTTCTTGCTCACCAGGCATATAGCATTGGTAGATCAGGTGATATTTTTTCCAACATGAGATTTATTTTACAGGCATATATTAATGGCATTAATTTACCACCATCTTACATGTATTCTGACGATGCTCTACGACAAATTCTAGCTCCTAGCGCTCAAAATATTAAATTTGAACCCGTTGATGCACTATTCACTTTCCAGAATGGAAAAGTAACGGCTTTTCAGCCTTCTAAAGATGGCCAAGATATAGATTATCCTACTTTAGGGTCTGAAATTATTCAAAAAGTTCCTGCTGCTATCGCAAACGGAACATCTTCAAATTTTTCTTTTCAGATTCCCATAAAAATAATTAAACCGAAGAGAACAACAGAAAGTGCAAATTCCTTTGGCATTAAGGAGTTAATAGGAGAAGGTACGTCTCTTTTTTATCATTCTATTCCAAGTAGGGTCCACAATGTAGTACTTGCTGCAAGCAGATTAAATGGAGTTTTAATCGCACCAAATGAAGATTTTTCATTTGATAAGGCATTAGGCGATGTATCTGCATTTACAGGTTACCAGCAAGCATATGTCATCCAAAATGGCAAAACAGTTCTAGGAGATGGTGGTGGTGTCTGCCAAGTATCAACTACATTCTTTAGGGCACTTCTTAATGCAGGTTTACCAATAATCGAAAGACATGCACATGCATATAGAGTTGGTTATTACGAAGAAGATTCGCCACCAGGTATTGATGCTACTGTTTTTGTCCCAACTGTTGATTTGAAATTTAAAAATGATAGCGGACATTATATTTTAGTGCAAACAGTTATTGATCCTAATGATTTACGATTAACGTTTTATTTGTATGGAGTTAAGGATGGAAGGGATGTATCTATGACAACTCCTGTAGTAGGTGGCCAAATTGCTCCGCCTCCTCCGCTTTACCAGGATGATCCAACGCTTCCTAAGGGACAATTAAAACAGATAGACTTTGAGGCATGGGGGGCTCATGTATCTTTCAATAGAACTGTTAAGAGAAATGGAAAAATCATTATTGCAGATACTTTTGTATCAAATTTCCAACCTTGGCAAGCCGTATACCTGCGAGGAACACAGTGAAAATTAACCTAATTGATCTAATTTCTAATTGACCTAATCAAATCCTATGAATATTATTCTTAACGTTAATCAAGCAACCTTGTTAAGTGAAAAAATGAGATCTGAAGGGAAAGTTGTGGTGCTTGTTGGTGGGTGTTTTGATGTTTTACATATTGGACACATTGATTTTTTAACTAAGGCAAAATCTAGAGGTGACTTATTATTTGTTCTTCTGGAATCTGACGAAGCAATCAAAAAACTGAAAGGGCCTCAAAGACCATTTCATACTCAAAAAGAACGTGCCGCTGTATTAGCTAGCCTCAGAGCTGTTGATATAGTCATAACACTTCCCAACGTTCTATCCAATGTGGAATACGATAAGGTTGTAAAACTGCTCCAACCTGCTATAATTGCAACGACAGAAGGCGACCCAACAATTATTCATAAAGAAAGACAAGCTAAAAGTCTGGGTGCCCAACTGGTATTAGTCAACACAAGACTTAAGCATGTATCTACAAGTCGTGCTGTTGATGTTTTGCAGGAATAAACTATGTATAGCATGCGTTTGAGATTTATTTTAGGAATCATTGGTATCTTCGTTATTCTTATTATTAGTTTCTTACTTTTTCTTATAGTAAGAAATAGCTTTCACCTTGCCAATAGCAAAAATTCCACAGTAACTATTGATAATCATGCATTTAGTGTTGAAGTCGTAAAAACTGTGGCAGATCAGGAAAAAGGTCTTTCTGGGAGGAATTCTTTGGGACAGAATAATGGGATGCTTTTTCTATTCAATCATCCCGACATTTATGCTTTCTGGATGCGCAATATGAAATTTCCCCTGGACATCATTTATATTAGGAATAAAAAAATAGTAAATATTTATAAAAATATTCCTACCGTTCCTTCAAATACTGATATATCAAATATTCCTCAGGTAAAACCATCTCAGCCGGCTGATTCCGTACTTGAAATTAATGCTGGGTATTCTCAAAAATATAACTTTAAAGAAGGTGATTCAGTTAACCTGTCTTTATGAGAATATTAGGAATTGAGACATCCTGCGATGAGACTGCAGCTTCAGTAATAGATATTTCCAAAAATAATAATATAACTCTTCTTTCTAATGTTATTGCAAGCTCACTTGCTTTACATGCAAAAACAGGAGGCATCATCCCTGAAATTGCGGCTCGTAATCAAATTTCCCATATAATTCCAGTTATTTCAGAAGCTCTAGAAAAAGCTGGAATATCTTTTAAGCCTCCTAAAATGAAGTCTCCTGATATTGATGCTATAGCTGTTACTTATGGTCCGGGTCTAATAGGATCACTTCTTGTTGGAGTTGAAACTGCTAAAACTTTATCATTTGCTTGGAATAAGCAACTAATTCCTGTTAATCATCTGTATGGACATATATATGCTAATTTCATTAGCAATAACTCGAAAATCGAAAATCGAAAATCGAAACCATTAGAAAAAATTAAGTTTCCTGCGATTGCTCTTATTGTGTCAGGAGGCCATACAGATCTTATATTAATGAAAGGTCATAAAGAAACTATTTGGCTAGGTGGGACTCGGGATGATGCAGCAGGAGAAGCTTTTGACAAGTGCGCAAGACTACTTGGCTATAATTATCCTGGTGGGCCAAAAGTTGCTGAACTTGCTGAAAAAGGTAATCCAAAAGTTTTTTCCCTTCCACGACCTATGATTGGCAGTCATGATTTTGACTTTTCTTTCTCCGGATTAAAAACAGCATTTGCAAATGCTACTAAGGAGAATTTCCCTGTTCTTCGCACGAGTTCGGACAAGGTAGGATGGAAACAAATTATTCTTGAGCAGATTAATGAATCTCAAAAACAAATTCTATACGACCTTTGCGCATCTCTCCAAGATAGCATTACTGATGTCTTAGTGAAAAAAACTCTTGCCGCTGCTGAAAAATTTCATACCAGTTCTATTATTTTTGGAGGAGGAGTTTCGGCGAATCAAATCCTTAGAGACAAATTCCAGAAAGAATTATCTACCAAACATAGTGGATTAAATGCTAAGCTTTTTTTTCCACCAAAACCTTTATGCGTAGATAATGCTGCCATGATTGCTGCAGCAGCGGTTTTTCAAGGCAATGAAACTCCCTGGGAAAATGTGACAGCTGACCCAGAACTGTATTTCGATTGAGTTTTATAGGGTATTTCTGTTATAATTCTGAGAACAAATTCATGACGAAAAATAATCCATCCCTTACCCAAATTATTAACCTCCTTTCAGAGTTGGTTGTTTTCAATCAGTTTGATTTCAACCAGTTTTTAAGCAGGCTTATTAAAATAATTACACAGATAATCCCCTCTGATTCCTGCTTTATATATTTCTATGATAGAGAAGCGAAACGTCTAATACTTGTGGGATCCAAAAAACCACACGAGGAAGAAATGGGCAACATAGTAATGAGGGAGGGAGAAGGAATTACTGGGTGGGTGGTGCAACATCATGTAACTGTTGCGATTGAAGAGAAGGCATATAGAGATCCAAGATTTAAGTTTTTTGAACAATTACCTGAAGATAAATATGAAAGCTTTTTATCCGTACCCATTATGGATGAGTTGGGTGTAATAGGTGTAGTAAATATCCAAAATCGACTCCCTTACAAATTCACAAATGAACAAATTGCATTAATAGAATCTATTGTAAAAATTATTGCCTCAGCTTTTGCAAAAACACTACTTGAGAGAAAAGTAAATAGTCTTGAAAATAAACTTGAAGAGAGAAAGCTTATTGAAAAAGCAAAGGGAATTCTTATGAAAATAAGAAATATAACAGAGGATCAAGCGTTCATTTTCATGCGCACAGAGTCAATGAATAAAAGAAAATCTATGAAAGAAATTGCAGAAGCTATAGTATTAGTATTTCCTCTTGACAATAAGAAATAAAACCATTATAAATACATAATCTTCACTGATGAAGTTTATCCAGAGTCCACCGAAGGACCTCGAGAACAACGATGTCCTCAGCTATTAAATCAAGAATCAAAAAATAAATACTGTCATGCTGAACTTGTTTCAGCATCTATCTCAAAAAGATCCCGAAATAAATTCGGGATGACAAGAATAATTTTTTGCATTTTAAATTTGTATGAAAGGAATATATGGCTCGTAAAACACAAAAGACAAATAAATTATTACCAACAAATTCTGATGATATGCCTCTTAGGAATTTCTTGGAAATTCCTTATGACCTACTAGAAGAAATGAATCTTTCAGCAAAATCCCAAAGAGATAGTGTTAATCCAAAAAAACAAGAGGAAACCCATAGAGCGTATTTGGAAAAAGAAAAAAGGATTAAGGCAGTAACACTTTGTTTTTCAGATATTGAAGGGAGATTTCATATGTTAGATTATGATAAAAAATTCTTCCTTAAATCTTCAGACAATTTAACATTTGATGGATCATCTATTAGAGGATTTACACCGCAACATGAGTCAGATTTACGACTTTCCGCAGATTTCACAAGTATGTTTTGGCTACCTTCAGATGTCTTTGGCCCTGGAAAGATTATCATGTTTGCTAATATCCTTAACCGCAACCATACTCCGTATGAATCAGATTTTAGAGGATTACTTCAACAGTACTCACAAGACCTTAAGAAAAAAGAAGGCGTAACGCCATATGCATCTGTAGAGCTTGAGGGATTTCTGCTTGAAGGGCAGTCAGCAGAACAAAATTTTGATGAGAAAGTTGGATTCAAACCTGCATCACTTGGAGGGTATTTCCATACTCTGCCACTTAGTAGACTAAAACTCTTTATTGATGCTGCAGCAGAAGCACAAAGAGCATTAGGATTTGAGAATGAAAAAGACCATCCCGAAGTTGCACCATCACAGTTTGAACTCAATTTTTCTTATACAGATGCCTTGCGCGCTTGCGATCTAGTACAGTTATACAAACTTGTCTGTAGACAAATTGCTCACAATATGGGAATGACTGCTTCATTTTTACCAAAACCAATGGTTGGTATTAATGGTACTGGAATGCATACTAATTTTTCTTTAGCAAGAAATGGAAAAAATATTTTCTATGAAAAGAGTGGTCGTGATGGTCTTTCTACAGAGGCTTGGGACTTTATCTATAGACTACTTAACCATGCTTCAGATATTTGTCTTGTATTAAATCCCAGCGTTAATGCATATAGACGCCTTGATCCACACTTTGAAGCTCCAAATCAAATTAAAGTATCACCAATTGATAGAGGATCTATGATACGCATCCCTGTAGGTAATGAAAAAACTGCAAGAATAGAGTTACGGTCAGTAGCTCCTGATGCAAATCCATATCTTGTACTTTATACTATGCTTCGCACAGGTCTTGAGGGCAAAAGAATGGAGACAGCTAAGAAAGATGAAATAAAAACACTCCCAGGAAATATTTACGATAGCATGGAGCTTTTTAAAAATAGTCCTTTTATGGGAAAAGTTTTAGGGGAAATAAATAAGCAAAAATACTTGGATTACAAAAAGTATGCTGCTGATAGATCACCTCGTGATTTAGGAGTAAAAGTCAAAACCGGAGAAATTATTTATCACCACGAAGTAACTAATCAAATCCTCTGGAACAATTTCTAAGAAAACTTGGTAGTAGATGATTGAAAATAGAAAATTGTTGTTGAAAATAGAAGGTTGTTTGTAGGTTCAAAACGATTTCCATTTATTACGCAGGTTTACTAATTTTCCTCCCAGATGAATATATCTTTGAATTAGATCATCACAGAAGTTTTTTTCCCAATAGCCTAAGTCTCTTGCCATGCTTATATGAACTTCCATTTCATTACATGAACCCAGCGCAATGTCCAAGTGCTTTTGCATTTCTTTCGCAAACCTTCTTTTAGCCCAACCTTCTGCGATGTTCGCTGGTGGAGATTTTGATGCTCTTCTTAATTGAGACCCCAAATCCGTTCTCTCAAAGATTGGCAGTTTATTAGCAGCTTTATTAACAATAATTGCCAAATCGTATGACTCTTTATAAACATCTAGATCTTTAAATGATATGATCATAGTTTTATTATAACTATTGTATCTTCTATGAACAATCATCCAAACCTATTTTCCATTATCTATTTTCCATCTTCACTTTTATAACATTTAAATTATTCGTGGTACAATAGGCGTATGACAATAGAAATACTGCTCGCTATATTGTTATTTGCTGTTGCAATAGTTATATATTTACTAGTTAAACGCAATACAAAATCCTCTATAGACCCGTCTCTTCTTGAATGGATGAAAAGCATTCAATTGTCTGTTGAGTCAACCCAAAAAACAGTTTATGAAACCCTGAGTAGTAGCTCCCATCATATGATGAAAACACTTCAGGAGAATACTAGGCAACTTAATGAAAGACTGGATAAAGCAGCTGAGGCAATGCGGGACGTAAATAAAGAAGTTGGGAAAATGACTGAAATTGGACACAGCATGCAAGAGTTACAGGATTTTTTAAAGAGTCCTAAACTACGTGGAAATATTGGAGAACAAGTATTAAAAGATTTAATTACGCAAGTCTTTCCTAAAAATAGTTTTCATTTACAATATGCATTTAGAAACGGCGACAGAGTTGATGCAGCTATTAAAACAGATGCGGGAATCTTACCAATAGATTCTAAATTCCCTATGGAAAATTTCCAAAAAATGACAAAACGACCAACCAAGGACGCAGAATATTTAGCATTTCAGAAGGAATTCGAAAGAGACGTGAAAAAACATATAGATGCCATATCAAAAAAGTATATTCTCCCTGATGAAGGCACTATGGATTTTGCGTTAATGTATGTCCCCAGTGAAGCAGTTTTTTATGAATTAGTAAATATGGATGATATAACAGAATATGCAAGACGACAAAGAATTTATATTGTTTCCCCAAGCACTTTGTATGCACACTTACAGACAATACTTCTTTCTTTTGAGGGTAAAAAAATTGAACAGCGCGCTAAAGAAGTTTTTGCATTACTTAGGGCTTTGCAAATAGATTATGGAAAAGTAAATGAGTCCTTAGATGTTTTAGGCAAGCACTTAAATAATGCATCGGGACAATACGTAAATGTAATTAAAGGATTTGGATCTCTTGGCACAAAGCTTTCTTCAACCAAGCATCTAGCTTCTGATCAGGAAAAATTAACTGATTAATAACCCGTAAATAAATCTACTTTAATATTTTCTTCCTCAACTCCAATACTACGTAGTATTGGAGTAATATCATCAATCATTTTTGGCGGACCTGCAAGCATAAAGATTGGAGTTTGAAAATCTTTTGCATATTTTTTTATCAACTCTTCTGAAATTCTTTCTTTTAGAAATACTGTTTTAATATAATCGTTTCTATTTGAAATTTCATTTAGCTCTTCAAAGAATATCATCTCCTCTTTTGTTGAAAAACTTGCAAAAAGAGTTATGGGTATTTTAAGTTTTTTATCATGGGCAAATTTAATCATGCTATGAAAAGGGGTTATCCCAATTCCCCCTGAAATAAAAACTCTGGAAGTCTTGTCTTCTGATCTTAAATAAAATCCCCCTTTAGGTCCTTCGAATTGAACTTCAGAATTTGATTTTAGATTTAATAATTTATCTTTGAAAACACTATGCTCCACTTTTATTTTCGTCGTAATCATAATAAAACTCATTTCTGTAGGAGATGAACAAATAGTAAATTCATGAGACAGGTTTGGAGTATTTTTATCAGAGTCAGGAATTGTAACAATGTTATATTGTCCTGGAAAAAAATCAGGGTAATTATCTCTGGAAAAATAAAAAGACCACGTGTTCTTTGCGATTTGTTCTTTTTTAACAAATGGGAGAAGAAGCTTTTGCGGATTTCCAAACATAGGCTCTATTATATCTTATTTCTCCTCTTGCATTTCCTAAAAAAACGTACTATTCTTATCCCATGAAGAAATGGGGCATTCCACTGGCAGTTATTGCACTAATCCTTGTGTTAGGAGGGGCAGCGTATTTATATATGCAAAGCAACAAGCAGGCATCCTCCACTATGACACCTTCTCCAACTGAAATCCAAGCAACTACTGCTCCATCACCATCATCAAGTACTTCTGCATCCCCATCTGTTTCAGGCGTAATGAAACAAGAGTCCTCTACTGTAACGCTTTCAGCAACAGGATTTACTCCAGCAACACTTACAATTAAGGCAGGTACAAAAGTTACTTGGAATAATAATAGCGGAGAAGTTGCTACTGTTAATTCAGATCCTCACCCAGTACATACAGATTATGCGCCGCTAAATCTAGGACAGTTTTCTGATGGAGGGACACTTTCCTTAGTCTTTGACAAACCCGGCACGTACGGTTACCACAACCACTTCAATCCAAGTCAAAAAGGAACGGTAGTAGTGCAATAAGTTTTCCAGCTTCGAGCTTATGCTATACTAGCTTAATGTCAAATAGCCACGCACTCAATCCTCAACAGCTTAATGCAATCACTTACGGGAAAGGACCTCTACTTATTATTGCCGGCGCCGGGACTGGTAAGACAACTGTTATTACTGAGCGAATTAAATTTCTTTTAGTAGATCAAAATATTGAACCGTCAAGTGTTCTTGCATTAACTTTTACAGATAAGGCTGCTTATGAGATGCAGGAGAGGTTGGATATTCTTCTACCGTACGGATATACAAATCTTTGGATTCATACCTTTCATTCTTTCTGTGACAGAATTTTAAGAGACGAAGCGCACAGCATAGGGCTTGATACTGGTTATAAATTAATTTCTCAATCAGAATCTCTTCTTCTTCTTAAAAAGAACGTATTCGACCTTGGATTAAAAATATTTAGACCGCTTGGTAATCCAACAAAGTTTTTGGATGGGCTTCTCAAGCATTTCTCAAGACTAAAGGATGAGGACATATCTCCAATTCAATATATTGAATGGGCAAAAAAAAACGCATCAAATCATCTTTTAACTCAGGAGGAAGAAGATAAAGACGATGTTGAACAGTATTTAGAACTTGCAAGCGCATATAAAAAATATGAGGAACTTAAAATTAGAGAGTCATCCATGGATTTTTCTGATCTAATTTCAAATACACTTCTACTATTTAGAACAAGGCCAGGTATTTTAAAAAAATATCAAAACCAATTTAAATATATTTTTGTAGATGAATTTCAAGACACAAATTACGCCCAAAATGAATTGGCAATATTACTTGCAGGTAAGGATAAAAATATTACTGTTGTTGCTGATGATGACCAATCCATTTATAGATTTAGAGGGGCGGCAGTGTCAAATGTATTACAGTTTAAAAATAATTTTCCAGATGCCAAAATTATTACTCTGACAGATAACTACAGATCCACTCAAACAATTTTAGACTCTTCATACGAACTTATTCAACACAATAACCCTAATAGGCTTGAGGCGGTTGAGCATATTGATAAAAAGCTAGTAAGTCATTCTAAATCTCCAAATAAAAAAATTGAATTCATTCATAGCGTTAAAGCTGAAGATGAAGCCGAATCAATTGCTGAGGTAATATCTAAACTTGGAAAAGATATATATGACTATAAAGATATTGCTATATTAGTAAGAGCAAATGATCATGCTCAAATGGTTACAACTGCTCTTCAACGTAAAGGAATCCCCTACCAATTCTTAGGGCCAGGATATTTATTCCAACAAGAGGAAATAAAAAATCTAATAGCATATCTTACAATACTAACCAATCTTTCAGACTCCGTATCTCTTTTCAGAGTATTGTCTATGGATATATTTGATATTCCAGCAATTGAATTAAACTTTCTTCTTAATTTTGCAAAAAAGAAAAACTTAACTCTTTTTGAAGCACTATCTTTTCCAGATCAACCGTTTTTAAAACCTGAAACTCAAGAAAAAATTAAAGCATTTAGAGAGATGGTTGAGAGGCATCTTAACAGAAGTAAAAAAGATTCAGGCGGACAAATTGTTTATTATTTTTTAATTGACTCAAAACTATATGAGTCGCTTCAAAAAACTGAGACCTTGAAACAGGAACGTCAAGTGCAAAATATTGCCAAATTTTTTGAAAGAGTGAAAAATTTTGAAATGGAAAGACAGGATGCAAATATATTCACTCTTGTAGAATGGCTCAATTTAATGATGTCAACAGGAGATAGCCCCTCTGCTGCAGAGATTGATACTCAAGACAAAAATGCAGTAAATATTTTAACAGTTCATTCATCAAAGGGACTTGAATTTAAAGTAGTATTTCTTGTAAATCTTGTTTCAGACCGCTTTCCATCCCGCGAACGAGCAGAGAAAATTCCATTACCCGCTGGGATTATTAAAGAAAAGCTTATTGAAAACATAGATTTTCATTTACAAGAAGAGAGAAGACTGTTTTATGTAGGAATGACACGTGCTAAAGAAGTTTTATATTTTACCGCTTCTGATTATTATGGAACAGGAAAAAGAATAAAAAAACTTTCACCTTTTATATATGAAGCTATTCCAAATTTAATAGAAGAAAAAGAGATAAAAAAATCTGCGCAACAATTGTCACTTGATGACATTATATCTGGATATGAAAAGAGTGAAGAAAAAGAGGAAAATAAGCATCCACTTAAATTAAGCTATATTACTTTTTCCAACTTACAAATGTTTGACATCTGCCCACTCCATTACAAAGCAAAAGCAATCTTTAATATCCCAACTCCAACAGCTGCCGTTCAGAGTTATGGAATTTCTATTCATAACACTCTTTACAGATTCTACCGCTTGGCACAGGATGGTCCCATACCTACCCTAGACACTCTGATGGAAACGTATAAGAAGGAATGGATCAGTGAAGGTTATGTTAATAAAAAACATGAGGAAGAAAGATACGCTCAAGGAGTAAAGATGCTTGAAGAATTTTATAAAACTCAATTTGATCCTGCGGTAAAACCATTGGCACTTGAATTGCCGTTTTCCTTTATTTTAAAAAATGGGGTAAAGGTATTTGGAAAAATTGATAGAGTTGATAGTAAAAGTGGTGGCATTGAAATTATTGATTATAAAACAGGCGAGGATAACCCTAAGGCTAAATCCTCACATGAACTTCAACTAGCAATGTACGCTTTAGCGGCAACGCGCGTAAGAGACCCAATTCTTAATAGATCTCCTGAGAATATTACTCTTACGCTTCATTTTCTAGAGGGAAATACAAAAAAATCAATGACTTTCACTAAATATGATTTGGAAAAATTGGAAAATGAGCTCTTAGAAAAAATAGAAGATATTGAAAAAAGCAATTTTGCCTGCAGTAAAAGTGTTTTGTGCATTAATTGCGAATACAAAATGCTTTGCCAAGTCTGACCCGACCCCAACTCTAAACTTAGGTTTTATAAAATTAGGCGTTCTTTCATTGATAAGGGCATATAAGTTATTTTTCCCTTACTTGTTTTTTGCAAATATTTATGTTGATCTAATTCACTAAAAATAGATGGGTCATTTGGAACAATGCCATCAACGCCCTTAGACATGAAATCCTTAATAAAGAACTTATTGTCTATTGAGCCAACGAAAAATAGCAGATTCTTTTTATGGGCATACGAAACGATCTTCTCGAGATTGGATAGATAATATTTCATTTGTTGAAATGGCGGGACAAATCCAAATATGGATAACAAGACTAGGAAGCTTTTTAAACCCCATGGAATCATTCCTTGCTCGATACCGCATAACTTACACTCTGCGCTCCCAAAATTTGATATTTCGTCAATTGCTTTTTTTGTAACTAGAGTAAGAGACACCCAAAATAAAGGAAGCTGCATCGTGGTAAGCTTTAAATGTTGTTTTTCTGAAAGAAGGGATTTAATTTGTGATAAATTATGCGTATAAAGAAATATATTACTATAAAGCCGTTTTAAAGCATTTCTCTGATTATTCTTTGTTACATTATTTTTATATCTGTCAATAACTTCAATAATATTTTTGATTGAAATAAACGATTTCAGCTCTAGATAGAGATAGAGATCGTCATTTTGACGTAAAAACCATTCAACGAGCTCATTAAACGTCAATGCCTCGGGATGATTGGATAAATATTCTTCTTTTGTAAATTGCAATTGCTTTGTTAAAAGAAAAGGATGAGCAGTGATGATTTCTCCGTCTTTTGTTTTACACAAGTCTATTTCTAATGTATTTGCTCCTTTTTCAAGACCCAGTTCTAACCCAGTCAACTGATTAGCAACTGATTGAAGCTTATTTGTTTTTTGATATCTAAGGAAGGATTTTTTACCAAAACCACGATGTGATATATAAAAAAATTGTGTATTAGGATTTTGCATTATTTAAGTATACCAAAACTTCTGTAGCTCTATGTCTCCCAGACTATCCTCGCTTAAGAATGCTATAGGATACTTTAGGCTTATTTGTGATATAATATCTGTGTCCTAGGAAGAAAGTCCGCTACCCTCCTTCGCTAAAGCTTCGGAAGGGCAAGCTCTTCTGGAAATTAGTTAAGGGGAGAGGAAAGTCCAGACAGGTGCAAGATCGGGGATAGGACGCAAGTCCTAACACGTAAGTGCTAGTGTCTTTGTCTTTTACCCACATGTGGGACAAAGAACAAATTCTGAATTGACAGGATTTGAGAGCAACAGAAATGAGTGGGTCTGAAACATGGCAATCCTACCTGCTGCAACCTACGAATTGTGCTTACATATCTTGCTGAGCACTAAAGATTGAGGGCACCCCGATTAAATTGGGGCAGGTGTGAGCAATAATCATACTTGAGAGAAATTGCGGATAACCCTGAGTTTATCGAAGGGCTAACAGAATCTGGCTTATTCGCTTCCTAGGATATTTTTTCTTCCAGTAATATGGTCCATTGAAAACTCCAAAAGTAGCTTAATTATTGCTGCAACAGGTACAGCCAAAATAAGTCCTAATATACCCCAGACGTGCCCTCCGGCAATAACTGAAAAGAAAATAATAAATGGTGGAAGTTTGGTAATTTTTCCCATCACCTGAGGAACAACAAAATAATCTTCTATATGCCTTAGAACAAAATAGACACATATTATTACTATCGCTACGTTGGCCTGCGGAAGCCCAAAATTATTTGATCCTGTCACAATTGCTACCAGAACTGCAATGGAAGCAGCTACAATTGGTCCAAAAATTGGAACAATTTCCGCAAAGCCTGAAAAAATGGCAATTAATAATGCAAAACGAATCCCCAATATAGATAGAGCAATAAAAGTCACCATAGACATTAAAAATACAAGAAAAACTTGTCCGCGCAAATAACTTCCCAGTACTGCGTTAATTTTCCTAATGAGGATTTCAACATCGACCTTGTAAGAACGCGGAACTAGAGTCAAGAATTTATTAACAGATTCTCCCCCTTCCCTTAAGAAATAAAATCCTGAAAATGCAAAGATAAGAAAACCAATTAGTCTCTCAAGAGCCTTAGGGAAAAAAGGAAGAAGAGAAGAAGATCCATATAGCTTTGATTTCTCTATAGAATCAAGAAAATCATAAACAGTAGGCCTTACAAAATCCGGTAAAGAATCAATCTGTGATCGTGCAGTATGAAGAAGTGTAGTAACATAATTACGTATTTCAGTTGATTCTGAGAGAATTCTCTGAGTTATTATTGTGCCTATTACAGCAATTAGAGCTATTAGGAATAGATATACTATGACCACTGAGATGAGACGCGGAAGTTTTGCTTTCTCTGAAAAAAAATTGACAATAGGATTAAAAATATAGGCAAATATAGCTGCTGCGACAAAAGGAGAAAGAATTGAACGCTCTAGATAAAGAAAAGATAG
>WNFL01037784.1_pt1 | contig 17727 bp, 17 predicted proteins | sample 5400361 | NCBI WGS metagenome assembly WNFL01 (sample SAMN13153351, study PRJNA577476) | soil metagenome | isolation source: 40 cm soil on Douglas fir-dominated hillslope | place: USA:California | collected 2013-09-17 | reverse complement strand
TCGCCCGCATCGAGCGCTGCATTCAAGAGAAGTTAGGCACGAGCTAGAACCTAGAACTCCCGCATACCCTCTTGTGGAGGATCCCCGTAGCCGGCGTTCGCTCCGGGCTTGGGCGCTTTCGGGGGCTTTTGCGGCATGGGTGGCATGGGCGGCATCGGGGTCGCCATCTCCTCCGACCCCTTGCGAATCTCAATCCCGCCATGTGCATTCGCAATGCGGATGCTGCCCGCGCCGTTGCCTACGATTCCTGAAGCCCGTCCGCGATCATCCTGATTATTTACCTTCAGCTCGCTAAAGCCGCTCTCGATTTCCCCATTGTCCGTACTGGCGTCGATCTTGAACCCGGCGTGATCCGGCAAATAAATCTGCACATCGGCGTTCCGGTTATTGATGTCGAGGTTCCCCACCGGTAGCTTGTTGATATGGATTTCCACAGGTCCATCGTTGTTACTGACGCGCACATCCCCGCTCACCCCGTCCAGCCGAATCTCTTTTTCTTTCGTCAGTAGCCGAATCGGGCCCGCAACCGAGCTCCCGTGTAAATCCCCGCCATCGATGTCCAGAGTCCCCGCAACACTGGACAGCTCCAGGTCCGTGCGGGAGGTTTTAAACGTCACCGACTTGGCGATTCGCGCCAGACTGACGTTCTCGTGGAACTCGCCAGAGAGCCGCACCGCTCCCTTGACGTCACTGAGGTTCACTTCGTTCACTCGGCCATCAATCGAGATGTCGCCCGCCAGCTTGGAGACGCGCACGGTGCTTTTATCGATGTCCAATTTGGCGTTGCCCGTCACGTCCTGCAGGGAGACTTCTCCATTTTGGCTATTGATTTCGACATCGCCGTCCCGGCCCATTACCGAAACATCACCATGCTGGGACGCAATGACGACTGCCACCTTGCGCGGCACGTAAACATCAAGATCGGCGCTAACCCCATGGCCGCCCGCGCCCCCCGTGTTGGCATTCAGCGTGGTCGTTCTCTCCACCGCTTTGAGCTGAGGCTTAGTTTGCTGGTTATATTTGTCGGCATCGCTCTGGTTGTCCGCGTGGACGGTCTTGCGTACCATTACCTTGATCTTGTCGCCGTCCGACACGTTGAGGTTGATGTTGCCGCGGTCATTCGTAATTCGCAGCGTCGATCCAGGTTCCAGGGTCTGTTCGAATTGGTCATCAAACGTGAAGCTTTCGCCGCGCATAAACGCCGGCCAGTCTTCTTCGTCCACGTGGAACACGCCCGAATCCCTCCACTCGTGGACCTTCCTCGCCGAGAATCCGATTGAGGCCAGAAAAATGATCAGGATGACACCACCCGCACCGATCCCAGAAGGTCGCACACCTGCGCTCTTCGCCTGCTGATACTCCACCAGCTTGATCACACCCCACAGAATTAGCAGAGCGGGCCAATACTTCCCGAACGCATCCGAGAAGTCCCAACTTACAAGATGCAGGTTCTTCAACAGAAACACTATGCCGACCAGAATCAAAACGATGGGTCCGGCGAAGGAGCGTTGGCGCGGAACCATTCCGTTACTCATGGCGCACCTCGCTCGAGGGCGCGGAGGGCGGCGCGTTGCTGGCAGGTACGACATACGTCTGTTCCGGGACAGCTGCGGCAGGAGGCGCAACATGCGCCTGGTCGTAGGGCTGCACGTGTCCTTCCGTCGATGCCGAGCGCTGCAACATTTTCACCACGCCGATGGAAATCAGGAGCAGCGGCCACGTGTGGTTAAAGTCGAGATCGCGCACGTGGAAGTTCTCTAACAAGAACAGCGCTCCAACCGTCATCAACACCACCGCGCCCATAATTCCCCGAAAGCGGCAGCGCAGGCACCCGCAGCTACGATTACTGCGATAAATCTCCATGTCGTTTCCCTTCTTACGAGACCGTTCGATTCCAGCGTTTGAAAAACAGCCAGGCGCCGATGACGATCAGAATGAGCGGCCAAAAGCGGTCCATGCTGAACGAGAACCAACCCATGTTGTCAAGCAAGAACAAGCAGCCGAGACCTATCAGGATCACCGCGCCCACCGGGATTGCGTCATTCGTCCCGCAAGACTCCTCCTGCCCCACATTCGCCGGTTGCTGCGACGCATCCCAGGCCGGCGCTCCCGGAGCCGGATTGGCCACTCCGGTGGCCGGCGAAGCCGCTCCCGGTCGCGCCCAGTTCGTTTGATTCACTCCCGGCCCAAACATGGACTCCAACCCGAACGGATCCGGCAGCGGCAAACCAAGCTGGATCGCTTCCGACGTTTTGTAAGCGTCAAACACCATGTAAAACACGAAAAACCCGATCAGGATGCCAAGGATGCCAATGTGCGTCGTCAGGAAGATCAGCACGACGAACGTCAACGCGTGGATTACGCCCTTCATGAACTGGCCGTTGTACATGGCGCCCACGCCGGGGATAAAGCCCAGCAGCCCCGCTACTACGGGCCTCGTTTGCGGCGGTACGACAGTGCCCATGGGCCGGCCTGGTGCACCCTGTGCCGTGCCATGCATCCGCTCCGCCAGACCGCGCGCATGCGTTGCATAACGGCTTCCCGCAGGTTCGGCAATACGCTACTGCGGCTGCATCGCTGTGATTTATGCAATTCATGCTTCGCTCCTCGCGGTACCGGTCCAAAGATCAAAATTCCTGTCCGCAGCTCCCGTTTCTCTAACCTGTGCCATCACCGGCTGGGTTTCGTCTTGGGCGTAGTTCCGGTCCTGATTGCGGTCTTCGCCTTTCCCGTCCTGTCCCTGGTTAGGGCGGCTGCTGGTTTTATTGTTGTCCTTGGGCTTTTGTTTTTCGCGATTGCGCTCGCTCGGACCGCCCTCAGCGGGCGTGGTCGCGCGCTGAATGTCGTGCAACCGCGACTCGAATTCATACACCAACCGCATATTCGAGTAGTACTTCACCACGCGCGCCTGGGCGGAGTAGTAGCTGCGCTTGATGGCGCTGGGGCGCAGATCGAACTTGGCAAGATCGTTCACCTTGATCCCTGCCACGCTCATCACCAGCGATACCGAGAAAAATGCCATCGCCACCGACATGCCGAATCGCGGCTGCCGCACCGTGGCCCACGTTCCCGACAACCCCGGCTGTACCCAGCCCAAAACTTGTTCCCAACGCGACGGCCTCGCCTCTGCCGCCGCCTCCACGTGCCGCTCTTCCACCCCACTGGTTCTAGCCAGGATGTTGTGAACCAGATTCTTGGGAGGCTCCACCTGCGCCAGCGACCGCATCCACTGCTGCCCCGCCTGCACATCCGCGAACAGCGGACCGCAACTGGCGCAACTCGCAGCGTGCATTTGGAACCGAGTTAGGGTTCCCGCCACCAGCTTGCCGTCTACGGCGTCGAAAAGCAGCGTCTCGAACTCGGCGCAATGCATTCCGCTTTGGATTTCGTCTGCCATCAGATCACCTGTCTATATGTACGTGAAAGCAAACGCGCTAGTTCCGCGCGCCCGCGGTTTATTCTCGATTTCACGGTGCCCTCGGGTACTTTGAGGGCAGTCGCGATTTCCCGATAGTCCATGTCTTGTAAGTCCCTTAGAATCAATGCTTCCCGTAATTCTGGAGAGAGCTTTTGCAGGCCCTGGTGGACCATTTCGGCCACCTGCCGCTTTTTTTGCACTTCGTCGGGGCGTAAGCCACCGTCTTCCATCTGGTCGGCGAGGGTTAGGCTGTCTTCGTCCGGCGAGATCCCGGCATCGATCGAATCCGTTGCGCGGTCCTGCTTGGTTTTGCGGAAGTGGTCGACCAGCAGGTTGCGAGTGATGGTCGTAACCCACGTCATAAGCGCGCCGCGCTCCGCGTCATAGGTGGAGAGTGTTTTGTACATCTTAATGAAAACTTCCTGGGTCAGATCGTCGGCGTGCTCGCTGAAGCCGGAGAAGCGGTAGCAGATGTTGTAAATCCGCCGATTGTAGCGGTGCACAAGGTCTTCCCAGGCGAGGGAGTCGCCCGCCACGGCGCGCCGAACGATTAATTTGACGACCTGCGCGTCTTCCAACCTGGACTCCGTAGACATGCGGGAAAGTCTGCAACCTCAACAGCACACCGGAGATACGTGTGTCTCCAGCCGAAAGTTCATCCTGCAGGCAGCGGAATTGTAACAGGCGCGCTTTCATGCGCCCTGCCTCGTGTAGTAGGCTGCCCACTTAGCCAACATGACGCCACACCCCTTTGAACCTGCTGCAATCACCGAATCCGAGTCTCCGCAGCGGCAAACTCCGGATGCGTTGCTGCTGCACGGCTTTTGGTATCGCGCACTGCCTGGGGAACGGGTTGGACGGTTGGTGATGGAGAAGGCCCAGCTTCTCGGCCTGCCGCTGGTAGTTGGACGGGATGGGAACGGGAAAGCCTTTGCCCTCCGCGATTCCTGCCCGCATCGCGGAATGCCGCTATCCGATGGGCAATTTGACGGCACTCAAGTCGAGTGCTGCTATCACGGGTGGAAGTTCGACTGCCATTCCGGGCAGTGCTCGGAAATTCCATCGCTCACTCCGGACCAGGGAAAGAAGTTGCGCGTTGATCGCATTTACGCGGGCAGCCACGCGTGCGAAGAGCACGACGGCTTTGTTTGGGTCTTCATGCCCGAGCCAGGACCCGCTGGCGCGGGATTCACGCGAGTTGCGGAACCGACGGAACCGGCGCCGCGCGTGCCGACATTTAGCGACAAATACAAGACGGCATATCTTATCGCTGATCTCGCCTGCAACATCGACCACGGCATCATCGGCTTGATGGACCCAGCACATGGACCGTTCGTTCATCAGGCCTGGTGGTGGCGGCAGCGGCACAGCATTCACGAAAAACAAAAGAATTTCGAACCGATCCCCAACGGCTTCCGCATGGCCGCGCATACGCCCAGCTCGAACAGCGCGCCCTACAAGCTGTTGCGCATGTACGCCGATGCGGATTCGATCACGACCACCATCGACTTCGTCCTGCCTAATCGCCGCGTGGAAACCATTCGCGCGGGAAAATACTGGTTCTCTAGCTTGACCACGGTCACGCCGATCACGCGCGAGCGTTGCCGCATTGACGTCGTCGCGGCGTGGAATCTATTTCGCTGGGTTCCGTTCGCGCCGAAGATGTTGAAGTTCGTCTTCGCGAAGTTTGTGAAACAGGATCAGGAAACGATGGAAAAACAGGCCGAGGGTCTGAAGCACAACCCGCACCTCATGCTCATCGACGACGCCGACCGGCCCGCCAAGTGGTACTTCCAATTGAAGAATGAATATCTGGAGTCCCGTCGCACCGGCGCGGAAATGCGCCATCCCATGCCGGGTCCGGTCACGCTCAAGTGGAGAAGCTAAAAGAAGCTCCGGTGCTCGAAACTAAGCGTCTGAGGCTCCGTGCCCATCGTCTCGACGACTTTGCCCCATGTGCCGCCATGTGGGCTGATCCGGCTGTCACGCGCTACATAGGCGGCAAGCCGCTGTCCGAAGAAGAAACGTGGACGAAACTGCTGCGCTACATCGGCCACTGGTCCCTGCTGGGCTTCGGCTATTGGGCCGTCGAGGAAAAAGAAACCGGCCGTTTCCTTGGCGAGCTGGGATTTGCCGATTTCAAACGGGATATTCAGCCCTCGATCAAGAACACGCCGGAAGCAGGTTGGATTCTCTCGCCGGCAGCACATGGCAAAGGCTATGCAAGTGAAGCTTTGGGTGAGGCGCTGGCTTGGGGAGACACTCACTTCGCCGGTTCCAGGACCGTTTGTTTAATCCATCCGGAGAATACGCCTTCCATCCGGTTGGCTGGGAAATTTGGCTATGAGAAACTTCAGCGGACAAGCTACAAAGACCATCCGGTTATTATGTTTTCTCGTGTCGGAACATGATGTTCGAAATGCCAGCGGAGCCGGAAGGATGTGCACCACCGGGCAAGAAGATGAAAAAGAAACTTTGCAGATTCTGCATATTTTAACCCGCAATTGTGCAGAATCTGCAAAGCCCTTTTTGCCTCGGATGGGCCGGCCATCCCGCTGTGACGTTCACGGAAACCTCGCAGTAGTTTGAACGAGGAAGGTAAGAAGTAGAAAGATTGACGACGGGGCGCAGCTGATACTACGCCCCGCCACTCTTCTCCCCAGAAGGACTCTTGTGCGGTCTAAAGCGCGGCAACGCCGCGATCCAGGTTCCTGATGCGGATCACTTCATCCACTTTGGTAAGAAAGATCTTGCCATCGCCAATCTTGCCGGTTGCAGCGCTCTTCACGATAGCGTCAATGGCGGGCTCGACGATTTTGTCGTCCACTACCATCTCCAGTTTCACCTTCGGCAGCAGATCAACCGAGTACTCGCGCCCGCGATAGGTTTCGGTGTGGCCCTTTTGCCGGCCGTGGCCGCGGACCTCGAATACCGTCATCCCGTCGATGCCCATCTCCGTCAGGGCCTCTTTGACGGCTTCGAGTTTGGAGGGCTGAATCACCGCTTCAATCTTGGTCATGGTTCTCTCCCTGTCGTCCTGGATAGGTTCGCGAGCGAATGAGGTCTGCGAGAACTCTTCCTCTTTCTAGCCGCGTTTACAAAATACAACATTCTTGCCATATCGCGACCGCAATCGGTGGTTGCGGGCGCGGCTTGGGTGCTGACGTGCGGGGTAATTAGCCCTCCCCAAGCCGCGTGCCCACATTGAGGCGGCGCAGGTTCGCGCCGCTTTAACTTGGCACTCGACCGTCCGGCAAGACCGCTACTTTCCGGTCGTGTCGAACGTCAGGATTAACGCGCCAGTAATCGTGTTTTGCGTATTGGCGAGGCCCTGACCCTTTTGGAAAAACGGCTGCTGCGAAATATCGTGCCGGAATTCAGCGCGCGTAATCAGATGAGACGCGATGGTCCGCTCCAGCGTGCCGGTGACTTCATGAAAGTGTTGCGGCACCGTTGCCGTCGCGAATCCATTGTGGTCGTCGAAATACTCGTATCGGGCCGCTGCGTTGACGCTGCCGGTCAGGGCGTACTTGACGTACCCGGCAATGCCCGTCCAGAAGACAGGATCTGGAGACGAACTGATGCGGTCGCCTCGCCCGTAATCCAAGTTGGCCATTAAACTGAGCTTGCCCGTCGGATTGTAGGTCACAACCGTGTCGGAGAGATGCCTCCAATCTTTGTTGTTGTTCGCGCCTTCCGGACCGCCGATGTAGTTTTCTATGAACCCGAACTTCTTGTTAGGTGTCCAGGCGGCGCTCACCCCAATGGTCTTTCCGGAGTTGTTGTCGATGACGGCGTTCCAGCCGTTCATCACGTAGCCCGTAAGCGCGAATTTGTCGCTGAATGTGTACTTCGCACGCAGGCCATAGTGGTAGTACGGAATGGCATACGCGAAGAGCAGGCCGCGGGAGTAGTTCCAGTTGTCCTTGCTCTCGATAACTTCGGCGCCCGCCGGAGTGACAAATTTTCCGGCGTCCACTTGCAAGCCCTTGCCCACCTTGAACAGGTACGAGGCATAGCCTTCCTTTAGATACTGGTCGAAGGACGAAGCGCCGCTGGTGTCGTGATTTTCCACGCTATTCACAGTATTCATGGCTTGCCCGAAGCCGAGCGCTACGTGGTATCCGAGACGGCTGGCAGTCGCATCCGGCGCATGGTCGACAATCAGCTCGATCATGTTCAAGCCGAACTGGTTGGTCGCAATGTCAAAGTTGCGGAACTGGTTGGTGTGGGACGCGGGGTGGTTGAAGTTGCCTCCGTAGTAGCCGTCGACAAATCCGCTCAGGGTCGTTGAGCCCAACAAACTCGTGATGGTGATGGGCGCCGGGGCCGCCGGAGCGGGTGCGGCTGCCGCAGCCGCGGCAGGTGCCGATTCAGGTGGAGGTGGTGTCTTCATCGAAGCCAGCGCCGCCTTCAACTCGGCAACTTGTTTCTCCAGTTCCTGCATACGCTGGGTCATATCCGGCGTGGCCGGAGCTGCTACATCCTCTGCCCATGCTGCGGTTGCGCTGCCAACGAGCAAGCACACCCCCAGAAGAGCGCTCGAAACTTGCGAAGATCGTTGCATGATTCCCAACCGCTTTCCCCCCGCCCGGTCGCACACCTTCTCGATCAAAAGTGTGCTGTCGTGTCAGCGAGGCTAACTTTAGTTACGTGCGAGGCCTCTGTCTAACGCATATTTCTCATTCCGGATATCGAAAAATGCCCAGCAAAAATGTTTATGGAGGGCATAAAGAATCGCTATCCGTCCGGAAAGTCGTTTGCGCTCGTGCGTGAGTTCTCACCCTGATTGGCCTTGGACCGAGGACACCGAACATCCCAGTACTTTCGTAAGCCGGTTTCTTCCGTGAGCCCAGCCCGCGAATCGCGCCGCCCCTTCCGCCAAAAAAGCAAGCACACTAAAGAGTTTTCTTTCGCGAGAAATTTACCTTGGTCCCCTTGCGCAAACGCGGGCTTTGCCCTAGCATCCATTTTGAAAGCCGTCCTGCAACGTTGGTGACGGTGGATACCGTTTTTTGAACCAACAGATACACAACGGGTGCCCGACTCGCATATGATCTGGTGAGCCACGTTCCGCCACGCGGAAAGGCCTAAAGGATCTCGGAGGGTGCCCACCGTTTAACGACGGGTTCAAAAGCGGCCCTCCGCACGGCCTAGCGGGTCGGCTTTTTTCTGCCTAACGTCTTCCCTCTTCATTTTTCATCGCAACACCCGCGGCATAAAGCAGGTGTAAGGAATTCCTGAAGAGTTCATAAGCCTCTCGTCACAGAATTTCGCTGCGCTTGCGCGTTTATAGGAACCATCCTTAAACTCGTAGTGGGCGTCTAACGGCCTAGCCTCACAATCGACTCGTGTACCCCAGACTCTTCCAGATCGGTCACTTCAGCCTGCCCACCTACGGACTCTTGGTGGCCATCGGTGTTTTGCTCGGCCTGCTGCTGTGCGTGCGCAATGCGCGGCGCCTCGGCATTGACCCGGAAGACACGTGGAACCTCGGCATTGTCGTCACTCTCGCTGGGATTCTCGGCGCAAAAGTCTTGCTGATTGTGAATGACTGGGGGCGTTATGCCAGCAATCCGGGCGAAATCTTCAGCGTGAACACACTGCGCTCAGGTGGGGTTTTTTCTGGAGGCTTGGTCGCCGCGCTGGTGGCCGGTGCCTGGTACATGGCTCGCCACAAGATGCCGCCGCTGCGAACGTGCGACGCCTTCGCGCCCGGGCTTGCCATCGGGCACGCCATTGGGCGCTTGGGATGCTTTGCGGCGGGCTGCTGCTGGGGAAAACCGACACACCATTTCTGGGGCGTTGTCTTCAAGAATCAGCTAGCAGGGGATTGGGCTGGCACTCCACTCGGCGTGCCGCTCGAGCCGACCCAACTCATTGAGTCCGTAGTCGAATTGCTGAACTTTTTTCTGCTGTCCTGGCTCATCACCCGCAAACATGCTGACGGCCAAGTGTTCGGAACCTACCTGATCCTGTACGGCATCGCCCGTTTCTTCATTGAGTTCCTGCGGGACGATCCGGGGCGCGGCCAAGTCTTCGGAGGGGCCATGACCGGCACGCAGTTGATCGCGATCATCCTTGTGATTGTCGGAGGGTTATTTTGGCTGCGGCGCGCACCGAGTCCCAAGATCGCCTCCGCCGCATGATCGTTGGGCTGGTGTGGCGCGGGCGCGGGCGCCCGCGAGCGGTTGTGCAGAGGTTCTCAGACGTCCGGCCTACTTTCTGTAAGAATCATCCTTACTCATGACCACCAGACTCATGACCACCAGCAAGACTTTGGCTGAGTCCCTGCAAGAATTCATCGCCACCACGGAAGACGCCGGTAAACGCCTCGACCATTTCCTCGTGGCGAATCTTCCGGACGTTAGCCGCAGTCGCGTGCAGCAGTTGATCTCCCAAGACAAGGTCCGCGTCAACGGCCAAGCTGAACGCGCCTCACTTAAACTACGGGGTGGCGAGACAGTCGCCGTCACCGGCACGGTTCAGCTCCCGCCCCTCCGCGCCATCGCCGAAGACATTCCGCTCGATATCGTCTATGAAGATGACGATCTAGCGATCGTGAACAAGCCCGCTCGCATGATGGTCCACGCTGGCGCGGGCGCAGCCGATGCCGAACGGAATCTGGGCACGCTGGTCAACGCCCTGCTGCACCACTTTAATAATCTGTCGAGCGTCGGCGGAGAGTTGCGTCCAGGCATCGTCCACCGTCTCGACAAGGGCACGAGCGGACTCTTGGTGGTCGCCAAAAACGACATTGCGCACCGCAAGTTAGGCGAACAGTTTTCCGCCCGCGAGGTTAAGAAACAATACATCGCGCTGGTTCACGGCTGGCTGAAGGAACCGCGGGGCACCATCCACAACATCATCAGCCGCGATGCCATTCGCCGCACCCGCATGACCACGCGCCGCTCCGAGGGCCGCGAAGCGATTACGGACTACCGGGTTACGAAGAAGCTCGACACACCGTGGGGAAAGTTTTCGCTGGTCACGCTTAAGATTCACACCGGCCGCACGCATCAGATTCGCGTGCATATGTCCTCGCTCGGACACCCTGTGGTTGGCGACAACCTGTACGGGGCCCCGCGGCAGATTCGCATAGCCCCAGCAACACAAGCCAAAACGCGCCGGGAAGCCGCTGGCGGCGCCTCACTCTCTCTGGACCGCAACTTTCTGCATGCGGCGTCGCTGGAGTTCATCCACCCGCGCACGAGTGAACACCTCCGTTTTTCCCGTCCCCTGCCAGATGACCTTACGCAATTTCTGGCGCAACTGGAGAACGTGCGGCCCGAGTCGATATAATGAAGCTCTCCATGATTGCTTCCCTTCTTCGCCGTTGGAGTGGGTTGTGCGCCGCGCTCCTGCTCTCTGCCATGCCATTGGCATCGGTGTCCGCTCGGGCTGCTCAAACTGATTTGCCCTCGGCCCCGTCCGCGGTCGTGATGCCCAAGAAACAGCCTCCGCCGACGCCCCCCGCGACAGCGCCGTCGGCCGTGCCGGCGGCCACGCCTGCCGCGGAGCCGCCTCAGTCTACGACCCAAGCGCCCCAGCCTCCAGACGCTGCTTCTGGAACGGCAGCCCAGCCCGTAGGGCCCCCGGACGACTTCGACCCGGCCACAACCATCGTCAGCACGGTCAACGAAGTCAACATGGTCTTCACGGCCACCGATAAACATGGCCACTTCATCAAAGACCTGAAAAGAGACGACATTCGGATCCTGGACGACACCAAGCAGGTCATGAGAATCAGGAGCTTCAGCAGCCAAACCGATCTGCCGCTGCAAGTTGCGTTGCTCGTCGATGCCAGCAACTCTGTCCGTGATCGCTTCAAGTTCGAGCAGGAGGCCGCGATTGAGTTTTTGAATCAAATTGTCCGGCCCAATTACGACAAAGCTTTTGTGGTGGGCTTCGACGCCACGCCGGAAGTGACGCAGGACTTCACCGATAACTCCGAGTTCCTCGCCAAAGGCGTACGCTCCCTGCGACCCGGCGGCGGCACCGCCATGTACGACGCGATCTACTTCTCCTGCCGCGACAAACTGCTCAAAGCCCCCCGCTCCGGAACCGTACGCCGGGCAGTGATCGTGCTCAGCGACGGCGATGACAATCTCAGCCACGTCAGCCGGGAAGAGGCCATCGAAATGGCGCAACGCGCCGAGGTCATCATTTACACCATCAGCACCAACATCTCAGGCGCCAAGAACAAGGGCGATAAAGTCCTCGAACGGCTGAGCGAAGCCACCGGTGGCCGGGCTTTTTTCCCCTTTAAGATTCAAGACGTGGCGGATGCGTTCACTGAAATCCAGGATGAGCTGCGCAGCCAATATTTGATTTCCTACACGCCTCCCGATCTGATCGCCGACGGCCACTTTCGCCCGGTCGAGATTGCAGCCATCAATGAGAAGGGCTTGCGTGTCCGGTCCCGCCACGGTTACTTCGCGCCCTCGCGAAAACACTCAACCGCTCTCAAGTAGGGGGACGAGCTGGCATCGGTCATCCCTTAGAGCTGGACGCCGTTGCTTCGAATCTTGGGCCTCGACAAGAGTCTGCGCACATTTCCATTTTCCTTATTTTTCATAGGCTTACACTTTGTTACTTCGGTGGTTCAACGACCTTTGGTCAGATTGTTCGCTGCCCCGCAGCAGCCTATAATCGAGACACTCTGGGTTAAGGTTCTTCTAACCGGTTCCAATGTCGATGGGTCGCGGCGGACGTGTAGCTAGGGGTCTGTGCGCGCAGGAAGTGCCCGGCATGCGTCTGCATTTCACGTCTATGAACTCGACGAGCCGAAATTCGACGAGCACGATTGGGACGAACCTTGCGACCTTCTTTTGCCTCATCTTGTTGATTCCGTGCGCCTTGCGCGCGGAGACAAAAACGCTGGTGGCCAGCGGTACAATCACCGTCTCGCAGGAGAAGGGACGCGCCGTGTTTTCCAACGATGGCGCTCCGGTTGCTCCCGCTAAGTCTCTGACGGAAAAGCCTTTAGCGAGTAATGGTGCGGTCAGGAATGGCGCGGTCAGCCGCGACGTCAACGAATACCTGGCGCCGCAGCCCCGGCTGATGTACTGGAGCAACACCGAACACCGTTACAAGCCCGTGCCGCATGCGATGGCGATGAAAGCGGCAAAGTCGGCAGTGGCGGAAGTGGATGATTACGTTAGCTCGAACCCTGCCGCTAGCCCGAACGCGAGCCTGGTGGGATCCTCGGCAACACCGCGAGAAGTTGACGATGCCATTGAGCAGGCAGCGCGGCGCCACAACGTAGACGCCAATCTCGTGCGGGCGCTGATTCGGGTGGAATCGAATTTCAACTCCAAAGCCGTGTCGCGCAAGGGCGCCATGGGATTGATGCAGCTCATGCCGAGCACCGCGCGTCAGCTGAAAGTGACCAATCCATTTGACCCGGACCAGAATGTGGATGCTGGAGTTCGGCATCTCAAGAAGCTGCTGCAAGACTTTAACGGCAACGTAAAGCTGAGCTTGGCCGCTTATAATGCCGGCGCGGGCGCTGTACATCGTAACGCGGGTGTCCCAAACTATGCCGAAACGCGGAACTACGTCAGCCGGATCACGTCGCTCTACAATAGCGGGGACAATTCTCCGTTTCGCGGCATGATCGGGGCACGTTATGAGCCGGTGAAGGTTTTTCGTGATTCGCAGGGCGTTCTGACCTTTACGAACACCGACTGACGATACATCCCTTTGGGGACGTCTGCGATCTAAAGGGACGCACACAGTCGAATCCGGTAGTCAACTAGGTAGTTTAGCCCACGAGTTTTGAGCCAGGTACTTTTGCAGCAGGATGGGTAGGTCCTTGAAAACATTGACTCGAGGCCGGCGCTTTGGGTACGCTGCAGCCGTCTTGTTATTGGCGGCTCCAGCCGAGGCACGGCTCCACAAGCCAGACGCCTGGGCGCGGCAGCAGTACACCACTGCTGACCGCTTACGTGAAGCGTTGAACGGACGCCCGGCGGTGGGCCGTTCGCGGCATGAGTATCAGCGCGTCATCGATGCCTACCGGCGCGTCTACTACGGCTCGCCTGCGGCTGCCAAGGCCGACCCCAGCGTGGTGGCCGTCGCTGAACTTCTCGTGGAAATGGGCCGGCAGTTTGACGACCCCAAAGTCTTGCGGGCGGCGATTGGGCAATACCAGTTCCTGCGCCGCGAGTACCCCGGCAGCCGCTACCGCTTCGACGCGCTCTTCACGATCGGCCAAATCTACAAGGACGACCTCGATGACAAGGCGAAGGCGCACGAGGCGTTTCAGGAGTTTGTGCGCCGCTATCCGCATAACCGTTTGGCGGCCCAGGCGCGCGAGGAGTTGACCGAACCGGCGCAGCTGGCGGCAAGGAAGCCCGTTTCTTCCGAAAACCTCAAGGGCAGCTCGAAGACACCCGCCCCGGATAGCTCCGACAAGGCAGAAGCAAAGCCTGCACCACAACAGCCGACTGGACTAGCGCGCGTCACCGGAATTCGGCACTGGTCCACGCCGGACTACACACGCGTGGCGATTGATCTGGAGCAGGACACCAAGTTCGACTCGCAGCGCATTGATCATCCCGACCGCATTTTCTTTGACCTGCGCGGCACCAAGCTGGCTTCCACGCTGGTGGGCAAGAGCTTTGATGTGGACGATGGATTCCTGAAGAAGATCCGCGTCGCGCAGTTCAAGGAAGATCGGGCGCGCGTGGTGCTGGAGGTCGACAGCCTGTCGCAATACGATGCGTTCCTGCTGCCGAATCCCTACCGGTTGATCGTGGACATTCACGGCAAGACCCCGGCCGCGAAGGCTTCGGGAACATCCCCCCTTGCGGAAGTGAAGCAGGATCCGGAACCTACGCCGAGTGATCCGCAGCCGAAACAAAAGACTGCGGCGAAAGAGACGGCCAAGACCGATAAACCGTTAAAAACTGTCGCGGCGGCGATGACGGCGCCCGCTGCGAAAGCGGAGGGCGCGGAGGAGAATCGCGAGGAGGATGCGGCGGCGAATCCTCCGGCGAAGACCATGGTCAAGGACGCTGTCGCCAAGCATACAGTGGTCCAGAACAAAATTGCGAAAGATACGGTGAGGAAGGTTTTGGATGGGCCCACGAACGAATCGCTTCCGGACGAGTCGCCGTCCGATACGGTTTCCTCCGACAAATCTTCTTCCGCCGATTCTGTCTTTCTAAGTAAGAAATTGACCAAGTCCTTGCGCGGCAAGAAAGGCGATGACGGCCTCGCAGCCCGCGAAGCGCAGCCCTCGGCCAACGGCGACCGCTCGCTGATCCGCGCCCTCGGTTTGAAGATTGGGAAGATCGTGATCGATCCCGGACACGGCGGATATGATACGGGAACCATCGGTCCGAACGGCATTCGTGAAAAGGACGTGGTGCTCGATGTAAGCCGCCGATTGGGCAAAATGCTGCGGCAACAACTGGGCGCGGAAGTGATTTACACGCGCTCAGACGATACATTCATTCCGCTCGAAACGCGCACCGCCATCGCCAACCGCGAGCGCGCCGACCTGTTCATTTCAGTCCACGCCAACTCGAGCGACGATCCCCAGGCGCGCGGGGTTGAAACCTACTACTTAAACTTCACTTCCTCGAAAGACGCGCTCGAAGTGGCGGCGCGCGAAAATGCGGTTTCACAGACCTCGATCTATGAACTGCAGGACTTGGTGAAGAAAATCGCGTTGAAAGAGAAGATCGACGAGTCGCGCGAGTTCGCCAGCGATGTGCAGTCGTCACTGTATAGCAGCCTGGCGTCGAAGAGTTCTTCCGTTCGCAATCGCGGCGTCAAGAAGGCGCCGTTTATCGTGCTGATCGGCGCGAACATGCCGTCGATTCTGGCCGAGATTTCCTTCGTCAGTAACCCCGTGGACGCCAAGCGGCTGCAAACGCCGGAGCGCCGCCAGCAGATTGCGGATTCGCTCTATCGCGGTGTTGCGCGCTATGTCAACGGCCTCAGCGGTGTGAAAGTGGCGAGCCAGATTTCAAGGGACGAGCGGAACTAGCATCGGTTTCAAGTTACCCCTCGGCTAACGGGGACGAGAACGCCCTCTACCTGTTGCCTTAGCTTGTCATTTCCTGACCGTCTCCGAATCCTTGGTCTGATGCTCTTCGATCTGAAAACGCAAGAACTCATGCACGGCTTCGAGCACCTCCGTGCTATCCGCGACGATGAGTACCTTGCCACCGCGATCTGTCTCGACATAGCTGTAGGAAAGGGCGCCTTTCAGTCGTTGCATGTCAGGCACGCCCGGCGGAACCCTGCTGTGCGTGAGCATTGGCGAGGAAAAATCGCCCTCGGCAAAGGCCTTCGCAATCTCCCGCAGATGGTGACGAATCTGCTCGCGACTGGCCGTATCTGAAGGGTCATTCGTTTGCACTTCGATGGAGCCGCCGGTTGCACTGAGTTGAAAGTGATGCGTGGTCTCAGATTGGCTGAAGCCCATCGCCATGTCGCCATGCTTCATCATCTCGTCGTGCTTCATCATCGAGCAATGATGCTCGGCGGGGCTTTCCTGTTTGCCTGCTTGCTGACTGTAGGCCGTTGCCGCGATCACTAAGAAGAATCCAGCCACTGCTGCTTTCATTTTCGACCTCGCTTTTCATTCCTGTAATGCTTGAGAGTCAGCCCCTTAAGCATGGTGATCTCACGGGGCAGAGTCTCCAACAATCTCGCTTGCTGGCCCGGACGCGTGCGGGCCAGCTTGACGTCCCAAGTTTCCAGAGTCTGCTTCAGTTGTTTGCACATCGAGATCAGCTCCTGGATTTTCTGCTGGATTTGCGCGAGCTTCGATTCGGCTAGAGCGCGGACTCGATGGCATGGAACTCCTCCTTCGTCGCGGGTCTTCAAGATGGCACTCAGTTCTGGCAGGGAGAATCCGACGCTCAGCGCACGGCGAATCAAGCGAACTCGTTCCAATGTGTGGCTTGGGTAGTCGCGGTAGCCGCCGCTGGTGCGCGGTGGCTTTGCCAGAAGCCCCAACCGCTCGTAGTGGCGGAGTGTATCGCTGCTCACTCCTGCTTGCCGCGCTAGTTCCCCGGATTGCAATGGCTGTTCACCTGCCAATCCGAGCGTACACCCTGGAACCGGTTCCAGGGTCAAGCTGTTTCTTCGGGTGGATCGGGATCACCCTTCCCGTACACTAAGCGCGTGCAGGTGGATTTCTCTATTGAATGTGGTCCGGATGATGAGTGCCTGGAAATACCCTGGGCATCGGAGGATGGTGTGCTGCGGTACGTTGATTTGAGGGAGGATCCCGGGCGGATCGCGGACTTGGACGAGGCGCGGCGGTTTCCGGAGCTGGGCGATTTTCTGCGCACCGGCAACTCCCCGCTTAGCGTCTTCCAGACTGCGAAATGCGACGCCGGCTTTACTCGGGAGATGACGGTGGAGGATGAGGTATTTGAAACGACGGGCAAGTTTGGATCGTATGTGGATGTCTTATTCGCCTCGCCGGCACTGCGCGATTGCTTCGAACAGAACGAGGCGGCTGCCCGGAGCTTAGTGCGACTGTTGCAGCGTGCGCCGGAGATGCCAGCGGCGGTGGAATTTCTGGTGCGGCGTTGCTTTTTCAGGCGCTCTTTCAACGGAGAAGCACGCGAGGAAGACGGGTTTTACATCACCTGCTACGTCTTTGGATATGCCAACAACGAAGGGGACGCGCGCCAGTATTGGGAGATTGCGCTGAAGCTGGTGGGAAACGCACTGGGACAGGTCTCACACGGTTTTGAAACAGACAAGCGCACATAGACACATAGAACCAAACTCTCGTTTGGGCAGTCGAGACGCCCGCCCCTATACAAGCGCAGGCTGCCTGCGCCACGCTTTCCACGTTGTTCGCGCCAGCGACAACAGCAGCATGGCAACAAATATTATGCAGAGCCCGAGCGTGGCGGTTGCAGCGCTGGAGGCTCTCTTCGGAATAATCGAATACTTCCCGTACACGAACTCAATGTGTACCCAGTAAACGAGAAGCGAGGTTTGGCCGATCTGGATCAAGGGGCTGAAGCCGCGTTGGCCGAGTCCTTTCGCGCACCACAAGTAGCTGAGCCACAGAATCACCAGCAGCATGCCCACCCGGATCAGGAAAAACGTGAGGCTGGTGTGCCAGAAATCGTGCTCTGGATCGAGAGTGCGTGGCAGCCGAAAACCGGATGATTCCAATGCGACCGCGGCGGCGATCAGTGCCCCTCCTGCAACCCCGGCTCCAGTGAGAACCCGGGCTTCCCGCGCGAGCCCCCAGTCACCCAAGATAACGAAACCTGCCGCAAGTCCCAGGAACGCAAATGACGCCCAGGGGAAGACTGGAAACA